>Ga0308310_1000290_pt1 | contig 21090 bp, 12 predicted proteins | sample HotsprSampleMS65_FD_203672 | JGI IMG/M metagenome (GOLD analysis project Ga0308310, IMG submission 203672) | Hot spring phototrophic mat microbial communities from Mushroom Spring, Yellowstone National Park, Wyoming, United States - 20090730_MS65 ...
CATGGGAACTCATAGCTGGTGGCTCAGGAAGGTTTCTCCGAAATCTATTTGCCGGAAAGATGTACGATGAACCGGCTTAGCGACCGGAACAAAATGCCTCGGAAAAACTTCTGTTAGTCGCCACAATAGCTCCGACCGACTGCCAATTCGTCAATGCTGGAGGTTGCCCGTGCGAATCCGCCTCGGGTGGAGCGAATGTAAGGAGGGGAAAGCTCCCTCGCTCATCGGCCTTCCTAAGGCGATCGCCTAATGCCGCCAAAACCCGAGCGTGGTCCGGCTCTTGGCGGATTGGTTTCAGCCGACCTTCTTGCCCCTCGCTCAAAGCGGACCTCCTCTGAACCCGGGGAGAACGGCCTTCCCTCCAATCCAAGGTCTGTCCCCTCAGAACGAGTTTGTACCCGGTTGGGATCCCGAATCCATCGGACGATACTGCAACTGGCTACAACCTGAGCTGAGCCGGAACCGGCTGCGGTACCCGATAGGTTTTCACGCTCAAACCAAGTAGACACCCGAACAGATAACAGCCCTGCAAATTCTGTGGGCGAAGTTTCCACCGAATGATACCACCCTTCCTTCCCGGGAAACGGTTCTCGCGACACTTGTTGCAGGGGTTCCACGCCGGCGACAATTTCGGCAAGCTTGCTTTGGCACAAAAGCTGAGCCTCTGTCTGCAGCTCCAGCTTTTCCAAGCTTCCGCGAACAAATCCGGCGATCTGACTCAACAGAAAAGCCGTGGCAGCTAGGATTGCCGCCGCCAGAACCACTTCTAGAAGAGAAAATCCAGGGTGAAATTTTCTGTCCATCAAAGGACCTATTCCCCTGAGGCCGATCATGAACTCGGGCCCTGGCTTAATGTCGCTTGCTGAGTTCCCGGGCCCGGTTCCCCAATCACGGAGGTCCCTGTGACAGCGCGCACAAGCACCGGTAGGTTGTTCCCTTTCATGTCTTGCAAGAAAATGCACCGATTCCTCGCGATCCTCCCGGAGGGAAAAAAGACGATGCTCTCCCAGTTTTCTGCAAATTCCAACCCCCGGGGTAGCTGAAAGGCTTCTGGGGCCAGGGGACCAACGGATTCGCTGCCGCTGATCCCGTTGTCTCCAAGCTCCAACGCTTGGGCCCCTAGAAGGCTGACATCAAATGATCCGGTGCCCACTTCCACTTCTTGGGCCAAGCTGGGGGCCACGAAGCTTCCCGCCAGCGGCCGGAACACGACCCCATCGGGAAGCTCTCCCACCGAAAATGCCCGGGGTCCAAAGCTCCCACCTGTCTCCTCTATCCCCGTGTCTTTCTCCACCGGAGAAGCCATCGCCGTGGAAGTTGGATCATCGAGGCCCCCTGCCGGCCAGCCACTCGACACCTCACTCTTTGCCCTTGAAATGATTACATACCTATTCCCGCCCGGCTCGAAGCGAAATTCCCAAGGATAGCCCGTCCGAATGGCCTGAAGACGAGCCTCCGCGAGCTCGCCCCGCAAATATTTCGCCGCATACCGAAGACTTTCTCTCCCCGCCGGTCCCCGTACAACAGGCCAAGCAAACGAAAGAATCGCAACAATGATCGCTAAAACAATAATTAACTCGGTTAACGTGTACCCCAGCCGATAGCGGGTTTTTTCCCGTGCCATAACGCTCGGTATATTCATCAATCCCGTCGTGCCACACCCCATTCGGGTTCCCCCGGTTCTAATCCCCTTGTCAATCGGGAAATCGTGCCCTCAAAGTGTGGTAAGAGGGAACTGTGCAGCTTCTTCGGGTCATAAGAGCCTGACATCCCCGGCACAATAGCCGACAAATGCCTAACAAAGCTCGGAGGCCGACTAGGGAACCATGGAGGTCAAAAACTGCTAGTTTGCAAGAAGGGGCATAGGCCTCCCATCCCAATGGTGGGTGAGGGCTGTTTTGGAATGTATCTGTTACAAGCACAAAGCTTGATTGCTAAAAAAGGAAGGGTTAAGGGTAACCACCCTGGCCACATGGCTCCATCGCAGATGCCTAGCATTGGCAAGCCCAACCATGCTGGTGAGCCGATAAATGCCGTCTACCCACATTCTCAGGCCTGCCGGAGCTTTAATCCCTGAGGGGTTACAGCCCCTAAAACAAGCGGTTACAGCCTCAAAAACATGTGAATATGAAAGAGCCTGCCGGGGGCATACCTCGATCCCGGTCTCTGTTGTTCAACACTTAAAACCGGTCCATGTCGTTCAAGACTTAAAAACCGAGAAACCGCGGCCTTGCGAGTCAGTCTCCCACAGCACTCTGCTAAAAACCTCCAGGTTGTCCAGGGCCACCGGCTCGGCCAGGCGTGGGTGTTCCCGGAACCGGCGGAGGTCCCCCCGGCATCGGGCCCGAGGTACCCGGCATATCGAAACTGCCAGCCCCTGGCTCCGCCGATCGCTGGCCTTGCCCGGGAGCTCCCCAACTACAGATATCATCCTCCGTGTTATCCTGACCGTCTGGGCCAAAAGACCAAATGTCGGGAAAATCGGTCGTCCCACGTTCTGGGGGATAACGATATTGGTAAGGGTTACCCCAAGGATCCAAAGGGATCTCACTGACGTTCAAATAAGGCCCATCCCACTTGCCGGCAACCCCGGAAGACGGCGTACCCTCCGCGGTGGTAGACTCTGCCGCCGCAGGCGGTCCAATCAGGGCTTCCAGCCCCTGCTCGGTCGTGGGGAAAGTCTTCATATCGAGGGCATATCGCTCCAATGCTCCCCGGAATAGGCCGATCTGGGTCTTGGCTGTCTGAATGTCCGCCTTCTTTTGAGCCCCTAAAAACCGAGGAGCTGCCAAAGCAATAAGCATTACCAAGATACCCAGCACAATCAGCATCTCCAGGAGCGTAAATCCGCTCTTTGGAAATGCAGCGATTCGCCTTCTGGACAAAGACTTGAAGACCGCCATTTTCACACCTCCTCCTTTCCAAAACCTTAAATTCGTCCAAAATCGGTGTCGGCCCGCCCCAAAAGTGTTCCCGTTACGCGAACCAAACTTCTGTTGCCAAAAAAACTACTCTTACCCAGTCCCCACTCAATTCGATTTGGGCACCTAACCCAGGGCTACCGAGCCGCGGGGTAACATGGCTCAATCATTTCCTCCTGCGAACATTCAGAGAATCCTAGTAGGGCAGCCAACGGACCGGAATGCTGAATTACCGTTGCTTAAACTCTGTAGAGGAACTAAGTGGGTGGCTAATCAAAAGAGTAACTAACCGCACCAGATGCACTTATTCCTCACCGCCGGGATCCCTTGCCCCGTCTACCTCCCGTGCTCCCGTGCTTCAAAGCGAAGTACTGATCTCGATAATGGGCAGCAGCAGGGCAACCAAAACGAACATAATGATCACGCCCATAACTAACAACATGGCGGGCTCGACCATTCGAACCATTAAATCGATTTGCCGGGCCAATCGCCGCTCGACGCTCTCAGCGATCTGTACCAGGACCTGATCCAAGTTATTTGCCTGCTCAGCCACGGCAATCATCGCCATTACCGGTTTTGGGAGAAGACCACATTGAGCCAACGGCTTGGAAAGGGTCTCTCCAGAGGATACATTTTCTGCCGATTTTCGAATGGCTTGCTCTAGGATTCGGTTTCCCGCCGACTGACTACTGATATCCAAAGCTTTTAATAGAGGCACCCCATTTCGTAAAAGTGTCCCCAAAACTCGGCAAAACCGTGCGACGGCGTAGTTAAGGAAAATCGGTCCGAGCACGGGGATCCGCAGCTTGACCCGATCGTACCACTCTTTGCCTTTCGGGGATTGAACCGCCTGCCGAAACCCCCACACGATGCCAATCAACCCCAGAAGCACTATTCCACCAAATCGGCCGAGAAAATCGCTCAGACTGAGCAAAGCCACGGTCGCGACAGGTAATCCCCCGCCTTCTCGCTCCAATTTTTCAAAGAGTTCCGCAAACTTCGGCACAAAGAACACAATTAAGGCCGTGGTAATGACCGTTCCCACCACGGCCAAGAAAGCCGGATAAAACATCGCCCCTTTTACTCGCGAGCGAATTTCCTCCTGCATCTCCAGGAAATCGGCCGTTCGCTTCAAGGCATCCTCCAAAAATGCCCCTTCCGCCCCAGCCCGAACCATGCTGACGACTAATTCCCCAAAAACCGCCGGGTGGGCTGCCAGTGCCTGATCGATTGCGGTTCCTTCGGCGACTCGCTCTCGAACATCAACTAACACCCGGCGAAGTTGGGGATGGACAGCTTGTTCAGCCAACACACTTAAAGCCGTCAGCAGAGGGACTCCATTCTGAAGCAAATCGGCCAGCTGGTTCAAAGTGGTGGCAAGCTGGCTTGCACCGACCCGTCGCCTCAAGGAAAGAGCAAGTGGCTGGCGAACGGGGCCAACCCGGAGGGGATACAGAGACCGCTCGGTTAACAGAGCGATGGCCTCGCGCACGCTGCCCGCAACCAATACTCCGGATACATCCTCCCCGCCGGCAGTGCGGGCCACATAGGCAAACTCGGGCATAGGCCAAAGCACTCAGAATAATGTAATGACAAAAGCTGCCCGGCCGTGGCACTATAACTTGCCACCGCCCAGGACTCTTCAAGTCATCCCCACCAAGAGGTCCCCATGCACCCTTTAATCCCCCTTGGTCACCCGGAGAACTTCTTCGATGGTGCTCTGTCCCCGGAGCACTTTAACCCATCCATCCTGGCGAAGGGTTCTCATCCCGGCATTCATAGCCGCCTGCTTAATGACATGTGTTGGTGCTCGCTCCCCCACCAGCTTTCGGATCTCATCGTTGGTGACCAACAATTCGAAAATTCCGATTCGCCCGCGATATCCTGTGTTGCGACACTGTCGGCACCCCACGGCACGATATAGCAATGGGGGGAACCGGATCCCTTCTCGGGGAAAATCCTCCGGTAGTTCCTCCTCCACCGGATAATAGGGTTCCCGACACTCTTTACACAGTGTCCGAACAAGTCTCTGAGCCATCACCCCCTCCACCGTACTGGAGACCAAGAAAGGCTCCACCCCCATGTCGGTCAGCCGCATGAAGGCACTAGCAGCATCGTTGGTGTGGAGGGTACTGAACACTAGGTGGCCGGTCAGCGAGGCCTGGACGGCATTCTCGGCCGTCTCCAAATCCCGGATTTCCCCGACCAAAATCACATCGGGATCATGCCGGAGGATACTGCGTAAGCTGGCAGCAAAAGTTAGGCCCACCTTTGGGTGAACCTGAATTTGATTAATCCCCTCCAAATGGTACTCGATGGGGTCCTCGGTAGTGATAATCTTGGTGGCCTCGCTCTTGATCTCGTTCAGAGCACTGTACAAAGTTGTCGTCTTCCCCGAACCCGTAGGCCCCGTTACCAAAATGATTCCGTGGGGCAGACGAATGAGCTGTTGAAATTTCTCATAAACGTCCTGCTCCATCCCCAAGCCACGCAGATTGAGTTCCATGCGGTCCTTGTCCAGGATCCGCATCACGATTCCCTCCCCGTGGAGCATGGGAATAACCGACACCCGGATATCCACCTCCCGTCCATTGACCTTCAACTTAATCCGCCCATCCTGTGGGAGGCGTTTTTCGGCGATATTTAGCCGAGCCATAATCTTCAAACGACTAATGATGGCATTTTTGAAACGGTTGATCTGAGGTGGTGTGGGCTGGGTTTGCAGGACTCCATCAATCCGGTAGCGGATTTTCATCCCCGAAGCCTGACACTCCAAGTGAATATCGCTTGCGCGGGCCTCGATCGCCTCGACTAAAATTTCGTTCACTAGCCGCACCACCGAGGCCTCCTGAGCCTCGGCAGCTTCGGCGGCATCCCACTCCGGCTCATCAAGAAGCTCGACTTCGGAACCTTCCTCTTGCTGGGCCAGCAAATCGCTGATGGTCTCGGCCCCAACGCCCAACCGATTTTTGATCAGCTTTTGCAGATCCTTAGGAGTGGCCAGTACCGGGATGACACTTCGGCCAACGGCCGCACTTACGGCGTCAATCGCGTGCAAATCGAACGGGTTGGAAATGGCAACAACAAAAGCTCCCCCGGACAAGGCGATGGGGAACATGGTATACCGGTGGATTAAGCGAAGGGGAAACTCTTGTAAGAGTGAAAAATCGATCCGAGCCGCTCCTAAGTCGATGAAGTCCATCCCGAGGGCATCCCCTACTGCCCTCCAAGCCTCCTCTTCGGAAGCAAAGCCCAACTCTGCAGCGAATTGCTCGAGGTCCCCTTCTCGCTCCAAGCACTCTCGAGCGCGCGCAAGCTGCTCGGCATCAAGTGCCCACATTCGCTCGGGGGTTTTTAGAGTAACCATGGCAAACCCTTTTGCCATCATCTGAAGAAGTTCGTCCTAGAGACCTCACCGAGGTCGGCCCCCAGTCCGTCGTAAACTGTTTTCCACTTCCTTGTGGAGTTCCGAACCCTCGAGGACGACCGTTCACAACCGAGGTGGGACTTTTATCAAATAAGGCGGGCTCGTTTTGTACTTCTCTTTTGGGCGGGAAGGAGCTAATTTTTATCAGCTTGCAGAGAATACCCCGTTAAAGATTTTATCGGATTCGCCACTCCCGTCAAGCCGAAAGATCGAACCTCAGGGCAAAAATGCACACATATTTGATCACTTTTCCAATTTTAAAGGGATCGGCTTTGGGTCCGGCGGCTTCCCCGAACCCCACGACTTCCCAGGCCTAAAGCGGCAAAAAATCCCCCGTTACCTACGCCTTTTAAGCTTTTGGTTCCGCGATCAAATCTTCCTGAAACCGAAGAATCGACACACACTTGCCGTCCACATCCGTTCCCTCCCATTGGCGACTCCGAAACGTCGGTACAGTTATATTTGATCCGATCCGGCCCTTATACTTGATCTGATCCGGCCCCCTGATGGACAAGCTTTTTTCCGAGTTTTGCCAAATTTTCCTTCTTGCCAAATCTACGAGAATTGCCCTAATTTGATTAAGCTAAATGAAGGACATTACAGCAACCCGCAACCGGAGAAACAGACCACGATTCACTAAACGGCAGCACGTAAACGCTGACAGACCGTTCCAAGCAATTACCGCTTTGCAGCCCGGTATTTCTCGAAAATGTCGCTTTTTGCTGCGGATTGAGGCAATATGAACATGTTATCACCGAGCCAAGCATCCCGGATAATTATTTCCGGGAAATCCTGCACACTCAGCGTTGGGGTGATAGGCACCCATGCTAGAAATATTAGAGATTCCTCGCCCTTGGCTTACAATATGAACGAATGTGCAACGCTGGCTAGTCGGTAAAAAGGATCTCGTTGAGAAAGAGCCAGTCACCCGCCATTGGGATGTTGAATTTGTAGCTGTTCGGGAGCGAGTCGTCCCGAAATGGTTTTAAGAAACTAAACCGGTTGCAGGAGTTCTGGGTAAGTCACAGTCCTCGGTGACCGCAGCCTATTGAAGAGGGATCTTTTTAAAGTCTCTCGACGGGGGTGGTTATGTCAGCGGCTAAATCTGGGTTCAGCACACTATTGGCCATTGTCATGAGCTGCGTCCCAGGAGGTCATGGGCAAGAATGGCTTGGATTAGCCACCCTGATCGAGATAAGCGGAACCTCGGCGGAAAAGCAAAAAGCTTCGGAGGCGAAGTCTCAAGAACTCATGGAAGAGGTCACAGCCGTACCCATTTTGCCTGCTCAAAATGCAGAGGATTCATCGAGCCGAAATGGGGGGGGCGCCCCTCAGGCTCCTGTCACTCCTTCCCTTAAAATAATGCGATTTGCAAATTATCGTTTTTCTCATAGGGATGGCAACCGTGATGGCCGACTATCGCCGGAGGAATGGCCGGAAGGAAAAGAGATTTGGGAAACGGTGGACCGCGATAGAAATGGTACGGTCTCCCTTGAAGAATATGGGCAATGGTTGGCACGATTTGCAGCCGGCCGGCGGATTCGGTTGAGACTTCCGCTCCTGGCAGAGGGAGAAATGTCCTCGCGGGGAATCTATCCGGACCAGCTGCCACAAGACCAGTTCATCCGGGGATCCTCGCCGAGGCCTGGAGGGATACTCGCCGGCGAAGGGAGAAGTCCCTTAGTGCCTCCACTGAGCGGGTCTGGAGCCCAAACTCGGTCCGCGGAAACTCCCAGACGACCGAAATACTTTGTCGCCCCAGAACAACTTCCGGTAGGACTTCCCTCGTGGTTTTTCGGGGCCGATCGCGACGGCGATGGGCAAATTACCCTCGCCGAATTTATCGCAGATGGGGGTCCAGAGCGTGTAACCGAATTCCAGCGGTGGGACCATAATGGGGACGGAGTGATAACACCGGAGGAAGTCCTTGCCGGAGCCCGCCCGGGTACTCCTGCCCAAAAAGCTTCGGGATCCTCGGAACCGACGCCGGCCACGGAGGAGGTTGAACCGGATTCGTTCTCGCCTGCAGCCGATAATCGCTGAGGCCCTCCTAACTCACTCATAAATTCGCAGAAGTCCTAACTCATTCATAAACTCGCAGAAACCGTGCACCTCACGCCAGCCTGAATCCCCCTCTTTGCGGGGCAACTTCGGGATCCGAGGTTCTCCTCCCAAAGTAGGATCTCCCCCGGAGAGCTCGTCCGAACCCTTGTGGACTAATGTGGCCAGAGCTTGCCATACCTTGTTCTCCACCGGGCTCCCGGCTAATTAGGTTTTGCAGCACGAAAAAGGCCACCTTAAGAGTATGTAAACATGGTTTCAGATAGCCGAGCTCGGAAAAGGTAGAATGAGAGGCACAAAGAAAGCTCGTACGGATTGACCGGGGAAGATTCGAGGCAGCTTCGAGCCGTTCCAGAAACCCTTTAATTCCCAATTTCGGGCGGTGAAGGGTTCAGTACCTACGCCAATAGGACCTAGGAATCAGCTCTTGGATAACCCGTTCAACCCTGGGGGCATTCAGTTTTTGCAGAGGGATGATCATAAGTTGCCGAGCAGGATCCTCGGCAGCCGTGCGGTCAAGCCGCTCCACAAATTCAGCAATCTGATCGACAACCGCGGTTGGTCCACTGACGATCAGGCTATTCGTGGTAGTATCCACAGCCAGTTGTGGGGCAAGTACTCCCAACGTGGGCTGGCGGGCGGTACCCCACGGAGTATACCGAGGTTGTGGCGGGGTAAACACCGCCCGAAACACATTGCGAACCACTTCCTCCGCACGAGTGGCATCCATATTGCGAAGTGGAATAATCCGCGGCTGGTTGGTGCGAACGGCCTCCGGAACCTGAGGAGTGTCCAAAAGGCGGATCAGCTCCTCAATCATGGCTCGGTCTGCTCTACTTCCTTGAACTAAAATCGTGTTCTTACGTTCGTCGGGGATAATGACCAGTCCGCCTAATGTGCGACGCCACCCCCACCCCGAACTCCTTAGGAATTCCTGAATTGTATCTGCCACGGTAGGTGCGTCCGCATGCCGAAGTTCGTAAACGGTGATGGACCGCCCCAGAGGGGTGCTTTTCGCCGAGAGGGTTCGCAAAAGGGACTCAAGTTCCGCGGCAGCCTCGGCATCTTCGGAAACGATCGTGACCGCCCCCTCCTGTACGATCACATACACGGGGACACCTTCCGGGCCCGAAGGCTGCTGGGGAGCTCCCTCTGCTTGTTTGGTTGTCCCCTCCGAAGCCGAGGTGCTCTGGTTACCCGCGTCCGAGGCTACAGGCACAGCCGTCGAGGCTGGCTTTTCCGAAGGGCCGGGTTGTTCGGGGACCTCCATTCCTTGACCAGAAACACCTTGGTCGGCCTGGGAATCCTGGGCCACTAAAGCAACCAGGCGAAAGAGGTTTTCCTGCGAGTTTGCCCGGTTCTTTGAGGTCAGGAGGAAAAAATCAGAAACCGAGCGCCGAGAACTTCCCACAGCATCCCGCCCCTCCCGATAAGAAGGAGGATAGGAGAAGTCGCCCTGTTTGACCCGGTTAAATCTACTTACGTTTTCGACCGGAAGCGAAATGAGAGAGAGCCCACCGCGCTCAACCTGTCCGGAATCTATCCAGCCCTGTCCCTCATGGGTTGCCCGCTGGGGTCTCTGGAAGCCCCCAAAAGCCACCCAAACTGGCGGATGTTTTTCATTGCAAGCCCCTCCCCCGGGCAACTTCTCCCCCGCCTCTCCTTTGGCCTCGCCCCCTTCCGTCCCAGCCGGCAGAATGACTCGAATTGGATTGGACCGCAGTCGCGACCAAATCCGGTCCACCTCGCGGAGCATTTCCAGGGGATTCCCTTCCACAGGAACAACCCGCGGGGTTCCTCCCCCTAAAGCCGCTACAATTGCCAAGCGGGTTTCCCCTAACTTGCCCAAGAGCTCGCGAATCCGCTGATGTTGCTCCGGAGTAGCCTGAATGATCAATTGCTGAGAACCATACTCGACAGACACCTCCGGCGGATAAGCCTCGTCAGCAAACAATTGCCGAATAGCTGTCTGAGCGGAGTAAGGATCAAGCTCTTCTAACTGCAGGATCTCCAGCTGGCGATCCTCCCCCCGAATTTGCTCCAAAGCCTCCGCTATGAGGCGATGATGCTCTGCTCGAGCAACCACCAGCAGCTGATTGGTCCGAAGTTCCAGTGTAGCATCTGCCCGAAATCCCCGCTGCTGAGCTAAATTGCGGACCAAGCTCAAAGCTGCTTGGGGATCGATGTTTCGCAGAGAATATCCCTGAACAAAGGCTCCACCTCCTTCCTGAGCCACTAATTCCATTTGCTGTATAACCTCGGCAATTTGCTCCTGTTTTGCCTCCGGAGCAATCGCGACAATGGCACCTGTATTTTCGTCGAGCGAAATCTGGACGGTAGGATCATAGCGAAAGAGCTGCCGAAGATTTGCATACAATTGGTAGCTATCAAGGCCCCGCGTCGGATAAATTTGTAATCGTGGCCGCGTTCCTCCGACATCTGGCCGGTCCAATTGGGTAAGGGCCGTTTCAATCCGCAAGTGATCTTCAGGACTCGCACTGACTACCAACACTTGATTGGCCCAATCGTAAGCCACTTGAGCATCAGGGCACAGTGCCCGAATCACCGTGGCGGCTGCACTCGGATCCGCATAGCGGAACCGATAGACCCGAGGAGCCAACTCGCCAAGCCGATCCACGGAGGCCAAGTATCCCTCCACCGTTTGCCGAATAGCATCGTGATATCGGCGGTCAGCCCACACCACGAGAGCATTTCTGCCAGCGTCCACAACAAACTGGGCATGATCTCGAATGACCGGGGTGAGCAATTGGAGGAGCGTCTGGGCGTCCCCACGGCGGAGAGGATAAACGCTCATCACCCGGTTTTCCGGCCCCCAGGTCTCGCCTCTTAATTTCTCCAAGGCCTGAGCAATTAATTCATGGTCCTTGCGGGAGGCCCAAGCAATCAGTTTGCCGGGTTCCCCCGAAGCTACAAATCGAGTGCCGGGAAACGCCGTCTCCAGCATCAGGGCAAGCCGAGCAACATCGGTTGCCCCTACATCGTAGACCACCATCTCCGGCTGCTCCCCCTGGGTGAGCTCTGCTAGCCGTTCGATAGCCTGAGCGATTTGTCCGTGCTCGCTAGGAGAAGCATACACCACAAGCTGCTGTAAATTTGCTCCCACGGTAAACTTCGCCTGGGGAAATACCTCCCGTAAAAGCAACATCACTGTATAGGCGTTGCCAATCCCGCGGACAGGGTAGACCTCCATCCGCAAATTGGCTTCTTCAGTAGGAGAATCAGCACTGAGAAGTACTTCGCGGATTCGAGCATGCTCTGTGGGCCTACCAAATATGAGCAGTTTTCGCCCATCGGTACTAACCGTTACTTTGGCCCCAGGAGCGATCGCCTGGAGCAAATTGGTGGCAGTCTTGGCATCGAGCGACTGCAAAGAATAAGTGACTAAAGAGGGAGCATCTTCCCCGGGCGAACTCAGCTCTCGGAGAGCCGCTTCAATTTTTGGATGCTCTTCCGCTCGGGCCCAAGCGAGCAACTGTTGCTGATCGGCCGTGGGCAAGAATTGAGCAGCCGGAAACATCCGACTAAGCAGCTGGATGACGGAAAAAACCGAGATCCCCTCGATGGTGTACATGCGGGCAACAAACTGCCCTTCCCCTGCCTGAGAGAGATCGATCTGCTCGATTACTCGAGCAATGATTTCATGCTCTTGAGGAGACGCCCAGACCGTAATCGAAAACGGGTCGGCCGAATCCACCGTAAGGGTGGCATCGGGAGCTGCTGCCCGCAGGAGCTGGGTGGCAACACTGGCCGTCACATGTTTTAAACGGTACACCGCTGCCCGGGCTGCCTTTTCCGGTGGTGCACGCTCCAGGAGGGTATTCACCAAGGCCTGAACCCGCTCGTGCTGTTCCGGAGTCGCCCAAACCAAAAGCTGGGTGGGATCTGCCCCGAGGGCAAAGGTGGCTTCCGGGACTGCCTCTCGGAGAAATCGGGAGGCATAAAAAGCCCGCATCGTGCTCATGCCCTCTAAGGTATAGATCCGAAGCTCGCCCGCAGTCTGGGGTGGAACATCCAGTTTCTCCAGAGCGGCTGCAACCCGCTCGTGAAGTCCGGGCCGAGCCAACACCACAAGCTGTTTGTCGTTAGCTCCCACAGAAATCTGGGCCTCCGGCACCACTGTCCGAAGGGCCTGCAGAGCACCGTAGGCGGTGAGATACCGCAGCTGGTAGACGCCAAGTTCCGGCATTGCCTCCGGCTTTCTGACGGCTGCCTGCCATTGTTCCAACACCTCGCGAATCTTGGCATGATCTGCCGGCCGAGCCCACACCAAAAGCTGCTGCGGATCCGGTCCTGTGGTGAAAGTGGCATCGGGGACCAAAAGCCGTAAAATTCGCGATGCCTCCGAAGCGTTGGTGCCCTCCAAAACGTAGGTTTCCAAACGTGGTGCCCTTTCCGGAGGTTCTTCCCTTTGAAGTTCCTCCAACACTTTGGCCACCTGCTCGTGTTCCTCCGGCCGGGCCCATACTAACAATTGATTAGGAGCCGTACCAATAGTTACACGGATGTTGGGGAATACCGTGGCCAAGACATTGATAACCCCCCAAACAGTTCCCCCGCCGGTTACGGTGTAGGCGCGCGCCTCCGGCCCTCCGACGAGCTCCTCAGCATTTAGCCGATCCAAAGTCTGCCGAATCAACTCATGATCCTCAGGCTTCGCTAGGACGGCCAAACCGCCAGTTTTCGGATCCGTGGCCAAACGAGCCTCCGGCACCAAAACCCGAAGCAAGGAACTCAGAGCGTTCACATCCAATTTTCCCGGCGGATAAATCTCCAGACGAGCACGTTGACGTTCGTCAACGCCGGCCTCCAATTCTTCCAATAGCTTGGCAATTTGTTTGTGGTCTTCCCCACCCGCCCACACGAGCAAGCTATTGGTCTTAGGATCGGGAGTCATCCGGGCCTCGGGAACTTGCTCCCGCAACACTTGCAAGGCAACTTGGAGATCTATTTTGGTGACGGGATAGACTCGGAGTTGTTCCTGCCAAGCCCCCGGTGGCCCACTATCTAACTCTCGCAAGGTCTGCCGAATTTGAGGTTCCAACGCTGCCGGAGCCCAGATCATGATCCGCCGGGATTTTGAATCCAACACCACCTGAGCATCCGGGAACAGCTTCTCGAGCATACTCACCACACTCTTGGGATCCGCAGAGCTCACGGAATGCACAATCAGCTGATAAGGTCGTTCTGGCTTTTGCGGCTCCCGGATTTGCTCCACGATCTGCTGGATAAGTCGGTGCTCTTCGGGACGAGCCCAAATGGCCACCTCTCCAGCGGTCGTCTCTGGCAAGATCTGAAGCTCCGGCATTTGCGATTGGAGTGTCGGAAGAAGAGCCTCCAACCTCTTTCGCTCCCCAGGCAAAAGGTGATAGACCACCAACCGCCGTTCCTCTGCGGAAGGTGTTTGTGCCTCGTACTGTTGGAGAGTCTGCTCGATGATGGAGTGATCCGTGGGGGTAGCTAGGACCATCAGCCGGCGATTTTCTTTATCCACGGTCACCTCTGCCGAAGGAGCTAACCGTTTCAGCAGGTCCAAAAGCCCCGACGAAGGCGGGAATTGATAGGCGTAATACCGAACTTCCTTCCCGCCAAGACTCCGCCGGGCCTCCGACAGCCGGTCAAGCACCCCTTGAATGACCTCATGATCAACCTTCGTCGCCACAGCAAGCAGACTGTTTGCCTGAGAATCGACCGTAAGCTGGGCGTCCGGGACAAGCGACTGCAATAAGTTAAGAACATTCGTGCTCTCCAGCCCCGCCAACGGGTACACCGTCAGATAACGACCACCCCCGACAAAATCCTCTTGCCCCAGTTGGGCTAATGCCTCGCGAATGGTGGCATGTTCGGAAGGAGTTCCCCAGGCGACGATCTTTCGGCCAGTGCCATCCAACACCAAACGGGCCCCAGGGACTAACTGCTGCAAAGTGGCAAGCACTGTGGATGCATTCACCCCACGAATGGCATAAGTTTCGAACCGAGGTTGTGTTTCCTGAGGACCGGGAGAATCAATTTCCTCAAGAACTCGGGCAACTGCTTCGTGCTCCTCCTGGCTAGCCCAAAGCAACAGTCTTCGAGCAGCTGCTTCGACAACGATTTGAAGATGGGGAAAAACCGTCTTGAGGGTCTGCTGAGCCACATTGGGATCTACCATGCGAAGACCATAACTTCGCAGCTCCTGGGCACCCACTTCGGCACTTGCCTGCCGCAACTGCGACAAGATCTGACGAATCACCTCATGCTCAAACGGACGAGCCCAAATAGTGAGGGTGCCTGGACCGGTATCCTGTACAATCCGTAGGGTAGGAAGCTCGGAGGTCAAATTTCCTAAGATAGCTTGAAGCCGCGATCGCTCCTCCGGGGTGACGGTATAAATCTCTAGCACCCCTTCCACCGGTCGGACACCCTTCACCAATTCGGAGAGGATCTCCGCAATCCTCGCATGCTCTCCTGCAGTAGCATAGACCAGGATTTGCCCCCGCTTGGGGTCGGGGGTAACCTTGGCCTGGGGGACCGACTGCTGAATGCTGCTCGTGATCGACTGGAGGGCGGTACTATCCCAAGCTCCCTCCGGCAAGGAATAAACTTGTAATTTCGTTTGGGCTTCTCCCTCCGGGGGCACGTCTGCTTCCTGGAGTGCCTTTTCCACCTGGGCCTGAATCTCAGGCGGTGCGACAACCGTGAGCCGACGGTTGCTATCGTCGGCCGTCAACTGGGCACCGGGCAGTGCCTCCCGCAACATTTCCACGAAACTACTTGGGCTGACATACCTCAGGGTGTAAACTCGGATTTCCGTGGAGCCCCCCCGCACGGCCTGAGGTTCCAGTTCCTGAATCACCCCGCGAACCACTGCCTGGTCCCCCGGAGTGGCATAAACAAGGAGTCGTCGGCCCGAATAGTCATAACTCACCCGCGCTTTGGGAACCAACTTTTCCAAAAGATAAGCCACCATCCGAGCATCAGTTCGGCTTAGCCGATAGGCTTCAAGTTGCGGAACAGATAAGATATCCGGCACTTCCTTAAGCTTTTCCAGAGTATCCCGAATTTGGCCGTGTTCCCCGGGAGTAGCCCAAACAATCAGTCGGTTGGTCTCTGCCTCGGCCCGAATCTTGGCATTGGGAGCCACAAGCTGCAAGCTATTGACCAGCTCCGTCACATTAGCTGCTTCCGGAAGGGTATACACCTCCAAACGAGGCATGCGTTCTGGTGCCTCGGGAGACTGGAGCCGCTTCAAAATGCTTTCAATGCCACCGTGCTGGCTTGAAGTGGTATAAATGTTCAACTGGTGAAGCTTGCTGTCATAGACGATCCGGGCAGAAGGAAATAACTCTCTCAGAATATTCATCACCGCATTGGCATCCACTGTGCCTAAAGGATAAATCCGCAATTCCTGGCGTTCGGGCTCCCGGGGAGGAGGTTCCTGTCGCGGCGGACTTGGCTCCGGGAGGGATTGGATGACCTTATCAATGGTGGCAATCAATCCGGCCCGCTCAGTGACAACAACTTGCCTTGTTCCTGGTATCGGTACGACCCGCCCATAGGCACCGAGGAGGGGCTTAATAGCTTCTGCCACCTGAGACGGATCTCGCCTGCCCACGTGGAAACTCACTTTAACCAGGTCGTAAGCTCCCAACCGCTGAGCTTCTTCCGGAGTCACCCACGGCACAATTCCTTCCGGAATTCCTCCACGGAGAGAAGCCAAGATCAGCATTCCTTCCCGCCGAATCAAGGCATATCCTTTAGTCAAAAGTACACTATTGACCAAATCAATAGCTTCGGCAGGTGTGTATTCCCTCGTATCAGTATAGTTGAAAGTGCCTGGGGGCGGAGCATCCATCACAAGAGACAGACCAGCCTGTTCGGCTAACCACTGCAGCACATGCTCCCACCGCTGAAAACGGAACTGGAACCGGAGCCGCGGCAAAGCTTTCCCCGTTTCGTAAGCGTGCCGTTGTTCCGGAGTAAGCACTTCCAACAAACGTGAGATATATTCGCGAGCAATTTGGCTCCGAGTGTTCTCGTCAGCCTCGGATACCTTAGACTGGTATTCGGCAAGAATTCGTCGGATCTCAACCTGCTGACGTGCAGTAAGTCTCAGCCGCTCTGCCAGCTCGGGCTGAGCGAACTCATCCAAGCCGAACACGGGTTTGCGAGGGGGAGCGGGGGTGGATTCTGCCGAGGTGGAAGTTTGCCCCTCCGAACCCCGACTGGGCTGAGAGGGTGCCGGAGCATTCGGCTGTGAGGAAGATCCTTGCGGAGTTTGCGACGACGGTTCGGCGGCTGGCCCTGGCGAAGCTGTTGGACCGGCCGGCGCGGCCGCCTCTTGGGCGGTGGCCTCCGCATCACCTCGAAGTTCCAAATTTGCCGGGAGCACCACGTAGCCAAACACCGCCGCCTTTAAGGCGAGGATAAAGATGGGTTTCCATGTCCGCACCATATTCATAGGCTGTGCCCCCATAGAGTTGGGACCCTCCTCGCGGGTAATGTCCTCTTCCCCGCAAGGCCAATTTCTTCCTCTCCACATCCCAATTCCAGGTTCCTCCCCAACCCCAGCTTAACTTCGGAGTCCTCGCAGACCTCCAGCTTGCCCGCCCTCCGCACAACGCCCGGTTTTTCCAGGAAACACCGCGAAGGGCCCGGCTTCTCGGCCCCAGACAATTGAGTGCCGAAGGCACCGTAAGTGGAGATCTCAGCTCCGGCGTGTGTCTTGGGAAAATCCAAGTATGCCTCTCAAGCCGCTGCAACGTCCTCTCGAAAGTCCCCAGGGTCTACCTTCCCGTGAGTCGGCCGAATCATGCCCCTGGGCCTCTAGGGAAAAACGGCATACTATTCTCGGAGACACAAACAGAGCCACTGCCGACTTCGCGAAGATCCCTTGGTGTCCTCAAAGCCGGTCAACCAGTCAGCCGGTTGCTGGTTGCGGGAAACGTTTGTACTTGGACGGTCGAAAAAAATGCTCCGAAAGGCACCGGCTCTTTCCAAAGGATAACGGCCTTAGGAACCCAAGGACCCTAAGGGATGCACATCGAAAGAAGGTTAAACATTTCAACGGCGTTGGCGGGCATCGAAGAACCGGGAAACGGTGTGCCAGCTTTTCCCGATGACTCCCCCCTCCGCTCATTCGACCGGACAGACAGCCAGCCATTTTGTTGGGTAAGCGGAACATTCGGAAGTCGCCGGGCACCCCTAGGAAAGCCGGAAACCATCGGTAAGTAAATTCACCTTCTTGAACAACTAGCCCGACTTGCCCTACCTTCTACCCTAATCATCCTATGACTTATAGTAAAGTCGAGCCCTCAAAGGAAAAATCGCAAACATGACTATAATGGGAACCATTGCGAGATTTGCAATTTCGAATTGTTTTCCCTCAGTTTCGGAGGAGCCCCTTAGGAGTATCCGCTACCGCGTCGATCAAAACCATTGATCTCGCCTGGCGAAGGATTCGGGGGACACTGCAAAGCTTGCGTGAGGAGAATAAACCGTGACCATTCCGGCTTCCCACGGATCCATTCTGGATGAAATTGTGCTTCACAAACGCAAAGAAGTGGCCTTACGAAAGGAGAGACTCCCCTCCCAACAATTGGAGATCCAAATTGAGAGCCGGCCACGGCCCAAGTCTTTTTTGGCCCCCCTTTGTGGAGGCGGTCCAATCCGACTTATTGCCGAAGTAAAAAAAGCGAGTCCCTCCCGCGGGGTAATCCGCCATAACTTTGATCCCGTAGAGATAGCCAAGGTCTACGCCGCAGAAGGAGCAAGCTGCATCAGCGTTCTCACCGATGAACGCTTCTTTCAGGGGAGCCTCAACTACCTTGAAGCGATTCGGGCCGCAGTCACCCTGCCTCTACTAAGAAAGGATTTCATCATCGATCCTTATCAACTCCTGGAAGCTAGGGCTGCGGGAGCTGACGCCGTCCTTCTAATTGCCGAATGCTTAGAGCCAAGCGACCTGCGAAAACTTTTCCAGCAGGCCCTTCGGCTCGAATTAGTGCCTCTTGTGGAGGTACACGATCCGGAGCATTTGGATTGGGTGATCGACCTACCGGCCCCTTTAATCGGAATTAACAACCGAGATCTTCGCACCTTCAAGGTTGACCTGGAGCATTCCATCCGCTTGCGGGAGAAAATTCCCCCCGACCGCATTGTGGTGAGCGAAAGCGGAATTCGAAGCCGCCAGGATCTGGAGCGACTCGAGGCTGCCGGCATTCAAGCCGTTCTCGTAGGCGAAACTCTCATGGCTGCTTCAGATATTGCCGAGGCTGTGCGGAATCTTTTAGGCAAATCGGCCGAAACTCAGCAACGCCCTTAAATCGTGCATTTAAAGGAAACAGCCCGCTAGTCCCAGATCGATGGAGGTATTCCCCCGGAAATTACCGAGTTTCGGGGACCTTCAAGGTTACCAGTTGCGGACGCAGGTTCTTCCCTGGTCTTCAGGCCCCGCACAAGGGAGGCTTTCAGAAAAAGGCCGCAAAAAGACTCTCTCCTTAAGCATCTTGGAACTGTCCATTTAGAACCCGGCTCAACATCCCGGCCATCTTGCGTGCTGGTGCAGTAAGCGGAAGGTTGGCAAGCTCCTCAAGTCGCACCCACCGAAGGGTGCGTTCCAATGCAGATTGCTTGGGTTTCCTCACCCACCGCTCCCCCACGCGAAAATAGGATGCACCTTCGGCTTCAACTCCGGGTTCCCCTAAAGGACCGTCCCGCTTCCTAATCTCCGCCAATAAACACCGCACTTCGATTCGGAATCGGGTGACACTGTGCCGGAACCGGCCGAATTCCGTCCACTCTTTTACCAAGCAGGATGTCCAATCGGATGCTTTTTCCCTCGCCAACGCAAACACATCCGCACCCGGGCCAATTTCGAATCGTGGAAAATCCCACAGCATAGCCCACCGTTCTGCCGACCCGTACCGCCACAACAACACACGTCCCTGCCGAAGGATCGCCAAAGCCACAACCTTGCAAAAGAGGGTTCTACTAGCACGGACTTGTGCCGAAAGATTTTCCACTGCACCCAACCGCCAGGCTCGGCAAATCCTCTTTACCGGACAGTCGCCACAAAGAGGTTTCCGGGCCGTGCACACGAGTGAACCAAGCTCCATCAAAGCTTGATTGAAAGTTCCCGGATCGGAAATCGGCACCAGCTTTTGGGCCAACCTCCAAAGAGTTCCCTCCTCCGGGGGCCGGCCCTCGTTCCCCAAATCCCAAAAAACCCGTGTCAAAACTCGGCGAGAATTGGCCTCCAAAATGGCTACGGGCAATCCGAAGCCGATCGAGGCTATCGCCCCGGCGGTGTACCGGCCAATGCCAGGCAAACGCTGCAACAATTTGGGATCCGCCGGCAACTGGCCTCCGAATTGAGCCACCACTATCTGAGCCGCCTCCCAAAGATGGATGGCACGTCGGTAGTATCCGAGGCCCTCCCAGAGCTTCAACACCTCGTCCACCGAAGCAGCCGCTAAACTTTCGACCGTGGGAAAGCGAGAAACAAATCGCCGATAGTAGGGAATGACCGTGTCCACCTGCGTTTGCTGGAGCATGGTTTCGCTGAGCCAAACTTTATATGGATCCGGCTCGTGTCGCCACGGCAGGTCGCGCTTGTGCTTGCGATACCACTCCACCAATCGCTGCCGAAATGTTCGGATCCGGCTCATCGATAATTCCGCCTTCAAGCCAAGTTTTTTTGAAACCTTGGCTCGTTGTGGCAGTGGGTCGAAAATCCCCCGGCACTCCATTTGTTTCACTCGCATATCTTCCTTTCCGTTATGAACCCGCTTTCCGTTATGAACCCGAGCCCCCACGGTCTTCTGGAGCGACCGGCAACCCTGTGTAGGCCCCCCCACCCCCATGAGGGTCTCATAGGCAAAAGCTTACCCCCCCTCCTTACTGCCTCAACCTCCAGAAGGACAAGTTTCTTTAAAAAGCCTAGGGTTTAATGCACAGCATTTGCTCAAATCTACCATTGTTCTTACATCACGGCCTAGACTCTCCGAGCTTCTCCTTATGCCCCCCAATTCTGCAAGCTTCCTCTGCCGCCCAAGATTCCTCAACGGCCCTCTCACGCCACAGATTCTGCAAGAGAGAACCCCAGATTCTCCAAGAGAGAACTTGTAGAATTTAACATACGGCTCAAGGGTTCTGGGATGGCACCCGAAAACAACATTCCGGCCCGGTTTCGCAAGATACCCCGAGAGTAAAGGGTAAGACGTAAATTGTTACCTGATTGGTGCTATAACCGGCACCAAATCGGCCAAGAAAGTCGGTCTGATTCGAAGAAACCTCGGATACGAATCGAAAGGAGGCACAGATAAAAAGGCATCCCCCAAAATCCTGCGACTAGGACGCTCTGCAATGAAGTGCTCCTTGCCAATGACGTCTCTGGGCCTTCGCAACACAAGTTTTGTCGTGCAAAGGAAATTTACCCAGCCGGGCAAGAATAGTCACGAGAACCGTGCCGCAGGAGCGTAACAAAGAATTTAATGGAGCCGGCGATTCCGCGCGGTGTGCCGGATCCTGGGATGCCTAGTCCTTTGCGGTTAGTCGGTCCGATGGGAGGTACAAATGGCCTTCGCAAACTAAGGAAGAATGGCACAAATCGCCAAGTGCTCGGGATATTTCGCGGGTCCTGCTCCATTAGTTTTTCTCGTTGGTGAGACAGAGGGTTTCTCT
>Ga0308310_1000291_pt1 | contig 21082 bp, 22 predicted proteins | sample HotsprSampleMS65_FD_203672 | JGI IMG/M metagenome (GOLD analysis project Ga0308310, IMG submission 203672) | Hot spring phototrophic mat microbial communities from Mushroom Spring, Yellowstone National Park, Wyoming, United States - 20090730_MS65 ...
TGACCGGTGACATCGCCCGGATGACGGAGGACGGCTACTTCCAGATCGTCGATCGCCGCAAGGACATGATCATCGTCGGTGGGCTCAAGGTGTTTCCGAGCGAGGTGGAGAAGGTGCTCCTCGAGCATCCGGCGGTGCAGGAGGCGGTCGTGGTGGGGATCCCCGATCCGTACCGTGGTGAGATGGTGAAAGCGTTCGTCGTGCTCCGCGAGGGAGCGAGCGTCGAGCCGCGCGAGCTGCTCGCGTTCTGTCGCGAACGACTGGCGCCTCACCGGGTGCCGCGCGAGATCGAGATCCGCACGGAATTGCCCAAGAATCTGATCGGCAAAGTGCTCCGGCGCAAGCTGGTGGAGGAGGAACTGGCCAAGCGGCAGGGCGACACACCCACTCCGACCGAGCAGTGACGGAAGTCAGGAACGCGCCACGGCGGCTGCCAGTATCCGTCGGCCCAGCAGCCAGACGAATGACGAGTTGTTCTTTAGGAATCGGCAAATCCTGAATGCAGCGCGAGTCGCGAATAAGCTTTGAACCCCTTTGCCGTAAGCCGCATGCTCAGAGACCCTGGACCGATGTTCACCCGACGACCGGTGCACACCACCGGTCGGCTGAGTGCGCTCGAAATACGGGCGGTAGCGAGTGCTCGTCGCAGGAGCCGATCTTGGTATAGGCTCCCTAGCCTCGGACGAGTGGAGTACGAGGCGCTGTAGCCACAGTCAGTAACGATGCAGGGGAAGTCCGTCCTCGTCTGCTTATGAGCCCGACGCAGAGGACCCACAACGGAGGGCTTGACACAGGCGTGCACCTTCTTGTACAATAAGCACAGCGAAACGTCGTTCCACTCAGCGGAACACCAGCAGAGGCGGTATGCAGCGGGTGCTCCTCAATTGGCAAGTGAAAGAGTGTTCGTTGCCGCATTCGGCTGGTTTGCTGATGACAAGATGTCTCATTACCGAGCGACCGAACTGCTCAGTAAGCAGTAGCGTTGCAGATTGACGGGAATCGTCATGTCAACCAAGCAGCTAGAGACAGTTGATCGTGTCGCAAGAGTTTTGGAGTATTTCCTGGCTCATCCAGTCAATGTTGGGATATCAGAAATGAGTCGTTCTCTTGGTCTGAGCAAGAGCGTTGTGTACCGCATACTCTCTAGCCTTGAAACGCATGGGTTTGTGGCCGCAGACGACTCGCGACGCTACCGGCTCGGGTACAAGGCTCTACAGCTTGGCCTCGTAGCGCTCCAGCAGCGTGATATCCGTCGGCTCGTCCTACCGCGTATGGAGCGCCTCAGAAACATCACCCAGGAAACTGTCAACCTCAGTATTCGGGTCGGTGATCGCCGCGTCTACATCGAATCCCTCGAAAGTCCGCAGGAAATCCGACAACGCGTCGAACTCGGCAGGGAAATGTCACTGCTTTTGGGTGCAAGTAGCAAAGCAATATTGGCTTTTCTTCGCGAAGATGAACGAGAACGACTCTTAGCTACCGCACACGACGTCGTGACGGCGACGGGGGAACCACTCTGCCCTGACAAGCTGCGCGATGAACTCGAGGAAATTCGGCGTCGTGGCTATGCAGTATCGATCTCGGAGCGGTTAGCAGATGCTTTTTCGATTGCTGCTCCGGTGCTGGATCATCGGGGTGAAGTGATCGGATCGATTAGCATCTCCGGTCCGGTCATGCGGTGGCGGAGCGAAGTTGCAGACGAGTACGGCCGGTTATTGTGTATGGAGGTCGAGGCACTCTCACGCGAGCTTGGGTACGATCGAAATCTGACTACCTCCTGTTCGATTCTCAGAGGTTGAGGAAGAATCCGTCAATCGTTCAGAGCGTTCGCGGAGTGACCTGAGCGCATTTCTGCTACAGTGCACGGAGGAGTCTACTAGTGACAAGACCATCTTATCACCTAATGAGACTCGTTGATTCAACAGACTCGGATAACGCGTTCGTCGCGCTTGTAGCACGGTATCTCCTTCTCGCACAGGAGCGCCAGTTGGAAGCTGCCCAGCGCTTTTTGGATCAGATGGCGGTGCTGACGTTCCCTGGGAATGTCCAGTTTCACACGCTTGACGAGGTCGCGACGTCGGCAAGCAGGCACTATCGGCGGATTGAAAAACTCGTCGAGCACTGGGACGTGATCGTGCGTTCAGTGGACGAGGCGACCGTGTATTGTGGCGGTGTTCTGGACGGCGAAGATCGCGACGGCGACTCCTTTGAGGGTATACGCTTCCTCGACCGATTCCAAATACAGCACGGACGAATCGTACGCCAGGATGTGTGGAATGACCTGGCTGAGCTTGGCATTACGCCCATTAGGATAAACAGGGAGTAACCATGTCTTATTTACGCGAGCGTCTTCAGCAAAAGAGCATTCTTATCGTACCTGGAGTTTACGATGCGCTTCTTGCTCGTTTGGTCGAAGCAGTTGGCTTTGAGGCCGTCTATCTCAGTGGAGCAGGAGTGTCGTACACCCAACTCGGCCAGCCTGATCTGGGCTTGGTGACAATGACCGAAATGGTTGAACGACTACAGACAATCACTCATAGTGTGAATATTCCATGTATCGCTGATGCTGATACGGGATATGGTAATTATCTTAACATCATTCGGGCTGTACGAGCATATGAGCAAGCTGGTGCTGCTGCGATTCAGTTAGAGGATCAGGTGTTCCCAAAGCGGTGCGGACACTTATCCGGCAAGCAACTGATCGAAACCGATGAAATGGTCCTCCGGCTCCGGGCTGCCTTGGATGCTCGCCAAGACTCTAGCTTTCTCATCATCGCCAGAACCGATGCCTGCAGCGTGTGCGGGCTCGACGAAGCGCTGCGGCGTGGCGAGCGATACCTCGCCGCTGGAGCCGACGTCCTGTTCATCGAATCCCCACCGAGTATCGCTGCCCTGGAGCGGATCGGGCGTGAGTTCGGTCAGAGCGCGCCTCTACTCGTCAATATGGTCGAAGGCGGCCTGACCCCACTCGTACCGGCTCATGAATTGGAACAACTTGGCTTTCGCATCGTTATCTTCCCAAATTCGCTTACGAGGCGCATTGCTCGTGCAGCGCTTGAATTCCTTCAGCGACTGAAAAGCACGGGGTCGACTGAATCATGTTTACCTGATATGCTCACCTTCTTTGAACTCAATCAGCTTCTCGGCCTCGATTATTGGCGTGCAGTAGAGGAGCGTTTCACGCTCCGCGCCTAGCAGGCTGGAAAGGACGTCCAGGTGCGGCGTATGACAGTAACGGAACGCATAATCGCTCGAGCTGCGGGTGTAACAGCAGTTACCCCAGGCGAGGAAGTCTGGGCGAAGGTCGACCTCGCTGTCATGAACGACTCCTCTGGTCCTCGTCGCATTCAATCCATCCTCGAGCGACTCGGCGATACATTATGGGATCCTGAACGAATTGTCCTCGTCTCTGATCATTTCATTCCACCGTCAAATCCGCGGCATGCAGAAATCCTTTCTATGACGCGTCGCTGGGCTCAGGAAAAAGGAATTGCCCATTTTTATGAATATCAAGGTATTTTACATAATCTCTTGCTTGAATTCCGGCTCGTTCGTCCTGGCATGCTCGTTGTAGGAGCAGACTCCCACACGACTACGGCTGGTGCTGTCGGTGCCGTCGCAGTACCAATCGGATCGTCCGAACTCGCCGCCGTTCTCGTGACCGGCGAGATTTGGCTGAGAGTTCCCGAGACCGTCTGTATCAAGTTGCATGGGAAGCTTCAGCCTGGCGTGATGGCTCGCGATATCGACTTTCACATCCTGGGGACACTCAAGAGTGACTTCGCAATTTATAAGTCCATAGAATTCAGTGGGCCAGCGATCGCACATCTCTCCATCGAGGAACGCTCGGTATTGACGAACGCTGGCATCGAAATGGGGGCCAAAAATGCTCTCGTCCCTGCAGATACGATAACGTGGGAGTACTACGACATCACCCCAGAAAGTGTCCTGCAGCACGATCCCTGTGCTGACTTCGAGCACCTGTACGAGTTTACCGTGAGCACGCTCGAACCACAGATCGCTCTTCCGCATCAGGTCGATAATGTTGCGAACGTATCGGATATCGTGGGCCAGCCAGTCGATATCGCGTACCTCGGCTCGTGCGTGGGCGCGAAGCTGTCAGACCTCCGAATGGCTGCGCAGATTCTCCGTGGACACAAAGTGTCTATACCCTTCATCGTTACGCCGGCGACCCGTTCAGCGTATGAAGCAGCTCTCCGCGATGGAACGCTGGCCACCCTCGTCGAAGCGGGGGCCATCGTCCAACCACCTGGCTGCGGCCCCTGCGCGGGTGTGCACATGGGCATCCTCGGACCCGATCAGCGAGCTATCGCTTCCGTGACGAGAAACTTTCGGGGCCGGATGGGCTCCCGTGACGCTGAGATCTACCTCGGCTCCCCGGCAACAGTCGCTGCATCCGTCATCGAAGGAAAGATAGCGGATCCGAGACACTACGTGACCGAGGTGGCGTAATGCAAGAACTCTATGAAGGAACTGCCTGGAAATTTGGTGACCACGTGACCACTGACGACATCCTGCCCGGCCAGTATCTCGATCGACAGCATAACGAGGTAGGATCGCTCGTCATGGCAGGTATCGATCTGACATTCAGCAGGCGCATTCGTCGTGGAGATTTCATCGTTGCAGGGAAAAACTTTGGCGCAGGGTCGGGAAGGGAAAACGCTATCTTCGCGATCAAAAACGCAGGGATCCCACTCGTGATCGCGGAGAGTTTCGCCCGCCTCTTCTTTCGAAACGCTATTAACAACGGCTTGATTCCGATCATCCTTGAATCCACGTCCTCTATTCAGTCTGGGCATCGGCTGCGCGTCCATATCACGAAACGAATTGTCGAAGACCTCAACACCGGCCAGGTTTTCCCAATCAGGAATCTCACCGGTACATCTGTGGCGATCCTGGAAGCTGGCGGGATCATCCCCTTCACTGAACGGCGACTGGCGAACCGTCGAAAGGGGGAGCAGCAGTGACTCAACAGGACAAGACGCTGGTTATCGTCGGCGCGGGTGCCTGTGGCATGGTAGCAGCACTAACTGCAGCCGAGAACAATATATCAGTTCTACTGCTTGAGAAGGGCGCAACGACCGCTGGTAACACTCGTCGCTCTACGGGCCTTGTTCCGGCTGCTGGCACACGATTCCAGCGGGCTGTTGGTGTCCTAGATGACTCTCCTGAACTTATGGCACAAGATATATTTATAAAGAATGGTTTTCGCAGCGATCCGATTATAACCAGAATACTGTGTCAGCGATCAGCACCACTCGTAGAATGGCTAGTTGATCATGTCGGATGCTCACTTACCTGCCATACGGATATACTCTATCCAGGAATGAGTCGGCACCGCCTGCACGGCCCCAAACATGGCTACGGTGAGGACTTCGCGCGGCAACTGGAGTCTGCAGTGCGAGCGAACCCTCGTATCGAACTGCGCCTGCGCTCCGCGGTGCAAGGCCTCCTCTTTGACGGAATTCGAGTCCACGGCATCAGGCTCGGGGAAGAGACTATCGAGGCAGATGCAGTCATTCTCGCACTCGATGGTTTCGGTGGGAACCGTGAGATGGTGCGATCGTATCTTGGTGAGGAGATTGCGAGAGCTCTCTACTTCGGTGCGCCCGAGAACACCGGAGACGGGATCCGGTGGGGCATGGAACTGGGGGCAGCAGTTGCCCACCTGGACGCTTACCAGGGGCATGCCTCGGTCGCTGCGCCTGATGGGCCGCTCGTCACATGGGCTCTCGTCCTGAATGGAGCGATCATCGTTAACGAACGAGGTGAGCGTTTCGGGTGCGAGACTAACGGGTATTCGGAATTTGCATGCGATGTCATGCGACAACCAGGTGGCACAGCATGGGAAATTTTTGATCAAGAGGTCTACGACGCATCTTGCGGGACACGTTTCGAGGAGGTAGTGCGGGCAGGCAAGGTAGCGCAGGCAGCATCCGTCGAGGAATTGGCGGCCGTCACCGGACTACCAGTTGAGGGTTTAGCGCTCACAATCGAAGACATCAATCGTGCCACGCTTGATCAGGTTATCGACAGGTTCGGTCGCGGACCCCTACGCTGCGGAACACTGGATCCGCCTTTTTACTGGATCGAGATCCGACCAGCGCTCTTCCACACCCAGGGAGGACTCGTCGTCGATGAACAGGCACGAGTCCTGCGTCCTGATGGACAGCCGATTCGGGGGTTGTACGCCGGTGGCGGCACAGCCGTCGGGTTAAGCGGCCCGGGAGCAGAAGGCTACTTGGCTGGGAACGGGCTGCTTGCAGCTGTGGGACTCGGCCATATTGCGGGCGAAGCAGCTGCGCGCGAGCTACAACGATCACGCGGAACGTCGTAGCGAGAGGAGTGACCAAGATGCTCGATCTCGTCATCGCGAACGGCATGGTTGTTTTCCCTGCCCAGAGCATTCAAAGCGTCAATATTGGTGTCAGACAAGGGAAAATTGCGGGGTTCTTCGACGCAGCTACGACACCGCCGGCAGCGCGTGTCATCGATGCACGCGGGCTCTACGTCTTTCCTGGCGGTGTCGACCCACATGTTCACCTCGGTTTCTATAACCCGTATCTCCGCGACTTCGAGGTCGACACGCGAATCGCTGCGTTGGGCGGATACACGACTATCGTCAATTACTACCGCCATGCAGAAAGTTATCTCGGTACGATCATGCACATGGTCGAGGAAGCCGAACAGGTCAGCACGATCGACTTTGCCTTTAGCCTCGGGCTGCTTCGGAGGGCTCACTGGGACGAGTTCGAGGCAGTCGTGCGCGAGACGGGCGTGACGTCCTGGAAATTTTACCGGCAATACGAGGATGAGATCGGCCGTCGCTTCAATGTCGACGATCCTCTTGCCCTAAACGACTATGATTTACTTGTCACACTTCAGCGATTTGCCGAACTTTCCGATAAACTTCTCGTCTGTGTCCATTGTGAGGATATGGCTATAGCTCGTGGGAAGACAGCTGAACTCCGAGCACGCGGGAGCTTGCAACACACCCTCGCAGAGTTTGCAGAAACGAGTCCTGGCTATGCTGAAGCACTCTCCGTACTGAGTGCCCTCTACCTGGCAAAGATCGCGAACTCGCGCAATCTCTATATCGTGCATCTCAGTTCAGGATACAGCGTGGATCTCCTGGAACGACTGAGCTGGCTCCAGGAGGAGACCGGCACAGTCGTGGAAACGACACCACATTACTTGAACTTGACGAAGCACGCACCCGTCGGGCTCCTCGCCAAGGTTAGTCCCCCGGTGCAGGACGACTGGGATCGCCAACGGCTCTGGGAGGGCATCGAGGCCGGGATCATCACGTGTTATGGTGGCGATCATATTCCCTGCCCTCTGGAAAAGAAGGGGGGCCGAGACCTCTGGACCACAGCGCTCGCATTCGGCGGAATTGGTGTCCAGCTCGCACTCCTCCTGAGCGAGGGGTATCACAAATGCCGCATTCCTCTCGAGCACATTGCCTATCTCATGAGTACGGGGCCTGCCAAGAGTTTTGGCCTCTATCCCAAAAAGGGAGCACTCGAGATCGGGGCCGACGCTGACTTCACCCTTGTAGACCTCGAGCTCGAGCGCACGGTAAGTGCTGACATGCCTGAAGTCGGCGACGGCTACTCCGTTTACGAGGGTATGACGCTGAAGGGCTGGCCAGTCCAGACGATCTTGCGTGGAACGGTCATTGCAGCGAACCGTCGGGTGATCGTTGACTCCGGCTATGGTCAGTATCTGCGACGCGAGATTTAGAGATCCATGCCCTCATTTCAGTGGCGCATCTGCGTCGTACGGTGGCCACGTTCTCATCAGCGAAAGGGGGAAACGGCTAGCACTAGTCTCGTCAACGCGACATGCATCCGAGTCAAGACCTGCGAGCGAGGGACGAAGGGATCTTGTTGAAAGGAGAAACTCATGAGTGATCAGACAGCCGTCACTGGTGAGCGTCGAGGAGACCTTGGACGTTTGACCCGGCGCAGCCTCCTGCGCCGCGCTCTGACGGCACAACTTGCTGTGCCAGCTTTTAGTGTGCTTCTCAGTGCTTGTAGCAGCACAGGCGAACAAGGGTCAGCATCGCCGACCCGTGCTCCAAGTCCAGCGTCGAGTACAACCCCGGCCTCGGGCAGTGCCGCCACACCATCCCCAATGGCGACCCCGACCATCCCATCGACGCGGGCAGCGGTGGGTGAAATTCTTTTCGGTGCTGTTCATCCGCTCAGCGGCTCCCTCGCGCTCGACGGGGCATTCGTCAAGAATGGCATCGACTTAGCAGTCGAGGAGATTAATGCGGCTGGCGGTATCAAGTCGCTCGGTGGGGCAAAACTCCGCGTCGAGCATGCCGACAGTCAGGGTAAGCCGGAAGTCGGCCAGGCAGAAGCCGAGCGGCTTGTCGGCAAGGGTGTAGTTGCTCTCCTCGGCGCCTACCAAAGCGCCGTGACCTTTAATACCACACAAGTGGCCGAACGTGCTCGCGTCCCGCACATCGTTGTCGTCGCAGCAGCCGATGACATTTTGAAGCGCGGCTTCGAATATTCCTTCCGGCACAACCCGAATCAGACGCAAGGCACGCTCGGCATGCTGGAGGCCATCAAGGAACTGCGCAGCCTCACGGGGTCTTCCATTGCGACAGCCGTGCATGTCCATGAGGACTCTCTGTTCGGTACTGGCTTTGCAAAGCTGCTCGCGTCGCTCGCTCCTAACTACAGCCTCAAGGTTATCGAACAAATTCCATACTCCCTACAGGGTCTTACGGACCTCACGACTGAATTGACTAGAGTACAGGCACTTAATCCTGATCTCTGTGTCGTCACTGGATACCTCAATGATGGGATTCTTCTGGCACGCACCGCTCGCGATTTGCGCCTGCGAGCTCCACTTTTCGGTCTCGCCAGCGGTGCGTTCAGTACCAAACAGTTTGTAGATCAGCTCGGCGACATGGCTGAAGGCATCCTCGACGCGAACTACCACTACGACGCAAAGAACCCGAAGGCTCGCGAGGTCCGGGATCGATATAAGGCGAAGTATGGAGCTGACATGCCCACTCATGCGGTCATGGCATACGAGGCTGTCCGCATTCTGGCTGATGCCTTAGAGCGGGCAGCTTCGACGGATCGTGATGCCATCCGTGATGCGTTGGCCAAGACGAGTTTCGGTGACCACATCCTCCCCTACAAGGGTCCGATCGAGTTCGACGAGACCGGGCAGGCTAAGAACGCGCGCTTTATCGTCATGCAGATTCAAAACGGGCAAATCTTGCAAGTGCTTCCGACAGACTTTGCTGAGGCACGCATCAAATGGCCACCGGCATGATGCTCGACGCGAGCGTGATTCCGGTTGGCTCTTCAAGAAGAGAAAGCGCGATGGATGGATTGCAACGGGCGTAAAGTACTGAGCGCGGGCGGTTCAGTATCGGACCAGGCGGGACGTTATGTACTTGACGCGATGGCCGAGTAGTACGAGACACATTGTCAAGGCGACGGCAGTCGCTATCGGACTCCTCATGCTCCTCGGCCTGTTGGGAGCCACTGGGCGAGACGCCATGAGCGACTGGTATCGCACGCACGCGCTGGTTCTCCGCCAATCGCTGATCAGTGGCCTCCTAATTGGAGGAGTCTACAGCCTCGCAGCCCTCGGGCTGACTCTCATCTTCGGGGTGCTCGGCATCCTCAATTTCGCGCACGGCACCTTGATGGTCTTAGGGATGTATCTAGCATACCTGCTCTTCGCCCATCTGCACATCGATCCTTATCTCTCCCTCGTTCTTACGATTCCTGCTCTCTTGCTTGTCGGCGCTGTAATCCAACTCGTCGTGATCAATCGAATCATGACAGCACCGGCCCACAATCAGCTAGTTCTCACCCTGGGGCTCGCCCTTCTTTTGGAGAACCTGTTCCTCGCAGCGTTCGGGGCGGAGCCACGTGCGATCCGATCATCGTATACGTCCGCTAATCTCTTCGTTGGCGACACACTTATCAGTTTGCCACGTGTGTACGCTTTTGTCATAGCTCTTCTCCTTGGCGGTCTTATCTACATTGTATTGACTCGCACTGATTTCGGAAAAGCGATTCGTGCTGTCGCTCAGGACCGTGAAGGGGCAGCGTTGGTTGGCATCGACGTCGCGTCGGTGCAAATGATGACGTTCGGGCTCGGAGCCGCCGCCGCTGGAGCAGCCGGTACGGTGATCATGCCATTTTTCACCGTGACACCGACAACGGGAGCGACGTTCAACATCACCGCCTTCGTCGTGGTCGTGCTCGGGGGCATGGGTAACGTTCCGGGTGCAATGCTTGGCGGGATCCTCATCGGACTCGTCGAGGCACTGAGTGCGGCATTTCTGCCCGGTTCAGCGAAGCAGCTTGGCGTATTCGTTGTCTTCATTCTCATCCTGCTCTTCAGACCTTCTGGACTGTTGGGAAAGGGTCGCAATGCGTAGAGTTGCTTTCCCAGCACCGCGGGCTCAACAACAACAGCAAACCCCTCTCTTTACGAATGCCAAACTGCGCCTTGCTGCAGTGATCATCGTGGCATGTTCGATACTTCTCGCATTACCCGTGGTTTTGAGTGGATTCCTTCTCGATATCGCCATACTCATTCTTTTCTGGTCTTATTTAGGGTCAGCATGGAACATCCTTGGTGGTTACACCGGGCAGTTCTCCTTCGGGCACGCAGCCTTCTATGGTATTGGGGCGTATACCTCTACGTGGCTACTCGTGCGGCACGGCGTGAACCCGTGGCTCGGTATGGTGGCAGGCGGGATTTTGGCAGCACTGTTCGGCTTAGGAATGGGTTTCGTGAGTTGGCGTTATGGACTTCGCGGACCCTACTTCGCTCTCGTCACGTTCGCCTTTGCCGAAGTGCTCCGCTTGTTTGCCAACAATTGGGAGGTTATCAACGGCTCTTTGGGTCTTCAGATACCGTTGATCCGTGGTAATTCCTGGCTAGCTTTCCAATTCGAAGCTGATAAGCGACCATACTACTACATCATACTCGTATTGCTTCTTTTTGCTACACTACTTACATATGTACTTTTCAAAACAAGAGCTGGTTTCTACATGCGAGCAATACGTGAAGACGAAGATGCGGCAGCAGCACTCGGGGTCAACACGATGCGTTACAAGCTTCTCGCCATGGCGATCAGCGCCTTTCTCACGGCGCTTGGCGGAACATTTTATGCTCAATATCTCTTTTTCATTGATCCTGGCATTGTGTTCGGATCTCATGTATCTATCGAGATTCTGATACGACCTCTCGTGGGTGGGGTTGGGACAGTGCTTGGCCCACTCGTTGGGGGCCTCCTACTCACTCCACTATCAGAGTTGACGCGAACTCTCGTCCGCAATCCTCCGGCGTTCATACCGTTCGCTCACCTGCTCCAAGGACGTGCTGGCCTCGATGGCATCCTGTTCGGTCTACTCCTGGTGATCGTGATTCTGTTCATCCCAGAGGGGATCATCGGTTCGGTACGGAAGCGACTCGATAGGCATCATGGCGGACACAACCGAGCAGATCGGGAGCTGTGAGCGATGAGGCCTCTACTCGAGCTGCGCGAGGTCACACGCTCTTTTCGCGGACTCACTGCGGTAGACACTGTCACCTTCTCGGTCGACCAGGGCCAGATCGTTGGTCTCATCGGGCCAAACGGCGCCGGGAAGACGACGCTCTTTAGTGTGATTAGTGGCTTTCTCCGCCCCACGAAGGGGGCTGTTTTCTTCGATGGTCAGCGGATCGATAGCCTTAGGCCCGATCAAGTCTGCCACCGTGGGATAGTGAGAACGTTCCAACTCGTCAAACCCTTTCATGAGATGACTGTTCTCGAGAATGTGATGGTTGGCGCCTTCTGTCGGACGACATCACGCCATCAGGCTGAGGCGATAGCATTGGAAGTCCTGGAATTCCTCGGCCTGTCCGACCGGAGTAGAGACCCGGCTGGAATCCTGACAACGCCAGACCGGAAACGGCTCGAGATTGCCCGTGCTCTTGCAACACAACCACGCCTCTTGCTCCTCGACGAGATGATGTCTGGCTTGACGCCTACGGAAGTGCAAACCATGCTCGCACTCGTCAGACAAATCCGTCAGCGTGGCATCACCATTGTCGTCATTGAGCACGTCATGCGGGCTATCATGTCGCTTGCTGATACAATTGTCGTTCTTCATCATGGACGCCTCATCGCGGAAGGCACGCCAAGCGAAATTATTGGCAATCCCGCAGTACTCGACGCCTATCTGGGGGAGGGTTTGCTCCTTGCTGACGGTGAGCCGCATTGAGGTTTTCTACGGTGACTTCCAGGTCTTGCGTGGCGTGTCGCTGGAGATACAGCCCGGGGAGATCGTGGCCCTGGTCGGTGCAAACGGCGCCGGTAAAACAACTACACTGAAGACCCTTTCGGGCCTTCTCAGGCCGAAATCCGGCCAGATCTCCTTCTTGCAGAGACGGATCGACCAGATGATGCCTCATGAGATCGTTGAACTCGGTCTCGTACACGTGCCGGAAGGGCGAAAACTTTTTCCTGATATGACGGTAACCGAGAATCTCGAACTTGGTGCATTTACCAAGCACGCTAAACCCTACAGGAATCAGACAATGCACTTCGTGTTTGAGCTCTTTCCCCGCCTGTACGAGCGGCGGAATCAACGTGCTGGCACGTTGAGTGGTGGCGAGCAACAAATGTTGGCTATCGGTCGCGCTCTTATGGCTCGCCCTCAGCTCTTGTTACTCGACGAGCCAAGCTTGGGACTCGCTCCAAAGATCGTTGCACAGGTTTTCGACGCGATTGCCAAAATCAACCGCGAACAAGGCCTTACGATTCTCATTGTCGAACAGCATGTTTCCCATGTGCTCCACATGGCAACCCGCGGATATGTTCTCGAGAATGGGCAGATCGTACTCGAAGGAAAAGGAAGCGAACTCCTGAAAAATCCGGAAATGCGACGTGCGTATCTCGGACTCTAACCCTCGCGCTCTTCGCGAAGGCCTGACGACAGGAGCATCGATAGGAGGGTGAACGCATGGCTCGTATCTGGGACGATGTCCTTTCTGAACAGGACCGGATCGTCATCGAGAAAGCAGGCTATGCAAAACGCGGTGCCGCCAGCTGGCAATCGCGTGGCCTCGGTAAGCGCCCTGCCGTCATCGTGATCGACATGCAACAGCTCACCATTGGGCCGAATGTCCCGATTACAGAAGCTATAGAGCTGTATCCGACAGCAATGGGGCAAATTGCCTGGCAGGCAATGGAGTTCATAAAAGCACTCCTCGCACGAGCACGCTCCATACCTATACCGATTATCTACACCCGTGTCATTCCAAGGAACTATGAACCACACCATGAAGCCCTGCAGATAGTCGCTCCACTCGTACCACAAGTCAACGATCTCATTATAGACAAAAACTTTGCCAGCGCCTTTTACGCCACCCCACTTCTTCACCACCTCATTCGATTTGGAACTGACACGGTCATTCTCGTCGGCAACACGACGAGTGGCTGCGTGAGAGCCACCGCTATTGACGCCCAACAGCATGGCTTTTCTGTCTTAATACCGGAAGAATGTGTCTTCGATCGTATCGAGATATCACATAAGGCAAGTCTTTTAGATCTATGGATGAAATATGCACTCGTTGTACCTTATGCGGAGACAGAGGTCTATCTCGAATCGCTCACAACCGGTGAAGGTACCAACTAATGCCTCTGAAACCACGAACAAGCCACCAGGTTGCGAAGAAGGCAGATCACCGCACGCTGTTCCTGTCGTTCCTCGTGGGCACCCGGCCCCGCATCGGGTGCCGCGCGAGATCGAGATCCGCACGGAATTGCCCAAGAATCTGATCGGCAAAGTGCTCCGGCGCAAGCTGGTGGAGGAGGAGCTGGCCAAGCGGCAAGCGAGTGCACCAGACACGGCGCCCGAGGTGTAAGCGATCACGAGCGAGCCGGCGCGGTGGCCGGCGTGTGACGGCGGAGCAACCAGAGCAAGGCCACGAGACCGATCAGAGCAGTCGCCAGCGCGACGACCTGCGCCTGCTGGAGTCCCAAGAACCAGATCGCTTCTTGTCGTACGAAGCTGACGAGGAAGCGCCCGATTCCGTAGAGCAGCCAGTACAGGGCGAACAGCGATCCATCCGGCAGGCCACGGCGGCGCAAGCGCCAGAGCACAGCGAGGACGAGGAAATTGACCGCCATGTCGTAGATCGGGTAGGGGTGAGTTGGCACGCCGAGGAGTTCGGGAGGGAGTAGGGCTTTCGGGTTCGTGTAGCGAAGGGCGAAGGGACAGTAGCCGAGCCCTTCCGCTGGGACGCTGGCGGCAACACCGGAGCACACCAGACAGGTGCAGGGGCCGCCCCAGGCGTCGCCGTTGATGAGGCAGCCGATGCGACCGATCCCTTGGGCGAGCAAGAGGCCAGGGGCAACCGCATCGGCGACGGGCGCGATGGGAACCCGCTGGCGCCAGAGGAGGAAAGCAGCGGTCAGCGTTCCCCCGATGATGCCGCCATACACAGCGAGGCCACCTTCGGTGATGGCGAGGATACGCCACGGCTGGCGCAGGTACTCGTTGAGATGGTCGAGGACGAAGAAAAGCCGGGCACCGACAACGCCGCCGAGGACAGTCAAGATGGCCACGAGGTCGAAGTTCGGGATGACGATCCCTTTGCGGGCGAGTTCACGGGATGCGAGCCAGATAGCCGAGAGGATGGCGAGTGCGGTAAAGAGACCATGCCAGGTCAGGAGGAGCGGACCGACCTGGACGATGTTCGGATCCAGTCCGATCGTGATCGTACCCATTCCTCACCTCTTTCGGCGCTTTCCCTTCGGCGAGTGTAGCAGGTGATACCGAGGGAGGGCATCAGGGCGCGCCCGCGGTGATCACGCGGAGCGAGCGCACGGCGATCCAGGGCTCACTGCCGATCGCGGCTAGCTCATGGGCGTTGCGCAGCTCGAGCGTCACGGGGAGGTCAGCGGGCAATGGGTCGAACTGCAAGATGATGGTCTGGCGCGACCAACTGGCGGAAGGAAAAGGGTCGGCCTTCTCCCAGACTGTCCGGCCTCCCAGAGCGAGTTGGAGGAGCGGCCTTGGGGTTCCCCGATTTTGCCGTCCTTCCACCTCGATGAGGATCCGCTCGGTCCCGGATGGAATGACCAGCGAGACGCGGCTGGTTCGTGCGGGAAAGATGAGCGCGGCGTTGGCCAAATCGCGGGTGAAACCGGGCAAGGCCCCATCGCGGCTGGGAAGGTAGGCTCCCGTGAGGTCGCCGGGTCCGAACTCGAGTGCAGGCATGTCAGCGAAGCGGCGGACCTCGGGCGGGGTGGTCGGCACGAGCGTAAGTGACCGCACGAGCATCGCGAGTGGCTCCGGTGTGGGAGCAGTGGTCGGGGTGGGAGACAACGTGGGTGTCGGACTCGGCAGCGGACTCGGGCTGGGTCGCGGGTTGGTTGTGGGTGCAGTCTCGGCGGTCGGGGTGCTGGCCGGGTTCGGCAGTGGCTCCGCGCGGTCGGTTTCGCTCGCCAGTTGCGCCCAGGCAAGCAGGGCGAGGAGAGCGACGACGGCGAAGGAGAGGACAGTCGCGCCGCCTGCCCAGGCGAGAGAGCGTCGAGGGAGAACGGGTCGGTCAGGTGCTGACGTCGCCTGGACAGCCGGGAGAGGATTTCGCGGCTCGGCGGTGCTCGCCGATCGGAGTGCAGCTGCCATCGCCTCGGCGGAGCGGTAGCGTGCCACTGGATCCTTGGCGAGCGCGCGGAGGACGACTCGCTCCAGGGCAGGCGGGATGTCGTGACGCCACCGGCGGGGTGGAATCGGTGGAGCGTGGACGTGCTGAGCCAGCAGTTCTTCCGGTGTCTGGCCCGGGAAGGGTAAGCGGCCAGTCAGGAGTTCATAGAGCAGGACACCAACGGCATAGAGGTCGCTGGCTGGTGTCGCTGGTTCACCACGGATCCGCTCGGGGGCGACGTACGGAGCAGTGCCGAGCAACTCGACCGGAGTGGTGAGCGTCGGCTCATCGTGTCGGCGGGCGATCCCGAAGTCGGTCAGCTTGGCCCGGCCCTGACGATCGATGAGCACGTTGCCCGGTTTGACGTCGCGGTGGACGATACCAGCCTGGTGGATAGCGGCCAGGCCGTGAAGGACGTCCAGCACGAGACGGACTGCCTCGTCGAGCGGAACGGGCGCGTTCTGACGCATGAGCTGGGCGAGGTCGCCACCCTCCACCCATTCCAGGACGAGAAACCGGATGTCACCGTCCTGGCCGGCATCGTAGACCTGGACAACGTTGGGGTGCGAGACGGCTGCGGCGACGCGTGCCTCGCGTTGGAAGCGCGCGAGCTCGGCCGGGTCGAGTGTCCCTCGCTGCATGACCTTGACCGCGACCGGACGGTCGAGGACGAGGTCGCGGGCGAGATACGTGATGGCCATGCCGCCTTGACCGAGCGGTGCCTCGATCCGGTACCGTCCAGCCAGGATGGTCGGTGGTGTCGGCAGCATCGTCTCCGGCCTCCGCATCGCTCATCTGGGGGATTGTACGTGGAAGACGCGGGCAACCATCAGGGCGCTCCCGGATCGAGCAGCACGTTGTCGAAGAGCCGGGTCGTCCCGATCCAGGCAGCCACGAGCAGGAGCGCCGGGCGTTCGACGTACTCGACTTCCTGGAACGTCTCCAAGTCGCTCACGCTGACGTATTCCAGGCGTACCGGTGTGGTGGTCAGCGTGCGCTGGACGAGTTCTCGGAACGCTGCGGCTGCGCGCTCGCCGCTGCGGAAACGCTCCAGGGCAGCGAACAACGCTCGCGGGATGGCGCTGGCTGCGACTCGCTCCTCGGGCGAAAGGTAGACGTTGCGACTGCTCATGGCCAACCCGCCTGCCTCGCGGACAGTGGGGAGCGGCACGATGTCGACCGGGAGCGCGAGGTCCTGGACCAGCCGCTGAACCACCAGCACTTGCTGGGCATCCTTCCAGCCGAAGTAGGCGCGCTGAGGCTGAACGAGCCCGAAGAGGCGCGTCACGACGGTGGCGACACCGCGGAAATGACCAGGCCGGGCTTCCCCTTCGAGACGCTCGGCGATCGGGCCGGTCACCACGACTGCGGTGGAGAAGCCGGATGGATACATCTCACTCACCGAGGGAGCGAAGACGGCATCGACACCCTCGCGCTCGAGGAGGTCCAGGTCGCGGTCGAGATCGCGCGGGTAGCGGTCGTAGTCTTCCTGAGGACCGAACTGCAAGGGATTGACGAAGATGCTGACGACGACGGTCTCGTTCTCGGCGCGGGCGCGACGGACCAGCGCGAGATGCCCCTCATGCAAGTAGCCCATCGTGGGGACGAAGCCAACCGAACGGCTGGTCTGCTGGGAACGCCAGATGCGGAGTTCAGCGATCGTCCGGAAGAGGTGCATGCTCGTCTCCTCCGCGCTGGGAAGCGAACTCGGCGGCGATCGCTGCGAAGGTGTCGAGATCGAGTTCACGGGGGAGTCCGAAGCTTTCGGACTCGCTGGGAAAGGTGCCGCTGCGGACGTCCTCGGCGTAGCGGCGGATCGCATCGCTCACGATGGTGGCGAGGTCGGTGTAGGCGCGGGCATGACGAGGGAGAGGCCCGGGCAGAAGATGGAGAAGATCGGTCAGGACCTGGACTTGCCCATCGCAACCCGGACCAGCCCCGATGCCGATCGTCGGAATCTCGAGGAGTTGGCTGACTGCACGAGCAACCGGCGCTGGAACGAGTTCCAGCACGATCGCGAAGGCACCGGCTCGTTCCAGTGCGATGGCATCAGCGAAGAGCTGGCGGACCGCGTCGGCAGTACGCGCTTGCAGCCGAAAACGACCGAGCGTATGCACCGCTTGCGGAGTCAAACCCAGATGGCCCATCACGGGGATGCCGGCGCGGACGAGCCGGGAGACGGTCTCGACGATCGGTCCACCGCCCTCCAGCTTGACCGCGTGAGCACCGCCTTCCTGGATGAGTCGGCCGGCGTTGCGGAGGGCTTCTTCTGGACTGATCTGAAAGGTCAGGAACGGCATGTCGGCGATGACGAGCGCCCGGCGGGTAGCACGCGTGACAGCCTTGGTGTGATGCAGCATCTGTTCGAGGGTCACGGGGATGGTCGTCTCGTAGCCGAGGATCGTGTTACCGAGCGAATCACCGACCAAGATAGCGGGAATGCCTGCTTCGTCGATCAGGCGCGCGGTCGGGTAATCGTAGGCCGTGAGCATGACGATCCGCTCGCCGCGACGCTTCATCGCGCGGAGATCCGCGACGGTCACGCGCTGGGGGGTCATCGTGCCACCTCCTCGCTCGCCAACCATCGTTCCAGGTCGTCGAGCGCGACCAGCCGCTCGGGAGCAGCAGCCGCGCGCTCGCGTGCGAGTGGGAGCATCGCCTGAGCGAGCGTCCGGTACAAGGGGAGGAGCGTCGGGGCAGTGTGTGTCAGGGCCTCGATATGCCGATCGATCGTCTCGCGTTCGGCTCGGGCGACCGGGCCAGTCAAAGCCTGGGGCAGGCCGAGTTGGTCGAGATTCGCGAGGACACCTGACAAGAGGGGAAAGAGGGAGCGAAGCGCCGTCGCGCGGTCAGCGGCTGTCGCCTGTGCGATCAGCTCGGCTGCCACACCGGCGAGAGCGACGAGGCCATTCGCGGCCAGAACAGCGGCAGCGTGGTAGAGCGGGCGCTGTTCTGGGGAAAGCAGGAAGGGACGACTGCCGAGCTGCTGCGCCAAAGCGAGCAGCTCCCCTTTCAGGGAGGGATCGGCCTCGATAGCGACAGCGATCCCCTGCCAGGCGGTGGGATCGGCCGCACCTGCGAAGGTCTGGAGGGGATGGAAGGAACCGGTTGCGGCACCGGCTCGCGCTGCTGCGGCCAGCAGTTCGCGTCCGAACGCGCCAGCGAGATGGATGACCGCCTGGCCAGGTCGCCAGGTCAGGCTTGCGCAGAGTGGAGCGATCGCGCTGTCCGGAACAGCCAGTACGACGAGACGGCCACTCTCGACGGCATCGTGCGGTGTCGAGCAGACGCGGGAACCGGGGATGAGCGAAGCGAGTTCCGCGGCCCGCTCGCGTCGGCGACTCCAGACAGCGGACACCGAGAAGCCGGCCGCGTTGAGCGCGACGCCGAGCGCGTGCCCCGCACCCCCAGCCCCGAGCAGCGCGATCGGTTGTCTAACCGACGGGCTTGGCAACGACGATGATTCGATGGTCATCGATACCGTACGGCCAGCAGGTGACGAGTGTCACGCGCTCCTCCGGCATCGGATCGAGGAACCGGCCGGTGGCGATCCGTTCCTCGAGCGGAACGCCGACTTCCTTTCGGTAGTGGATCTCCGTGACGCGGTACCGGAACACGCCAGCGTCACTGGTGAGGATGACCTCGTCGCCGAGCTTGACGTGCTCGAGTGTGCGAAAGACTTCGCCCTTCCAGTCGCTGTGGCCGGTGATGACGATGTTCCCGCCCTCGCCAGGATTGGCCGAGGTGTTATGGTGGCCGGCGGCATACTCGGCGACTTCCCACTCGATGACCTTGATGCCTTGAATTTCGACGATCTTGTAGCCGACCTCGACGACTGGAGCATCGATACCGACGGAGGGGATCTGGATACGCGTGGGTGGCGGCATCTTCGGTCGCGGGGTCGGTGTCGGTTCAGGGGTGGGGCTGGGTACGATGGGCAGCCCATCCAACCGCTCCGCGAATGGGGTGGCGGTCGGGGTCGGGGACGCGGCAGCTTGTAGCGGAAGCGGAGGGGTGGCGATCGCGGCAATCTGGCTGGGAGGGGTCTGCGGTGATGGCCGGAGCGCGACCGTGCCCATCGCCGCGATAGCGAGCAAGACGAGTCCGGTGAGAATGAGGAGTGTGCCGAGCAGGGAAACGTGACCGCGTCCGACCGGCTCGCTCGAAGCACCGGCAGCGCGACCCAACAGTATGGGAATTCGAAGAGCCCGCCGCGGTCCCGGCCGACCAGGGGCACTCAACCGGCGTAATGGTGGTCGACGATCGATCATAAGCTCTCCAACTGCTGCCATGAGACGCAGATCAAACCCTTTAAATTATAGCGATTCGACTGAGTGATCGCGTACGGGCCTGAGCAGTGGGAAGCGACGCGCGAGGCGTCGTCTTGTAGCCGACTCGCCGATGGGGCACACTAACCGCGAGTTCCGTCCAAGAAGGGAGGGAGCCTCATGGCTGCGCGGGCATACGTCCTGGTTCACTGCGATGTCGGGAAGGCTCGTTCCGTCAAAGAAGCGCTGGCGAGCTTCCCCGGCGTCCTGTATGCCGACATCGTGATGGGCGATTACGACCTCATCGTGGTGGTCGAGCAACCGACGGTCGAGGAACTGGGGCGGCTCGTTCTCGAGAAGATCCACGGTACGCCCGTCGTGACGGCGACGAGTACGCATGTGGTGGTGGGGTAGACGCGGTCGACGACGCCATCGCTGGCAGTCGGTCGCCGATGCCGGCAAGCCGACCTCGCTCGCGGGCAGAGACCTGCCGGTGAGGCTCGGCATGCTGGAACGACTGACCCGCGGCCTGCTCCATGATTTTCTCCCTGAGAACTGGGGTCACACCGTATCGCTTCAGTGCGATCGGGGGAGCGGCGGGGTCACCCGCGGTACGCGCTTGCTCCTCACGCATTGCCGCCTTTGGGTCGAAAGCAGGGGAAAACTGGCGTCGGTCTGGCCGCGGGGCCGGTCGGAAACCGTGTGACACCGCGACGGCGTCCGGCGCCGGCGCTGGTTGGCCTGGGTCCGGCAGCCGCGTGGCGCGAACGCGGCTGAGATCGAATGTGATAAACGGTGTGCGATCGGCGGAGCCAGGGGACGTTCGGGCTCACCGCGCACCCGCCAAGGGTCGCCGCCGGATGCGGCGTGCCCGGGCGGGTGGGCAGGTTGCCCGGAACCGATCCTCACTGCAGGTTGGCGAGGCGCTCGTCCAGGAACTGGACGTGATAGGCGGCCGCGACCACGGCCGGATCGTCGGTGAGCTGGCGATGGAAGGATGCGGTGGTCGCGATCCCCTCGATCACGAGTTCGTCGAGGGCGCGCCGACCGCGAGCGAGGGCCTCGCTGCGGTCGCGACCCCAGACGATCAGCTTGCCGATGAG
>Ga0308310_1000293_pt1 | contig 20990 bp, 14 predicted proteins | sample HotsprSampleMS65_FD_203672 | JGI IMG/M metagenome (GOLD analysis project Ga0308310, IMG submission 203672) | Hot spring phototrophic mat microbial communities from Mushroom Spring, Yellowstone National Park, Wyoming, United States - 20090730_MS65 ...
TCCTCTACGAGATAGACGATTCGGGCAACCTGGAGGCCTTCCGGCGGCAGATATGGGATTTTCGGCGCTGGATGGCGGCGCAGGGGTACGGCGGCTGGCCCCTGATCGTCTCCGAGTACGGCATCCCGATGCCGGAGGACTACGGCTTCCCGCCGGAGCGGGTGGTGGCCTTCCTGCGGGGCACCTTTGAGTTCTTTCTGACGGCGGCGGACCCGGCGCTGGGCGACCCGGCGGACGGCTACCGGCTGGTCCAGCGCTGGTGCTGGTACAGTTTAGACGACACCACCTACCCCACCGGCCGCCTCTTTGACCCCCAAGCCGGCGCGATGACGGCGGTGGGGGAGGGGTGGGCCAGTATGGTGGCGCAATGGAGGTGAACAAATGAAGCGCATTTTACTGCTGGTAGCATTTGGAGTTGCGGTGGCTGGTGTACTGGCCCTTGCTGCTGCTGTTCGGGCGGATGGCCCACCGTTGTTGACTGAGTACCCAGTCCCCGGAAGCCCGTTGTATGTGAGCGTGGAGGCGCCAGGGCGGGTCTGGTTCACTTTGCCCGACCAGAACGCCATCGGTCGGCTGGTTGTGACTTCAACCACGGACTACAGTGTGGTGACCTACACAGTCCCCACAACCAATAGCCAGCCGTATGACCTGAAGTATGCCGGGGGTGCGGTGTGGTTCACCGAACTCTCGGGCAACAAAATCGGACGGTTGGATCCGGGCAGTGGGGCAATAGCGGAATTCACCATCCCAACGTTAGGTAGTCAGCCTGCAGGCATTGATGTCCTGCCCGGAAACCCCACCACGGTCTGGTTCACCGAACGGAGCGGGAACAAACTGGGGCGGCTGGTGGTTACCAGCACAATGGACTATTTGTTTGCTGAGTACCCCCTTCCCAGCGGTTACCCCAATGCCCAGCCGGAGGACATCCACATCCAGAATACCGATAGCATTTGGTTCACGGCCCCAGGGGCAAATCGGATTGGGAATTTCAAACCCTCTATCTGGCCACAGTCAGATGCTTTCAGGTTGGTCTATACCGGAGGAGGTAGTCAGCCATGGGCTATAAAAGTGGAGGGGCTTTATCCCTGGTTCACGGAGCGCGCTGGCAACCGCATCGGCCAGTTTTTCCCCCAGACCATTGCGGACTTCCGCTGGTACACCCTGACAGTCCCATCCAGCGATCCGTATGATCTTGCCATTGGGGCTGGCTATATCTGGTTCACGGAACACGCAGGGAGCCGGATTGGACAGTTGCATCCGACGACCGGAAGGATTCGGGAGTTTGGTCTACCCTCGGGCAGCGCGCCAAAAGGGCTGGCGGTAGATGCCAATGGTTGTGTGTGGGTGGCTGAAAGTGAAAGTGGGCGAAACCGAATCGCTCAGTGGTGTCCCCCTTATTTCCGCTACGTCTATCTACCCCTGGTCTTGAGGAATTTCCAATGAACGGTCGGCATCTTGTGCGGAACCTCGCAGGTTTGGCCGGAGGGCTACTCCTGTGCCTGGTAGCGCTTTTCTTGAGTTTCGGTTCCTCTTCCGAGGCCTTGGAAAATATACAGGAGGCTCCCTTTCCGAAATCCGGAGCAGCCACAGAGCAGGTAACGCGAACGATCTTTCTGCCCATCGTGTTCTCCAATTACGAACCGCCGGTGCCCACGATTTTCGGGGTACAAATGTATGGCGACCTCACAAGTCCTTCCGCTGGCCTCACCCATACCCGGGATGCGCGGGCTTGGTGGGTCCGCTGGCCCATGGCCTGGTCGGCTGTAGAACCAACGGATACGATTCCCGAGAATTATAATTTCGCCTATTACGATGCTAATATCCTGGCTGCCCATCAGGCAGGACTGCACTTGATTGTCACCGTCCAGAGCAACCCCAGTTGGGCCGCGACCTATGCCAATGGCCCGATTGACAAAGTGGACATCGGGGAGTTTGCGGAGTTTATGGGCACGGTGGCCGAACGGTACGACGGTGACGGTTGGGAAGATGCTCCGGGCTCCCCGGTAGTGGATTACTGGGAGTTCTACAATGAACCGGATGCCGGAGACCGACTTCGCGCTGAATATGGGGCCAGTTACTGGGGCCATTTCGGTACAGAGTACGCCCGGATGCTGTGCGCGGTCTATCCGGTCATCAAGGCGGCCAACCCGAGAGCGCAGGTTGTCCTGGGAGGATTGGCCTACGATGCCTTTGAAGATCAGGGAGGAGGATTTGTTCGGGAGTTTTTGGATGACGTCCTGAAGGCAGGCGGAGGACACTGCTTTGACTTGATGAATTTCCACTACTATCCGCCTTTTGCACCGAACTGGGCCCCATACGGGCCTGGGCTGAGCGGCAAGGCCAACTATCTGAAAGATAAACTTGCCCAATATGGGTTTGCTACTAAACCCATTATCTGCACCGAAGCGGGATGGCATAGCGATAACTATGCCCAGTTTCCGAGCACACCTGAAATCCAGTCCCGATATGTTGTGAAACTGTTTGCCCAATCTCTCGCTTCAAGACTGCAATTGACCATTTGGTGGACCTGGATCGATCCCGGCAGTTATTATGGGGCGAACGGTCTCTTGACCCAGAGCCTGGAGCGCAAGCCCGCCTTCTACGCTTATCGGACGGCCGCCTACTGGCTGGGCCGGGCTTCGTACCAGCGGGCCCTCACCACCGCGGAACTGGGGAGCAGCGCGATGGAAGGATACTTGCTGACCTGGACCGACGGAAAGCCGCTATATGTTCTCTGGTCTAACGACGACCAGGCACGGGCGATCAGGCTGCCAGCAGCGCAAGCGCAAGTCCTTAATATGTATGGGGATACCATTGGACTGGTCAACGATGGGGATGACGGCCAAAGCGATGGGCGCATTCAAGTGAATGTTGGCCCCAATCCGATCTACGTGAGGGTGCTCCAATGAGAAAGGGACAGTTCCTCTGGGAGAAAATTGGGTGGGCTGTTTTGCTGGCAGGCCTGGGGCTCTTCGTAGCCTTGGGCATGCATGACAGGCTGGTGCAACACGCCATAGTTCTGGCAAATCACCCAGCTTCCGAGGCCACCTTCACCTCAACGTTATACCTCCCTATAGTTATGAACGATTATATCCCCCCATCAGCCCGCCTCTGCCGTTTCGGTGTAGGGGCTGGCAGTGATATTGCTACTTATCCGGTGAACAGCCTGCGCCTGGGGTGGTATGTGGATTGGACCGTCACATCCAACCCAAGCCGACCCGGGGGGATCACCTATATGCCGACCGTTCGTCTCCAGCAGACCGGTCCCGATTCCTATACCTATTCGCCGGGGCCGAATGTCCTCTCGGCAACAGTCCGGGCACTCTCCGGCGCCACCTGGCTCATCGGCAATGAACCCGACCGCCGGTACTGGCAGGATAGCCTGGAACCTCACGTCTATGCCCAGGCCTATCACGACCTGTACTATCTGATCAAGGGATGGGATCCCACAGCCCAAATCGCTGCTGGAGGGATTGTGCAGCCCACCCCGCTGCGCCTTCAGTATCTGGACAAGGTGCTGGAAAGTTACCGGGAGCGTTATGGGGAGCCCATGCCGGTGGATGTATGGAACATCCACGCCTTCATCCTGCGGGAGCGCAGTTGTGATTGTTATCCTGAAGACTGTTGGGGGGCAGAAATCCCCCCTGGGATTGAAGCATGCGAGGGAATGCTCTATGAGATTCAGGACAACGACAACCTGGAAATCTTCAAACAGAACATTGAGCGCTTCCGGCGGTGGATGGCCGATAGGGGGTATCAAAACCGTCCCCTGATAATCACCGAATTTGGGGTGCAGATGTGGCCGGATTTAGGCTTCCCGCCGGAACGGGTCAATGCCTATATGAACGGCACTTTTGATTATTTGATGACGGTGACCAGTACCCTGGGGTACCCGGCCGATGAATACCGGCTGGTGCAGCGGTGGGCCTGGTACAGCCTGAGCGATGACCACTTTAACGGCTGGCTGTTTGATCCGAACACGAAGGCGCGCACCGTTTTCGGCGACAATTTTGCCGCCTACACGGCGCAGGTCAGCCCGACCGTCAACCTGAAGCCGGTACGGATGTGGACAGAGCCCGCGTTGCCGTTCTCAAACGGAGAACCGGTTACAGTGACCTTGCTGGCCTATGTAGTCAACAACGGCAACATTGCTGCTTCTGGTCCTACCACCGTTCGTTTCTATGAAGGCAATCCCGATCAAGGAGGGACCTTGATCGGCGAGCAGAGTATATCTCCTTTAGATGGATGCGCCAGCGGAGCGACAGCCTCGGTCATATGGGCGAACGTGTTGCCCGGGGCTCATACGGTTTACTTGGTGGTGGATCCGGTCAACAGCATTCCTGAGAGCGACGAATCGGACAATGTCCGAAACGCCATAATTGTTATTGCAACCTCGCGCACATGGTTACCTATTGTTCTCCGAACGGCTCCATAGGTCCCCAAATGCGCTTCCGGCGGCAACTGATACCCCTTATCCTCATAGTACTGTTGGGGGGAGTTCTCCGTTTTCGCCACCTGGATTGGGCAAAGGGCTATTATTTCCAGCCAGATGAAAGTGTTCACACAATAGATTACCTTTTACGGATGCCTGCCTTGAATCCTTATGAGGCGGGCGCATATACTTATGGCGGGTTGCCCCTGTATCTCTATTTGTTTAGCGCTCGATTTATGACCGCCGTGACAGGCGATGCTATATGGGGGGATAAATGGCACATCACCCTGATCGCGCGGGCCTATGCAGCTATTGCCAGTACATTTATCATCCTTTTACTGTACCTCTTAAGCCATAAATTGGGGATGAGCCGTACGGCATGGATTCCTGCCCTGGCTTTCGCCGTTAGTCCTCTGGCCATCCAATATGCCCACTATGGAGTTGTAGATACCCTGCTAAGCTTCTGGGTAGTTCTTGTCTCGCTGCTGAGCCTCTGGGCATTGGAAGAAAAATCGGGCAGACGCTGGATAATCGTAGGGTTCGTCTGGGGGTTGGCCATTGCCACGAAGACCAGCGCTCTGATCTGGGGCATTGTGCTCGCAGCAGGCTCTTGGCAGCAATGGAGACAAACCCGTAGCGTACTTGCTGCTGCTTATCCACTGGTTTGGGGTGGTTTCGGTGCTGTGATTGGTGTAATGATTGGCTCGCCATATTATATTCTTGACTGGCGATCGTTCCACCAAATTATGATGATGCAGGCTGGCAAGACGGTGACGGGGCAAATCCTTGTCACATACCACTGGCAATTCTTGAATGTTCGGCCCTTTCTTTTTGAGTTGGAGCAACTGGGCCGCTGGACCATTGGTGGCCTGTTGGGACTGATAGCTGGCGCTGGGATGATCGGCCTGTGGAAAGAATGGCTCTATTCTCCCCAACGACGGCAGTGGGCTTTTGTACTGCTTCCTGCGACCCTCTACTTCGGAACCATAGGGCTGTGGCATTCCAAATTCATCCGGTACTTGCTCCCAATCGTCCCATATGTATGCCTTAGCGCAGCCTGGCCATTGGATGCAGTCATAAAATCGTCCCGCCGGGTGGGAAAGTGGAGCATAGGGTTACTGACTGCATTGGCTTTGCTTCACTCGGCAATTTTGGGCACAGCAATGTCCAACGTCTACCGAGGACCAGACCCTCGTGTTGCCGCTTCCCAATGGATGCTGGAACACATTCCTCCTGGAGCGACGATTCTGCACGACCCTGAGCCACTCATTATCCTCCCAATCGGCTCTGCGGAGCGTTACCAGATACAGATCCTTGACCTGTATGGGAATGGGATGAAAAACATCAATAATCCAGAGTTCTATGTGCAAGCGCTGGAGGGAAAGCAGTATGTTGTGATCGTAAGCCGACGTAATTATGGAGCGATATACCATCTGAGGGCACTGTTCCCAGTAGCGGCGTGTTACTATCGTTCATTGTTCGGCGGCCAATTGGGATATTCTTTGGCGGCTCGGTTCTCTAACTATCCGCATATAGCGAATTGGGTTTGGAATACCGATGAGGCAGAGGAAACCTTCCAGGTGTTTGATCACCCCGTTGTATACATCTTTCAGCGTTCTCAGGTCCAGACACCCGAGCAGATAAGGAGCACTTTAGAAGCATGCCTTCGTCCGTGAACTGGCCTATCTTTTTAGGAATAATATGGGCTATAACCCTCCTGGGCTTGTTCTCTGCCGCGTTGTGCCTGAATCGGTGGTTTGCTCAAATATCTATAGGGCGGGCCCTCCTCCTTGTGGCAATGGTCGCTTTATGCGTCCGCTTGATCCCCAACCTGTTCCTCCCTATGGGAGCCGGCTACGATATAGAGTCCTATCAGATTGTAGGCAACCTGGTCCTGCACAAGGAAAACGTTTACACCAGCCAAGAAGCAATGAGACGCCATCCTTATCTCCCCCTGCAAATGTATTGGATGGCCTTTTCTCTGTGGTTTGCTCAGACCTTTAACCTCCCTTTTGTAAAAATAGTGCGCCTGGCTCCAATTTTTGCCGATGCAGGAATCGCCACATGGATAACACTCCGCCTGCATAATCGTTTACCTTTACCGTCGGCCTTTCGGGGCGGACTTCTATATGCCCTGAATCCCATTACCGTTTTTGTCTCAGCCTATCATTGGCAATTTGATGCTATCCCCGTGCTTCTTACTTTGGTTGCTATAGAAGTGATAGAAGTATCGCCATTGGGAAGTGGACTGGTGCTGGGTCTTGGCATCCTGGACAAAAGCTGGCCAGTACTGGCACTCCCTTCTCTGCTGGCGGCAGTGCGAAACTGGCGGCAGCGGTTTTCCCTTGCCCTGGGGTGCGTTCTGATTCCTGCTTTGGGAACATTGGCGTACGCGCTCTTGCTCAAAGCCTCGCTTTGGGCGATCATCCACCGAGCGATAAGTTATGATTGGGGTATTGGAGTTTGGGGGTATACCTACTTTTTCCATTTGCTGTCTGTGCTTAACCCTGCCCATAGTGAGCCCTTCGCTTTCTTGGTCCATTATGGTCGTTATATTACTCTGACTCTTTTAGGAGGGATATGGTTATGGTGGGCACGAAAGGAGCCAGTGGGGTCGGGTGTTTTGACCATTTTAGTGGCTTTCTTTGCTGTCACTCACGCGTTATCTATCCAGTACCTGACTTGGCCAGTTGCTTTCGCGGTATTGGATGGCGGCAGGAGAACGGAACAGTGGCTTTTACGCTATACTCTTGGTGCTTTTGCTTATATGCTTTTAACTTATTCTACTCTAATACTGACAACAGCCATCATCACTTGGATGCCCTGGGATCCGGCTAATACTTTCATCATCCGCCCTTCAGCGCTACCTGCTTGGCTCATAACAGTTGCATGGCTGGTTGATAGATTGCGAACAAGCATTACAGTCAAGGGGTGAATGTGAAAAAGGTTATAGGATCTATGTTTTTGGGGATTAAAGCTTCTTCTGAGACCCCAGCCTTTTGGCATATCGTAGCCTGGACGGGCAGCGTCGGTTGGGGGCTAACAGTATTTATTTGCACACTTTCCCTGATAAAGTTCAATTACTGCTACCACTCTTTCAAAGGGATTATTGCCACGCCAGCCTTTTTGCTCTACCCAGAGCAGCGTGACTTATGGACCTATTTGATAGCTTTAACTATCATTCCGGCGGTCACCATTGCAGGATACATAGGTTGGTCTACCTTGATAACTCTGAACCAACAGGGGCAGGGAGGCCAAAAGGCCTCAGGGTTGGCTCTTATAACCTCCAGTTTCCTTTTAGGGTGGGGAGTACCTTTAGATTATCTTTACACTTCTCGCATGGATTTTCGCCAGGTCGGGGTTTTCGCAGCCTTATTTGCCTTTGCGAATATTGTTGTTTTTGTACACAATTGGCTTTTGGCTCGTCCTTCTCTTTCTCTTTCGTTCCCGCCTTTGCTCCTTCAAGGAGAAGCGCTACTGATCGGTTTAGCTCTTGGGATTGCTCTACTTACAGCTCCTATTACGCCTCCTATATTGACACGCTATCCTATCTATGGGGTGTTGGCCTTGTGCATCATCTTCTGGGTTTATTGGTTGATAGCGTCTTACTTTCTTAGCAGGCTGCTCCATGTCCAGTGGTCAGTTGTTGCAGAAAATGCAATAATTGGTGCGTTGCCTTTAAGTCTTCTTCCAGCCCACGCACTTTTTTGGTGGAAGGTCCAGCAAGGAGGAAATGTTGTACTTGAATATATGCCTTCAACCTTGGTATACCTTTTTTGGTCAGCCATCGCAGTAGCCTTGTTAGCTCTCAGTTACAAAAGTTTGGGCTCTTTAGCCCGGTCTAAACAGTTATGGAGCAAGGCATCACAGAGATGGTTTCTTTATATAGCCATACCTTTACTGCTTTACGTGCTCGCTTACAACCCAAATATTCATCGCCCTTTGGACCTTTTCCACGAGGGAGAGCGGTTGTCTCCTGGTTACGCGATAGCTCGTGGGCAAGTGCCTTACAAAGATGTGGTATTTGTTCATGGCTTCTTGCGCGACCCTGGGATTGCCCTCATCGCTTTTCGGTTATTCGGTGAATCAGTAGCAGCGTTGCGAATTTTAGAGCAGATGCTTTACCCTTTAGTGATTGTTCTTTCCTACTATTTCGCCCTGCTATGTGTAGGGGAAATTGCCATTCTGTTCTTCTTATTATCTCTAACCGGCTTCTGGCCCTTTTTCTATGACTGGAGGATGATCCCTTGTCTCCTTACTCTTATTACATTGACCTTAATGGTTCGTAAACGTTCCCTAAAATTAGCAATCATAGCGGGCCTTCTCTCTTTTGTTGCTTTGATGACTTCGTTAGATGTGGGTATCATTTGCATCATTACTGGTTTGGTGCTTGTTATTGGCCTTGCTATCGTCTTGAAACAAAGAGCACCTCTTGTCGCTTATTCCTTATCCCTGGCTCTGTGCTTTGGACTAATTGCTCTTTTGTTAAATACTCAAAACGCACTTTCTGTTGCCTTACAGTGGAATGTGCACATTTTAGCGGTGAGTAGAGAATGGAATGGGATGCCATTTCCCACTTTCCCTGACCTTTCAAATAATTGGGCTCTGGCGGTCAAAGCTCTTCTTTCACCAATCGCCAGCATAGGGGCGGGGATATATCTGCTTCTCGCTTGTGCTAAGCAAAAGTGGGAAGAGTACCACTGGTCTATATTGATGTTACTGATTGTTAATATGCTTCTGTATAACCGCGCTCTTGTTGGAGGGCAGCTTCATAGTTCGCACCTCCAAGACGGATCCCACTTTGCTCCACTACTTTTGCTCACACTTCTGGTTGGGAACAGGAAGAGAGAAAATCAAAAAATAAGGCCAGTCGTTAGTGTTCTTCTCATGTTAGCCTTGTTAACCCCTTCGCAACTTTCTGGAGGCAGAACCTTTTGGAGAATTATTGAGAGACTTCCTGCTAAAAACCGTATAGAGATTCCATCAACCTGGGTGCTGCCCAATGTGGAACGTGTAGGCTCTCTGTTTCTCCCCCCTGATCAGGCCCAACAAATTTCCGAAATAGTCGCCTTTCTCTCACAGTCTGATTCTTTTTGGGATTTTACAGATCACGGTGCACTTTATTTCTTAAGTGCAAAACTGAGCCCAACACGTTTCTATGCGACGCACCATGTCATTACCTTGGAAGACCAACAGGAAGTGATCACTGCTTTAGAGCAGAATCGTCCTACCTTTATCCTTTTTCGGTCAGGTACGGGTTGGGACGCTATCGCAGGCATAGATAGGACGGTGCGCAGTTTTCTGGTTTCTGAATACCTTTTACGAAACTATCATTATTATGCCCAAATTGGGGGGTTCGTCATATTAGAACGAGGCTCTCCTGATACATTTCCCCAACCAGTGGCCTTCCAAGTAAATATGGGGTATATTCCGCTCCTTTTGGAGCAACTCCCCTTTTGGCATAGCGGACAACCCCCAGTTGAGATTCTTAATGGAGATTGGAATATAGGAGGAGATGGTTATGTTATCACAAGGACGGCTCAGGAATGGCACATAATAGCGACAGGTCCCGATGTCCAGTTACAGAATCTTGCCCTGGATATAAACCCTCGGTCTATTTCGTGCCTGCGGGTGCGCATGCTGGTTAAAGGTGCCCTTAATGACCTGAAAGCCCAGGTTTTTTGGCGTTCAGATAACGAGGAGTTTTCTGAAGAACGGAGTGTGCTATTTAATGTTATTTCGGATGCTCAGGAACACATTTATCTAATACCTCTGGCATCATTCCCGAACTGGGCCTGGAGCGAGGCAGTTACTGGATTGCGATTTGACCCAGTGGATGGACCTGCCGAAGTGATAGTGACCTCTATAGAGTTACTTTACACGGGAGACAGATAGCCATCAGAGATTCTAAATGTACGTATCAAGAAGGGGAGTGAAATGACGAGTTAGCACTTTGTCCAAGATGTGTTATGATATATGCCAACAGTCTGTGAGGTCGTTTGGAAAGATCTAAGGCATCCAGTGGGTACGCAAGACGGTCAGATGGGCATTGAAATTCCTATAGAAGCCCTCCAGAGATACTTTGCAGGCGAGGGCCAGATTCTTCTCGCCTACCTCTTCGGCTCCCAGGCCGAGGGGACCGCCGGCCCGCAGAGCGACTACGACATCGCCCTGCTGGTCCGCCAGCCCTCGCTGGCCCTGCAGGCCCGCCTGGCCCACGAAATCGGCATTATCCTGGGGACGGGCCGGGTGAATGTGGTTTCCCCGAACCAGGCACCGGTGGAACTGGCCTACGCGGTCATTGCTCAGGGACAGTTGCTCTACCAGCGAAGCGTGGCCGAGCGGGTGGAGTTTGAGGCGAAGGTGCTCAGCCTCTATGCCGACTATCTCCCCATTCTGCGCCGCCAGCGGGAGGAGATTTTGGAAGATGTCGGAAAAGAGACCCGAGTTCAACGGTATAGAGAGGCGCTTGGACGAACTGAGCGAACGCTTGCGGCGATGAGAACCAACCCAAGGACAGGGGCTCGCCTTGAGTGCGGCGATAGAGTTTGACGGGGTTTCCAAAAAATTCATCCTCCACCACGAGCGCGCCCGTTCCTTCCAGGAACTGGCCGTGGGGCTCTTCCGGCGCAACAACTGCTCCCGCGAAGAGTTCTGGGCCCTGCGGGATGTGAGTTTCGCCGTGGAGCAGGGGGAGACGGTGGGCATCATCGGCCCCAACGGCGCCGGGAAGAGCACCATGCTGAAACTGGCCGCGCGGGTGATAGAGCCCACTTCGGGCCGGATCGCGGTGCGCGGCCGCATTGGGGCGCTCCTGGAACTGGGCGCGGGCTTCCACCCCGACCTGACCGGTCGGGAGAACATCTACCTTAACGGCTCCATCCTGGGCCTGAGCCGGGCCGAGATCCGCCGCCGTCTGGACGACATCATCGGTTTCGCCGAACTGGAGCGGTTCATAGACGTCCCGGTGAAGCACTACTCCTCGGGGATGTTTGTGCGGCTGGGCTTCTCCGTGGCCGTCCACACCGACCCGGAGATTCTGCTGGTGGACGAGGTGCTGGCGGTGGGGGATCAGGCCTTCCAGCGCAAATGCCTGGAACGGATTGACGACCTGCGGCGGCAGGGGGTGACGGTCCTCTTCGTTTCCCACAGCGCCGACGCGGTGCGGGCCCTCTGCAACCGGGCCATCTGGTTGCACGAGGGCCGCGTGGTGGCGGATGATGCCGCCGAGGCGGTGGTGCGCCGGTACCTGGAGCACTCCTGGGGACGACAGACCGTGGCCCAGCCCGGCGGCGACGAGCGCCGGTGGGGCACCGGCCGGATTCGGATCGTCCGGGTGCGGCTGTTGGACGGCGAGGGCCGGGAGCGGCAGCAGTTCCGGACTGGCGAGCCGCTGGTGGTGGAGATGCACTATCGGGCCGGGGAGCGGGTGGAGCGGCCTGTCTTCGGCCTGGCCATCCACCGCAGCGACGGCATCCACATCACCGGCCCCAACACCCAGTTTGCTGGCTTGGACATCCCCGCGGTGGAAGGAGAGGGCATTGTCACCTACACCATCCCCGCACTCCCTTTGCTGGAGGGCCTGTACTACATTTCCGTCTCTGCCCACAACTGGGAGGATACGGAGATGTATGATTATCATGACCGGACGTATTCCTTCCGCGTCTTGTCAGTAGGAGGGGAAAGGTATGGAATAATTGCCAGCGGGGGAATATGGAACTGGCGGGACATGGTTCTATCTCCGGGATAATTTAGCAGGGTTGGAGAGGTATGAAACTTGAAGCAGTGGTTTGTTATTCCCTATCTTTCCCCGATCAAGAACCAATGGCGTATCTACGTCTCATTGCGCCTTTCCGTCAGGCGGGGATCCGTCTCATTGATGGTCTTCAGAACGGCCGCGCTATCCCCGATCGCGTAATAGAAGGAGATGTAGTAATTATTCAGCGACAATTTCCTCAAAGGTTTGATGAGTATCAAGAAGTTGTCCGAATCGCAAGGCAGGAGCAAAAACCTGTTGTTTTTGATCTGGATGACCTGCTGTTTTTTCTCCCTGAAGATCATCCGGATAGGATAGAACACGGCTTTGCGCCAGCCTTATTACCTATGTTCCAAGCACTTCTGGAAGCAGATGTAGTTACTGTTTCTACACATAGGCTGCGCGATGTTCTGATTCAGTACAACGAAAGAATGGTAGTGCTTCCGAACTATTTTGACGATACCCTTTGGGACCTGGAACCTCCCCACCCGAAGAATCGCCGCGAAGAGGGCTTGATAATCGGTTATATGGGAACGAATTCCCACAAACCGGATCTGGAGCACATTGCTTCCGTCTTACTGGATTTAATTGAGCGGTTTCCCAAAAATATATTAATGAGCTTCTGGGGAACACCACCTCCTTCAGTACTTCGTTCGCTCCCGCAGGTACAATGGATCCCTTTTGGTATCCGTTCATACCCTGAGTTTGCCACTTGGTTCCAAACTCAATCAGCCGATATTTTTGTTGCCCCTCTTGTGGATAATTTATTCAATCGCTGTAAAAGCCCGCTGAAGTTCTTTGAGTACAGCGCATTAGGTGTGCCAGGAGTATTCAGCCGATTAGACCCATATGAAAGTGTGGTAAGGCATGGGCACAATGGATTTCTGGCTGCTACCTTGTCGGAATGGGAGGAATGCATAAGGAGCCTGGTTGAAGATGAGAGTCTAAGAGTCCGTATAGCGGCGGAAGCCCAGGCCACAATCAAAGAGAACTGGCTCTTATCTCAGAACATTTCCCGGTGGATAGAGACTTTTCAAACGGCCGTTAGGATTGGGGAAAAAGGGCCTGCTCGGGAACGCAATCCTGAATTAGAATTGCTAAGTTCCATTAACCAGCAATTGTTTGAAGCCTTTCAAGCGCTCACTGCACAGGTGACGGAACAGCATCAAACAATCCAAGCGCTCACTGCACAGGTGACGGAACAGCATCAAACAATCCAACGCCTAGAATCTGAGATCTTGGGCTATGTTCTCAGCCGGAGCTGGCGAATGACGCGTCCATTTAGAATTATAGCTAGAATGTTGGAAGGGCGTGGGCGAAGATGATCAGGGAAATCATAGATTACGTTATTATCAAACGAAGCGGATACTTTGACCCTGCGTATTACCTCTTGCGCTATCCGGATTGTCGTCTTGCGGATGTGGACCCATTGTGGCATTTTGTCCGGTATGGGTGGAGGGAAGGAAGAAACCCCTCCCAAGAGTTTGATACCACTTATTATTTCCAACACAACCCGGATGTGAAGGCCGCCGGTGTGAATCCCCTGGTACATTATATAAGATTTGGACGCCAAGAGGGACGCTTTCCCAAGCCAAGTCAAGGAATCACGCACCAAGCCGGATTTTCTTCAAGGCGAATGAATCGCTTACAGAAAATTATCTATACCATAGGGTTGAAAGTCTACTGGATCATTCCGGCCAAGTATCGTCAACAGATATTGCAGTGGCTATACGCCCGTCTGGGTTTCTTGTTTAGAGGTATGCCTGACTACGAGAGATGGCTTGTTACCAGCCGATTCTCCGGACGCATCAGTTACGCTACCTCCAATCTGGTAGACCTGAGCACAGTAGAGCCCGCTCGCGAGCCCAAAGGAGAAATTGCTATTCACCTCCATGTTTTTTATCCTGATCTAGCTGGGGAACTTGCTGAGCATCTAAAGAATATGCCATTTCCTTATGACCTTTATGTTTCTGTAGCTACAGAACAAGCGTTAGAGATATGTCGGCAGTTATTTGCCGACTTGCCTTTATGCCGCAAAGTAGATATCCGAGTCGTTCCCAACCGTGGCCGGGATCTCGCCCCGATGTTTTGCACTTTTGGTGCCGAGTTATCCCAATATGACTACATTGCCCATTTACATACGAAAAAATCGCTACATAACAAGGGGGCTACTGAGGGATGGCGTGAATATTTATATCGGAACTTATTGGGCAGTAAGAACCAAATCCGCAAAATTTTTACTCTAATGCAGGAGTTTCCCCCATACGGAATCGTATATCCGCAGCCTTACCATCTCGTGCCTTCCTGGGGAAATACCTGGCTGGCTAATCGGGAACTTGGCAGAACGTGGTGTCTGCGACTAGGAATCAATGACATCCCGCGCGGTTACTTTGACTATCCTGTGGGTTCTATGTTCTGGGCGCGTGGGGATGCTCTCTCTCCATTGTTTAATGCCGGGATCCGTCTTAGCGATTTTCCCGAAGAGTCTGGGCAAACAGACGGTACCCTTGCTCATACATTAGAACGGCTCTTTGTGCTATGCTCTCTCAAACAAGGGATGCGTCCTGCTATCATCAAAGACACAGTGCATCCCAGTTGGTCAGCATGGCGTTTTGATCATTACGTGAACAGGCCATACCAAGCTATGGTTGCTGCCTTAAATGTACCTCACATCAAATTGATCGCATTTGATATTTTTGACACATTGCTTTCCCGCCCTCTACTGGATCCTGAAAGTATTAAAGACATTGTGGCGCGGCGTGTTGGAGGTGCAGCGGGCACTCTCTATAAACAGTATCGTGCCATGGCTGAAGACTTGGCACGCAAGGACAAGGGCCGGGATGTCGGGATGGACGAGATCTATGCTTATCTTCAGCGCTTAACAGGTCTTTCTGAGCGTTGCTTAAAAGAGCTAAGGAACACCGAAGAGGAAGTAGAAGAAGCCATTCTTAAGCCACGATGGGAAGTTTTAAGGTTGTACGAGGAGGCGCTGAACACAGGTAAGACCGTGATTCTTGTCTCCGATATGTTTCTGGACCCTAACATTATTGAGCGTTTTCTCCGCAAATTTGGAATTGGGGGCTGGAAAGAGGTATTCGTATCCAGTGGGATTGGCCTTCGGAAGGATACAGGAGAACTTTACAGTTATATCCTTGCAAAATACGGCCTACGGCCTTCGCATATGATTGTGATAGGGGATGATGAACGTTCGGATGCTCAGATTCCTACCAGCATGGGTATTTCTTCTCCACATATATTGAAACCTGTAGAGATGGCTCGGGGGCTACCCAGATTTTCTAAGTTGATATCTATCCACGAGCGAAGCAGGGACTTAGATGCTCAAATTACCCTGGGCTTGGTGGTGTACAAAAATTTTGCTCCAATTACATACCCAGATTTTGACCCTGCCTCGCTTGTGCAGGTGACGCCCTATAACTGGGGATACAGCCTTGTGGGACCTCTGCTGGTTAGCTTTGCCCAGTGGCTTCTGGAAAAGGCTCAAGAAGATGGGATACAACGATTGTACTTTCTGGCTCGTGAAGGGCGATTGATGAAAGAAGTGTATGATCAATGGAGCCAGAAAATACCAGGAGCGCCTAAATCTATATATCTGGTTGTTTCGCGCCGTGCGGCGGGTGTAGCTGCAATTTCCACTTTTGAAGACATCGTCGAGATCGCGCAAACACATTATTTCCCTAATCGTCTTGAACATTTTCTGCGCGTGCGCTATGGGATAACCCTTGAAGACGAACATTGGGAGAGAATTGAGAGAGCCACTGGCTGGAGGCGTGATAGTACAGTAAAAATCTGGAACCGCAAAGTAGAGCATCTAATACCGCTTTTGCAGTTGCTCCAGCCAGAGATTATCCAACGTGCGGAGAAGGAGCGACAGGCTTTTAGACAATATTTAGAAAAAGAGGGGTTGTGCCAGAATGAACATCAAGCAGTAGTGGATATTGGTTATGGTGGGTCAGTCCAAGGATATCTGAACCGCATTTTGTCGCAAAGGGTGCACGGCTACTATTTGATGACCGATGAACGCGCAGCGAGAATTTCACAGACTTATGGTGTGATTCTTCGGGGATGTTTATGCGAGAATGTCCCGCAATCAACCAGCGCGCCTGTTTTTTACATATATAGTTTTGAGATAGAAAAACTGCTTTGTGCCCCTGAGCCACAGATAGAGTGCTACGAAATAGAGAATACATGCGGCTTGAAACCTCGCTATTACAACTTATCGGAAGCGGAAGCAGATTCAAGCAAGATAAAAGAGGAAATACGTCAAGGAGCCTTGGATTATGTTAGAGACGCCTGTCAAATACGGGAGAAAATATTGCCCGACTTTCGGCCGTCTTGCTGGACATCTCAGATGTTGTTGGAGGCTTTCCTTACTGAAAGATCTGATAAGGAGTTGAATCTGTTGTCGAAAATTGTTCTGGATGATCATTATTGCGGACGAGGATTGGTACCATAATGATGATAGTAAGAGCGTTACCTCAACGGTTTTTCCCGTCAATTTGGATGGGTGAGTTTCGTTCAAAGGTAGAGTTTGACAGATCCCTTTTTCAACTTGCTCCGGCATTTTCCGTATATGATTGGATCGATGATCGTGTGCTCTTTTCGCGCCATAGGTTTACATATCCTGCTTATTGTTCAGCTTGTGAACAAGTTACTCAGATGCGAATAGATTGGCTTTTTGGTGGCTGCAGCAGCACAAGATCATCGGTACATCCTGCGTGGACCGAAACTTGCATTTGTCAGAAGTGCGGCCTGAACAGTCGTATGCGAGCGTTAATAGATTTTTTGAGAGTTCGTTGCAATCTAAAAAACATTAAAAATGCCTTTATTGCAGAGCAGGTCACCCCGCTTTATCAAGTTCTAAAACGTATAATCCCTTCTGTTATAGGCAGTGAGTATTTAGGACCTGGTCACAAAAGCGGTAAACGAGTATTCAATTGGCGCTACTTACAGTATATCCGGCACGAGGATTTGACTAATCTTTCCTTTCCTGATTGCCAATTTGACTTGGTCATTACTCTGGATGTGTTTGAGCACATTCCAAACTATCGCACAGCCTTTGCTGAGATTTATCGGATTCTGCGGTTAGGCGGTTTGTTAGTCTTCACAATTCCCTTCTTTTATGAGCAGGAAACAACCCGCATTCGGGCTGTATTCAACAGTGATGGCACCATCAATCATCTCCTGCCCCCCGAAATTCACGGGAATCCTATATCTGGCAGAGGTTCCTTATGCTTTCAGAACTTCGGGTGGGATATATTAGATGAGCTCCGGAAGATAGGATTTGCTGATGCCTGCGCTGCTTTATACTGGGGCCCCTGGCAAGGACATCTTGGTTATCCTTTCTTTGTGTTCTATGCTATCAAACCGAAAACTGTTCAGCGAGGTTGAGAATGATGAAACGATACGCTTTGCTGCTTATCTTGATTGTCTCCATGCTCATGATCACACATAATATCCAGCCGTTAAACGCTAACAGCCCTGTTATTCGTTATGTGAGCACAACAGGGGTTGACAAAGGTGACTGCACCTCTCCGGTAGAGCCTTGCCGAACCATCCAGTACGCTGTAAACCAATCCTCTTCTGGCGATACCATCTTGGTAGCCCAAGGTACTTATACTTACACCGGATCGAACCAATGTTCGTTTCTGCGAACCCAACCAGTTGTCTGTATTATTGACAAAAGTCTGACCATTCGGGGTGGTTACTCCAATTGGACACACCCAGACCCCATCCGAAATCCCACAGTTATAGACGGTGGCAACTCGTATCGTGGAGTTGCGGTTATCGGTTATAATGAGAGGAATACCTACTTAGAAATGACGGGCTTTACTATACAAAATTGTCATGTGCACGGACCCACCTATTCGCAAGCAGATGACTTTTTCAGTATCGGTGGTGGAATGTTATCTTTACACGCTTCGGTGATCTTGAGAGATGTGGTGTTTCGGAATAACAAAATCTATGGCCCTTCGACGAATACAGGGATTGGTGGAGCAGCATATGGTGCAGCTTTGTATATATACAAGCCATCACCGGAATCTGTATCGTCTATCAAGAGAGTCATATTTGAGGCTAACGAATCATATGGCGGGAATGGCCGGGATCGGGGTGGTGTTGCCTTCGGTGCCCTGTTTGTTGACAATGCCAAAGTTGTTGTGGAGGATTCCATTTTTACCCGCAACGTTGTTCAGGCAGGAAATGCGTCCGGAAGCGGAGAGAGTGGGAATCCCCCCAAAGCAGACGCTCTTGGTGGGGGTATTGGTATTCAAGATAGTGACATTATATTGCGGCGTGTTACTATAACCAATAATCGGGTCATAGGTGGGAATGCCCAGCAATATGGTGGTGGTGCTTATGGGGGAGGAATTTTCATCGAGGACCTTTCTGACACGACTCCAGCGGTCCAAGTGCACATTAGCGACTCTTATTTGGCTGGCAACATTGCAGTGGGTGGCTCTGGCGCTGCCGACGGGGGTGTCGCTGTTGGCGGGGGAATCTGCGCGGCCAACAGCATAGTAACAATAGAGCGTACTCAGGTCATATCCAATGCAGCCAGAGGCGGAAATGCAAATACAGGAAATGCTGGCCTCGGAGTTGGGGGCGGTATATATACATCTGCTATCCGCCGAAATACTGGGGCGCTTACAGTACTTAGAAACGTGATTGTGGCCGACAATCTTGCCGATCAGGGAATCGGAAATATGAGGCTAGATAGTGGAGGTGGGGGTGTTGCAATTCATGGGATGCAAGCCGATCTTATCCATACCACCTTTGCACAAAATCGCCTCGGTAATCATCTGTTTTTAGCACAGGCGTTGCTCGTTCAACCGTGGCCAGATCCATTACTTCCAGCAGTAGTCACGTTGACGCGAAGCATTATTGCTGATCATACTTTGGGCGCATCTAGTGCTACTGCAGTTGTGGTTGAACAAGGGAGTACTTTAGGCTTGGATGGAGTAATATTTGCTAATAACAATCACAATATTAACACAAATGCAGTCCCTGTAAGACCAGGAATAATCAAAGGTTTGGAAACGACGGTTACTGTCTCATCTGCTGGCTTTATTTCACCTGGCTATCCAAACCATAATTACCATCTTCGGCTGGGTTCACCGGCTTTAGATCTTTCCGGGCAAACCATAGTTAGCGACGACATTGACCGGGAGAACCGTCCATATGGTAGCAAATCAGATTTTGGCGCAGATGAGTATCATCCCTTCCGCTTAACATTTGTCCCAGGAGACGCGGTTATACGCCTGGATTGGAGCGCCGGAAGCGGTGTGCTCCAAGGTGGTGTGGGACATTATATGCTGCATCTGGTTTCGTGTGAAGAGGGCGCAAGCCCACCGCAGGAGGTTGGATGTGGACAATCTGTGAACGTTGGGACTGCCACCACTTTTACCTTGACAGGGCTGACGAACTTTAAGCACTACGTAGTTCAAATCTACGCTTATGACCCTACGGGTAATCTAATCGCGACCTCAGAACAGGTTGTGGCCTTCCCAACCACGATTTTTGTATTTCTGCCCCTGGTTCTCAAATGAGAGAACCCTCCGTACTGCTTGTCATCCCTACCTGGAGTGGGGGAAATTGGTTGCTTCATTGCTTGGAGTCATTATCCAAGCAAACATACACCGATTTCCGAGCAGTCGTTGTGATCAACGGCAAACAGGGTAGAACGGAAGAAGCGGTATTGGGGCAATTGGGTCTCCGTCTTATAGTGAACGCTGAAAACTTGGGCTTCGCAGCCGCTGTCAACCAGGGTATTCGGACGTCTAAAAGTCCGTATATTGGTGTTTTAAACGATGATGCTTTTCCTGAACCAGGGTGGCTGGAAGCATTAGTTAGCACGATGGAACGCGACTCACGAATTGGTGCTTGCGCCAGTCTGATGGTGTTTGCTCACCAGCCAAATGTTGTCCAGAGCGCTGGGGTCGCAATAGATCGGGCTGCGATTGCATGGGACAGATTGCGAGGACGGCCGATCACTGAGGCGGGAGGGGAATGTGAGGTATTTGGTGCTTCCGCTGGTGCGGCTCTGTATCGCCGGAAAATGCTGGAAGAAATTGGCCTCTTTGATGAACGCTTCTTCGCTTATCTGGAAGATGTGGATTTGGCGTGGCGAGCTCAAATCGCAGGATGGCGCTGCCAATACGTCCCCCAGGCGGTAGTCCGACATTTAACCAGCGCCAGTTTTGGAGAGGACTCTCCTCTTAAGAAACAACTGAAAGCCCGTAATAAGGTGTGGATGGTCATAAAGAATGCACCTGCTTCGGATTTCCCGCTCATCTTTTTCTATGATTGGGCCGCTGTCTTGTATGCACTTGTGAAAAACAAAGATATTAATCCCTTGAAAGGCCGTTTGCAAGGTTTAAAGAGAGCACACCTTTTCCTAAAAGATCGAAAACCGGGCCGGCCCAGAGTTTTGGAACCGTTGGTTCCTCCATGGCAAGTCCCTCAAAGGTGGGGAGGATGATTTGGGCACTGCGCGCCGCGATGCAGCGACTGTTGGATGAGCCCGACCTCCTCCCCCGCCTGCGCGCCGGCGTCCGCCCGCCGATGACCATGGAGGAGCACGTGGACCGTCTGGAGGCGCTCTACGCCGGGTGTGTTCCAATTTCGTCGGGCCTGGCCGCGTTGCAGGACAACTGCGAGCAGTTGTCCTACAACTATCGTTGACAGAACCCCCTCCTCGTGGTAGAATCCCCCACGGACCACTCCATTGGTCATTTCGTCATTGGTCGTAACTATTCAGGCTTCCTCACCCCACCCCCGCCGCCT
>Ga0308310_1000296_pt1 | contig 20889 bp, 15 predicted proteins | sample HotsprSampleMS65_FD_203672 | JGI IMG/M metagenome (GOLD analysis project Ga0308310, IMG submission 203672) | Hot spring phototrophic mat microbial communities from Mushroom Spring, Yellowstone National Park, Wyoming, United States - 20090730_MS65 ...
GAGGTGCAGGCGTGGGCAGACGAGCGGAACCAGAAAGCCGTTCGGGTAGAATGGCACTTCACCACCGCGAATGCCCGCACCAAACTGAAGCGTCTGTATCCAAAGATTCACGATTGACAGAATACTACCTGCTACTCTGTCAAGGCTGATTTTTCAGTTTGGCCGGATTTGAGAAATACCCTGCTGGCTGGATATGTGGGCCTATAATGACCTCATTTGCCCATATTTGGGGGTATTCAACCCCATCGCAAATATAAGTTTCATAATTGACAGAGTACTACCCAAGAGCCGTTTCATAAAAACCACGAAGGACACGAAGGCCGCAAAAAGGGCACAAAGGATGATATTTTATCTCTTTGTGTCCTTTGTGAGTACTTTGTGCCCTTGTGGTAGGTAATTACGAATTGGCACGAATTTTATTTCTTTTTATTCGTGTAAATTCGTGCAATTCGTGGCAAAAAAGGGAATCCGCACTATGACCGACTGGAAGTCCCGCCTGGAGCGGATTCTCCCCCGCGTGGAGCGCCCCGGCCGCTACGTCGGCGGCGAGGTCAACGCCGTCCGTAAGGACTGGGACGCCACCCCCACCCGCGTCGCCCTCATCTTCCCCGACCTCTACGACCTGGGCATGTCCAACCTGGGCATCCAGGTCCTCTACGACATCCTGAACCGAATGGACACCGTCCTGGCGGAGCGGGCCTACACCCCCTGGCCCGATATGGCGGCGGCCATGCGGCGGGAATCCATCCCTCTCTACAGCCTGGAGTCCTTCCACCCTCTGGCGGAATTTGACATCCTGGGCTTCAGTCTCCCCTACGAAGTCCTCTACACCAACCTGCTGGAGACGCTGGACCTGGCGGGCCTGCCCCTGCGGAGCGCGGAACGGGATGAGCGGCACCCGCTGGTTATCGCCGGGGGACACGCGACCTTCAACCCGGAGCCGGTGGCGGACTTCGTGGACGCCTTCGTCATCGGCGACGGGGAGGAGGCGATTGTGGACGTCGTCCGGGCCTGCGAGCGCACCCGCCACATGGGCCGGGAGGCCCAACTGGAGGCCCTGGCCCGCATCCCCGGCGTCTACGTCCCCCGCTTCTACGCGGTGGACTACCACGCCGACGGCACCGTCGCCCGCATCCGCCCCCTGCGCCCGGACGTGCCCCTCCCGGTCCGGCGGCGCGTCGTCTCCGTACTGCCCCCGCCGCCCACCCGTCAACTGGTCCCCAACGTCACCGTTGCCCACGACCGCGGGGTGGTGGAAATCCAGCGTGGCTGCATTCGGGGCTGCCGGTTCTGCCATGCCGGAATGGTCACCCGCCCCCTGCGGGAGCGGCCCCTGGAGGAGGTGCTGGCGGCGGTGGACGAGATTCTGGCCCATACCGGCTATGAGGAGATTGCCCTGCTCTCCCTCTCCTCTGCCGACTACTCCCGTATCGGCGAACTGGTGGGGGCACTGGCGGACCGATACGCCGACCGGCATCTCTCCATCTCCCTGCCCAGCCTGCGGATTGAGTCCTTCTCGGTGGACCTGGCGGACGCGATTAGTCGTGGGCGGCGCACGGGCTTCACCTTCGCGCCGGAGGCGGGGACGGAGCGGATGCGCCGGGTCATCAACAAACCGGTCCCGGCGGACCAGATGATAGAGATTGCCCGCCAGGTCTTCGGGCGCGGCTGGCGGACGGTCAAACTGTACTTTATGATCGGCCTGCCGGGGGAGCGGCCGGAGGACGTCCGGGGGATTGCCGACCTGGCCCGGGCGGTGCTGGCGGAGGGGCGGAAGGTCCACGGGCGCAAAGCGCAGGTCAACATCAGCGTGAGCACCTTCGTCCCCAAGCCCCACACCCCCTTCCAGTGGGCGCCTCTGGCCCCGCTGGAGGAGATTCGGGCCCGTCAGCAGACCCTGCGGGAGCACCTGCGCGGGGGTGGGCTCAACCCCAGTTGGAACGACCCGCGCATGACGCTGATAGAGGCGGTCCTCTCCCGGGGCGACCGTCGGCTGGGGGAGGTCATCGGGCAGGCCTGGGCGGAGGGAGCCCGCTTTGACGGCTGGGACGAGTGGTTTGACTTCACCGCGTGGACGCTGGCCTTTGAGCGGGCGGGCCTCTCCCCGGCCTTCTACGCCCACCGGGAGCGGCCCGGAGACGAAATTTTCCCCTGGGACGTGGTGGATATCGGGGTGCGGAAGGAGTACCTGTGGCGGGAGTGGGAGTGGAGTCGGGAGGCCCGAACCCGCCCGGACTGCCGGAGCGCCTGTTCGGCCTGCGGCATCGGCGCCGCCTTCGGCGACCTCTGGGCCCCCGGCTGGGTCTGCCCACCCGCCGGGAAAAATGAAGAACTCTAACCCCGTTTGACAACCAATAAGATTTGTGGTAAAAACAGAACAGAACGTCCCCCGCTCAGGGAAAGGAGTCATCTATGCCCCGAACGATTGTGGTGAACCTGCGAACGTTAGCCCCTATCTGGACCGGCGATGTGGACCGCACATCGGAGCAGGCTAAAGAGACCAGCCTGATGGGCTCCGTCCGCTGGTGGACCGAGGCGCTGGTCCGCGGGCTGGGAGGGTACGCCTGCGACCCCACGGGAGACGACCGGTGCTCCTTTGACGAAGTGGCCTACCATCGGACGGGGGAGGCCGAGGACGGCCTGCGGGACGTCTGCCCAACCTGCCGGCTCTTTGGATGCACTGGCTGGAGCAGCAAACTGCGCCTGCTCCTCACCGACGGGGAGGGCGGATATGAGGTCAACCTCAGCCAGCCCGGGACTTCCTTCATGATGCACTTTGTGGAGGTCAAACCCACAGAGCCGGAAGAACGCTGGCTGCTGGCGAAGGCTCTCTGGCTGATCACCCGCTACGGCTCCCTGGGGGGCAAAACCACCCTCAAGCCCCCCCAGCCGGACTACGGCCTGGTCGCGCTGGCCTCCCCCCTGCGGGTCCCCACCGGCATCACCCGAAAGGACGTCCAGGCCTGGCTGGCCCGGATGCTGGACGCCTCCCCCCGAATGCAGGAGCGGCTCCGCCGCGCCCCCCCCGAATGGCCCGACCTGCGCCTCTTCTTTTTTAACACCGCGCGCTGGCTGGACCGGAGCCAGGTCAACGAACTGGTCAAGGTAGACCCCTCGGGCTTCCTCAGCGGACGGCGTGGGGTGAGCAAGAAAGTCTTCTCCTTCCAGACCGTCTCCCGTTTCTGGGGGTACGCCCGGGATGAGGAGATGCTGGAGAAGGTCCTGGCGACCCTCCAGCGGCTGGGGGTTGCGGACACCCGTACCGGAAAGGAGGTGCTGGATGAACTCTAAACCGCGACCGGCATCAGGGCCTCCGCCCAGGGAAGGAGAGAACCGCCGACCGGCCCCGCCGGGGGAGCGACGGCCGCCCTACGACTTCTACGTCGCCTACCCCTGCGAAACCCAGGACGACGTCCGCCGCATCGTCGGCGACCATAAGGAGCCGTATCGGGAACTGGTCTGGCCCCATGCCCGCGTCTCCCTGCTGGCCCAGGGGCTGACCAGCGACGTCAAGGAATTCGCCCGCAGCGGCCATCCCCGCTTCGGCGGAGGCTACAAGGGCCTGGTCTTCCGGCGCAAAGGGGATTCCCCCTACGTAGAAGGGGTCATCAGCCCCGGCCTGGAGCAACTGGCCCGGCTGGGCATCTACCCACCCCGGATAGACCTCCAGGACCTGCCGCCCTATTCGGCCTGCATCCAGTTCCGCTTCACCCTCGCCCGTCCCTTCTACAGTCGGGACGATGAGGAGTTCTACATCCACGAGAACCCGGTGATGAAAGATGTGGTCTGGAAGGTCCCGATGATGCGGGCCAGCACCTGGAAGGGCATCCTGCGCACCGTCCTCTCCCGCCAGTTGCCGGAGGGGGAGGCGTCGCCGCTGATCGCCCGCCTCTTCGGGCAGGCCCGGGGTGAGGAGGAAGAACTGGCTGAAGAGGGGAACATCCAGGGGCGATTCCGCTGCTATCCCACCTTCTTTGACCGCATCGGGCTGGAAGTCATCAACCCCCACAGCCGCAAGACCCGCTCCGGGACGGTGCCGATTCTCCTGGAGACGGTGCCCGCGGGCGCCTCGGGCGTCTTCACCCTTCTCTACCTGCCCTTTGACCTGATGGACCGGACGGAGGAGCAGGCCCTGCCGGAGGTCCGCGAGGACCTGAGGGCACTGGGAGAGGCCATCGTGATCATGATGCGCGTCCATGGCTTTTCCGGAAAGAGCACGCGCGGATTCGGTCAGGCCCGCCTGGAAGTCTCCGGAGTGGATGAGCCGGAAGGGGTGGTGGCCCTGAAAGGAGTGGGGCGGCGGACCTTCGCCACCCTGGCGGCCCTGTCCGACGCGCTGGACCTGTTGCTGGGAACCCCCGCCTGAGAGAGGAGAGAGACAATGGACGAAGTCAGCATGCCGTACCTGCGAAAAACGTACTACGCGCTGGCCCTGGACCCCGTCCACATCGGCAGCGGGGAGATGCAGATGGGACGGGTGGATAATCCCATTGTGCGGGACGCGGCCAGCAACCTGCCCAAAATTCCGGCGACCAGCCTGGCCGGCGTCGCCCGCACCTACACCGCCATGCACTACCCGGAGAAGTTCCGCCGACCGGTGGAGGTGAAGCCGGGCGTGGTCGGATACGCCAGTTGTGCCGACCAGACCGGCCCCACCGGGAAGAAGGACGGGGCCTGCGGTCGGGTGGACTGCCCTGTCTGCATCCCCTACGGCTTTCTCCAGCCAAACGGTCGCACGTCCCCCAGCATGGTGCAAACTTTTGACGCGTTCCCCCTTTTCTTCCCGGCCCCCTCTATGCTCGGGCCGGTCTGGGTCACCTCCCCGGAGCGGCTGCGGGAACTGGTCCAGTCGGGCGCGCTGGAGGCGAAGGACGTGGACATTCAGTTGAAGCCGGAGCACGGCTTCCGCCTGCAGACGGGGCTCCCGGGCCGTCGGCTGAACCTGGGATGGCTCTTGTTGCCGGTCGCCGTCCCGGCCTCCCCCCTGACCCCTTCCGGAGTGGCCCGCCTCAAGGCCGCCAACGTGCCGGAGGAGATGCTCACCCGGCTGGTGCTGGTGCCGGACGAACTCTTCGCCCAGGTGGTCAATAACAACCTGGAAGTGCGCACCTCCACCGCCATTGACCGCTCCACCGGCGCGGCGCTCACGGGCGCCCTCTACACCTACGAGGCCATCCCGCGCGGGACGCTCTTCTCCTTCCCGGTGGTCTACAAGAACCCGCGCGACTTCCTGCTGGACGGCCAGCCCATTCCCCAGGACATCGCCTGGGTGCAGGAACAGGTGGAAAAAGGACTCCACTACATTGAATACCTGGGCATCGGCGGCAAGAGCACCCGGGGGATGGGGCGGTTGCGAGTGTTGAATTTGGGAGTAGGGAGTAGGGAGTAAGGATTAGGGGGATTAAGGAGGGAACGATGGGTGTCCAACAGACCGTGGAGAACCTGGATTTCTACTGCGCGGATTATGCCCGGCGCATCGTGGACGGCCTGAGGGTGGAGGACCGGCTGAGCGGGGAGGAGATCACGCACACCGTCTCCAAGTTCCTGAACATCCTCCACGTGAACGGCCTCTATGCGTATCTGCTGTATGTGCTCTGGAAGCGCTACAGCGGGACGCCCACGGAGCGGAAAATCGCGGCCCGGATTGATACGCTGCTGGTGGGCGAGGAGGGCCAGCCCAGTCTGCTCCGCCTGGACGCCATCGGGCTTCCGCTGCAGGGAGCGAAAGACACCATTGCCGTCGGGCAGACACTGGCCCGGGACCTGCAGGGGCTTTTCCTGGCCAAAGAGTTGATCAACCGCACGCTGACCTATGTGCGGTTCCACGCCCGCACCGTCGGATAAGGTCCTGGTCATCGTCGGGCCGACGGCGGTGGGCAAGACCGCCCTCTCCCTCTACCTGGCCGAACGCCTGGGGGGAGAGGTGGTCTCTGCTGATTCCCGCCTCTTCTACCGGGGGATGGACATCGGCACGGCCAAGCCGACCCCGGAGGAACGGGCCAGGGTCCCCCACCACCTGATAGACATCGCGGACCCCGATGAGACGGTGGGGCTGGCCCGTTTTTTGCGCCTGGCGCACGGAGCCATCGCCGACATTCACGCCCGCGGCCGTCTGCCCATCGTGGCGGGCGGAACAGGGCAGTACATTCGCGCGCTGGTGGAGGGATGGACTCCCCCTCCCGTCCCCCCGGACCTCGCGCTGCGGGCCGAACTGGAGGAGCAGGCCCGCCGGGAGGGGCTGGAGGCTCTTCGGGCCCGCCTGGCCGCGCTGGACCCCGAGGCGGCCGCCCGGGTGGACCCGCGTAACCCCCGCCGGGTCGTGCGGGCGCTGGAAATTGCCCTGCGCGCCGGTCCCTTCAGGCCGGCCCGGACTCCCCCGCCCTGCGATTTCTTCCAGGTCGGCCTGACGATGGACCGTTCGGCCCTCTACGCCCGCGCCGACGCGCGGCTGGAGGAGATGGTCCGGGCCGGGCTGGTGGAGGAAATCCGGAGGTTGCTGGAGGCCGGGTACGGGTGGAACCTCCCGGCGATGTCGGCCCTCAACTACCGGCAGTTCCGCCCGTACTTTGAGGGGCAGGCAACGCTGGAGGACGTGCTGGCGCAGATTCGGCGGGACACCCGGCGGTTCATCCGGCATCAGTACAACTGGTTCCGCCTGAGCGATCCCCGCATCCGCTGGTTTGACGCCACCCGGACGCCGCCGGAGGAGATTCTGGCGGCGGTCCGGGCCTGGCTGGAATCATAGGGTGGCCGACGGCAATGCCGTCAGCCACCCTTTCCTATTATAGTTATAGGGGCGCGGCCGGGGGAGATTCCAGCAGGGGCAGGAATCGCCCCGCCCCCGGTTCGGCCACCACCTCCCCCTCCCAGAGCACCCGATGCCCCCGCTGGAACGACATCACGGGCCAGCCCAGAACCGTCCGGCCCTCGTAGAGGGTGTATCCGGCCCCCGAATGCTGGTTCTCCGCCCGGATGGTCACTTCCCGCCGGGGGTCAAAAACCACCAGGTCGGCATCCGACCCCACCGCAATCGTCCCCTTCTTCGGGTACAGGCCGAAGATGCGCGCCGGATTCTCGCAGAGGACCTGGACCAGCCGCACCAGGGAGATGCGCCCCCGGTTGACCCCCTCGTCGTGGGTGACGATGAACAGCGTTTCCAGGCCCGGCGCGCCGTAGGGCTGCTCCCGGAAGTCCCCCCACGGGTCCTTCTTCTTGGGCGCGTGGTCCGAAGAGACGACGGATAGGGTGCCGTCGGCCAGGGCCTGCCAGAGGGCCTCCCGGTCGGCGTCGGTGCGCAGCGGCGGGCCGATTTTGGCCAGCGCGCCGCGCGTCCGCAGCAGGTCCCCGGTCAGCGTCAGGTAGTGGGCGCAGGTCTCGGCGAAGACCGGTTTCCCCTCCGCCCGGGCCTGACGGATGGGGCGCAGGACCCGCGCCGCCGTCACATGCGCGATGTAGAGGGGGCACCCGGCCACTTCGGCCATACAGAGGGCCCGGAAGACCGCCTCCTCCTCCAGTGCCGGGGGATGGGAGACGTTGAAATAGTGTACCGCCTGAGGGCTCCCCAGTTCCTCCCAGTAGCGGTCCTCCAGATAGTCAATCCCGCCGCCGTTCTCGGCGTGGATCATGGCCATGCCGCCCCGTTCCGCCAGGAGGTGCATCGCCCAGAGCAGATGGTAGTCGTCGGTGTACCATTTCTGCTTCACGTAGGCCAGGAAGAACTTGAAGGTGCGGACGCCCAGTTCCATAACCCGGGGGATTTCGGGGACCTGGCGCGGGGCCTCAAAGAGGCCACCGTGAAGGCCGAAGTCCAGCCGGGAGCGGGCCCGACCGTCCTCCAGCATCCGCTCCACCTGCTCCAGGAGGCTCTCTCCGGTGCGGGCGTAGGCGAAGTGGAGTAGGGTGGTGATGCCGCCGTAGGCCGCCAGGCGGGAGCAGGCCTCCACGTCGTCCTCATAGACGGGGTGGACGTGGACGTCCATCGCGCCGGGGAAGACGTACATACCGGTGACGTCCACCACTTCGCGGGCGGGGTGGTTCCGCAGGTCCGGGGCGATGGCGGCGACCGTCTCGCCGCGCACGCCCACGTCGGCTCGCCGGATTCCCTCTCCGGTGACCAGCAGTCCGCCAGTGAGGAGAAGGTCAAAGAGTTCGGACATAGGCGTACTCCGTGTTGCGTATTCCGTAAAGAGTTACGCAGTTGGCTTTTTGCCACGAATTGCACGAATTTACACGAATGAAAAGAAGCAAAATTCGTGCCAAACTGTGTGATTTCATTACCGATACCACTCTATCATCTATCCCCCATCGCCCGGGCGACTGCCAGCAGCGGGAGGCCGAGGGATTCCAGGATTTCCTCCGTAGCGCGGGTGGCCTGGCGGTAGTCTTGGGTGGCTTCCAGCAGGCGCTGGAAAATTTCGTCCGCCGTCCGACGCAAATCCTGCTCATATTGCTGCACCGCCTTGCCCGCCACGATCGGGTCTACGGGAACCTCCACCCGATAGTGGCCGGGTTTCCAGGCGTAAAGGACGTAACGGGCCTGGACTTCCTCCCCGACCCACTCTCCCACTTCGTTCCCCTCCGGGTCAATGAAGATGTACTGATTGAGGAAAGGCCTCCACTGCACTGGCCGACCGGTGAGGGGAACCGCCCGGGTCTCCGGTTTGGGATGGGTGGGGAGGCAGGCCGCAATGGACTTCAGGCCGTCGGGCAGGACCTCCTTCCGCACTTTCTCTTTGATCTGGTTCAGGCTCATCCGCCGGACCTGCTGCCTGCGGGTGGTGCGCATCTCCGGCAGGGCCAGCCGCTCCCGGACCATCTCTACCAGCCCCTGGTAGATTTGGGGCAGGTACTCCTCCGGGTCCAGCCCCAGCGCCTCCAGGACCGCTCTGTCCAGTGCCTGTCGGTCCTTTTGCCGGATTTCTTCGGCGATGGCACCAACGGGACGGTGTTGGAGCGATCGGTAGGCGCGAATGATGTGTTTCGCCTTTTGTGAATCTATGCTGGATGGATTTGGCAAGAGCGCATTGTAATTCCAGTCCACACCTTCGGTTTTCGTCGCTCCTTCGCCTAAATTTACCCGGCTGATAACCTCACGCACAAGCGCGAAGATCGTGGAATTCATCAGGGCTACGCACAATTCTGCTTGCTCATCTGAGACTAAAAACTCAAACAAGTTGTGGTCCACAAACACACCCTGTTCGTTATCAAAAATGACGAATCTTCTGTCGTTGATCATTGGCATAAGAATGGGTCCGGGCCTCTTGTCAGGCATCAGCCACCATATTCTTCTTCCCTGAACGCTGGGAACCTCAGGCCACAGTCGTCCGTCAGAAGTGCGCTGACTTTCGCCCCACCGGACATAGGCGTACGCCAGGGGGTACATGTTCTGTAGTTCCTGCTCCAGAGTCTTGCGCAATTGTTCGTAAAACTCCCGCTCCCGTTGTCTTCGGTCCGCCTCCTTTAATTTCTTGCTTTTCAGTTCTTCCCGGAACGCCTCTACCATTTCCTCTGCAATCTGGTTGATGTACAGAGGCAAAAAGAGGCGATAACGCAGCCGGTTCGGATCAATGGACGGCGTGGGCGATTCCCGTGGACTGCGGATGACCGGCTGCAGGCATTCTTCTTCAATTTCCCCCACCCAGCCCCGCGCATTCTTCACCCGCACGGTACCCGGCTCGCTCCCCGGCCCCAGAGGCTCCAAGTAGAAGAAGTCGTTAATCCCGGTTTTAATGCCAAACCGCACTTCGGCCACCCGGCTCATAGGGACCAGGCGGTCACACGCCTTTTCCAGGAGGTCAAAATAGACCTGGGGAGCCCGGATGTAGAGGCCCCATTTGGCAGTCTCGCCCCTGGCTTCCAGTTCTCGCTCCAGTTCGGCCTGAGGCATCAGGCGGATGCGGAGGTTCCCGGTTTCCACCGTGTGGATGCCGTGGAGGGGCTGCACCTGGCCCGTAATCGGGTCCCAGGCGGCGATTCGGGCATCAGCGGTTTCAATCTCCCGCACCAGGGCATCCACTGTCCACCAGCGGTCATTTTCCCGCAGAAGCAGGTCCCCCGGCAGAAGGTCCGCCAGCGGTTTTTTCACCTTGACGAAGCGAACCACATTGCGGGCGCGCTCCGCCGCATCTTCACACCGTTCCAGGATCACGAAGGCGGTATTGATGGCGGCGTCTTCAAACCAGGGTTCACACCAGGAGGCCACCACGGCGACGATCTTGAAGTGGCGCAGGAAGAAGCGCTTGAGTTCTGCTCCGTAGGCTACATCCAGCCAGGCGTTGGAGGTCACGATGCCCAGTCTTCCGCCTTCCTCCAGAAAGGCGGCAGCGTGGTAGAACAGGTACGCGTAGATGTCGGCCTGACCGGATAGGCGGAGGTCCACCCGGTCGTTCTGGACCTGCTGGTCCAGCCAGCCCTGATGTTGGGCCGGGCCTTCCTGGAGAACTTTCTCCAGTATCCTATTGTTGATTCCCCGAATCTTAAATAGGTACGGGTCTTTCCAGAACCACTCCCGGGCAATCGTCTGAACAATGGTCTGTTTATAGCCCGGGCTCTTGTCCTCAATCAACTCCTGGCGGATGTAGGGGAAATTGCCCACAATGCCGTGGAAACGGGGCATCGGTATCCGGACTTTCCGGTAATCCAGCGCCGTAGCCTGAGGGGGAGGGAACTCAAATGTTTGCTGCGGCTGGATGCGGAAGAAATCCCGGACCAGGATGCGCGGGAAGTTGTTCACATCCCTGACATCCTGGCGGAACAGGTTGATGGTCGCCAGTTCAGCAGGGAAGTGGGCGATATCCACCCCCCAGAGCCTTTCCAGAAGATGAGCGTGGGAGGCGCGATACTGAGAGCGCCAGCGCAGACGACTGTAGAGGCGGTTCAGGAAGGTGCCGGAGCCGCAGGTGGGGTCGAGGTAGGACTTTTCCGGGTCGTCGGCGACGAAGCCCAGGATGAAGTCCACCAGGTCCTCGCGGGTGAAGTACTGGCCCAGGGCATGTCGTTCCTCCGGAGGGATCAATCCCTCCATAATTTGCCCGATGACGTCCTCTTTCAGCAGGCTGAAGTCGTAGCGGTGGAAGCGATCCAGGAGGCTTTCCAGCGTCCTCTCCGCCTCCAGCGGGAGCCCCAACCGGTCCAGCGGGGACTGCTCAAAGACGGCCTGCCAGTCCACTGCCTGAGCACTGGAGAACGCGCTCCACAGACGTTCAGAGAGCGGTTGAGCACTCTCTGGCATCGGACACAGGTCGGGCAGAGCGGAGTAATAGCGGCGGATGGTGAAATAGAACAGGATACGGACGGCCAGGGAATACGCCCAGTGACGGGCCAGCATAGCATCCATATCCATATCGGCCGGGTCGGTCCGGTATCCCTGCTCAACGGCCCATCTGTCCAACTCCTGGCGTATGTTCCGACTGGCCTTCGCCTTGAAGATTCGTTCTTTCAGGCTGGGAACCAGTTGGTGGATCGCGTCCTGGAGAATGCTGGTGAAGTAGATTTTGTCCGGCACGTAAGGGGTCAGGCTTTCCCCCCGGGCCAGTTGGGCCAGGTCGTCCAGAATTTGTTTCGCCTGACTCTCTACCTGACGTCGCTTAAAGGGGTCGATCCACTCCTCCAGGGAACAAAGCAGGTCGGTTGGGTAGGATCTCCGGTGCTGAAGTTGTCCGTCTTCCACCTCATAGAGGTCCCCGCTCCGGAAGTCCCAGAGGAGCACATAACGGACATTGAGATTGAGCGCCTTTTCCAGCACGGCGGCCAGGTTCTCTTTAGACCGCTCACCCGGCGCTTTCAGTTCCCAGAGGGCAAAGGCCCTTCTGGCCTCGTAATCGGTCCAGATCACAATATCGGGGCGGCGGCCTTCCACTTTGCGCTCCACACTGGCCCGATCAAAGGGAAGCCCCCCCTGCTCTATGTACCGGTTCAGGGTTTCCTTCAGGTCTGATGCGACCTCCGGTTCGGTCAAGCGCTGTCGGGGCATCCAGCACCTCCCTCCTTGACCTCCTATTCCTACTCCCTACTCCATACTCCGTACTTCCTACTTCCCGCCTCCTCCAGTATCTCCTCCGCGCTGCGGTAGGCGGATTCGCCGCTGGCGCCTAACATCTGGGCCAGTTCCTCCACCCGCGCCGGCCCCTCCAGGACGGTCACCCGGGTGACGGTGCGGCCCTCCAGGGGGATTTTCTCCACCCGCAGGTGGGCATCGCCGAAGCCCGCCAGTTGCGGCAGGTGGGTGACGCAGAGGACCTGGTGGGCCACCCCGCCGTTGGCCGCGGCGACCGTCAGCCGCCAGAGTTTCTCCCCCACCGTCGCGCCCACCCGTCCGCCGATGCCCTGGTCAATCTCGTCAAAGATGAGGGTGGGGGTCTCGTCCACGCGGGAGAGGACGGCCTTGAGGGCCAGCATAAGCCGGGAGGTCTCGCCGCCGGAGGCAATCTTGGTCAGCGGCTTGAGGGGTTCACCGGGGTTGGGGGAGACGAGGAACTCCACCCGGTCTATGCCGGTGGCGTCAAAACCGACCCGGGCCGGGAGGGGGAAATCGCCCCCGTCTATGCCCGCCGCCGCGACATCTTCAGGGGTCAGGGGGACGCCGTCGGGGTCGGCCGTCCAGCGGAAATCCACGGCGAAACGGGCGCCGGGCATGCGCAGGTCCCGGAGTTCCGCCTCAATGCCCGCCGCCAGCCGCCGGGCGGCCTCCCGACGGCGGGCGGAGAGGTCCAGCGCCGCGCGGGCCAGTTCGGCCAGCAGGCGCTCCTCCCGGGCCGACAGTTCGGCGATGCGCTCTTCGCTGTGGGTGATGGTCTCCAGTTCCGCCGCCGCGCGCCGGGCATATTCCAGCACCTCGGCAACAGTGGCGCCGTACTTCCGCTTCAGGCGGCGGATGAGGTCCAGCCGCTCCTCCACTTCGGTCAGCCGACGGGGGTTGAATTCCACCCGGTTCCGGTACTCCCGCAGGCCGTCGGCCAGGTCCTGGAGGCGGTAGAGGAGTTCCTCCGCCTCCTGCTGGCGGGGGGCAAGGGTTCCGTCTATGCGGGCCAGTCCCTCCAGCGCGCGCAGGACGTGGGCCAACTGGTCGGTGGCGGGGCGGCCCTCCGCGCCACCTTCGTCCAGCGCCCGCAGGGCGTCGGCCAGGAGGAGGGAGAGTTGTTCGGCGTTGGCCAGCCGCACCCGTTCCTCCGCCAGTTCCTCCTCCTCGCCGGGGCGGAGGCTGGCGGCTTCAATCTCCGCAATCTGGTACTGTAGGAGGTCTATGCGGCGGGCCCGCTCCTGCTCGTCCTGCTCCAGGCCGGCTCGCTCCCGCCGGACGGCGCACACCTGGGCGACCAGGTCGGCCACGCGGGCCCGGGCCTCCTCCAGGCCGGCGAAGCGGTCCAGCATGTGGACGTGCTCCCGCACCCGCAGGAGGGAGAGGTGCTCGCTCTGGCCGTGGATGTCCACCAGTCCTTCGGCAACCTCCCGCAGAAGGGCCAGGGTCACCGCCCGGCCGTTGACGCGGCAGATGCTCCGCCCCTCGGCCCGCACCTCGCGGGAGAGGATGAGGAGGTCGGGCTCGTCGCCTTCCAGGCCCTCCCGCTCCAGGATGGGGCGCAGGGCGGCCTGATGGGCCGGGTCCAGGCGGAAGACGGCCTCCACCAGGGCCCGGTCGGCCCCGGCGCGCACGACGGTGGGGTCGGCCCGTCCCCCCAGCACCAGGCCGACGGCGTCAATGATGATGGACTTCCCCGCCCCCGTCTCCCCGGTCAGGACGATGAGGCCGGAGGGGAGGGAGAGGTGGAGTTCGTCTATGATGGCGAAATCGCGGATGTGGAGTTCGGTCAGCATCTTGTTTCTCACACAAAGACACAAAGACACAGAGGCACAAAGACAAAAGCGGCCTTCGTGTCCTTCGTGGTTTTTATGAAACGGTTCTTGGGTAGGCAGTTACGCCAATTCGTGAAATTCGTGGCGAATTCCGATGCTGAATCCGCCCGACGGTTTACCATCGGGCTATTTGGCGATGCCCTCCACCGTGCATTCCCGCGCGCCGCTATCCACGAAGCCCACGGATTCCGCCAGGCGCGCGGAGGGTTCGTTGCCCTCGGCGACGACGTAGAGGGGGATGGCGCCGGAACGGAGGACCCAGATGATACAGGCGTCCAGGACGGCCTTGCCCCAGCCCCGCCCCTGGACCTCCGGGTCCGTCTGCACGTAGACTTCGGCGAAGTGGGGGGATTGCCAGTTGATGCCGGCCTCGGCGACAATCCGGGTATCCCGGGAGCGGATGACGAAGCGGGGGGAGCCGTTGGCCGCCTGCGCCGGGGTCACCAGCACGTTGATCTCCGGTTCGTAGCGCCGCAGGTCCAGATAGTAGATGCGGTTGAGGCTCACCCGCTCCACCTCCAGCGCCTCCTCGGCGACGCCCAGTATATCGGGGGTGGTCACCAGGTAGTAGGGGCGGCGGGCGGGGGAGCCGCCGGAAGGAGAAAGGCCCCGCTGCAGGAGCGCCCAGGCCACATCTATGTGGCGGGCACGCAGGACCCCCACGGGTCGGAAGAGGTCCCAGCCGGTCTGGCAGAGGGCCAGGAACCCCTCCACGCGCGGCCCGCGCTCGGCCACCCAGAGCCGGGTGCGGGCCGGGTCATGGTAGAGGACGTAGTAGGCGGCCAGGCCATCGCGCGGAGCGCTGAGGTCCAGCATCGTCCGCACCTTGCGGCGCAGTTCCTCCAGGTCCTGCGTGACTTCCTGCTCCTGCGGGGTGAACCATTCTGACATGCTTCTTCTCCAACGGGATATAAAATGTCCGAGCCGAACCGGTGCGTCCCAATTTCGTCGGGCTTGACCGCTTTGTAGGACAACTGCTCGCAGTTGTCCTACAATCTTGGGACACACCCAGCCGAACGAACTACACTCCCACAGAGACGAGAGCCTCCTCCACCGGGCAGGGCTCTGCGGAGTAGGAAAGAACCAGTATCTCAGCCTGCAGAGCGCGCAGCGGTTTCAACAGGCTGACGATCCGATCCGTCACCTGACCGGTGGTATACGGCTCATGGCAACTGGAACAAATCTCAGCGGGGACACCTTTGATCAGCACAACCGTATTGGGAAGGAAAAAGGGCACGGTAGCCAGCCCTGACTGTAGACGTCCTCCACACAAAGGGCAGCGACTATCTCCTGCGTGTTCGCCAGTCATCGCCTTACGTCCTCACGTTTCACGTCTTTACGTTTCACGTCTTTACATTTCAATTATACCACATCTCCTTCATCCCCGCCCAGCATCAGGCGGCGCACGACGGGGATAGGAGGCGTCCCGTACGAAAGAAAGCGGTCGTGGAACCGGCGCAGGTCAAAGTTCTCCCCCTCCCGCGCCCGGACGTCTTCCCGCAGTTTCAGCAGCATCAGTTTGCCCAGCGTGTAGTTCAGGTAGCCGGGGTCGTAGGTGCCCCGGACGGCCTCCTCCTCGGCCGTCGCCGCCTCCATAAACGCGTCTTCCATAAAGCGACGGGTGGCCTCCTCCACCGTCATCCCGGCAGTATGCAGGCCCAGCGCGCAGACGAAGCGGACGTCGCGCAGCAGCGCCTCGCTCAACTGGCCCAGGCGGGCCCAGAGGTCATCGGGGCAGACCGTCTCCCACATCATCTGTTCGCAATAGTGGGCCCAGCCCTCGGTGAAGGCGTAGGAGCCGAAAGTTTTGGTGACCGGCGACGGGGCGTTGCGGGTGTGCAGGCCGTGCAGGTAGTGGCCGGGCCAGGCCTCGTGGACGCAGGTGCTCCAGAGGGAGTGATAGGTGAAGGCGGTCATCCACTCCTCCACCTTCTCCGGGGGCCAGTCCCGCTCCGGCGGGGTGACGTAGTAGTAGGACTCCTTTGCGGTGGTCTCAAAGGGGCCAGAGGAGTACATCATCGCGAACGCGTAGCGCAGGAACGGCGGCGTCTCGGCGACGATGCAGTTCTCATCGTAGGGGACGGAGACGATGCCCCGCGTGATGACCGTCTGGCGGAGGTCGTCCACCAACTGCCGGACGGTGGGGATGAGGTCCTCGGGCGCGGGGTGGCGGCGCTTGCCCTCGGCGATGACCTGCTGGGGGTCGCGGCCGGGCCCGCCCAGACGGGCGGCGGTCTCCAGGAACGCCTCCTTGTTGCGGGCCAGGTCCGCCTCCGCCACCTCCCGCAGACGGTCCAGCGAGATGTCCAGCCCCTCGCTCAGGGCCAGCATGCGGGCGAACCGCTCCGGGCCCAGGGCGAAGTCGTCGGCGGCGCGGGGGGCCAGGTCGTTCTCCAGCCAGGAGACGGCGGCGTTCACTTCCCGGACCGCGTCCCGGATGGCCTCGTCCAGTTCTGCCCGCAGCGCGCCGTCTTCCAGGCCGGAGAGGGCGGCGGGGAGGTCGTCCTGGAGAAAGGACGCCAGCCCCTTCCCGATGCGCGCGGCGACGCCGACGGCGGGGCGCATCGGGTGGATGAGGTTCTCCCGCATGGCGGAGAGGACGGCCGGGACACCGCGCAGGTGGGCAATCAGCGCCCGCGCCCGCACCTCCAGCGGAGCGTAGTTGCGCAGGATGTAGTTGCCGACGTCCAGCGTCTCCAGGTAGGGGATGGGGTCCCGCTCCAGCCGCCGCCAGTCCTCTATGGCGAAGGCCTCAAAGAGGGCCTCGTGGCGCACCACCTGGTAGTCCAGCCAGGCCTGAGGGTCCAGGTCCGTCGGGTCTATCCGCTCCAGGTCACTGAGGAAGCGGCGCAGGTCCGCCCGGCGGGCCTCCAGGCCCCGGCGGGAGAGGTCCGGCAGGCGGCCGTCGTACTCGTGGAATCCCAGCCAGACCGCGACGTGAGGGTAGGTATTGCAGTAGGCCCGCAGATACGCGTCGGCCAGGGTTCGCAGTTCCTGAACGGCAGAGGGAATCATCGGGTCCTCCTGAGGGATAATGGATGGGTAACGATTCAGGCCCCGTGCTATTATAGCAGGTTGGCGGAGGAAGACAACCGGGTGATCTCCCCTAAAACAGACCACGACCTCCCTGGGGGGAAGGGAGGCCGTGGCCTGCGAAAGGAGGGTAACCACTTGTCACGGAACAGGGGGCGGGGACCCGTTCCGCTTCTTATTTTACTCTCTCTGAAATGCATGTCAATGGGAAGAAAGTACTATTCACCTGTTATCCCGGAGTGCTGATGAGAGGGAGGGAGTTGCGCCCTCATCCATTGTCGGGTACAATACGGCTATCCGTTCAGGGGAGAGCAGGATGCCCGATTCTTCGCTTCGGGTCCGCCAGCGCTATGCCCGGCGTTTTGTGTATGCCGGGCATCTCCTCTTCCTGCTTGCGGCCGCGCTCATTCTGGCGGCCTGCCTCCCGCTCTCCCCCTCTCCTGCACCGACCTGCCCGCCTGCCGCTCCAGTTACCTGCACCCCTGCCCCTCCGCTCCTCTGCACCCCTGCCCCTCCGCTTCCCTGCACCCCTGCCCCTCCGCTTCCCTGCACCCCCGTCCCCTCTATCCCGCCGACGGTCGCTCCGACGTCCATGCCGCCGGAGCCGGCCGCAATCCAGGCCACAGTGGAGGCGGGAGCGTCCTATGCCGCCCGCGCGGGCATTCAGCCCCTCTGCATGCGCCAGGAGAATACGGACGATGACCCCGACCTGGAGTGGGTGGGACTCTATCTCTCTTCCGGCGAGCCTCCCCGTCTGCAGGGGTTCATCCTGGACGGCCCCAACCGGTATGACCTGATCCCTCCCGAGAGCGAGGAGGACCGCGGGCTGGGCGAGTTTCCGACCTGCGAACTGGAGGTCCGCGACCTCAACGCCGACGGGCGGACGGAAATGGCCATCTGGGGACACACTCAGGCCGGTGCAACCCTCCTGCACATTTTTGTCTGGGACGGTGGACGGTACGCCCTGCTGGGTGGGTTTGAGGGGAAAGGTGGCATCCGCCTGGAGAATCGGGACGGGGACCTGGCAGACGAAGTGGTTGTCCGCTGGAGGCCCGAGGGCGAACTGGTGTGGGAAGTCATCTACACCTGGGACGGTACCCGCTACGCCTGGACCTGGGACCGGTACGCCTGGTTCTACATGGACCGCCCCCATGCCTATCCGGATGACACTCCTGTCCACGCGCTGGCTTCCTTCTACCTGGCGCTGAACGACCGGGACCTCCCGATGGCGTACCGGATGCTCTCTCCGGCCGCGCGGTCGGCCCGGACCTACGAGGACTGGGCGTTGGGGTTTGCCACCACGCTGCGGGTGGAGGCAGGCGCGGTGCGGGTGACCGCGCAGGAGGGAGACCGGGCCACCGTTGCCGCGCAGGTGCGGGCCCTGGACAATGTGGACGGTCGGGTCATTGCTACGGTTTATGCCGTTGAATGGCAGATGGTGCACCTGGAGGAGGGCTGGCGGCTGGATGGGGGAACGGTGGAGCCCCTGGAGAGGTGGGAGGTCCGCTACTACCCGTAGCCATACAATCGGGTTGCGTTCTGGCGAATTTGGGGCATAATATGCGGCAAGTGGTTGAGACCGTCTGGTGAAGATGAGATGGAAGTTGAACTGATTGCCATTACCCGCTACCTGAAAGGAAACGGGAGCCCGGAGGCCTTGCTGGAGCATGCCGGGCGGGTCTGCTACCGGAGCGAGAGCCGGGGCGACCCGGCGGCCTTCCTGTTAGCCCGCATCCGGGAAGGGCACGAGAGCCTCATTGAGCACGCCTCGGCGACCTTTGAGATTCGCGGCATCTCCCGCGCCTGCAGCCACCAACTGGTCCGTCACCGCATCGCCTCTTACTCCCAGGAGAGCCAGCGCTACGTCTCTATGGACGACCCCGAGTGGGTGCTCCCCCCGTCCATCGCCCAGGACGAGGCAGCCCGGGCCCTCTGGGACCAGTTCGCCACCCAGGTGAAGGAGACGTACCGCGCGCTGCGGGCGCGGGGTATCCGCAAAGAGGACGCCCGCTTCGTCCTGCCCAACGCCACCGCGACCCGCATCGTCGTCACGATGAATTTCCGGGAACTGCTCCACGTCTTCCGGTTGCGCATCTCTCCGGAGGCCCAGTGGGAAATCCGGGAGGTCGCGGTGCGGATGCTGGAGGCCGTCTATCCGTACGCGCCGGCCGTCTTCGGCGACCTGCGGGACGACCTGCGCCGCCGCTATCCGGAATTCTTTGACCACGGACGACAGACCACGGACGACAGACCACAGACGACGGACGACAGACCACAGACCACGGACAACGGACTATAGACGACGGACGACAGACTACTGACGGCTGACGGCTATCGGCTACCGGCTGACGGCTATCGGCTAACGGCTAACAACTGTCCCGAGGAGGTTTTATGCCCGACATATCGGTTCCGGCGGTGGAGATGCGCGGCATCGTCAAGCGCTTCCCCGGCGTCCTGGCCAACGACCACGTGGACCTGACCGTGCGCGCCGGGGAAATCCACGCCCTGCTGGGCGAGAACGGTGCCGGCAAGACCACCCTGATGAACATCCTCTACGGCATCTACCACCCCGACGAAGGCGAAATCTTCGTCAAGGGCCAGCGCGCCCACATCCGCTCGCCCCGGGACGCCATCCGCCTGGGCATCGGAATGGTCCACCAGCAGTTCCGGCTGGTCCCGTCCCACACGGTGGCGGAGAACGTGGTGCTGGGGTTGCCCGGCAACTTCTTCTTCCCCGAACGGGCCGCCCGGGAGCGGCTGCAGGAGTTCGCTCGCCGGTACGGCCTGCACGTGGACCCCGATGCCCGCATCTGGCAACTCTCCGCCGGGGAGCAGCAGCGGGTGGAAATCATCAAAGCCCTCTACCGGGGGGCGGACATCCTCATTCTGGACGAGCCCACTTCTATGCTCACCCCCCGCGAGATAGAGGAGTTGATGTCCACCGTCCGGCGGATGGCCGACGAGGGGCACACCGTCATCTTCATCACCCACAAACTGGATGAGGTGTTCGCCGTCAGCGACCGGGTGACGGTGCTCCGGCAGGGGAAGGTGGTCGCCACGCTGGAGAGCGCCCGTACCGACAAGCGGGAACTGGCGCGCCTGATGGTGGGGCGGGATGTGCTCTTCCGGCTGGAGAAACGCCCGGTTGCCATCGGCCCGACAGTGCTGGAGGTGCAGGACCTGCACGTCCGGAGCGACCGGGGCCTGCCCGCCGTGCGGGGGGTCTCCTTCTCCATCGCGGCGGGGGAGATTCTGGGGGTCGCGGGAGTGGCGGGGAACGGCCAGCGGGAACTGGTGGAGGCGCTGGCCGGCCTGCGGCCCGTGGAGAAAGGTCGGGTGCTCCTCAACGGCGAGGACGTCACCAACCGCTCCCCCCGTGTCCTGGTCCGGCGCGGCGTCTGCTACGTGCCCGGCGAGCGGCTGGTGGGCACCGTCCCCAACCTCAGCGTGGCCGAAAACCTCATCCTGAAGACCTACGACCAGGCCCCCGTCTGCCGGGGCGTCTTTCTGGATTCCCAGGCCATCGCGTCGCACGCCGACGCGCTGATTGAGCGGTACGCAGTGACGACCCCCAGCCGGGAGACGCCGCTCAAGTTGCTCTCCGGCGGCAACATTCAGCGGGCCATCCTGGCCCGGGAGACGTCCCGCAAGCCGAACCTGCTCATCGCCGCCCATCCCACCAGTGGGCTGGACGTCGGCGCGACGGAGTACATCCGCCAGGTTCTGCTGAGCCAGCGGGAAGAGGGCACCGCCGTCCTGCTGGTCTCGGAGGACCTGGAGGAGATTCTCCAACTGAGCGACCGCATCGCGGTGATGTACAACGGGGAAATCATGGGCATCCTGCCCGCCGACGGGGCGGACCTGGAGACCATCGGGATGATGATGACCGGTGTCCATCGTGCCTCTTGACCCCTCTCATCCCCCCTGGCCCCCCTTCTCTCCCCGCAGCGGGGAGAGAAGGGGGGAAGAGAGTGGGGTTTGGGGGCGGCGGCGAAGCCGCCGCCC
>Ga0308310_1000301_pt1 | contig 20687 bp, 21 predicted proteins | sample HotsprSampleMS65_FD_203672 | JGI IMG/M metagenome (GOLD analysis project Ga0308310, IMG submission 203672) | Hot spring phototrophic mat microbial communities from Mushroom Spring, Yellowstone National Park, Wyoming, United States - 20090730_MS65 ...
CTTTACATGAGGATCTAGCATGAAACCGGTAAAACTTTACTTGACCCTCGGGTTGTTGATGGTCTTGGCCCTGGCAGCGCCTACCGCCTACTACCCTAATGGCATTGGTTACTCCTGGATCTACTCCTCTGGCATGGAGCAGGTGTTCACCCGTGAGCAAGACGGCCTGCTGGTATTCGAGCGGCGGCTGGCCGGGCAGCCTGTGAGCGCGGATCTGCTGCGCTACAGCGACAAAGGCGTGTTTATAGAAGGCCTGGTTGTTGGGCAGGTGGTGCAGCGCTACGTTCCTCCTCTGCAGCTATATCCAGCCCCGCCCCTGGTGCTCGGTCAGGAATGGGGCGGCCGCAGCAGCTTTGGGGGGCAACGCGTGGCCTTATTCGGGAAGGTTTTGCGCATCGAGGGCGTGAATGTACCGGCCGGACGCTTCAACGCCTACGTGATCCGTACCTCCACCGTGACCAGCGCCGGCGGCAGCCAGGTGATGGAGATCTACTTTGTGCCGGGGGTGGGCATTGTGCGCTACGCCACCCCCGATGGAGCGACAGTTGACCTGATCAGGTTTAGCCAGCCCAAATAGGTTAGGAGTCGGGCAGGTAAGCGATTCGCGGAAGCCGGTGGAGCTTGCGGTTAATCCGCACTCCATCGAAGCTGGACGCTCCTGGCGCTGGGTGGCCTATGCGCGCTGAAGGCCCTTTTCGGACCAAGCCCTGCAACGCAGGTAACATTGACCCAAGGGGCAACGGGTTATTATCACGGCTGTTATGCTGAGTGTTGGCGATATCGCTCCGAACTTCACCCTACCGGATCAGGATGGCAGGTCACACACCCTCGAGGACTACCGAGGGCGCTGGGTGGTGCTTTATTTTTACCCCAAGGACGACACACCGGGTTGCACTAAGGAAGCCTGTAATTTTCGCGACGAGAAAGGTCGTTTGGAGGAGCTAGGTGCGGTGGTGCTGGGGGTGTCGGCTGACGACGTGGAGAGCCACGGTAGGTTTCACAGCAAGTACGGCCTCAATTTTCCTCTCCTCTCTGACTCCCAGAAGAACATGATTCGCGCCTACGGGGCCTGGGGTACCAAGACCATGTACGGCAGAGAATACGAGGGGGTCTTACGCTGCACCTACCTGATCGACCCTCAGGGCAGGGTGGCTAGGGTCTGGGATAAGGTCAAGCCAGATGCACATGCGCTCGAGGTGGCAGAAGCGCTGATCGAGTTGCGCCAGCACGCGCCATAAGGCCCGGTGGTTTGCAGCGCAGGTGTAGGGGGCAAGGGCCCTTAGGGCAGTTATGCAAAACCTGGATAACTTCAAACAGCAAGCGGCCCTCGAGGCCGTCAAATATGTGCAGTCGGGTATGGTGGTGGGCCTTGGCACCGGATCTACCGCCAGGTATGCGGTGCTGGAGCTGGGCCGACGTCTGCGTGAGGGTGAGCTTTCGGATGTGGTGGCCGTGCCTACCTCGGAGGCGACCGCTACGCTGGCGCGCGAGCTGAGGATTCCTCTGGTCGAGCTTGGGCCCCAGGGGGTTGACCTGGCCATAGACGGCGCCGACGAAATTGCCCCCGACCTTTCTTTGGTCAAAGGCTTGGGAGGGGCCTTGCTGCGGGAAAAGATTGTGGAGGCCAACGCCCGAAAGTTTATCGTGATTGCCGACCACACCAAGAAGGTGAGCCGGCTTGGGCGCGGGGTGGTTCCGGTGGAGGTTGTCCGCTTTGGCTATCGTGCCACCCTGCACGCGCTGGAGCGAATGGGGCAGCCTACCTTGCGGATGGACGGCGATGAATTTTTCTATAGCGATGGGGGCAACCTGATAGTGGATGTCCGCTTTGGCCCCATTGATAACCCCGCTCAGCTCGAGGTCGAACTAAAGCGTATTCCTGGCGTGGTGGAGTGCGGTTTGTTTGTAGGTTTGGCCACGCTGGCAATCGTGGCAGGCCCTGAGGGGCTGGAGTACCTGGGAACACGCCCTAATGATTAAGAGAGGCTTGTTCGGCACAGGTGCGCTCTTTTTTGCTCAGTGACGAACGGGCCGGGTCTGCTATAAAATACAGGTTGTGGTTGGGAGCTTTACCCGAATGATGCGCGTGCCCCGACGGTAGCGGCGAAGAAGCTATCGGCGGGGCGCATTGCGCCCCCTTTTTTTGCTATAAACCAGCGTTTGAACAATCAAGTCTGAGGAGTTACCCGTGAGCAAAGTTTTCTACGAAACCGCCGCTATTGACTATGCCAACGCAGCCCCCCACATCGGGCACGTGTACGAGAAAATCCTCTGCGACTTTCTGGCCCGTTTTTACCGCTTGGACGGTTACGAAACCAATTTTGTTACCGGTACAGACGAGCACGGAGAGAAAATCGCTCGAGCAGCCAAAAATGCGGGACAGGAGCCCCAGGCTTTCGTAGATTATGTCTCCGAACAGCTGTTCCAGCCGACCTACCGGCGCCTGCTCATCAGCTACGACGACTACATTCGGACGACCTCCGAGCGCCACAAGCGCTACGTACAGGAGATTCTGCGCAAGGTCTACGAGGCCGGTGATATCTACTATGCCGAATATGAGGGGCTTTACTCGGTGGGCGCAGAGCGCTTCGTAACCGAGAAAGAGTTGGTTAATGGCATTCTGCCGGGCGATTCGGAGCCGCCCATCCTGCGCAAAGAGGCAAACTACTTCTTCCGCATGGAGAAATACCGCCCCTGGCTGGTTGAGTACCTGGCCGAGCACCCCGACCTCATTCAGCCCCAGGCGTACCGCAACGAGGTTCTGGAGATGCTCAAGGAGCCCATAGGCGACCTTTCCATCTCCCGCCCCAAAAGCCGCGTGCCCTGGGGCATTCCCATCCCTTGGGACGAAAATCATGTAACGTACGTCTGGTTCGATGCGCTTTTGGCCTACGTGTCCTCGCTGGCCAGCCGGGGGCTATTTGAGAAGTTCTGGCCTCATGCCTGGCACGTAATCGGCAAGGATATCCTCAAGCCCCACGCCATCTTCTGGCCCACCATGCTCAAGAGCGCGGGGCTGCCCATCTATAAGCGCCTGGTGGTGCACGGGCACATCCTGGCCATGGATGGGCGCAAGATGGGCAAGAGCCTGGGGAATGCTATTGACCCCCTGGCCTTGCTGGATAAGTTCGGTGTTGACGCAGTGCATTACGCCCTGTTGCGCGATACCACTTTAGGTGCAGACAGCCCCTTTGGGGAAGAGGTGGTACTGCAGCGCCTGAACTCGGATCTGGCCAACGACCTGGGCAACCTGCTTTCCAGGGTGCGTACCATGCTGCTCAAGTATTGTGGAGGTGTGATCCCTCCTGTTTCGTCGCCGGAGTCCGATATTGCTAGAGCCGGGGTGGCCCTGGCCAACAAGGTGCGCAGGGAGGTAGAGGCCCTGCGAATTCACCTGGCACTGGAAGAGGTGTTGCAGTACGTACGCAGCCTTAATAAGTTCCTCAATGAGGCCCGGCCCTGGGAACTGGCCCGTGATCCCAGTAAGAAAAAGGAGCTGGAGGAGACTTTGTACACTGCGGTGGAAGGTTTGCGCATTGCCAGCGTACTCCTGCAGCCGGCCCTCCCGACCAAGGCTAAGGAGCTGCGGGCGGCCCTGGGGCTTGGCGACTACACCATAGCCCAGACCGAAGTCTGGGGACTTTCGCCTGCGGGCACGCGCATTCCCCAGGAGGCTCCTATTCTATTCCCCAAGCTCGAGGTTGCCGAAACAAAAGCCGATGGTGTGAAGTCCAAAGCTACGCCTTCTGCCGAGTCTCAGCCCGCGAATGGCCTAATTGGCATCGACGACTTTGCCAAGTTCGACTTCAGGGTAGCTGAGGTGGTTAAGGCAGAGAAGCACCCCAAGGCCGATAAACTGCTGGTGCTGACGCTAAACGTAGGCGACCATACCCGGCAGGTGGTCTCGGGCATTGCCCAGCACTACACGCCCGAGCGCCTGGTGGGTAAAAAGCTGGTGCTGGTGGCCAACCTCAAGCCGGTGGTGTTGCGAGGTGTGGAGTCGCAGGGCATGATTCTGGCTGCCGAGGACGACCAGGGTCGCATTGTGGTGATCACCCCCGAGCAAGACCTACCTCCGGGTGCAAGGGTGCGGTAGTGGGTTTTACTGGGCGCTCTCCAGATCCGGGCGCAGGCGCACGGCCTCACGCAAGTATACGTGTTTGACCTGTTTTTGCGGGAGGTCGGTGTTCCATAAAATCATCACCCGAATGACCCGGGGCAGAGCACCCGGAACCGGAATCTCGCGGGAGTTGATCAAGGGAACCATCTGCATTCCCAGCTGCCTAGCAGCTTCTGCCGGGAAGGCAGCCCGCAGGTCATCGGTCAGGGTGAAGAACATGGCTCCAATGGTATCAAAGTCGGTGATCTGGTTGGCCTCGAGCATCTTCTGTAGCAATTCGCGGGTAGCGCTTAGGATGGCTTCTCGGCTATCCTCCTCCACCGTGATGGCACCACGAACCCCTCGCATCATGGTGTGTGCGATTTTATCCCAGCTTGCCCTTCCCGCCTAGACCTGCTATATTTAGCCAGTTGACGGCACGGCATCAACCGTGTATGGGAGAGAAGTATGAAGGAAAAGATTCACCCCAAGCTGGTTCCCTGCAAGATCATCTGCAACGGTGAGGTGGTCATGCAGACCTACAGCGTTCGCCCTGAGATCCACGTTGAAGTGTGGAGTGGAAATCACCCCTTCTGGACCGGTCAGCAGCGCTTTGTGGACACTGAAGGACGGGTTGAGAAGTTCCAGAAGAAGTTCGGCGGTACTTACGGTAAGAGGGCCAAGAAGTAAGAAATCTTCCCGATTTGTTCTCTTTCTGGGTCCGCTGTCCGAAGCCCAGGCAGCGAGAAACCATCCTCCGCTGATCTTCTCTTAGGCGGGGTTCATACAAGACCTCCACTATGGGGCGGGCGGCTGCCCGCCTGTCTTTTTCCTTGCCACACCGAGGGCACTCCTCCCGCGCTGTTGGTGGGTTATGCTAGGCAGCGGTTATGAGTCTGCCCCATCTTCCGCACCACCAGGGTTGGATTGAGGTTGTGGTTGGTCCTATGTTTTCCGGGAAGTCGGAGGAGCTTATCCGCCGCATCAAGCGAGCCCTTATTGCCCGGCAGCGGGTGCTGGTATTCAAACCGCAAATGGACAACCGCTACCATGCTACCGACGTCTATAGCCACGACGGTAGGCGTGCGGAGGCCGTTGCTGTGCGCGACTCAGTCGAGCTTAGGGCCCGCTTGTCCGACCCGCTACCTGATGTGGTAGCTGTGGATGAAGCACAGTTTTTTGATGAGGGCTTGGTCAAACTGGTGCTAGAGCTGGCCGACAAGGGTGTGCGGGTAATTTGTGCAGGGCTAGATATGGACTTCCGCGGCGAGCCCTTTGGCATCATGCCCCAGCTGCTTGCACATGCTGAGTACGTACAGAAGCTTCATGCAGTCTGTCCAGTGTGCGGGGGCCCCGCCACCCGCACCCAGCGCTTTGTGAACGGCAAACCGGCCCGCTACGATGACCCGGTGATTTTAGTGGGAGCCAGCGAGGCATACGAGCCGCGTTGCCGCAAGTGCCATCTCGTGGCTGAAGAGGTGCAGGAGATACTGTAGGTATCCTGGCTACCGGTTTGCAGAACTGGACTTGGGAAGCCCGTACCGGGCAGTGCTGTAGGGTGTGTGTAGGAACTTTTTGCGAATAGACCCTTCCGCAACGATCCGGGGTGAGTGCTTGAGTCGGATGCAGATCGGTCAACCTGATAAGCGGGCCTACTTTTTGCCTTTGCGCGGTGCTTTACGGGCTTTTTGTAGCACCAGCTCGAGTACTCCGCCCTTCAAGGTGGCCTGGGCACTGCCCTGCACGATGGGCTCGGGTAGGTTCAGGGTGCGACGAAATATTCCAGTAGGGCGCTCCTGGTGGCAAAACTCACCCTTCACGGGGTGTCGCACACCGGCCAGGGTGATGCTCTGGCCCTCTTCCTGTAGCTCCAAGTCGTCGCTCTTTATCCCTGGCACATCAACCAAGATGCGAAACCGCTCACCTTCATCGATCACATCCACAGCCGGTACCCATTCGCCTGGGGCTTCTTGTGAGGCAAACCGCCTCGAGAGATCGTCAATCTGCTGCCGGATGACCCGCAGGCGCTCAATCGCATCAGAACGTCCAATGGTCATGGTCTCGAGGATATCATGAGTGAGGCAAGGGGGCAGCGGCTTGGATTCACTACACACACCAACTGTTCCGGTGCTGGCTGGCCCCACCGCGAGTGGTAAGACCGAACTGGCCTTGCGCCTGGGCCGGAGCTTTCCCATCGCAGTGGTCTCGGCCGATGCCAGCATGGTCTACCAGGGGATGGATGTAGGGACCGCCAAGCCCAGCCCAGCCGAGCGGCGCGAAGTCAAGCACTACCTCATAGACGTGGTCTGGCCCAGCCAGAGCTTCAGTGTATCGGATTACCTTCGTTTAGCCGAAGAAGCCATTGAGGAGGCCTTTGAGCAAGGCCTTGTGCCGCTGGTCGTAGGAGGAAGCGGCTACTACATCCGTGCGCTTTCGGAGGGGCTCCACCAGCTCCCCGAGCCCGATATGGCGCTTCAGGCCGAGATCTGGCAGGCGCTGGAGGTTGGCGGAGTTGAACCGCTATTGGAAGAACTTCGGGCTGCCAGCCCCGAGGATGCCCTGCGGGTGCAGCGCAACCCCCGCCGCATTGTGCGGGCCCTGGAGGTGTTGCGCCGTACGGGTCTGCCCCCGGCTCGGTTTCCAAAGCGCCCGTCCCGGTTTCGCTACCACAAGCTGGTCTTGTGGCCTTCCTGGGGATGGCTCGAGCCCCGCCTCTCCCTCCGCGTGGAGCGCATGTTTGAGCAGGGGCTGGTACAGGAGGTGGAGCAATTGCTGCAGCTATACCCCCAGATGCCCACGGCCATGCAGAGCATCGGCTACAAGGAGGTGGCTGCCTATCTGCGGGGTGAGGCCACGCTTGAGCAGACCCGACAAGCCGTCATTCGGGCCACACGGGCCTACGCCAAACGCCAGTACACCTGGTTTCGCAAGGAGCCCGGTGAGGTGACCTTCCTGCCCTGTGGCGGCGACGAGGCTTGGCCGGGCGTGCGCGACTGGTTCGAGCGCTTCCTCCGTTCACAGGGCCTTGCGGCAGACCAAAGGATTTAGGGTTTTCCCGAGCCCAAGCGACGATGCTACCCAGTCCGGCAAGCTTTTCACTGGAGTGAAGCCAGCCATTGGCGTAAAACCCGCAGGTTGTGGGCATCTTCTTGGCTGCCCCGGGGGGTTTCCATAATGAAGATCTTATCGCGCAGCCTGGGGTCCAGGGTAAAGCGCTGGAGTTCTGGGCCAATCTGGCCTTCCAGCAGGTTGGCGTGGTGGTCAATTTGCGAACCCCGTTCGCCCACCGAGTCGTTGAGGTGGATAACCGGAACCCGCTCCAGGCCAACGGACTGCTCGAGCTCCTCCAGGGCCTCCTCGAGCCGGTATCCTGCGGCAAAAGCGTGGCAGGTATCGAAGCAAACTCCCAGCCGGGTACCCTCGATGATCTCGGCCAGGGTGCGGAGCCTGGCCCCCAGTTTTTCTCCTCCCCCAGCCGTGTTTTCCAACAGCAGGCGGGGTCCGGCTTTGCTTACGCCTGCAAGCTTGAGGGCCTCGAGAGCTGCCGCTCTGGCTTTTTCGGCAGGTCCCGAGCCCGGGTGCACTACCACGTACTCGATGCCTAACGCCTGGGCTTTGGCCAGGTCGTCGGCCAGGCTGAATACGCTCTTCTCGCCCAGCTTGCCCTCAGCAGCCAGGTTCACCAGATAAGACGCGTGAATAACCGCAGGCAGGCCGCCCAGATTCTCCCTGCGGGCCCGGAAACCCTCCACCTCGCCTGCCTTCAGGCCGCGGGTTTTCCAACTACGTGGGCTCTTGGCGAAAATTTGGATGGCGCTCAAGCCCAGCCGCTGGGCCTCCTCGGCAGCTCCGGCGATCCCCAGTTTGCCCGCGATGGACATGTGGAAACCGTACTTCAATCGAGTATCTCCACCTTTACCAGCACTACCCCTGGGGTGTGCATTCCAAGCAGCCTCGCAGCCGCGTACGACAGGTCTATAATCCGGTTGCGGACGTAGGGGCCACGGTCGTTGATGCGAACCACTACGCTTTTGCCATTTTGCAGTTTGGTCACCCGTACCCGGGTGTTGAAGGGTAGGGTGCGGTGGGCGGCGGTCATATGAAACTTGTTGAAACGCTCGCCGTTGGCGGTACGGCGCCCATGAAAGCGAGGTCCATACCAGGAGGCCAGACCCAGCTGATAAAACCGAGGAGCTTTTAGCGGCTCTGCTGGGGCTGGCGGTGGGGGGATGAATGTCCAGGTTGGAGCCTCCTCGATGGCTTCGGGTAGGGGCAGCACCTCCAGGTTCATAGGGTCCCATTGCGAAGGCGGAATCGCGAGCTCCATGCCCGCAGGCAGGGGGTCGTCGATCAGGCCGTTGAGCATCATCAGCTCGGCAACGCTAACCTGGAAAAGCCGTGCAATGCGCTCTAGGGTATTGCCGGGCTGAACCACGTAGCCTTGGGCCCAGGCCAGGCCACACAACAGCAACAGTGCCAAACCCCGCTTCATAGCTCGATCAGTTCTTTGGGGCTTCGGGAGAGCACCTCGTGCCCCTGCTCGGTTACCAGCACCAGGTCCTCGATGCGGCAACCCCCCAGGCCGGGTATGTAGACTCCTGGCTCGACGGTCACCACCTCGTAGGCCTCCAGGGTGTCCTCTGAGGTCTGGCTTAGGCTGGGTGCTTCGTGAATGAACAGGCCTACCCCGTGCCCTAGCCCATGGGTAAAGTGCGCCCCGTAGCCCAGCCGGGTCAGATGATTGCGGGCTAGGGCATCCAGCTCCTGGCCCCTCCTGCCTGGCCCCACCGCCTGCAGGGCCAGATTTTGGGCCTCAAGCACCGCCTGGTAAATGGCCCTAAGCTCACTCGAGACCCTTCCCACCGCCACCGTGCGGGTCATGTCGGAGCAGTAGCCGCCTACCACACAGCCAAAGTCCAAGGTGACCAGCTCTCCCATGGCGATTTTGCGTGTGCTGGCGCCTCCGTGGGGCATGGCGCCGCGCTCTCCAGAGGCTATGGTGGTGCCAAAAGCCAGCCCCTCCGCGCCGCTTTTGCGCAGGAAAAACTCGAGCTCCAGGGCCACCTCAAGCTCCCGCACCCCTGGTTTTATGAAGGGCAGTATATGCGCAAAACCCTGGTCGGCCAGATGGGCCGCCTGCCGGATGAGGGCGATCTCCTCGGGGCTTTTTCGGCGGCGCAGGTTTTCAAGAAGGCCCCTGGTGGAAACGAACTCGAGGTCAGGAAAATCCCGCCGGAAACCTTCCAACGTGGCAACGCTTAAGTGCTCTGCTTCGATACCTACCCGACCCCGGAAAAACTCAGCGAGCAGATTGTTTAGCTCGCTGCGGCGGGGCAGGATGCGGTGAGGGAAGGGCTGTTGGCTGGCCTCCACGATGTAGCGCCCATCGGTGATGAGGGTGGGGCCATCTTTGGTGATGACAATCCGTGCATCTTTACCTTCCTTGAAGCCCGATAGATAGCGGATGTTGTAGGGGTTGGAGACGAAGAGCACATCGAGCTTGTGCCGATCGAGCAGTTCTTGGAAGTTCACGGAAGGAACTTTACCCCAATGGCTTGAGGAGAAGCAAATATAGTTTTCACGAAGTGACAGTATCGTGAAATAAAGTACAAGTACGCTTGGAAAGTTCGTTTGTTCATGCTAATTTCTGGAAATGTTCCTGCGTTTTCCTGTCCTTACAGGTTTGGCTTTGTGCCTGGCCCTGGCCTGGGCGCAGGTCTCCTCTGAGGCTGCGCAGCTCCTCGAGCGTGCCCGTAGCCTGCTGGGGGGGTCTGCCCTGGCCAACCTAAAAACCTACCGCGAGGTAACCACCAACATCTATTACACGCCCGACGGCAAAGAGGAAAGCCGCATCGTGACCCTGTTGCTGGTAGACTTCAGCAATAGCCGCGTCCGCCTCGAGCTCTACGACCCTAATAGCCTGAACAACCCCAACCCTATCCCCCTGGCCTTGCAGCAATATAGCCCCCAGGAGAGCTTTTTTTGGAGCCGCGAGACCTCCCTGCGGCCCCTTCCGCCCAACCAGCGGGAAATTCTGCGCTCGAGCCTCTACACCGGCTGGTTGGGCCTGAAGTACGGCAGCAGCAACCGCGAGCGGGCCAGCGTGGCCCAGGGCAGCCTACGCAACCAGACCGGCCGCTTGCTCACAGTGAGCACCCAGGGCTGGGTCAGCACCTATCTGTTCAACGCCGAGGGCCTGCTGCTGGGCGAACAACTCACCATTCCCGGGGTGGGGGAGAGCATTACCTTCTTTTCCAACTACCAGACCGTGCAGGGGGTGCGCCTGCCGAAGAACTGGGAAAACTACGTGGGCGGGGTGCTGGCAGCGCGGGGTGAGCTGATAGAGGTGGAGATTAACCCCGTCTTTACCGAGGCCGACTTTTTCAAACCGCTTAGGTAGGCGTACACTAGGCTTTGCTTAGGCCAAACTTAACCGATCCCTCCTCGTCGGAAAGCTCGGTCATAAAGCCAGTCGGCTCCCCCTGCTTCAGCGAGAGGGCCAGGGTTTCCTCCTGAAGTCGAGCACCGAACCTGGCCAGCGACTGGGCGTATCCGCCCTCGGCCTGGTAGGTCAAGTGAATGCGATCTGAGACATTCAGGCCCATCTCTTTGCGGGCTTGCTGCACCAGCCGGATCAGGTCGCGGCTAAGCCCTTCTAACAAGAGCTCCTCGTCGAGCCGCACCTCGAGCGCGGCCATGTAACCCCCTTCCTCCTGGGCCGCAAAACCTTCAGGCGAAAGGGCCTCGAGCAGCACCTCCTGCGACTCCAAGACGATGCGCTCACCCTCGACCTCCAGGCTTAGGCTGCGTCCAGCCTTGAGGGTTCGGGCCACCATCTGGCTGTCCAGCTCGGCCAAAGCGGCCCGAATGGCGGGCACCCGTTTGCCGTACTTCTTGCCCAGCAGCGGCAGGTTGGGCAGCACCCGGTAGGTGAGCAACTCCTCGCCTAGGCCCAGCACCTCCACTTGCTTGACATTGAGCTCATCGGCAATTTCATCGGCGAAGTGGCGCAGACCGGCCAGCTCGGCCTCGCTGGGGGCGGTTACCAGCAGGCGGGGCAGGGGAATGCGGGTTTTGATGCCGCTTGCGGCCCGGGCGCTGCGGGCTAGGCCCACCACCTTGAGCACGGCCCCCATCTGGGTGAGCAGGGCCGGATCGACCAAGCTGAGGTCGGCCTGGGGCCAGTCGGAGAGGTGCACTGACTCGGCGGCCTCAGGCTGGATGGAGCGCACCAGGTTCTGCCACAAAGCCTCGGCGATGAAGGGGGTAAAAGGTGCGGTGAGCTGTGCCACCGTGACCAAAGCCTCCCACAGGGTGGCGTAGGCCGATTCGCGGTCGGTGGGATCCTCATTTTTCCAGAAGCGACGGCGGTTGCGCCGCACGTACCAGTTGGAGAGCTCCTCTACGAACTGCTCGAGGGCCTTCCCGGCGCCCCGGGCGTTGTAGGCGTCTAGAGCAGCCGTAACCTGCTGGATGAGCTGCTGCTGGCGTGCCACCAGCCAGCGGTCGATTTCCGGGCGGTCTTGCACGGGGGGCCGCTGATTCAGGTTGGGTCTATCCAGATTGGCGTATAGCACGAAGAAGCTATACACGTTCCACAAAGTACCCAGAAAGCCTCGCTGGGCCTCCTGCACCAGCCGCTCAGAGAAGCGCTTTTGCTCACCGGGCTCGGAACCGGTTAACAAATACCAGCGTACCGCATCGGCCCCGTACTTATCGAACATGGGTAGGGGCTCGACCACGTTGCCCTTGCTTTTGGACATCTTGTGCCCCTTCTCGTCGACCAGGTGCCCCAAGCAGATCACGTTTTTGAAGCAGGGCTGGTTGTATAGCAGGGTAGAGATGGCGTGCAGCGAGTAGAACCAGCCGCGGGTCTGGTCGATGGCCTCGCAGATGTAATCGGCAGGGAAGTGCTTGCGCCACTGCTCGAAATTGGCCTCAAAACCCGGTAGAGGCTGGCCTTTTTCGTCCACCATCAGGTGCCACTGGGCATAGGGCATAGCCCCTGAGTCGAACCAGACGTCCAGCACCTCCGGCACCCGGCGGAAGGTCTTGCCGTTCTTAACAAAAGTGATCTCGTCCACGTAGGGCCGGTGCAGGTCCAGGTCGCTCAAGTCCCGGCCCACCAGCTCGGATAGCTCCCGTACGCTTCCTACGCAGATGTACTCCGAGCCATCCTCCGCTACCCAGAAAGGCAATGGGGTACCCCAGTAGCGCTCGCGGCTAATGGCCCAGTCCACGTTGTCTTTGAGCCAGTTGCCAAAGCGTCCGTACTTGATGTGTTCGGGGATCCAGTTGATTTTCTCGTTGTTGTCGTAAAGGGCTTGGCGGAAGTTAGAGGTCTTGATGTACCAGCTGGGCTTGGCGAAGTACAGGATGGGGTCGCCGGTGCGGTCGTGGAAGGGGTAGCGGTGGCGGATCTGCCCGGCGTGGTACATGACCCCCCGCTCTTTCATGGTGCGGATAAGGCCCTTATCGGCATCTTTGAAGAACTTTCCGCGTTCGTCGGTGACCTGCATGAGACCATACTCGTTGGTTCCGAAGAGCAGGGGAGTGTTGTACCGGCGCGCAAGCTCGAGGTCCTCCGCGCCGTAAACCGGGGCCTCGTGGGCTACGCCCGACCCGTCCTCGGCGCTGACAAACTCAGCCAGGGCTACAAAGTGCATGACCGGCCTGCCATCGGGGCGCTTTTCCCCCTGCTGCTGTACTACTCCCAGCTCCACACATGCCTCGGGGAAGGGGGGGGTGTACTCCCACCACTCCATGTCGCGCCCCTTGAGGTGCGCAACGATCTCGAGTTCCTCCTTGCGCAACGCTTTTAGTCGCTCCACCGCCTCGGTAGCAACGATCAAGTGACCCGCCGAAGGCGACCTCACCACAGCGTAGTCCATATCGGGATTCACGGCGGCCATGGTGTTAGAGGGTAGCGTCCAAGGGGTAGTGGTCCAGACCAGAATGGCCAAGTTTTCCAGCTCCTCCAGCCGCACCCCCTGGGCCTGGAGCTTTTCCCGCACAGCCAGGGGGGTGGTCTCTTGCTTCAAAGGAAAACGCACATACACGCTGGGGTCATCCACTTCCCTATACCCGTCGGCGATTTCGTTTTGTGAAAGGGTAGTGGAGATTCGGGGCGAGAGCGGTACCACCTTGTAGTCCTGCACCAGCATGCCCTTATCCCACATGCGCTTCAAAAGGTTCCAAACCGACTCGATGTAGCTGTTGTGGTAGGTCACGTAAGCGTTCTCGAGGTCGAGCCACATCCCCATCCGCTCGGTGAAGTAGTTCCAGTCCTCGATGTTAGCGAAGACCCATTCGCGGCACTGCCTGGTAAACTCCGCGATCTCTTCGCGCTTCAGGGCTTTGCGCCCCAGCACGCCCAGCTTTTTTTCCACGGCGATCTCTACCGGCAGGCCGTGGGTGTCCCAGCCCCCCTTGCGGGTAACGTGGTAGCCCTGCATGGTCTTGTAACGGGGAAAGACGTCCTTGAAGCAGCGGGCAAGCACATGGTGCATGGCCGGCTTGCCGTTGGCGGTAGGGGGGCCCTCATAAAAGACAAACTCCCCCTTAGGCGCGCTCTTCCGATCCGACTTGGCGAAGATCTGGTTTTCGCGCCAGAAGGCCAGCACGGCCTCTTCCAGCTTGGGAAAGTTGGCCTCAGTAACCTCTTGGAACAGCTTTCTTTCCTCCACCATACAAGGTTCCTCTCCCTAAAAAAATGCCCCACCTGTAACCTTTCCTCAGGTGCGGACGAGAAGCTCAGCTCGAGGTTTCCCGCGGTACCACCGCACTTCCTGAAACGAGCCATCAAGGGACTTGGCGTTTGGCTGTTTCAGGCTCTCGAAAACGCGCTGTTTCGGGCGCACCCGTTGGGGTCTACTGAAGCCCAGTTGGCTCTTTCTTCCCAAATTGCATGGGGTGATCTCAGCTTTCAGGTTGCCGCCTGGCTCGCACCTTCCCAGACTCGCTGCTAGTGGTCTTTGAAAGCTTACCTGTCCCCAGCCCTTTACACCGGTTAGAGTCTGTGCTATATTTCACTGCTGGCAACCGGCTAGCTCGCATGTTAGCAAGCTGCTAACCCCGCGTCAACAACCGGGACACTTGCTTCTCATCGCTGGTCAGCGATATACTCTTCAAAGAATCCACAAAAGTGTGACCGGCTACACGAAGGAGTTTTGTCATGGACTTGTACTTGGATACTGCTGAGATCGCTGAAATTAAGGAAATAGCTGCTTGGGGTGTGCTATCAGGGGTTACTACCAACCCTTCCCTGATCGCCCGCACGGGGCGTCCGCTCGAGCCCACCATCAAAGAAATCTGCGAAATTGTGCAGGGCCCGGTCTCCGCCGAGGTGCTCTCAACCGCTGCGGCTGATATGGTAGCTGAAGGGCGTCGCCTAGCGGCTATTGATGAACACGTGGTGGTCAAGCTACCCACCACCGTTGATGGCCTCAAGGCTTGCAAAATTCTCTCCAGCGAAGGTATCCGCATCAACATGACCCTGGTCTTCTCGGCCAATCAGGCCCTCCTTTGCGCCAAAGCCGGGGCATGGTGTGTCTCGCCTTTCCTAGGTCGCATAGACGACACCTCCTGGGAGGGTATGGACCTAGTCCGCGAGATTTCCGAACTCTTTGGAGCACAGAACCTCAGCACGCGGATTTTGGCAGCTTCCATCCGCCATCCTCGGCACGTAACCCAGGCGGCTATGCTCGGAGCTGACATGGCTACCATGCCTGCGAGGGTTTTCCAACAGCTGATCAAGCACCCTCTGACTGACGCGGGACTAAAGGCCTTCTTGGAGGACTGGGCCAAAGCTAACCCGAAGGTATAAACCCTTATTGGAGCGACAGAGATGGCCAGATCAAGCGCAACAGATCCCAACGCCGAGACCCAGGTCACCGTTACCCGCACGGGCAAGAAAATTCGCCGTAAGACCGAGAGTAAGGTACCTCTGAGTTACCAGGAGCTTTCCAGTCGCATTCTACCTGAACTGCACCTGCTGGCTGCAGAGGCTGGTATTCCCAACTACAAGAAACTCTCCAAGGACGAGCTGGTGATGCTGCTGCTCTCTCAGGAGGCTACCGAAGAAGGCTTGGTCATCGCCAAGGGGTACCTGGAGATCAGCCAGGATGGCTATGGTTTTTTGCAGGAAGACCTCTACAACATGGACTCCCGCACCGCGATCGTCTCGGCGGGCTTGATTAAGCAGTATCAGCTTCGCACCGGCGACTACGTGGTGGGCAAGGCCCGGGTGGCCCGCGAAAACGAGCGCTATGGCACCCTGTTGAAGGTAGAAGCCGTCAACAACCTCGACCCTGAAGCAGCCGCCAAGCGCCCGAGGTTCGACGACCTGATCCCCCAGTTTCCCGACCGGCAGATCATTCTCGAGACTACCCCAGAGGAGACCTCCAGCCGCGTGATCGACCTGTTGGCTCCTATTGGCCGGGGACAGCGCGGACTGATCGTAGCCCCGCCCAAGGCTGGTAAGACCACCTTGTTGAAGAAGGTGGCTCGAGCTGTGCTCAGAAATGAGCCAGACATCAAGGTCATCGTGCTGCTTATTGACGAGCGGCCCGAAGAGGTTACCGACTTCCGTGAATCGGTGGAAGGGGCCGAGGTAATCGCCTCCACCTTCGACGAGCCGCCACAAAACCACATCCGGGTGGCCGAGTTTGTCCATGAGCGCAGCCGCCGAATTGTGGAAGAAGGCGGGCATGTGCTCATCTTGCTGGATTCGATCACCCGCTTGGCTCGAGCCAACAACCTAGTAACCCCGCCCACCGGTCGCACCCTATCGGGCGGCCTGGACTCTGCCGCGCTGCACTTCCCTAAGCGTTTTCTGGGAGCGGCCCGCAATATCCGGGGCGGGGGTTCGCTCACCATCCTGGCCACGGCCCTGGTTGAAACAGGCAGCCGTATGGACGATGTAATTTTCGAGGAGTTCAAGGGCACCGGCAACATGGAACTCCACCTCTCCCGCCGTCTGGAGGAACGGCGCATCTTCCCCGCCATCGATATCCTGAAATCGGGCACCCGGCGGGAGGAGCTCTTGCTGGGCGAAGACGTAATTCAGAAAATGTGGCTGTTGCGCAAGGTCTTGGCCGATATGGACCCTGCCGAGGCCATGGAGATGCTGCTTGCCCGCCTATCCCGTACCAAGACCAATAAAGAGTTCCTTGCAACACTAGGGGGGAAGTAGGTATACTTCCCCCGAAAGTGATGGGGAACTTGGGTTGCTTTTCATAGCCAACCTGGAGTTCTACCGAAGTAGCTGCTCTTCGAAAAGAAGCGCAGCTTTGGAGGTAGGCCTTGGCAGTAAGTGAATTCTTGAGCGGCGTGCTAGCAACCAGCGTCCTCGGTTTTCCGCTAGGGATAGTAAAACCCGACCTGCCCGTAACCGAGATAAAAATAGACGCCCCTGTACGCAAAGGCTGGATTATTTACACCGTCCGTCCGGGTGACACCCTAAGTCAGATCGCCAGCCGATACCAGGTAGATGCCAGGGCCATTGTGTACAGCAGTGGTCTAAAGGGAGTTTCGCTACGCCCTGGGCAGGTGCTGCGCATCCCATTGGTCGAAGGTTCGGGAGGTGAGGTTCGCCTGCCTCCTGGTGTTCGCGCCTATGTTGTGCGACGGGGCGATACCGTACAGTCCGTTGCCAAGCGCTTCGACCTAACCATACTGGGCTTGGTCTCGGCCAACCCCAATCTAAAAAGCTTAGATCGGCTCGAGGTGGGCAGCATCTTGTACATCCCCACCGCCGAGCCTGGTTTGCTGGTTCGACTTGGGCGAGGAGAGACCATTCAGGATCTGGCTCAACGCTTTGGCCTCTCGGTTTCCGAGATAGCCAGGGCCAACGGCCTAAACTCACCTACCGATGTGCAGCCTGGCGATCTGGTTCTCCTACCAGGTGTGCAGGCTAAGACCGCCTACCAGCGCTTGTTGCGAATTCAAGAGGCAGAGCGCAAAGCCCGTGAGGAAGAGGCCCGTCGTCTAGCCGAGGAACGACGCAAACAGGAGGAGGCTCGCCAGAGGCGGCTGGCCGAGCAGCGCCGCTTGGAACAGTCGCGTGCGCGTCTGCAGCAGGTGCAAAGCCAACCCCGTCTGCGTCGGGCCAACGCCGTGGTGGCGGCTGCGGGATACCGCTGGCCGATGTCCAACTTTACCGTCACCAATTACTTCGGGCGCCGGGGCGCGTTTCAGCGTTTTCACACGGGAATCGATTTGGCGGCTCCTGTGGGTACGCCCATTTATGCCGCTAGGGCGGGTCAAGTGAGCACAGCGGGCTGGAGTCGCTTCGGGTATGGACTGCATGTGATCATTGATCATGGTGAATCGCATGAAACCCTCTACGCTCACATGTCACGGATCGTGGTTCGCCCGGGGCAGTGGGTGGACAGGGGTGAGCTGATCGGCTATGTAGGCTCAACGGGTTGGAGCACAGGCCCTCATCTGCACTTTGAGGTGCGGGTGGGGGGTGTGGTGCGTAATCCGATGGCTTACTTGCCTTGAAGCCCATTCTGGCCCGTCCTGCACAGTACCGCCCCAATCTTGATGGAAGCCTGCAAACAAATCCCTCAGAAAGGCGTAAACTGGTAGCGACATGTTTTTCTTCGAGCTTCTTGGAAGAGATCCGCTGGCCTATCTGGTAGCGTTTGCTGCCGCAGCTTTTGGCCTAGTAGTACACAACCTGTTCCAGGCCTACCTGGCTGACCGCTACAACGACAGCGAGCCCCGGCGCTACGGTTTTTTGACTGTGGAGCCCAAAGTACACCTCGATGGGCTCGGCTTAATCTTTTTAGCCCTGCTCGGCTTTGGCTTTCCCCGTATGGTTCCTTGGCGGCTCTTTGGAACTAAGGGCGCTCAGATTGCACTGATGGGGCCGCTGGGCTTCTTTGTGGCTGCTTTCTTCTATATCCTTCTGGCTAGGCTCCTAGAGAACCTGGGTTCTATGACCGCGAGCCTTGCACTGGGTTTGCAGGTTGCGGGCTCCTTGATGATTAGCCACGCTGCGGTGTTTTTGTTTCCTGTGCCCCCACTGGATGGAGCACGGGTGGTGTATGCGGTAGGCAGCCCCGAGGCAAGGCGCTTTATGGACCAGCTACAGAGCTATGGTTTTGTGGGCTTTGTTGTGATCTTCTTGGTTCTGAACCTAAGCGGGGTTTTGCCCGCCATTCGCGCGGGGCTGAGCGGTTTACTCAACAGCCTGTTTGCCGCAATAGGATTGTGAATGGGCCTCCTGCCGCTTTTGCAAAGCGACCCACTGGCTTTTGGACTGGTGGTAGTGATTTTGCTTCTGTCGCTGGCCTTGCATGAATGGAGCCATGCGATTACTGCGCTTTGGATGGGCGATTCGACTGCCAAAGAGCAGGGCCGCGTAACGCTCAATCCTCTCAAACATCTAGACCTTATTGGTTCAGCCATGATCTTGCTGGTAGGCTTTGGTTGGGCCAGGCCGGTGCCCATCTATCCGCCCAACTTCCGCTACTACCGTCTGGGGCTTTTTTTGTTTCGATTGCCGGTATTGTAGCCAACCTGCTGATTGCCACCGCACTTGCTTTGGCATTGCGCTGGATGCTCGCTTCGGGCTATTTGGAAAACCCCAGCAGCGTTGCGCTGTTACTGGCCCAGGTTGCGGTTGTGGCAGCCAGCATCAACCTGACCCTGGCGGTTTTCAATTTACTGCCCATTCCACCCCTAGATGGCTCTAAAATTGTGCAGAGCTTCCTGCCCCTGCGCTGGCATCCTTATATTTGGCGCCTGGAGGCGAACCCTACCTATGCGATAGTAGCTATACTGCTGTTGCTTACCGTGCTCCGGCAACCATTAAGCAGTTTTCTCAGCCTAGTGCGGGCACGTTTTTTTGATGGTTTTGGCCTGTGATGTGAGCGGGGCCAATGGGAATTTTTCTGGCAGGGCGGTTTATTGCCCTGCCAGGTCTTGTTTTAGGCTTCAAGTTAGCCCAGTTTGGCCCGCACGAGCTCTACGATCTCGTCTATGGTGTCAGCCACGGGTATGCCGGCGTCGGCAAAGGCCGCCAGCTTACTCTCGGGCGTGCCCACATTACCCATGATGATAGCCCCGGCATGGCCCATCTTTTTACCCTTGGGAGCGCTACGCCCACCGATAAAGCCCACCACCGGTTTGCGCATGTGCGCTTTGACGTAGGCAGCGGCATCCTCTTCATCTGAACCGCCGATCTCACCACAAAGCACCACGGCGTGGGTCTCTGGGTCTTCGTTGAACAGAGGCAGCAGGTCTTTGAAGGTGGTACCGATGACAGGGTCACCCCCAATGCCGATGCAGGTTGAGATGCCGTAACCTGCGTCCGAAAGGGCTTTAGCGGTTTCGTAAGTCAACGTGCCCGAGCGGGAGATCAGGCCCACCCGGCCCTTCTTAAATACGTTGGCGGGCATAATACCCAGCTTGCACTCCTCTGGGGTGATCAGGCCAGGACAATTGCCCCCAATCAGGCGAATATTGCCTATCGCTTTGATTTCGGCCACGACTTTTACCATATCCATGGTTGGAATGCCTTCGGTAATCAGCACCACCAGGGGTACTCCGGCCTGGGCAGCCTCGAGGACCGCATCGGCAGCGGCTGGGGCGGGCACGAAAATGATGGAAGCATCAACGCGATGGCGGCCAACGGCTTCCTTGACGGTATCGTAGACAGGCACGCCCAGCACAGACTGGCCCCCTTTGCCGGGGGTTACGCCGGCGACTACTTTGGTGCCGGCCTTCATCATGGCCTCAGTGTGAAAGGCCCCTTCGCGTCCAGTAATGCCCTGAACGATGACCTGGGTGTTTTTGTCCACCAGAATGCTCACTTCGCGCCTCCCGTCATGGAAATAATGGCTTTGGCAGCTTCCGTTGAGGTGGGATACATATAAACTGGACGACCCTGCAAAAGGGCCTTGGCTTCTTCCTCGGCGGTACCAGCGACCCGCATGGCTACCGGCTTGGTCAGGAGGCCCTCATCAAGCGCACGAATGACCCCTTTAGCTACCTCGTCGGCCCGGGTGATACCGCCAAAGATGTTGATAAAAATGCCCTTTACATCCAGGTCTTTTAGCACCACCTTAAGGGCGTTGTACACCACATCGGCCTTGGCGCCACCTCCGATGTCCAAGAAGTTGGCAGCCTTGCCGCCGCAGCGCTGGACCAGGTCAAGGGTGTACATAACCAGCCCGGCGCCGTTACCAATTACGCCGATGTTGCCGTCGAGCTTGACGTAGCTGAAGCCATAGTTCGATGCCTCAACCTCGAGGGGATGCTCGGCCTCAAACTCGCGTAGGGGAGTTAGTTCGGGGTGGCGGTAGAGGGCGTTGTCGTCCAGCACAATCTTGGCATCAGCTGCTACTACCTCGCCGCTGTCGGTAATGACCAATGGGTTGATCTCTGCGATGGCAGCGTCGATGCCCACATAGGCCTGGTAAAGCTTGACCAACACATCTGCCAGCTTGTTTAAGTTGCCCTCCATGCCCGCGCGTTTGACCAACTCACGCGCCTCGAAGGGACGCAGCCCCTTGTGGGGATCTATGGGGTATTTGATAAGAGCATCGGGCCGGGAGGCAGCCACTTCTTCAATGTC
>Ga0308310_1000307_pt1 | contig 20551 bp, 19 predicted proteins | sample HotsprSampleMS65_FD_203672 | JGI IMG/M metagenome (GOLD analysis project Ga0308310, IMG submission 203672) | Hot spring phototrophic mat microbial communities from Mushroom Spring, Yellowstone National Park, Wyoming, United States - 20090730_MS65 ...
AAAATCCTCACAAACTAAGTTATAGTGAAAAATAACACATAAAGGGCACCTGCAACTCTGGCTCGCTCCAGCCGCTAGCGCAGGAGCTGCTGGATGAGGTTTTGCAGAACTTGGGCTTGCTGCTTGAGGCCCATGCGGCCCAGGTCGCCGCTGACAAAGCTGGCCTTGCCCTTGCCAAAGGTGCTGGACTCGGCCAGGAGCTGCTGGTTGGGGGTACTGGCGATGAGCATCAGCCTGCCACCTTGCTCTACGTAGGAGCGCAGCATCTTGCGCTGGCTCTCCGGTCAGTGGCTGCTCCAGTCGGGCGGTAGAACCCAGACCACCAGCGGGTATTCTGCCACTTTTCCAGCTTCTGGCCGTCTTTCGGGGCTGGCCTGCAGCAAGGTGATGCCAAAACCCAGACCCTCCAGGGCCTTTTTCGCTGCCTCTGCCTCGGAGACCTCAACCACCAGGAGAGCGGATTTTCGGGGGGTGGGTGAACTCACCTGTGGGCTGCTGGGTGGAGCGGGTCTTAGCGCAGCCAGCGCTTCCGTCAGCCGGATCAGGCCCCTGCCGCTGCCCGCCGACGGTAAAGGTAAGGCTGTATGCAGCAAGGCCTGCCGTACCTGCTCGGCCTTGAAGCCCCCGGACATCAGCAAGGCTGCACCCCCAGCAGCAATGGCGGTGCTGACCGAGGTTCCGCTCATGGCCATATAGCCTCCCCCGGGAACGGTAGAGCGCACATCCACCCCAGGGGCGACCAGGTCGGGCTTGCTGACCACGGTGTGATAGGGCGCACCCCAGCGCACCTCGCCCCGGCTGCTGAAGCCTGCTACCTGGTTGGCGGGGTTGATGGCCCCCACCCCTAGGACGCCCGGTATGTTGCCGGGTGAGGCCGGGGTTCCACCTGAGTTGCCGACGGCGAACACCGGCAACACCCCCATCTGTTTCATGCGTTCGATCACCGGCACGAACTCGCTCCAGACTCCCTCGAGGCCTAAAGACATGGAAACGATCTGCACGTTTTGCTCGAGCACCCAGTTCAAGCCGCCCAGTACCTGGGCTAAGGTGCCGTAGCCGCCCGGCAGAACCAGGGCCGAGACCAGACGCGCCTCAGGGCCACGCCCACATGGTTGGCGACCAGCAGGCCGGCGGTGAAGGTGCCGTGCATTGAGGAGTCGTAGGGCTCACGGGGGCGGGGCGTGCCGTCGGGGCCTACCTCTGCGAAGGCCACTACTTTTCCGCGCAGGTCGGGGTGGGATGCGTCCACCCCGGTGTCCAGGTGGCCGATGCGGATGCCCTGACCCCGCATTCCCGCCGCCCACAAGCTGGGGGCATCAATGCGCTGTAAGGCCCAGTTGTTCCCGCTCTCGGCTGGGGTGGAAAAGGCCGAGGCCACGGGCTGGCTAAGCTGTACCGGGCGGTTTGGATAAACCCGGCGCACACCGGGAATCTGGGCCAAGCGGTTTAGCTGTGACTCCGGTAAGCGCACCAGAAAGCTCTGGCTGGCCCAGAACCCCTTGCTGGCTTTGATGTTGAGCCGCCCTTGCATCTGGCCCAGGTGGGCCTTGAGCAAGCGCTTGATCTCGGCCTGGGCCTGCCCTCTGGGTAGTTGTGGCCCATCCAGCTGCACGATCACCTCCACCATGGCGGGTGCGGCCAGCGCGATGGGGGTGAGCAATGTGAGCAGAACGGGCACCAGTAGCCTTAGCACCATGCCTTCAGGCTAGGCCGCGCCATGGGCCGGAGTTTGAGCGAGAACTAAAGAGGTCTTGGGACTGACCTTGAGCCTGGCTTTAACCTGTTGCGCGAGGTTTCTCGAGTTATTCTTGCGTTATGTCGCCCGAGGAGTTCAGGCGTTTGGGATACCAGCTAATCGACTTTATCGCCGAGTACCGGGCTGGGCTCGAGGCCAAGCCGGTGATGGCGCGGGTACAGCCTGGGGCCATCAAAGCCCTGTTTCCGTCCAGCCCGCCCCAGGAGGCAGTTGGCTTTGAGGAAGTGCAACGAGACCTCATGGCTCTTCTCCCCGGCCTTACCCACTGGCAAAGCCCCAACTTCTTCGCTTGGTTTCCCTCTAACGCCCCGCTATCTTCGGTGCTGGCCGACCTGGTGGCCACCGGGTTGGGCCAGACCGGCATCACCTGGCAGGCCAGCCCTGCCCTGACCGAGCTGGAGGAGGTGATGACCGACTGGCTGCGCCAGATGCTGGGCTTACCCGGGTGTTTTCAGGGGGTGATTCAGGACACCGCTTCCAGCGGCACGCTGGTTGCCTTGCTTACCGCCCGGGAGTGGGCCACCGGCCAGTCCCAGGATCGGGGCGGGCTCCAGGCCGAGCCGCAACCCCTGACGGTCTACGCCTCGGACCAGGCCCACAGCTCGGTGCACAAGGCCGCGTTGCTGGCGGGCTTTGGCCGTGAGAACCTACGCCTCATTGAAACCGACGACAACCACGCCATGTGTCCAGAGCAGCTCGAGGCCTGCCTGAAGCGTGACCTGGCCGAAGGCCGCAAGCCCTGCGCGGTAGTGGCAACGGTGGGCACCACCACCACCACCGCCATCGACCCCCTGCGCGAGATCGCCAAACTGTGCCAGCGCTACGGCCTCTGGCTGCACGTGGATGCTGCTATGGCCGGCTCGGCCATGATTCTGCCGGAGTGCCGCCACCTGTGGGACGGCATCGAGCAGGCCGATTCCATCGTCGTCAACCCCCACAAGTGGCTGGGGGTAGCCTTCGACTGCTCGCTATACTTTGTGCGCGAGCCGGAGCACCTGATCCGCACCATGTCCACCAACCCCTCCTACTTGCACTCCGCCGCGGATGGGCAGGTCAAAAACTACAAGGACTGGGGTATCCCGCTGGGACGGCGCTTCCGGGCGCTGAAGATCTGGTTCGCTCTGCGTGACCAGGGAGTTTTAGGTCTACAAGCCCGCCTGCGGCGCGACATAGCCAATGCCAGGTGGCTCGAGGCCCAGGTGCGGCAGACCCCTGGCTGGGAACTGCTGGCCCCGGTGCCCTTCCAGACGCTCTGCGTGCGCTACAATCCGGGCTACCTTTCGCCCGAGCAGCTCGATCGGCATACGCAAAACTGGGTAGCCCGCATCAACCGCTCGGGCCGGGCCTTCCTCACCCCGGCCCTGCTAAAAGGGCGCTGGGTGGTGCGGGTATCGATTGGGGCTGAAACCACCGAACGCAGCCACGTGGAGGCACTGTGGCACTTAATGCAGCAGGAAGCCCAGAAGGTGGAGATTGAGACCTGAGCTGAAGTCCTACCGGCCCCTGCAAACCCAGGATGGCTCGCTCACCCTGGTGCACCCGGTATTTGGCGAGGCCTACAGCTCGCGGCATGGGGCATGGATGCAGGCCAACGAGCTTTACCTAAAGCTGACCCAGACCCATCAGCACCCGGCCCCCAAGGTGCTGGAGGTGGGCTTTGGGTTGGGGGTTAATTTCCGCGCCACGCTGGAAGACTGCCTAAAGCGCGGGGTTTTTCTGGAGTACATAAGCTATGAGGGCTTTCCAGTATCCCGCGGGGTTCTGGCCTCGGTGGCGCTTCCCCTTTCGGCACCATCCCAGCGGATATGGGCGAGCCTGTTAGAGCGCTGGCCGGCCCATCCACAGAGTTCTCTCCGCCTCGAGGGCCCCTGGGGCCGCCTCGAGGTTCGTTTCGAGGACGTAACCGCTGCGCTTTTTCCGGTGGGGTGGGCCAGCGCCATCTATTTCGATCCCTTTAGCCCCAGGGTCAACCCCGAGCCCTGGCAGCCCCGCGTGCTGGAAAAGCTATTTTTGGCCGCCAGAGGTGGTGCACGGCTGGCAACCTACTCGGTTTCTGGACGTTTTCGGCGCGACCTGGCAGCGGCCGGTTTCGCGGTAAGTAAGGTTCCGGGCATAGGCAAGAAAGCCTGGACGCTGGCAGAACACCCCTAAATCAGGCTGTTCTCGTATTGGCCAGCTTGGGGTCATCCGACTCGTCGATAATGTTCAGGCCCAAAGCCCGTTCGGCCAGCCGTTCTCCGGCCTCGGCGAAGGGGTGCGAGATGAGGGTTACTCCAGCCTCGAGCAGAACTGGGTCTTCCTCGCGGTGATAGCTGGTAGCGGCAATAATTCCGCTAAAGCCCCGCTGCTTAAGGCCACGGGCCGCCCGAAGCTTGGCCTCGAGGTCGGGTAGGGTCAAGAGCACGCCGCGCAGGCCGCTCAGGTCCAGCCGTTCCCAAAGCTCGGGGTCTTCGGCGTCGCCGTAGCGCACCTGACGCTTTTTGGCCCGGTGGAAGTCCAGCTTGCCTTCGTCTGCATCCAGGCCCAGCACCCGGTAGCCTTGGCTGGTCAGCATCTTGTAGGCAGCCGCACCGGTGCGGCCCATGCCTACTACCAGCCACTCGGCCCCGCCCAGGCTGGTGGGTTCGTCTTCGGCGTGCCGTCCTTTTCGCTCGAAGCGCAGCAGGAAATGCTCGTAGCGCTGGAACAGGCTGTGCACCGACCGGTTGAGGGGGGCGGCCAGGGCCAGCGAGACGGCCACCACCAGCCCTACCAGCTGGCCCCAGGACTCTGTTAAGAGACCTCCCTCTACGGCAGCCATACTGGTAATCAGGGCGAATTCGCTGTAGCTGCTGAGCGACACGCTGGTTACAAAGGCGGTGCGGGCCCGTAAGCCGAAGACAAGAAAAAGAGCGAAGAACAGAGCCGCCTTAAGCGGTATGAGCAGCATTAAACCCAGTGCCAGCGGTAGCGCCGAGGCCGAGGGTAGGCCCATCAGCCCAATATCCAGGAAAAAGGCCACCAGGAAAGCCTCTTTCAGGCCCCACAGGGTGCGCGAAAGCTCGGAGGTTTGCGGGTGTCCTGCTAGGGCTGCGCCCATGAGCAGGGCTCCCAGCTCGGGTGATACGCCAAGGCTCTGGGCTAGGCCCGCCCCCCCCAAAGCCAGGCCCAGACCGTACAGCAACAAAAGCTCGTCGTGGCCGCTTTTTTCCAGAACCCAGCCCACAACCGGGCGCAGCAAGGGCAAAGCCAGCAGCAGCAAGGCCCAGGGGGTGGGGTTCTTTATCCCTGCATAGGCCAGCAGTCCCACCGCGACCAGATCCTGCAAAACCAGAATGCCCACCGCCACCCGCCCGTGAAAGGTGGAAAGCTCCCGCCGGTCATCCAGCAGCTTGACAGCCAGGACGGTGCTGGAGAAGGCCAGCCCCACCCCCACAAAAAGCGCTGCGTTGGTGCTCATGCCCAGCAGAAGGGCGATCAGGCCCAGCAGCGAGGCGAAAAGCACCAGATGGACTCCCCCCACGCCCAGCACTTCCCGGCGCACCAAGCTAGCAAAGCGGAGCTTCAGGCCCACCGTGAACAAAAGCAGCAGCACGCCCAAATCGGCAATTTCTCCCAGCGAGAGGCTGTCCTGGTAGCCCAACCCCCAAAGCGCAAAACCCGCCCCCAGGTAGCCCACCAGGGGCGGTAGGCCAAGGCGGCTCGCCAGTAACCCTAGCGCATAAGCGGCCCCGACCCATACCAGCTCCATACCTCAATCATAGGGGCTAACGTCTAGATTTCTTAGCGGCCAGAACCCCGAAGGGGGGCCGGCCCAGCCGCCTGACCAGGCGGGGCATCAGGACAAGCTCGGGGTTTTTCAACCACAGCGCGTCCAGCAAGCCCTGGGCCAGCAGCCCTGCGTTGGCGTAGCGGCGCAGCGGAACCCGGATGGCCTCACCTTTGCTGGCTATCAGAACCAACTGGATTCCACCGCCCAGGATGTCCCGCAGGCCATCCACGGCCTCGACGCGGGGCAGGGGGTATTCCGTCCAGCGGCCAAAGCTCTGGATGCGCAGGTGGGTGGGGGTGACCTCGAGCCCGCTCAGCCAGCCTTCATCCACCCCAAGTAGCACCATGTAAATCCCCAGCAGTCCAAACAAGATCACCGGCCAGCGCGGCTCGACGCCCTGTAGCCAGGCGGCGCTGCATAAAGCTACCAGGGCCAGGCCCATGACCATCAGCCCTACAGCGACTACATAGGTCTGTAGGCTGCGTTTTGAGACCAGCGCTTTGAATTCCTCCATGGCGGCAAGTTTACGGGGGGGTGGAATCGAGCACAAGGGCTTGGGCGATCCCTTGCAGGACAGACAGCCGCTGTTAGGGTTACTTGCCTACGCAAAAGTTGCGGAATACCCGCTCGATTACCTCCTCCGAGACGTCTTTGCCCAGGATTTCGGCCAGGGCATCCAGGGCCATCTCGATCGAGAGGGCGGCCAGGTCCTGGGGGGCCTTTAAGGCTTCGTGCAGGTGGTTTTGGGCCCGGCGCAGGGCCTCCACGTGGCGTTCGTTGCTGATCCAAAGCTCTCCCTCCGGAGCCTGCCCCAGGAGCCGCTGGTGGATTTGCTGGCGTAGCTCGTGCAGGCCCAGGCCGGTCTGGCTCGAGACTCTCAGGTAGGAAGCATCGCTCCAGGCCGGGGGCAGGTCGGCTTTGGTGGCTACCTTCAGGGTGCGCGCCCAGGGAAGGGGTGGCGGGGTAGGTTGGGGCTGGCTCTGGTCGGCCAGGTAGAGTACCAGGTCGGCTTCCTGGGCGATCGCGAGGGCCCGTTCTACCCCACTTTTCTCGATCGGGTCATGGGTTTCCCGAACTCCGGCGGTATCCACGGCCACAATGGGCACCCCGGCAATCTCCAGCGGAGCCTCCAGGTAGTCGCGGGTAGTGCCCGGTATGGGGGTGACGATGGCCCGTTCATAGCCTAAGAGCGCATTGAGCAGGCTGGACTTGCCCGCATTGGGGGCCCCTACCAGGGCAATCCGGGCTCCTTTCTGGGCGATACGTCCGGCGGGGGCGGTGGCCAGCAAATGGGCAATTTCCTGCAAAACGGGCTCGAGGGTCTCCCGAATCAGGGCCGGTTCGACCCCCTCCTCGGGGTAGTCCAGCCAGGCCTGGATGTGGGCCAGCAGGTCGAACAACTGCTCAGAGAGGTATGCGATCTTCTGCGACAATCCCGCGCTTAGGCCCCGCAAGGCCTGCCGCCGGGCCGCGTCCGACTCGGCCTCCACCAAGCTCAGTACCGCCTCGGCCTGAGCCAGATCCATTTTTCCGTTCAGGTAGGCCCGCAGCGTGAACTCGCCGGGCTGGGCCGGGCGGGCCCCCAGCTCAAACAGCGCCTGCAAAACCCGGCGCAACACCGCGGGTGAGCCGTGGGTGTGCAGCTCGGCGCTGTCCTGGCCGGTGTAGGAGTGTGGCTTGCGGAAGACCAGCAACAGTGCCTCGTCTAGCACTTCGCGGGTGTTCGGGTCGCAGATTCTGCCGTAGGTAAAGCGTCCACCGGCCAGCCTGCAAGGGTTTTTGCCCTGCCAGAGCCTAGAGACCAGTTCTAAAGCGCCGTTGCCCGAGACCCGCACGATCCCCACCGCGCCCTTGCCGGGCGGTGTGGCAATGGCAGCAATCACATCGTTTAGCGAAGGCAACCCCACAGGGGTTTAGTCTATTCCTGGCGGAATCCAGTCAATGAGGGCTGAAGCGGTTTTGCTACGGGTGAGGGGTAGCGTGTCCCGTGCGCGGGAGCCGGTTAGCAGCATCCACGGTCTGTTCTTTTGGCTGGGGTTTATATCAGTTGGGCTTCCCGCTGCGGTAACGGGTACTAAGCGACTTGGCCAGCAGCAAGGCGGCCTGTTTGTCCAGATACTGGTTGCCGTTGCCGCACTTGGGTGACAGGATGCAACGCGGGCAGCCCTCCTCGCACGGGCAGCGCTCTAGCAGGTCGCGGGCAGCGGCGATCCAGCGGGGGAACTGCTGCGCTGCCGCTCGCACGTACCCTACCCCGCCTGGGTAACCGTCGTAGATGAAGATGGTGGGGCCGCCCCTTGAGGGCAGGGGCCTTGGGTAGAAGGGGTAGGAAACCCCACCGATGTCCTGCCGCTCGGCCAGCACGAAGAGGGGTAAGAGGCCAATCAGGGTGTGCTCGAGGGCGTGGAGGGCCGAGGGCAGCAGGGCCTGGGTCAGAAAAATCTCGTCGGGCTGGCGGGCTTCCTCCAGGGTGGGCAGCACCGCCAGGCCTTCGCAGGGGTGAAACCAGACCGCCTCGGTTTGGAAGGTCAGCTCGGGCATCAGGAGTGCCACCTCTTCCAGCACCGTCTCGGTTATGAAGCGCTTTTTCACGTAGCCCGTCACCCGTTCCCGCAGCACCACCGGCCCCACCCAAACCCCCTCCAGAACCTCCTCGCCTTGCAGTGCCTCGATCTCGGTCTCGGCCCGGGGCTGGGTGTAGTAGTCCTCGAGGCCCGGCAAGAGCACAATCTCCCGCCGCTCGAGGTCGAGGTTGCGCACCAGGTAACTCTCGCCCTGGTGCAGATAAACTGCTCCGGGATGGGCCTCCCAGTAGGCCTGGCGCTCGTCCAGGGAGCCTAAGAGCTTCCCGTCGCTGTCGCGTAGGCTGAAGCTGCTGCCGAAGCCCCGCAGCACCACTTCCTGGTGCGGGTTTCGCAGCGGAGAGTAAAGCCGCCCATGTTTTTCGATGAGGGGAGGTTGTACGTAGTGCCAGGACTTGTAAAAAGGGTCGGGGGCCTGGGCGGTGCTGGGCAGGGCGATGGGCAGCTCCCGCGCGGCGCAGTGGGCGTGCAGGGGAAAGAGCATGGGGTTATCGGGGTCGGCGATGGCCGACTCCGGCGCGCCTGCCAGGAGCAGTTCGGGGTGTTGTTCAAAATAGGCATCCATGGGATCCTCGCGGGGAATCCAGAGCACCAGTGCGCGCCTTGTCCCCCGTCCGGCCCGCCCGGCCCGCTGCCAAAACGAGCTTACCGAGCCCGGATAGCCCAGCAGAATTACAGCGTCCAGCCCCCCGATATCCACCCCCAGCTCGAGCGCGCTGGTGCTCACCAGCACCCGCACCGTGCCTTCCTGCAAGGCTCGCTCTAGCTTGCGCCGCTCGGCAGCGGTATAGCCCGCCCGGTAGGGCCGTACCCGCTCGTCTGCGGCATAGCGGGCCACCAGCTCGGCGGTGCGCCGGGCGTTGGTGAAAATCAGGGTGCGTAGCCCCTTCTCTGCGGCACAACGCGCCAGTAAGGCCGCTTCGAGGTTGGGGCTGCGGCGGTTTTTGCCTTCCTTGTCCAGGGCCTTGGGCACCCAGACCACAAACTCGCGCTCGGCTCCTCGAGGGTTGGCGCTGATCTGCGCAAACTCCAGGCCAGTCAGGTTCCGGGCGTGCTCGGCAGGGTTGGCGATGGTAGCGCTGGCTGCGATGACCTGCGGTGTGGCCCCGTAGTGCCAGGCCAAGCGCAACAGCCTTTGCAGAATCAGCGCGGTGTGGGAGCCGAACACTCCTCGGTAGGCGTGAAGCTCATCCAGCACGACGTACCGTAGTTGGCCCAAAAACTCGGCCCACTCCCCATGGCGCGGCAGCAGGCCAAAGTGCAGCATGTCGGGGTTGGTGAGGAGGGCTCGCCCACTCTCCCTGGCCTTTTTGCGCTCCGAATCGCGTGTATCACCGTCGTAGGCATAGATTTTGTCGGCGACCTCGAGCGCCTTGCCCATCTGCCGTAAGCGCCCGAGCTGGTCGTGGGCCAGGGCCTTGGTGGGGTAGAGCAGCAGCGAAGTCTGGCCCTCGAGCAGAGCCTTTAGCACCGGAACCTGGAAGACCAGGCTCTTGCCAGAAGCTGTAGAGGTGCTCAACACCAGGTGCTGACCCTGCTCGAGCTGAGCAAAGGCCTCGGCCTGAAAGCGGTAGGGCTGCAGCCCTAGGGCCATCAGCACGCCCGAGAAAATACCTTTATAGGATGCTTTTTCCGGAGGCTTTGGGGGCAGTACCCGCACAAAGGTAAGCTGTCCGGCGTAGCCATCCAGCTCACGCAGCCATTCCGCGTAGCTGCTGTAGGGAAGTAGTGCCTCAGGCAACGACATGCTTCAGAAGCTGGCTAGGAGTGGTAGTGGCCGGGCAGCCGCTCCCGTACCCAAGACAAATTGTAGAGCGGAAAGAGCACCAAGAGTGCTCCAAAAAAGCCCAGGGCCTGCATGTCGAGTCCCTCTACGATCCATCCTCCCAGGATGGGCAGGCTCATGCCAGCGGCATTGGACCAAAGCTCGAGCACCCCAATGGCCCGGCCGCGCCAGCTGGGTGGCGTAACATCGGTCAGCATGGTATTGGCGCTCAAAAAAGCCCCCGACCAGCCCAGCCCTACCAAAAAAGTACCGGCGGTGATGGCCCAGTAGCCTTCACCTAGGCCTACCAGCAGGGCTCCTATCCCGGCCACCCCCAGACCGGCCAGAATTACCGGCTTTCGGCCCAGGCGGTCTGCCAGGCGGCCAATGGGCCAGGAAAAGGTAAACATCCCCATTACGTGTAGCGCCACCGCAAAAGAGATTTGCGAAAGAGTGAAGTCGAGGGCCTTAAGCGCCAGCGCGGTCATGGCCATCATCATGACCATCTGCCCCTGCACCGTGACTGCGGTGAGAATGGCTGCCCTCCAGACACGGGCCAGGTCTTTTTGCCCAGGGTTCTTTGTGTTTGGGGCGTTACCCTGCAAGGCCCAGGCCGGGTAGTAGTGGGCCAGCTCGAGGGCCATCTGCTTGGGGTCGGGCTGGATGCTCCTTACCAGCAAGAAACCTGATAGCAAAAGCAGCGGCAGCATCAACCAGGCCAAGGCAACCTCGCTTACCTCCAGGACCAGCCCCAGCCGCTCGGCCAGCCAGACCAGCGCGGGTGAGAGGCCTGCGCCCAACAGGGAGCCCATCGCTACCAGGCTCAGCCCCTCGGCCCGCCGGCTGGGGGGGTACATGTCGGCTGCTGCCACCCGCATCTGCTGTACTGCCCCCACCCCGCTGCCAAGCACCAGCACCCCCAAACAAAACAAGGCAAACGACCCCAACAGGGTGGCGCTGCCGGTGAGCAGGGTTCCTACCAGGGCCAACCATAACCCTAGGTACAAACCGGCCTTTCTTCCCCGCTGGTCGGCCAGGCGGCCCACGAAATGTGCTGTCATGACCCTGGACAGGGCTAGAAGTGCGCTGGCCAGACCTGCGAAGGTGGCATTACCCAACAACAGCACCACCTGGATGGCTCCGAAGGTGGGTATGAGTTGCATGCCGGCCCCGTTGACAGCCTGGGTGGCAGCCAGCAGCCAGGTGTTTTTTTGCACCTGGGGTGGGATCACCACTTGTTCGGCTTTAGGGGGTGCGTGGGGGTGAGTGGGCATACGGGCAGTATACGCGGGCACCTGTGGACTGGGTTTGCCCCCGCTTTAGCGGATTTTGAAAGCGCTGAACACATTGGAGCTCAAAGCCCTGCTAAATTTATATCTAGATGAAAGCTGCGCCCAAAAAACTTCCTCCTGCTTTGCAACTGGGCCTTGTCGCCCTCATTGCGGTTGGCCTGCTCGCCTTGGCCCTGTTCTCTACCCCCCCGCAAAGGGCCGGGGACCTCCCCCAGACGCAGCTGGTTCGCTTGGATGGAAGCAGCGTACAGCTGCGGAGTGGAAAGCCCACCGTGCTCACCGTCTGGGTCACCTGGTGTTCGTATTGCCAGCAGCAGCTTCCCGAGTTCGAAGCGATAGCCCGCCAGCGCCCAGATGTTCAGTTCGCCTTCGTGAACGACGGCGAGCCGGTCCAGCGGGTGCGCCAGTTTCACGACACCAAGGGTTTTGCCAGTGCGGTGGTGTATCAGGATGCCTTGCGCACGGTTTCCAAGTTGCTAAGGGTGAATGGTTACCCTGCTAACTACTTTTACAACTCCAAAGGCAAGCTGGTGGGGGTGGTACCGGGCTACATGAGCCCGGAGCAGCTGCAGGCCGCGCTGGCCCAGCTCAACTAGGGGCTGGCCGGGACTTTGGATGTCCAGCCTGAATCGTTCTGGGCCAGGTCGGTGCAGGATTTGTTAGCAAGCCTTACCGAGCCACCCGACTTTCAACCACCCATGGTCGTGCGCCTGCCCAAGGTATGCCTCGAGCGCACCCTCTTTCACCTGCGGGGGGTCATGCCCCACGAGGGGGTGGGTCTGTGGCTGGGCCGGGCCGGGTGGGTTCTAGAGGTCTGGCCTTTGCCCAACATTCACCTGCGGCCTTGGGAGGGCTACCTGGCAGAAGGCCATTCTCTTATCCAAGCGCTCCGACATGGTGAACGGTCAGGTCTCGAGCTTGTGGCAATTTTTCACTCCCACCCCAGAGGGCCCGCGCAGCCCAGTGAAACCGACCGCGCCCAGGCCTTCTGGCGCGTTCCCTACGTGATCTTCGATATGCGTACAGAACACCTGCGGGCCTTTCGGCTGCCGCAAGGGGAAGAGGTGCCGGTCTGGTTTGAGGAGCAATAGGTGCTGCTGTGCTGCTATAGTGCGGGTATGTGGACCAAGCAGGAGCTAGACCGTTATGCGCGCCATATCGTGCTGCCCGGGGTGGGGGGAGCGGGCCAGGCCCGGCTTAAGCGAGGTGCCGTGCTGGTGGTGGGCGCGGGGGGCCTAGGCTCCCCGGTGCTCATGTACCTGGCTGCGGCAGGAGTGGGTCGCTTAGGCCTGGTGGAAATGGATAGGGTAGACCTGTCCAACTTGCAGCGGCAGGTGCTTTTCGACACCAACTCCATCGGACAGCCTAAGGCTGAGGTGGCCAAGAGCCGCTTAGAAAACCTAAATCCCCACCTGCGAATAGAGGCCTATGCCCAGCGCATCACCACTGCAAATGCCCTCGAGCTGCTTGAGCCCTACGACCTCATCATCGACTGCAGCGACAATTTTCCTACCCGCTACCTACTCAATGATGCCTGTGTTTTGCTGAATAAACCGCTGGTTTACGGAGCCATCCATCAGTTTGAGGGCCAGCTCTCGGTTTTTCATTACCGGGGCGGCCCCTGCTACCGCTGCTTGTTCCCTCAGCCGCCCAGGCCAGGGACCGTTCCCAGCTGCGCAGAAGCTGGGGTGTTCGGGGTACTCCCCGGCGTGATCGGCAGCCTGATGGCTACCGAGGCGCTCAAGCTGTTGCTGGACCTAGGGGAGGTGCTGTCTGGTCGGCTGCTGTTGTATGACGGCTTGCAAGCAAGGTTCCGTCACCTGGCCTTTTCCCGTCGCTCAGACTGCCCGGTGTGCGGCGAGCAACCTAGTGTAACTACACTGCAGGACTATGAGCTTTGGTGCGGTGTTTCGGTGTAGAAAGCGCGATACAATGCACCCAGTGGCCGATTACGGTCGATTGTCAAAGTCAAAGGAGAAGCCATGAGTACAACTGCGACTATTGCTCGAGGTCTGGAGGATGTGGTCTTTACCGAAAGCAGCCTGTGTTACATTGATGGTGAGCAGGGCCGCCTGTATTACGCTGGGTATAAAATCCAGGATCTGGCTGAGCATTCCACCTTCGAGGAGGTGACCTACTTACTTTTGCATGGGCGCCTACCCAACAAGGCCGAGCTTAGGGCCTTTAGCGCTAAGCTGGCCTCGCTGCGGAGTCTGCCACCTTCTATCATCAAGCAGATCAAACAGTTCCCCCGCGACGCACACCCCATGTCCATGCTGCGCACTGCGGTGAGCGAGCTGGGTATGACCGACCCTACCGAAGGCGATGTATCGCTCGAGGCGCTTTACGAGAAATCGCTCTCGCTCATAGCCAAATTTGCCACCATTGTGGCAGCCACCAAGCGCCACCGTGAGGGACAAAGAATTCTCGCACCGCGCAAAGGCTTGTCCCACGCTGCCAACTTCCTCTACATGTCCAACGGCAAGCTGCCCAGCAAGGAAGCAACCAAGCTGATGGATGTGGCCCTGATTTTGCAGGCTGAGCACGGGTTCAATGCCTCTACCTTTACGGCTATTGCAACCTACTCCACCCAGGCCGACATCTACAGCTCCATTGTGGCGGCAGTGGGGGCGCTCAAGGGGCCCCGCCACGGAGGAGCCAACGAGGCGGTGATGAAGATGATCGCCGAGATTGGCGCGCCCGAGAACGTTTCGGCTTGGCTGGCTGACCTGCAAGCCAAAAAGGGGCGTGTAATGGGCATGGGCCACCGCGTCTATAAATCCTACGACCCCAGGGCCGGGGTGCTCGACAAGTATGCCGGAGAGGTGGCGGCCAGGCACGGGCACAGCAAGGAGTACGCCATTTTGAAGGAGCTCGAGCGCCAGGCCGGCGCCATCTACAACCCCAAGGGTATCTATCCAAATGTCGACTTTTATTCCGGGGTGGTCTACTCCGATCTGGGCTATCCCCTCGAGTTCTTCACGCCCATCTTTGCAGTAGCGCGCATCTCGGGCTGGTGCGCGCACATCCTCGAGTACGCCAAGGTGGACAACCGTCTGTTGCGTCCTGATTGCCAGTACACCGGCAAGCTTGACCTTCCTTACACACCGATAGCCAAGCGCTAGACCCGGCTCATCACACAAACCGAGCTGGCTTCAGGATGGCCTGGGACAGTTGCTTACGGAACTCGAGGGGATCCACCTCGTAGGCCCCAAATCGCGCCAGATGGGGGTTCTGCACTTGTACGTCGAAGATTTCAAAACCCCTTTCCCGCAGGTGCTCCACCAGCCGCACAAGGGCCACCTTGGAAGCGTTGGCGACGCTATAAAACATGCTGTCGCCGATAAAGGCAGCTCCCAGCGCCACACCCAGGATACCCCCAGCCAGCTTGCCCTGGTACCAGGCCTCAAAACTGTGGGCATAGCCGTGCTGGTGGAGGCCCAGGTACAGCTGGGCCACCTCTGGGGTGAGCCAGGTTTCGCTGGAATAGGAGCCACCGCGGGTGGCGCAGCCTACCAAAACCCCGGTAAAATCGCGGTTGATGTGCACTTCAAAACGCCCGCTGTTCAGCACCCGTCGTAGGCTGCGCGGAATGTGAAAGCGCCCGTCCAGAGGCATCAGGGCCCGGTAGGGGGTGCCGTAGGCCCGCTGATCAAACCAGGCAATGCCGTGCTTCATGCCCAACGGAAAGTACCCCTGGGCATACAGACGCAGCACGGCTTGTAGATCCTTCCTATCCACAAAAGAGCAGGTGCTAGTGCTAACAAGCAATCCTCTCGTTCTAGGGCCCCCTGAAGCACGGGCAGTAATCAAGGAATCATCCTGTGCTGGCGCGGGGTTCACACCACCAGGAATGCCCGTTGAAGGCCTACTCAGTCTAGCAGTTTAGACAGCCTTTCCGCCGAGACATCCTCGCGTGCCTCTTCTTTTTTCATGGCCCAAGCGGGCAGCGGGAAGGTGAGGGGTAGAGGTACGGGGATTTCAGGCTGCTGCAGGATCATCGTTCCTTGGGGTAGAATTACGGCCCGTTGACGGAAGGAGGAAGGAAGGTAGCGGTACTCAGGCCGTTCAGCTTCGGCGGCGTCGAGGCGTCCCACCACCCGGATGGCGGCATTCCCCACTATACGGCTTTCCACTTCGGAGGCCGTTTGCTGGGCCCCAATGAGAATTACACCCAGGCTCCGCCCGCGCTCGGCGATATCCAGCAGGATGTCCTTGATAGGGCTTTCGCCATCACGGGGAGCGTACTTGTTGAGCTCGTCCAGTACCACAAATACCCGCCCCTGGTACTCGCCGTGCTCTTTACGGGCAAAAACCTCCCGCAAGATGGAGCCCACCACAAACATCTGCCCCTGTGCCGGGAGTTGGTGGATGTCCACCACACACACCTGTGCTTGGCCTCCTAGGGGGTCGGGTCGTTTTCCGATTTTATCGCCTCGGATCAGGTGTTCTACGTTACCGATGGCTGCGCGCAAGCGGCGAACAAAGGCCTCGAGCGTACCCCTGGCCTGACGGGCAGTCCAGCGCGGATCGCCCTTTTGCTTTTCCTCGTCTTCAGCTGACTCAGGTCCCAACAGCTTGTACTCAATGTAGCGTACTAGCTGAGCGAAACTGGTGATCTTGAGTTTTCCCAGCTCACTAAAACTCACATTAGCTTCCAGGGCTGATGGCTCATCGAACCAGTCGTCCACCACCAGGTAGGGGCCTTTCTGACCCTCCTTGCTGTTCTCATCGCCCACCAGGCGGCGCAGGCGCTCAGTGACCTGGTCAATCAAGAAGCCCAGGTTGCTCATCGTGCCCCGGTCGGCAAACAAAAACGGCAGCAGCCCGTCGCGGCAAAACTGCACCAAATCCCAGTAGTACGCCGAGGCATCGGGGCGGGCTGCGTCGGCTAGGATGTCGCCGGGAGTTTTGCGCGGAGGGGCCAAAAAAGCCACGCTCTGGAAGGCTTTGGCCGGCAGCCCCAGCCTCTGGTAGGCCTCCCGCACCTCCTGGTTCAAGCCGTTGTTTTCCTTGTCGAGGTAGAACAGGTCCTGGCCTTTCACATTGAAGATCAAGGCCTTGGTGTTGGCTTTCTGCAAGTTGGCGGACGACTGGAAAATGCTGTGCAGCAGGAAGGTAGCGTAGCTGGTCTTGGCCGCTACCCCTGAAACCCCCGATATGTTGACGTGCCCCCCCTTGAAGCCGTTTAGGAATTCGAAATTGATGTAGGCCACCTCGCCATTCTTGAGCAGCCCTACCGGTAGTTTTTGTTCCTGCATCCGGTCATAGTAAAGCGCCAACTCCAAGGCCTCTTCCTGGGCTAGATAGACCGGTGAGCCGGGGTCAGGCGGCAGATACTCCTCTGGCACCAAGCGGGTAACCTGCACGTGCGCTGCATACGAGAGGCTTACAGGCAGAAGGTCGCGCCGGGCCAGGAACACATCGGTGTCGAAATGCGAGCCCTCGTAGAGCTTTACGACCTGGTCTACCATGCCGTAGTAGCGCACATTGCCGTTGGCATCGCCCCTGCGCGGATCGGGATGGCGAAACTCGACGTACACCAAATCGTCCAAGCGCAGGTACTGGCCCTCTTCAACCGCCACCCAAAAGTCCAGTGCTCCGGCCTCACGGCTACCCAGCACCATTCCCACCTGCTTCACGGCTTCCTCCTTAGCTGAAGAGCGCTTGCATGATTCTACGTCGCGCCACCTCCGCCTGACCCAGATGGCGGCCCAGCCATTGCTCTAGCCCTCCAATGGGGATCAGGTTCTGGGGGGCGCGGGGGTCTTTGGCCGGGGAGGAGGCCATATCACAGAAGAGGCTTACCGAAAGATCTGCCAGCTGGCTGGCCTGATAGGGCTCCGGGCAGATGGTTTCAACGCGCAAGAGCGAAGCGCTGGGGTAGAAGGTGTCCACAGGTTTTAGAGGCAGCCGCACGTACCAGGAGAAAACATCCAACGGGCGGTTAATGGCCTTGCCGGGGATCTGGAATATGGGTGTGCGCTGGTAGGGTTTGAGTTCGTGCAACAGGGCTTGTTGTGCTGCGCTCAGGTAGATGGCGGCCTGGGTCTTGGTGTAGCCCAGAAGGCGTTTTGCTGCGGTGTACGACTCTTCGCCTTGGTATATCTGTCCGTCCACGATCACCACTCCCCCCTCTAGCCTGTTCACCAGGCTGGCTTCCAAGCGTCGCATCTCCTCAGTCACCCTGGAGCGCATGCTGGCGGGGTCGGCTCTTTTAGCCTCCACCGGCTGGTAATGGCTAAGGCCGGGGGGTAGGGGCTCCTCCAGGTCGCCGCTGTGTAGCAGGATATGGCGCTTTAGAGGCTCCCCTACTGGGCGAATGCCCGCAGCATCGCGCACCACGGCCCCTGCCACCACGGTGGCCAGCAAGGCCTGGCGGCCCCTCGAGTCGGCAATTTGCGCATCCACCCGCTGGCGACCATCCACCAAGTACACCACGGGCCACTCGCTGGCCGATTGCCTTTGCGGGGTTCGGACGACCCAGTCACCCTCGTAGTGTGTTTTGAGGCCCTCGAGCCCCTCTCCCTCTTCAAGCCGCTCCGGTAAGGCGTACTCGGGGTTCCAGGCTTCCAACCTCCAGCTCATGCGCACAATTTACCCTGTTTTGCTTAAAACGTAAACAGGAAGTGTAAGAAGTTTTTATCAGAAAAAACCACACCCACATTGGTGTGGATCAGGGTAGAAAACCTCCGGCATAGTTTGGTTTGTGGGCTATCTCAGGCGGTTCAGCACATCCTGGGCTTCTTTGAAATCGGGCCGCAGTCTGAGGGCTTGCTCGCACTGTGCCTTGGCCCCTGCCCTATCACCCAACAGCTCGTTTGCCCGGCATAGCCAGAAGCGGTAGACCGGGTTGTCCCGCTCAAGGGCCACCGCTTTGGTAAAGTTGAAGCGGGCCTTTTGATAATCCTTGAGCTCGATGAAAACCTGACCCAGACCAACGTAGGCGTCGGGATAGCGAACCGGTGAAAGGGCTACCGCTTGTTGGTAAGAAACCCCGGCCTGCTGCCAGTCCTTCTTTTCGAAGTAAGCGTCGCCGCGACGAAGCCAGGCTTCGGCGTTACCCGGGCTTAGAACGACCGCCTGGTCCAGGTGCTCGATCGCCAGGTCCACATTGCCGCGCAACAGCAGCAAGCTGCCGTACTTGACCCGCAGGCTGGGGTTTTTGGGCGCTGCCCTAACCGCCTCATCATAGTTCTTGAGGGCCTCATCCCACCTGCCTTGGCGGATGTAAATATCGGCTAAAAGGGCCCGTACCACCGGCTCATCCTTGATGGCCAGCGAGCGGTTAATGGATTCGATGGCCTGCTCGAGCCTGTTCTGGTATGCAAAAACAGCCCCGCGCGTTGCGTAGATGGGGGCATATCTGGGGTTCACCCGTTCGGCCTCGCGGAGAACGCTCAACGCTTGGTCCAGCAGCCCCTTGGAGGCTTCACGGTTGTCTGACAGCAGATACTGGCGTACGTACACCTGGGCCAGGGCAACATAAGACTGAACAAAGCTGCTGTTGAGGGTAATCGAACGGCGTAGGTTCTCGGTAGCCGCAGTAAAGCGGTTCAGCTCGGACTGTACCCTCGCCAGCAGGTAGAGGTTTTCGGCGCTAGGAGCCTCCTTTGCTGCGCGCTCGCAGGCCGGTAGCGCTGCTTCGGGACGCCCAGCCTCGTACAGCACAAGGCATAGGCTGGCCTGGGTTTGCGGCCTCGAGGCAGGCGGGTTGGGGTTTTGCTGGGCCAGCGCGCTGCTCATCAGCAGCGCGAGCAAAAAGAGCCAAAAACGCATAGTGTTCCTCCTGATTCGCTGGTACTTGCCCACCAGGGAGCGGGGCGTTTCTAGAGCGGGTTTTACTTTCTTCACAGTTGGCCCTCGGTCTACAAAATGTAACGGGAGAGATTGGGGGAGGCGAGTACATCCTTTAGCCGTGCTTCCACATACTCTTTGGTCACCTCGACCCGCCCCAAACCGGTCTGGAACGAAACTTCTTCCAGAAGCCGCTCCAGCACCGTGGCGAGTCTTCTGGCGCCAATATCCTCCAACTCCTGGTTAGCTTGATGAGCGAACCGAGCCACCGCCTGAATGGCCTCTGGGGTAAAGTGCAACTCGGTTTCATCGGCTGCGAGCAGGGCCTGGTACTGTTTAATGAGCGAGTTTTCCGGCTCGAGCAGGATGCGCTCAAACTCCTGGGGCCCAAGGGGGTCCAGTTCCACCCGGATGGGGAACCTGCCCTGCAGCTCAGGGATGAGGTCAGAGGGTTTGGAAACATGAAAGGCCCCTGCGGCGATAAACAGCACATGATCGGTTGAAACTGGACCCAGGCGGGTAGAGACCACGGTACCTTCCACAATGGGCAGCAGGTCGCGCTGCACCCCCTCACCCGAGACATCTGGGCCGCCGACACTGCCCTTGCTACGAGCAATCTTGTCTACTTCATCTATGAATACGATGCCCTCTTCCTGGGCGCGGCGCAGGGCTTCCTGGGTGGCTTCTTCTTTGTCCACAAGGCGTTCGGCCTGCTGGTTTTTGAGAATCTCCAAAGCTTCTCTGACCCGTACCCTGCGCCGCACTTTGCGCTGCGGCAGAAACCCTTTGAGCATGTCCTGCAGGCCCTGCATTTGCTCGCCGCCAAACATCCCTATCATGGGCAGCCGGGTCTCTTCGGCCACCTCGATCTCTACCATCTGGTCATGGTAGCGGCCGCTGCGCAGCTCGGAGGGCGAGACGCGCAGCAGGGCTGCTACCTCCTCCTCAGCCAAGCTTCGGGCCCGCCCTTCCACCTTGGCCTTCATCTCCTGCATAACCAGCTGGTAAGAGGCCTCGGCCAGATCCCGCACAATGGAGTCCACATCCCGGCCCACATAGCCCACCTCGGTAAACTTGGTGGCTTCAACCTTCAAAAAAGGGGCTCCTGCCAGGCGGGCCAACCGCCGGGCGATCTCGGTTTTGCCAACCCCGGTGGGGCCGATCATCAGAATGTTTTTGGGCGTGACCTCTCGAGCCAGCTCGGGTGGCAGTTTCTTCCGGCGCATGCGGTTGCGCAGGGCCACCGCCACGGCGCGTTTTGCAGCAGCCTGCCCCACGATGTGTTTGTCCAGCTCACGCACGATTTCGGCAGGTGTTAGGTTCATCCCTCACCCCCAACGCTCAAAACCTGGGTGGCCTGACCGCTGGTGTATAGATCTATTTCCCCGGCTATTCGAATGGCCTGTTCGGCTATCTGAGGGGCGGAGAGGTTGGAGTAGCGCAGCAGGGCTTTTGCAGCGGCAAGGGCATAAGGGCCGCCGGAGCCAACGGCCAGCACCGGCTCATCGGGGCTCAATACCTCGCCGTTACCAGAAAGCAGCAGCAGGGAATCACGATCGGCGAGCACCAGCATGGCCTCGAGGTGGCGCAGTACCCGGTCGCTTCGCC
>Ga0308310_1000308_pt1 | contig 20543 bp, 8 predicted proteins | sample HotsprSampleMS65_FD_203672 | JGI IMG/M metagenome (GOLD analysis project Ga0308310, IMG submission 203672) | Hot spring phototrophic mat microbial communities from Mushroom Spring, Yellowstone National Park, Wyoming, United States - 20090730_MS65 ...
CCGAGTCGGCTCGATTCAACCTGGTGGTAGGTCCAGCCTCTAGAGGTCAAGCTCCTCAGTCGAGAGACTCTTTGGCGGGAATGGATACCAAAGGTCAGAGCTCTTCCGAGGCTTCGGCCCCCAGAGGTGGTGAGTTTTCTCAGGACAATTCCTCCCCCGTTACGGACCAAACGGCCGAGCTTGCTTCGAAAAATGGGGTGGGGGTGCCGCGGAGTGGGAGGCCCCGAGAAGTTGGGAGCGGTTCGAGTACCCAGACCGGGCTGGAGGGAGAGGAGGTATTCGAGCTTCGGCCTATCGAGCGAAGCCCCCGCTTAGCCCAGGCCCCGACTGAACAAGGCCAAGCCCAAGCCGGGGAAGAGACTTCGGAAGGTCCAACCGCCGGCCAAAATCAGGGAGGAACTTCCGACCAAAATTTGGACAGAAGCCGGAATACCCCCCCGTTTACTCCTCCAGATGGCTCCGGGAATGCCGGCGAGCAGGCCAGGCAAGCCTCAGGGGTCGCTCAGGAGATAAGCGGAGATAACACCCAGGGGGGCAAGCTGTCCCACGAAATGCAGGGGCACTTAGAAGGAAATGTGGCCGACTCGAAGGATCGGGTAGGCAAGGAGGGTCCTTCCCCGGACGGGGTGGGCCCGGATCAATCTCGGCCGGCTACTTCGGAGGGTGAGGGGCCACCGGAATCGGCATTGGCAGGCGGGCAGCGGAGATCGGAGGCTCCCTCTGGGGGAGAGGGAGTGCCGGCCTCACGGACCCCTGAGGACCGGGAACCTTTCCAGCAGGCCATGGAAGGAGCCGGATCGGAGGCTTTCCGTCAGCCCTCGAAGCCAAGTGGCCGGGTCGAAGGGCTTGCCGATCCCGGGGAAGTTTTCGAGCGGATTCTAAACTACCTTCGTGAACGCCAAGGGGTTGATCTCGAGGAGGCCATTTCGGGGGAGGGGTTGGCTGATTCCAATCTGGAGGGCCGGGAGGGTCAGTCGGGCCAAACTTCTCCGGCCGGCACTTCCGAAAGTAAGTTTGCCAGTGAAGCTGGGGGCCAAGCATCGGGAGGAAAGTCTTCCTCTGACCCCAAAACTTCTGCGGGAGAAACCTCCACACCTCTTAAGGAAACCCCGGGCCGTAATTTGTCAGCTTTCGGAACTTCAGGGAGTGAGCCTGCACGGTCGACATCGGATGCCTCCGGCGACCCACAGGATCTCTCCGAAGGCCAATGGGCAGAAGCGGAGGAAGGTACTTCAGGGAGGGCTGGGGGGCAACTAGGCGGGGCCAGCAAAGCCGATCTCACACAAAAGGATTTTCGAGGAGCCACTCCAGAAGAGTCGGGGGCAAAGGCTACCCCGCTGCCGGGAAGGCCCTCAGTGCCCCCAAGAGGGTCTTCCCCTCAAACTGACTCCACCGCCTCGAAGAGAACCTCGGTAATGGCGGAAGATGGAGTGAGGGAAAGTGGCCGCCAACCCAAGGGAACGCCAGATCAGGTGGTGGACCAAAAGACACTGCCGGAACTTGCTTCCAGTTCCCTTGAGCGTGGGGGAGTATCCCAAGATCCGGCTGCCGCACTTGCGGCTCCACTGACTGACTCAGCCACCCCGGTGGAGCGGGCGGAGGGAAATTCGACCCAAGGGGAAAGGCAATCCCTCGAGGATTTTCCCCGTTCCCAGGGGAATCCCTCGGTAGCCGGTCCGCCTTTGCCACAAGAAGCCAATTTGCCTCGGGCAGAAATGGAATTGCCGCCCCTCCATGAGCAAGCCACTCCAAATCCCGAAGCTCTCTCCCCGACCACAAGCCGCCACCAGTCCACAGCTCAAGGGCAGCAAGAGGGGGATCGTTCCGGTGCAGGTGGGGCAGGGGGGGGACAACCGTCGCCTCAGCCGGGTCAGGGAACCCCGGGAACCCATTCTCCGAATCCCTCCTCCGCTGGGAATTTGGTTCAGGGGCCGGGGCAGGAAGTTGGGAGGGCCTCTGGTTCCTCCGCTTCTCCCCTTGGTGCCGGAGTGGGTAGCAGTTTTGAACAGAGCCCCGGCCCAGGCCAAGCGAATTTGTCCTCAGCCCTCCAGGGACCAAGTGGAAGTCGCGAAGACCTGGGGGGAACATCCAGCACTTCGGGAGGGGGAGGTTCCCAGCCGCCAAACCAGAGGCCTATTGATCGGGCGGCAGTGAGATCGGTTGCCGGAGGGAATCCGACTCAGGGGGGATTGGGCACTGCCTTGGTTGCCGAGGGGTCCTCGCCGGCTCAGGAACCGATCTATCGGCCGGATGATGTGAATCTCGCCTATGCGGAACGAGCCACGGCCTTGGTGTTGGATTACCTGCGGCACCAGGTGGAGACGGGTCGAGCTGATTCGGCACTCCTTGAGACGTTAGGGTGGACGGAATCGGATTTACAACAGTTTTATCGCGAGTGGGCCCGACTTCGCCAAGAGGCCTTACGGGGGGATGCCTCTTTCGCAAAAGAAGAATATTCCCGGGCCTTGCGGTCGCTGGGTCTTCGTCCCCCTGCAAAAACCCTGGGGCCGACAAGTAGACAAGGCTCGGCCCCCAGGGTAAAAGAACTTCAAATTCCGCAGCCGCCACCAGAGTGGGTGCAGTATTTCCGGGCCTACCGAGCCGGGGTGGCAAAGGGGGATTGATTTCGGAGAAGGCTTTAAAACAGGACGATCGCATCCGCTTTTAGAGGAGCAGGAGCCGTAGTGGGAGATTGTCAGGAAGAGGCTTGCCATGCCTCGGTGGCCTCAAGGAAAGGGTGTTGCAAGCTTCCGAGTTTTGCGAAGTTCCTGCTAAGCGTGGATCGTTATTGCTCGGCGGACGGGTTTCGCCCGGGATTAAACTTCCCGATGATGTTCCCGCCCAATTGTTCCTGTCCCCTTTGTGGTGGGCTTTGCCGCAGTTGAATAGGTTTTCCCTTGCCTTTGAAGTCCCACCCGAGATCTTGGAGGGTCCACCAGAGGGGTTATGTCCGCTTTTTGCCCGTTACTGCCGCGGCATTTCGGACAACAGAACCTCTCCTTTGGTAACTTTTTCTGGGGTCGATGGATTGGACTTCGGGCTTAGAAGGCGGGCAACAAGAGGTGGCGAGAAGTTTTTGATCGGAGAGAAGTCCCTTTAGGGAGAGAAGTCCCTTTAAGGTTTTCGGGGAGCGGCGAGGGACTTTGCTTCTTTTTGCCTGTGCGGCAGGGGCCTGTCGACAAGATTCCCGCCTCCAACATAGTAAACGGCTTTCGTTTTTTTCGCCCGGCGTAAAGCCCGTATATTCCTAAGGCCACCGGCTTGGTTCAAACTTGGCGGAGTGTTTTCCACCAAGGGGACTGGTAACGGGGCAGCTTCGGAAGGGGTTTGGGAATCTAAGTGGGTAGAACTGGCTATTGGGGTTCCGGGTCCTTGAGGCCCGGTTGGTCGGCCTCCCGAGTGTGCTTGCGATTCACGCAGAGTGGACTCGGTGCGGCTAAGGCGGTCTTGGAAAACACCGAATGGTTTTCGTGGGAGGAGGTTCGGAATGAACGGGTTCATGCTATTACTGGCGGTTGCTTTGTGCGGGCAGACGGTGGAGGTACCGGCTCCTGAGGTCATCTTACGGACCCTTCGGGCTGGTCACCCGCGATTGATTGCTCCGGCGGGTAAGGAAGAGGACATTCGGCAGCTTATGAGGGAGCACAAGGCGGCCAAAGCCCTCTATGATAGTCTGGTGGAACTTGCCGATAGGTTTCTTCGGGAAAAACCTGTGCAGTATCGATTAATTGGCCCTCGGCTTTTGGCGGAAAGCCGACGCTGTTTGGAACGGGTTTACACGTTGGCCACCGTGTATCGTTTGGAAAAGGATCCCCGTTATGCCCGGCGGGCCATCGAGGAGATGCTGGTGGCTGCGGGATTCAAAGATTGGAATCCGAGGCATTTCCTAGACACGGCGGAAATGACCCACGCTTTGGCCATCGGCTATGACTGGCTTTTCGATATCCTGTCGGAAAAGGAGAAGCAGACCATTCGCCAAGCCATCGTAGAAAAAGGCCTTCGGGAAGGCGAAAAGGTGTACAAAAGCGAGGGATGGTGGAGCCGCTCCCGGTACAACTGGAATCAAGTGTGTAACGGGGGAATGACCATCGGGGCTTTGGCCGTGGCAGAGGAGGAGCCCGAGCTTGCGGCCTGGATTATCCATCAAGCTTGTCGTTCGCTACCGATCGCAATGCAAGAATATGCTCCAGATGGGGCCTGGGCCGAAGGGCCCGGATATTGGAATTATGCCACGAGCTACACCGTATACATGTTGGCAGCATTGGAGACCGCTTTGGGTACGGATTTTGGCCTCAGTGATTTACCTGGGTTTTCCGAGGCAGGGACCTTCCGGATTCATGCAATCGGATCATCTGGACTTGCCTTCAACTTTGCCGACGGTAGCGAAGGAGTCGGCAGGAGTACGGCAATGTTCTGGTTGGCCCGGCGGTTTGGCAAGCCCCAGTATGCTTGGCACGAGCGGGAGTTGATCCAGGGCCTAAGTGCCCTCCACCTATGGTGGTTTGACCCTCGAGGAGATGGACTTCCCGATGAGCCCCTTGCCCGGCATTTCCGTCATGTCGATGTGGTGATGATGCGTTCAAGTTGGGAGCCTGGTAACGGTTTCTACATCGGGCTGAAAGGGGGCGATAATGCCGTCAACCACAGCCAGCTAGAGCTTGGCAGTTTTGTCCTGGATTACGAAGGAGTCCGATTTGCTTCCGATCTAGGGGCGGACGATTACAATTTGCCGGGTTATTTTGGCCGGGAGCGTTGGAACTATTATCGCCTGAACACCGAAGGGCAGAACACGTTGTGGATCAATCGCTCGAATCAGGATCCGAAAGCGGTTGCCCCGGTGACGCAATTCACCGCCACTCCTGAGCGGATGGAGGCCGAGGTGGATCTCTCCGCAGCTTATCGCCAGCAAGTGGACAAAGTAACTCGCCGCGTGGTGCTAGAACGGGCAAGTGACCGGCAGTGGCTTGTCACAATCACCGATCGCTTGGAAAAGGCGGAAGGGTCAGAGATTCAGTGGCAGATGCATACCAGAGCCAAACCCACCCTCCAGGGTTCCCGGGCACAACTTTCTGCTGAAGGGAAAACTCTTTGGATGGAGATCCTTTCTCCAAAAGGGGCAAACTTCGAGCTTCTGCCGTGCAATCCCCCGCCGCCTCAGGAGCAAAACGAAGGTTTCGCCAAGGTGGGAATTCGGCTGCGAGGTACATCCGAGCCCATGGAAATTGTGGTGCGGTTTGTTCCACCAGCACTTCTACAGCCCAAATAAAAGTTACTTCCAGATTAAGGCGAGCGGTTGAGGCTGGCTCGCTAGTTCTCGGGGCTTTTGCCTGTGCTGGATTGGGGAGGCTACCGCGGCTTCCCGAGCTCGTAATTGAAGAAATTGGTGACAGGGTTGGATGATGCCTGAATTGTGCGGGGGATTGTGATGCAGAAGAACCCAGGTAGGGTGAAGGTATCTTCCTCGGCACATGCAAAGAGCCTCGGTTTCCCCGCGGCCAGCAGAGTCGTTCAGCAGATCGGGGTGAGGGAAACCTTCCGCCCTATGTTTGCAGTGACCGGAGAAGCAACGACTAGCGGGCATCGACTTCAGGGCATCTTTCGGGCCGGAGCTTCAGGTAACGATCTATAGGGGCGGAGTTCGAGGAAAGGAATGTCCGAATAATCCGGTTCGATTATCCGGAAAATCCAATAACACCCCGACGTTTACCCGACATTGAGAGGCTCTATCCCGGGATGGTGATCGAAGGGGCAGCTCCTACCTGCTCCTAAGCCGATCTGCTTTATGCAAATGCCGTTTTATGGAGTCCTTAGTATTGGATGGGGAAGCGGTCGGGTCTGCAGCCAAAAAAGATCTTTGGACAGCCCCTACGATACCCAACCGGCAAAATAATCTGAATATATCGGGCCGCTAGCTTTTTGGCCTTGAATTTTCGAACCCCTTCTTAAGCGTGGGGGATTCTGTCCGGGTTCGGAGTTTGATCCTGCTGCTTTAAGGTTCCGGCTTTTCCAAGGTCTTGTCCGAATCTGTAAGCTCTTTGTCAACCAATAGTGCCATTTTGTCGATCAACCTTTAAGAAACACAACCGGCAAAATAATCTGAATATATCGGGCCGCTGGCTTTTCGGCCTTGAATTTTCGAACCCTTTCCTCAAGCGTGTGGGATTCTGTCCGGGTTCGGAGTTTGATGTTCCTGCTTTAAGGTTCCGGCTCTTCCAAGGTTCTGGCCCGAATCTGTAAGGTCTTTGTCAGCCAATAGTGGCATTTTGTCGATCAACCTTTGAGATGCCCAACCGGCAAAACAATCAAGATATCGGGCCGCTAGCTTTTTGGCCTGGAATTTTCGAGCCCTTTCCTCAAGGATGTAAGATTCTGTCCGGGTTGGGAGTTTGATCCTGCTCCTTTAAGGTTCCGGCTTTTCTAAGGTCTTGGCCAAATCTGTAAGGTCTTTGTCAACCAATAGTGGCATTTTGTCGATGAACCTTGCAACCACGGTGCTTCTCGCAGGGCTTGCTGCTTTTCCGCCACCCGGAACACCCGCCGGGCATTCCCGTGCAAAATGGGATCGATTAGTTCTAAGGCATCCTCCAATTCCAGGTACCCTTCTTCCACCAACTCACACAGGGCTGATGCAATCCCATGCCGGGCGATAAGGGCATGCCCCAGGACCAGCTCCACAGGCCGATAATCGCCCCCAAAAGTAAAAATTTTGTTGGCGGGGGCTGTGACTAAGTATTTCTTGAGAAAATCCTTTGCCGCCACCGGGTTGATAATCCACGCCCAGCACATATCGATATAAGCATTGGTATATTGTTTGGCAACGCTGAGAATATCCTCGTAATATGGGTAGCAAATGTGCATGAAGACAAACGTCGTCTCCGGGGAGCGGCGACAAAGATCACAGCAGGCAGCCGGGTTGAGCCCCACCCGTCCCAAGGGCATCGAGTTTTCACCGGCATAGTATCCTGTATGGAGTTTCACCGGCAGCCCCTCTTGGGTGGCACGACGCACCGCGTGCCAAAAGAGATGGTCCTCCAAAGCCTTTTGTTCTTCTGGTAGGAGCTTTTCTCCGGCGAGTCGTTTGCGGAAAAGAGGTTCGGCTTTTTCGGCCGGTATGTCATCGTAGTCGATGTTCCGAGCGTAAGCATTTTGCGATTTGACGGCTGTGGCAAATCTCGCATACTTATCGAACCACCAATCGATGACGCGATGCCAGTCCGCTAAAGAAGCGACCTGGATTCCGGTGGGCTCGCCAAACCCTCGGAGGTTGGGACCGGCAAACATGCCGACAATCGATAGGTCCTGCATGAGAAGAAGAGGATCCCGAGATTCTCGGAATCGGCCACTATCCACTTGGCAAGACTCAATCCTGGCTAGGTCGCACAGAATACGGCGATAAAATCCTGGACGACGCATTTGTTGATAGGACTCGGCCAAACGTTCCACAGTCTGGCCGGAAAGCTTTTCAATCCCGTAGAGTTCCCGAATGGCAATTCGGACCGCTAGGCCATATCCTGTGTTTTTCACGGCCAGCCAATAGGGTTCGAGAATTTTCCATTTTTCTCCAGGGGATATTGATTCGCTAAAGAAGCGGTTATAGTCCTGGCTCCCCATGCCTGCGGTTCGGAGGTCGGAATTGAGGTAATGCTGGAATAGCACCGTCCACGGCTCTTGGGGAGTTCCTCCCGGACCGCGGAGGCAATCGGCCTCATCAGGCAGGTGCTCATGAGTGTCGATGAGCGGTGTTTCCCACACTCTGCGGAAAATAGTTCGCCGAATATCGGAGGAAAGTTCTTCCGTGGGAGGCTCTACCCGCGGCAGCTTGGCCAACACCATGGAAGCCGCAGTAGCGGTCGCCCCCAACCCACTGACGGCAAGTAAGGTCGTTCGCCGGCTGATTCGGTTTTCTGCCATCTGAAGTGCTCCTTTTGATACACGGACCCACGGACTTGTACCCCCGTGTCCTCTATCGGGCGCGGGGACCCGGTCCAACGATGGTGGGGTCAGATCTACCAACGCCCTACCGATTCATCCTTGGATTTATCCTTACCTTCCCAACCCCGGCCTAAAATTAGCGGAGCCGGTTACGGTTCGAGAGTAAGCTGCTTTCCTCTTCAACCCGAGGCCTCCTGGGGCCCACTTCGAGGATTATCAGAGCTCCGGGGAGGTTTGAGCAAGGATCACCATGCCGCCGCAGGCAGGCCTTCGAAGCGGTAAGTTAGCGGTTCCAGGCGATAACCGTCTTCCATCACATAGGGCCTATCCCCGAAGTTGACCGTCACCCGCACTCCGTTTGCAAATTCCGTTTGCTGCACACTATGGTCCCCAGTGACCCAGCGGTGAGAGACCATTTCCACATAACCGGTAGCTCGAGCCACAGGGGTAGCCGTGCGATAACTCCGTACAAATCGCTCCCGATTTGCCTGCCAAAACTGCTTATTGAACATGAACATGGGAGGGGTTCCGTAAAGAGCATTCCACAGGTCTCGCCGGTCCCAAAGAGCGGGGAGCTTGTTGTTGTAATCCCCCCAATACCATTGGGCCACAACGCAATCGTGGAAAACAAGCTCCCAAAGCGGTAGCCGATAAAAATGCCCTGTCTGAAACTTGGCCACCCGCTCTGGCACTTCCTCCCAGATTTGCAACATATTCCGCCCGGCATCCGGTACCCGATAAGGACCGAGGCTGAGCATGCCTTCGAAATAGTGAACAAACGGCACGGCAGCATCATGACCTGTCTCTGAGCCCGTGACTAGCCCACATTCCTCGCTCACGAAGCGGAGGAGTTCCATCCGCCACTTTCTGGAGTCTGTTCGGGTCATAGGATGATCGGGGTGGTGACATTCCCGCCAGGGCGAGGCCGTGGTGGTATCGATGAAGCGGCATCGATAAGGATGGGTAGATAATTCCGGCAGGATCCGTTTCCGGGCGTAGTCCAAGGCCCGGCTGTCACACAGAACTCCACAGGGGTACCACTGGTCATCCCGTCCGCGGACTTGCCAGCCGGGGATCCAACGTCCTGCAGCATCAACGACAACATCGTGGGGCCAGGCCTCGGTCGGCCAATCCCGGTGGACTCCCCTGAGTTTGGGAAATATCGCCGGGTCCATTACATCCTGGTAGATGTCATACCGGCTGGTAAGAATCCCCATTCGGTTTAAAGTCTCGATTTGTTCCGGGCGGGCTCGATTGCTCCAAAGGATTCGCTTCATTCCGAGCTCTTGCATTTCCCGGCATAGGGTCACCGGATCTTGATCCCAGCACCAAACATTGACAGCTCCAATGAGGAGGTCTACATGGGGGTTGGTGGCCCGCTTTTCGGCAAGAGTTTTCACGAGCCCGATTTGCTCGGCGTGGCGGCGATACCGCTTGCACATAGCCACATAGCCCCCGTGGTCCAAAAGCACAAAGCGAATTCGACGGGGATAGCCAAACTGCCCCTTTTGGGAGATCCAACGGGGCACTAGCGTTAGAAGGTTTTCTCTTCGCGGGATCTGGACGTGGGCATCATCAGGGGTTTCCACGATCGCCATCAGCCCATCTTTGAGGTCCGTTATTCCCCACCACGCCATGCACAGTCCGTGTCCTCCGTAGAGATGGTAGTCCATTGGAGGAAGGGTTGGATCCTCCACCGGGTAACTGATGCCTTCGTTGACGGGCAGAATCAGATATTGGCCAGCAACGGTTACCCAGGGGCCAGGTAGGTCGATGGGACTCGGCATGGGACCATTCCCTTCCAGCTCCAGAAGCACTTCGGGTTCTTGGGCATCGACCGTTATCCGAAGAGTCAGTTCAAGCTCGCAAGCCCAGTGAAAAAGTTGGGCTTCGATCGTTTGTCGATCATTCCGGACCGTTAGGACGGCAATCTGGTTTCCCCAAGGCCGGGTGGCCCAAGTGCGACCGCTGCGGCGATCCCTCAGGCGAAATACCCCATCCCTGGGGCTCCACTCCACTTCGGCTAGTTTCCCCGACACACAGGCTACTTCCGGAAGAGGTTCTTTGGGCAGAACCTCCCTCTTTCCGATGCGGCGGAGGGAAAGGGCATCAGCCCACACGGTGGCTTTTCCCCGACCAATGAGCCGCGGCGTGATGGTTGCAACATCCGGCGGGATAAGGAACCGGCTAGTGAGGAGTTTCCAACCATCTGTTTGGCCCGTTTGCCTCTCTGCGTGGCTCCAGGAAAGGACTTCGCCACGGATATCTCGGAGAATTACACAAAAGGAGGCATTCCCTTCTCCTTGAATCCAGAGAGCCCCTGAGAACTCGTAAATCTCCCCCGGCGTAGCTTTCAACGGGGATCCAAGTTGAAAGCTCCAATCTTGTTCCCCCGTGTGTTCAATTCGCACAGCTTGTCGGCCGGAGTAGGCGCGCGTAAGCTCTCTTGCTGCCTTAACACTCCCGGGCTGGCGGCTCCAGAGGGAAGTCCACGAGTGTATCTCACCTTCGAAGTCACCTTGGGGCAGAAGGTTCTCTGCGGTTGCGGCACGGATCGCCCGTGCCGGCTCAATACCAAGCGAAAAAGTTCCCAGTGCAATCAACATCCCAGCACAAAGCGAAATTCCGGATGGACGGGGAAGCATGGAGAAATCCCGGCCTTTTTCAGACCGGTTACCCGGAACAAGACTCTTTTCAATGTGCACCAGCCTGGCGAGTCTCGGAGTTGTGCCCTTTTTGTCATACTCAGCAGCTTTATGTGTACCTAAGAACACCATAATGCCTCCTCGTGGTATGCCGGACAGAGGTTAGCTATTGGCCACAACCTTCAAGGAAACCAGTCGGTATAGATAAACCTGTTTCTCTGGTAAATAGTCGCAACAAATTGCCTCAAGACGTCTACCGAGTGGGGGAAAGGGGCATCCGCATATCGGCTCTTGCAGGCATGGCCAAGGGGTAAATGATTGTGCCATGGTGGAATTCCGGGACCATTAAAGATACCCCGGAGATTGCTAACCGATCGGATTCCTGCTAAATTGCGACAGTCGGGTTTTCAAGGGGATCGTGTAAAAAGGAGGCCTCCCCTTGAGGGGAGGGTGGGCCAAAACACTCGTGCGAGGCTTACGGAGAGCACTACCTACAGCACGGATCGAGGGTAGGCACCCATGGCCGAATTTATCCTTGCCTTGGACCAAGGGACGACCTCTTCCCGAGCCATCTTATTTGATCGTAGCGGCAAACCGGTGGCAAGTGCTCAGGAGGAATTACCGCAGATACTGCCTGCCCCGGGGATCGTGGAACATGATCCGGAGGTGATTTGGGAGAGTCAGTTGCGGGTGGCCCGTGAGGCTTTGGTTCGGGCACAGGTGGGGCCCGAACAGGTAGCTGCCCTTGGGGTTACCAACCAGCGAGAGACCACCATCCTGTGGTCTCGGGACACCGGAAAAGCGGTGGCCAACGCCATCGTTTGGCAAAGCCGCGTGAGTGCCCCCATTTGCGAGCGGTGGAAGGGCGAGGGATTGAGTGAGTTTTTTCGCCAAAGGACTGGCTTGGTGTTGGACCCCTACTTTTCCGCAAGCAAAATCGTCTACCTTTTGGAAACGGTCGAAGGGCTCCGCTCCCGGTGCGAAAGTGGTGAGATTCTCTTCGGTACCGTGGACACCTGGCTCATCTGGCGGCTCTCCGGAGGGAAGCTTCATGTTACCGATCCCAGCAACGCAAGTCGGACCATGCTTTTCAATATTCATCAGCGGTGCTGGGACGAGGAGATTCTCCGCGTCACAGGGATTCCCGAGGCGATTTTGCCGGAGGTTCGTCCCTCAAGTGGAGTTTTGGGAGAGACTGCTCCGCAGGTCTTCGGAAGTTCGATCCCCATCGGGGGAGTTGCCGGGGATCAACAAGCTGCTACGTTTGGTCAGGTTTGTTTTGAGCCCGGAACCGCGAAGAACACCTACGGTACCGGATGTTTTATGCTCCTCAATACAGGCAATGTTCCGGTCCGATCCGAGAATAACTTGCTGACCACCATTGGTTGGCAAATCGGCGAGGAAGTTACCTATTGCCTGGAAGGGTCGGTATTTATCGCAGGGGCAGTGGTTCAGTGGCTTCGGGACAATTTAGGGATTATCAAAACGTCGGCAGAAGTGGAGCGACTCGCAGGAAGCGTTCGCGATAGTGGTGGGGTGTTTTTTGTACCGGCGTTTGTGGGCTTGGGGGCCCCTTATTGGGATCCCTATGCTCGCGGGCTCATTTTGGGCATTAGCCGAAGCACGACCGCCGCCCACATAGCCCGGGCTGCCGTTGATTCCATGGCTTACCAGACACGAGATTTAGCCGAAGCCATGCAGAAGGATTCGGGAATTGTTATTGCCGGACTGCGAGTCGATGGCGGAGCCTCTGTGAACAACCAGCTGATGCAGTTCCAGGCGGATATCTTGGGGGTCCCGGTACGTCGACCCGGTATTCGTGAGACCACTGCTTTAGGGGCCGCCTATCTGGCAGGGTTAGCGGTAGGCTTTTGGGACTCGTTGGCGGCTTTAAGCCGCTTGTGGGCTCTCGACTGCGAGTTCAAACCGCGAATTTCTTCCGAGGAACGAGAACGTATGTATAGTCGGTGGAAAGAAGCTGTGCGACGGGCTCAGGCTTGGGAATTGCCCGCCTAAAAGCAACCCCTCTGTGCGGGGAGAGCATATCTGTACCTTGATTGAGCAAAAAGGAGATTACACCCAGCTCCTGCCGATACCGAAGAAGCGGTTTCGGATTGGCCCAGACCAGAAATCGGATTGGGCCACCTTTTCTCGATGCCTGGGGTATTTTGTTCCCAGGGGCACAAGTTCCCAGATGCACAAGGTGGTTCGAAGCCCCCGGTGCAAACGGTTTGGCCCCAGTTTGCCGGGTGGCACCTAACTGCGGGTGATCTTATGGAAGAGCTCGATCAACCGCCGGGTGATTGGCCCCGGTTTTCCATCGCCGATGACTCGGAGGTCGATCTCCACCACCGGGACCACCTCAGCGGCAGTCCCAGTCAGGAAGCATTCGTCCGCGGTGTAGAGGTCGTGCCGGGTGATGGCCACTTCATGCACCGCGATGCCTTCCTGGCGGGCAAGTTGGATCACCGTGGCCCGGGTAATTCCTTCCAAAATACCGGCATCCCGGGGAGGGGTGTAAATCTCTCCCCGGCGGACAATAAAGATGTTCTCGCCTGTACATTCAGCCACTTCGCCCTTATGATTCAACATTAACGCTTCGGCACAACCGGACTGTTTGGCCTCGATTTTTGCAAGGATGTTATTCAAATAGTTCAAAGATTTAATCCGCGGGCTCAGGGCTGCAGGATGATTGCGGATTGTGCTTGCCGTGACGATCCGCAAACCGTTTTTGTATACTTCCTCCGGATACAGTTTGATGTGGTCGGCAATAATGATCACTTGAGGCCGATCGCAAAAGTCCGGATCTAACCCCAGATCCCCGATCCCCCGAGTGACCACCACTCGAACATATCCTTCCTTGATCCCGTTGATGGCTAACGTCTGTTCTATTGCCGCTGCCATTTCCTCTTTTGAGATGGGGATCTCCAGCCGAATGCCTTTGGCCGACTCCCACAGCCGATCCAAATGCTCCCGAAGTCGGAAAACCTTTCCCCCGTAACTTCGGATTCCCTCGAAGACCCCATCTCCATAAAGCAGCCCGTGGTCGAAGACACTGATGGCAGCCTGCTCTTTAGGATAATATTTCCCGTTGATGTAGACCTGAAGGCTCATTTCTCCGTGTTTCTCCTCGGACGCTTTAAGCACCGTTCTTGTCCACCGCGGCAGTTCCAATTTCCTCAAAGTTGCTGGGGCTGGTTGCACCGCCTGCCCGCCTGTTCATTTAAACCCGGTTTTATCCGGAAAAAAACTTCCCCTTCGCTAGGCAAACCAGGGGAGTAAAAAGGAGTTACCGACATTAACAGATCGAAATTTTGGTCTATTGTACCCCGCCGATTATTTAATCCTAGGCCCCCTGCACCTAAGGGTTATTTTGCCTACAAGGAAGGGTTGTTTTTGCATGGTGTACGTGGCGGATTTGCCCGAAACCGGCGGGCCTCCCCTCATGGACAAACGGGCACAATTCGCCCGTCATAAAGCCGTACAATCCGGTCCGCAATCCCCGCCACCTGAGGATCATGAGTGACCATGACTATAGTCAGGTTTTCTTCTGTATTCAAGGAACGCAATAGTTGGAGGATTTCCCAACCTGTGTGTCGATCCAAGTTTCCGGTGGGTTCGTCCGCAAAGAGGATTTCCGGACAGTGTACCAGTGCCCGAGCGATCGCTACACGTTGCATTTCCCCTCCGGAAAGTTCCCGGGGCTTGTGATAGGCCCGGTGGGCGAGACCGACCGCACGTAACCACTGCAAGGCTTTCCCGCGGATGGCTCGCCATTTGGTGAGCAAAGCAAGGGGGCCATGAGGAATCATAAGGGGCAACATTACGTTCTCTAATGCTGTTAGTTCCGGAAGCAAATGGTACATCTGAAAGACCATTCCGAAGTGCCTGTTGCGAAGTCGGTCTCGTTGCCGGCTGGGTAGATGGTCGATCCTTTCCCCCCGGTAGAAGACTTCCCCCTCGTCGGGTCGATCCAATGTGGCAAGCAAATGCAGAAGCGTGCTCTTTCCGGACCCACTTTGGCCGACAATGGCAACGAATTCCCCGGAGAATACTCTTAACTCGAGTTGCCGGAGTACCTCAACACGGCTTCCTCCTCGTGTGTAGCTTTTGTAGATGTTACAGGCTTCAATCGCCACCTCCACTGCCGCAGGTGAGCCGGGTTGGCGAGTGCTTCTGCAAGATTCGGGGCAAGGAGAAACTTCCCTTGCGGACCTTTCACTCGCGGGGCTTTCGCCGGCAACCACCCCCGCACAACCAGGACGAGTGGCCAAACGTTCGGGAGTTTTGCCCGCCTTTGATTCATACGGACTTGGCCCCGAGCCTTCCGGATCCCCGCCTGAAGCGAATGGAGTTTCCGGTCGCCTAACCGGAGAAGAGACGGTGCCCTTCTTGTCGCCATAAGGGAACCAGTTCTCGTAATTGTTTGCCATAAACAATGATTCTTCGCTGAGAGGGGCATTAGATTTCAGGGATGGGGCTAAAGGGCAACAGGGCGGCTCTGGCTCCCGGCCGGGTGAGTCTTTTTGCGAGGAATGTGCGGGATCTACTCGGACCCAGGACCCGGGCGATAATCTCTTGCCAACTCCCCAGGCTTCTCTGGCCTCCCCAGCTAATGTAGTCGGAAGCTCCCGCTCAGGGATCGGCTCATTCCCAGATCCCATATCCTGAGCTAAACTTAAGTTTTCCACGACCGAGGGAGCCTCTTCGTTGGCCGGTGGGCAGCTATTGGAGGGGGCACCGAGATTTGGGGGGTGGATATTTGCGACGGGCTCCACGTTTGGTTCGGCGGGGGGATGCCCCTGAGACTCCCACACGTTTTGCCGGTCCGATCCACGGGATTTTGCAGGCGGAATACTCATGACTGTGAAGACTAGTTAATAAAAAAAGGTTTGGATTGGTGTTAAGATTTATGCGTTGATTTGTCAAACACCGGAACCTGAACGCGAATTTCTTTCACCCCCAAACGGGAACTGTCAGTTTCGGCGGCGTCGGCTTTCGCCGGGCCCTTGCCGAGCCGGTGTGCCACCTGAAATTTTGAAATCACCTTGTCCGGGTCGATCCCTTGGTCTTTTCAATCAAAAAGGCAGGTACCTTGGGCCTGGGGCTGTGGAATGAGGATTCCCTTCTTGTTCGGGTTGTCCCCGGAATTTTCTTAAAAGGCAGCTATGACGGAAAGTTCGGTTTGCTACCCTCCGTTGGTAAGGCTATGAGATCCTAAGGGGTTTCAGGGATTTCCTGTTTGTTCATAGCGGAGGGCGTGGATTTCCTATTCATAGCGAAGGGCTTGCACGGGATGGAGCCGAGCTGCCCGGATTGCGGGAACCACACTCGCTAGTACGGCGATTGCTACTGCCCCGCCGACGATCCAGGCCACGGTGGGGACCTCCACAATCGTTGGGATCCGGTAAAAGTAGTAGATCTCCGGGTCGAACAGAGGCCGACCTGTCAGTTGGCCGAGGAAGTCCGCAATCTCGTTGATGTACCGCACAAAAAGAAGCCCGAGAACAAGCCCGCACCCCGATCCCACAAGCCCAAGGGCCAATCCATATCCTAAGAAAATGTTTTGCACACCAAGGGCGGTAGCTCCGATAGCTTTGAGGATGCCGATGTCGCGGGTTTTTTCCACGACGATCATTAAGAAAATGGCAAGAATGCCAAAACCCGCCACAGTGATGATGAGGAACAAAAGTATATTGAGGATGGCCGTCTCCATCCGGACAGCAGCCAGAAGAGCACTTTGTTTATCCTGCCAGGTGCTTACCACATAGAGATCGGGCGGGAATGCAGCTTGAAGCTTGTCGCGAACAATTTTTCCGTCGGCTCCGGGTCGCAGCTTGATCTGGATCGCATTGACATAACTTACGCCAGTAGCTCGATCGAACATCCCTCGCTTTTCTTGCAGAGCGGCAAGTGGCACGAACACAAAGCTGGCATCATATTCGGCCATCTTGCTTTCATAGAAGTCCACGACGGTGAAAGTGTCGTGAACCACAGTAAGCCGGCCACCTTTCTGTGGATCGGCTGCGTTAGGAAAACTCAGGACCACATCGTCTCCGGGGAGAAGGAAAAAGCGATCTCGGCAAGTACCGGTGGCATCCACGTAGCGATCACAAGCCAGAGCAATTCCGAGCACTGCTCCGGTGTGTTGCTGGGTGGCGGGGTTAAACACCTGCTCGGGGGAGCTCCGGTATTGCAGGAAGGGATCTTCCGGTTGCTCAACTGCCCCGGGAGAACTAGCCTCTGCGAAAGAATCGAGCGGTCTATTTGCATGGGAAGAAGGTGAATCCCATGGATCCTGTACTCCAACCCACCCGGAATTGCCCGACGGAGCCAATGGGACAAACTGCGGGCCTCGGTGAGAAATACCCCCGCTATCCTCATAGACCTCGGTCGAGGGGGTTTTTGCGGTGGGAAGAGAGGCCGTGTCGGGGTGGGTTTCGACCCGGGGTTCACCCTGAGGCCCACCTTGGGAAGTCAACCCTGGTTCCATGTCGAGAGGTGAAGGGGCACGGGGGACATCCTCGTTTTCGCCGGATGGCGAGGCCCATCTTCCAGAGGGTGTCTCGTTCGGCGAAGTGTTACTAGCAGGCCTTGCCCAAGATTTGCGATATTGTTCTTGGAGTTCCCGCTGAATCCGCCGAAAGGCAGCCATTCTCCGGCGATATTCCCAGCCGGCAATAGCCATGGCTTGTCGCTCCGGACCGCCGTGAAGGGATTGGTGATCGTAGGTATCGTAATCTCCATCACGGAGGCGAAAATCGATTTGCCCCGCCCGATGAAGAGGGTGCTGCAAGTATTTGGCAAAGTCGCTGACTTGGGCGTGCGTTGCCGGATCTACCCCGATCAGCTGTACCTGCCGGGTTATCCACTCGTCGCCTATTTGGAAGCTAAGCATCGCGGGCACGACTACCGTCGGGGTCATCCCTGCAATGTCATCCCCGGCAATTTCGCGAATCCGTTCCATGTGCCATTCCGGGTTGGGAAACCCATTGAGACTCCGGGCCTCCAGCACGACGTCAGACAAAATCCCATGGATTCGCTTTTGCATTTCGGTGGTAAAGCCCGCCATGACGGCGTTGACCACGATCATGGTGGCCACGCCCAAAGTCACGCTTATGATCGACACAAGTGCAATGAGCCGCGATCGCAGATAACGCCAACACAAAAGCACTTGGTACATGGGCCTCCACCTTCCGTGGTGTATTCGGGTTTCAGGGGGCTTCCGCTCCCAGAGAGCAACTACTGGCGGGGATTTTACTGGATGTCATCCTTTCCTCATAAGAGAAATTTCTGCCCAGGTGGATCTTCACACACCACAGGGACTTTTTAGCCAAGCCGGACTACTGGGTGGCTCTTTTTGAAGGAAGCGGGGCATAACCAACGGGGATTTTCGACGGGAAATGCTGGATAATTCCCTAGAACCTCAAACAGCGTGCACGGAGCACAATATCCAGGCAGCAAAATGGTGAAACCCCCAGCATTTGGGACTTAGTCTTTCTGGACCTTCGGGAGAAAAGACCTATCTCAAGGCCGCAGGGTTCAACGTTGGACCTTGCCTCGATGAGTTTATCCATCTTCCGGCTCCGGCACGTCCCCTTCCCAGAACGAGTCGGGTGGCTCCGGTCGCAGGAGCGGGAAAAGGATGACTTCACGGATAGACTGGCAGTTCGTGAGGAGCATGACCAGGCGGTCAATTCCGATTCCCAGCCCCCCTGCTGGGGGCATCCCATACCGTAATGCCCGGATGAAATCGCGGTCCATCCTCGCCATGGATTCTTCATCCGGCAAGCCCTCCAGCTGCCGGCTGAATAGTTCTTCTTGGAGGTCCGGGTCATTCAGTTCCGTATACGCGTTGGCGATCTCCATTCCCTGGACGAAAAGCTCAAAACGTTCTGCAATAGTCGGATTGTCTTTCTTCCGCTTCGTCAGGGGGCAAATTCCAGCCGGATAATCCAACACGAAAACCGGTCCGGCCAGCCTGTGTTGGACAAATTCCTCAAAAAGCTCATTCTTGATAACATCAATGTGCTTTCCCTGCGTGGGGATTCCGTGTTCCTCAGCCCACCGGCAGAGGGCCACTTCGTCGAATGGGTCAACTCCCAGGTGCTCCGCGAGAAGGTCGTGGTAGGTCCGCCGGGCAAATGGTGGAGTGAAATCGATTTTGGTATCTCCGTAAGGCAGGACCAACGACTGTCCTGTTGCGGAGATGGCCTCCACAATAATCTTCTCCGTCAGCTCCATCATTGTGTGGTAGTCCCCATAGGCCTGATACACCTCCAGCATGGTGAACTCGGGGTTGTGGCGGGGACTGACTCCTTCATTTCGAAAAACTCTGCCTAGTTCATAAACCCTTTCAATTCCCCCAACTAAAAGTCTCTTCAGATGGAGCTCCAGGGCGATCCTCAGATACAGTTCGATTCCCAGGGCGTTATGAAATGTGACAAACGGCCGAGCAGCAGCACCCCCCGCTACCGTATGAAGCACTGGCCCCTCCACTTCCACGAAACCCTCGCGGGCAAGTGTTGCCCGGATGGATTCGATGATCTGGCTCCGCATGAGAAAACGTTGGAGCACCCCCTCTGTATGAATTAAGTCGAGATAGCGAAGCCGCTGGCGGAGCTCCGGATCCGTTAGCCCCTTATGTTTAGCCGGTGGGGGGGCAAGAGTCTTCGTCAGAATCGTTAGATTGTCGGCAAAGATGGTGAGCTCACCTGTCTTGGTATGCTTGAGTTCGCCGTCGACTCCGATGATGTCGCCGAGGTCGAAGCACTCGGCCAAAGCCCAGTTTGCCTCGCCTACCTGCTGTTTGCCGATGAGGACCTGGATTTTGCCGGTCCAATCCCAGATGTCCAGAAATACGATCTTGCCCGCCCTCCGTTGGAGGAGAATTCGCCCGGCAGCCCGTACTCGCGGGCCATGTTCAACGCTCTCTTCCCCGCCTGTGGGAGTTGCCGAAGTTGAGCGGAAGATTTGGGTCTCTAACTTGCGAATTTCGCCGATCGGGATCCGGCCGTCGAATCGGCTGCCAAAAGGATCATGTCCAAGTTTCCGAAGCCTCTCCAGCTTTTGACGGCGTGCCGCAACGATTGAGGCCAGGCTCAAATGTTCGCGTCCCACTTTTCCCTCCGGTTTTTCCCTCCGTTTCCTCACGTGGTTTTTCTTAGTTTACTGGGCACTTGCAAGAACTGGGCAGCCGAACCCGAGCCCCTTACCAATTGCCTACTCACCGACAAATACTCAGCCCTGCTGCGATCGGGTTTTCTTCTCTCCTAGATTCCACATGCACAGAAATTGGCGGGCCAAAATGTGATCCCAAAACCTCTGAGTAAGTCCAGCCCAGGGGTAACTAAAGCTCAATATATGGACTTTCCTGCCTCGCCTGTGCCTAGCTATCTGGGTTTGCCGGAGTTGGCCGATCTTAGGGGTTGTTTGTGCTTCCGATTCCGAGGAACTACTCAGGAGGTTCCATCGGCAAATTCGAGGTTTCTCTCAGGGGGAGGCTCCGGTCCGTTGGGAGGCAAGGTGTTATTCGTGGTGAGCCGGTCCTAAATATTGCTCGAAAACGCTTGATAGTTCTCGTTTACATTTCTCGAAAACGCTTTACCAATCGGTTATTTCCGTTCTCGCTCTGCCGGCGGTACTGCCGCCGGTCCGAGTTTATGGTGTGCGACGTTTGTCTCCTTGCAACTCCTAAACCCCCCATGTGAGGCCAATGTTCTAAACCCCCCATCTGAGGCCGATGTTCCAACCGAACCGAGTATCCGTAGCCCCGAGCAAACACCCGTTCCTGGTGGGGAAACCTTCTCCTGGGGTTAAAGCCGGGGTATGAGGCGGCAGGAAGGGTTCCCGGAAAATAGGATGCACGATTCAGCCGGAACAAAATTTCGGCAGGATGAAATTATAGTTGGTGCCGGACGAGTCGTCACTTTCGGGGTGGCCAGGGTAAGTACTGCCTAGTGCTGA
>Ga0308310_1000310_pt1 | contig 20458 bp, 12 predicted proteins | sample HotsprSampleMS65_FD_203672 | JGI IMG/M metagenome (GOLD analysis project Ga0308310, IMG submission 203672) | Hot spring phototrophic mat microbial communities from Mushroom Spring, Yellowstone National Park, Wyoming, United States - 20090730_MS65 ...
TGGCAATTGGCGACAATGCGCGGGTCGAGCAAAGCGGCGGCGAGACGGAGTAAAGGCTCTTCCTGGAATGCCGCAACCCACAGGTCGGAGCCTCAGAGCACAGGCCTTCAGTGCGCATTTGAGTACGTGAGCTTCCGGCCCGCATTCGGAGCACATTTGGGTGCGCGGGCCTCCGGCCCGCATCCGCACTGGCCATAGATCTATTCGAGCGCCTCTTGCTGGCAGGGAGCCGTCAGGCGTATCATGCACTGAGCGAATGGGATCGGCGTTAACCTATCCAAAGAAAAGAATCTAGCAACTCATCACCAGGTGTATCATGCTCGACGACTTCCTCACCAACCTCGCTGTTAACCTGGCCCACGACCTGCTGCGGGTCGGCGCCGACCGGCTGCGCACCCTGGCTTTCGGCGACGCCGAAAAACGCAGCCTGCACCACTGCTACCAGTCCGGCTTCCAGGCGATGCTGGATTCTGTCTGTGCGGGGCTGAACCGCGACCGTCAGGCGTTGGTCGAGACCATCCTACGCCAGTTTGTTGCCGCCCCCGGTGTGGCTCAGACGCTGCTAGATGTGGCCCTAGCTGGCGCGGACCTGCCCGACCTGCCCGCCCTGCGTGCCGCCTTCGACGCCCTAGACTTCGACCGCGCCACCCTGCCGGTCGATTTCGACCGGGCGCTGACCGCCTTCCACCGCGGCCTGAGCGAGGCGCTGGTGAACGAGGCCTCCCGTCCGAACAGCCCGCTCTTCAACCGGGTCAACCTGGGCCGGATGCTGACCATCCAGACCCTATTGCAGCAACAGGGCCACACGCTCGCTGCCATCGTGCAGCAGTTGCAGCGCATCGAAGGCCAGGGAAACACCTTCTACAACATCGTCATTGCCAAAGCCACCGGTGTCGCCATTGGTGACGGCGCCCGGGTGGAGCAGGCCCTCCCCGCCGACGTGCGCGCCACGTTAGACGAGGTGCTGCGCCTGATGCGCGATCTATCTCGCGACCGGCGACCGCCGCCCTACACTGCTGAAGACGTGCGCCGCTACCTGGAGAACGTTATCGCGTCCTGCCAGACCCTCGACCTGCGCGGCGCCGGTGGACCGGTGGATCACCTGCCGCTGGAGCGCGTGTACGTGGCGCTCAAGGCCGATGCCTCCAACGCCGCCGAGCGCCGCGCCAATTGGGAGCAGTTCCTGGCCGACCTGGCCGCGCACGAGCAGGAGCTGGCGAACCTGCCACTGGATGACCGCGAGCGCTGGCGGCTCTATCGTCGCATCTGTGTGGGCCTTGACCCTATGGGTTTGACCTTGGCCCTGCGCAACCGCGCCCGCGCCGAACAGGGCGATTACCTGGCCCTGGCCGCACGACGCATCGACCTGGGCGAACTGATCGGTCAGGAACGCTGGACAGTGCTGCTCGGCGACCCCGGCGCTGGTAAGACCACCCTGATCCGCTGGCTGGCCCTGCGCTTCGCCCAGGCGATGCTGAACGATGCCACCCAGGTGACCGCCCCCGCCGACCAGGTGCGCGCCGATCTGGAGGAAGACGAGACGACGCCGGTCGTGTTAGGACCGCCGCGACTGCCGGTACCCGTGCGCCTGGCCGACTACGCTGCTGCACGTTGGATCGAGAACCGCGACACCGGCCTGAGCCTCTTCGACTACCTGGGCGGCCATCGCTGGCAGGGGCGCCTGCTCCACCCCGACCCTGCCGTGGGCCGTGCCATCGTGCAGGATGCCATCCGAAACGGGCGGGCGCTCATCATGCTGGACGGCCTGGACGAGATCGCCGAGAGTTATCGCCGCCGGGAGGTGGTGGACGCCATTGTTGACTTTGTGCGCAACTGGGTGCGCACGCCCGATACCAATCTGTGCGCAGCCGACCCGCACTATCGCGCCGCACCAGAACGACACCAGGAACAACCCCGACAGCGTGGCGGCAACCAGGTGGTGATCACCAGCCGACCCATCGGCTACTACCTGGCCCCCTTACCCGCGCCGTTACCCCATTACACCGTTGAGGAGATGAGCGAACCGGCCATTACCCGCTTCTGCCGAACCTGGACGGCGGCTGTTCACGCTCAGACCGGTCGCACCGTGCGGGGCGACCCTGCGGCCGATGCGAAGGCGCTGCGCGCAGCCGTGCTTGATCCACAGCGGCCCGCACTACGTGAGATCGCCGCCAACCCCCTCCTGCTGACGATCCTGACCAGCCTGTTTTACGACCTGAACGGCAGCCTGCCCGAGCGCCGCACTGAACTGTGCGATCAGGTGGTTGAAGCCTTCATTCGCCAGCGCCAGGATGCCTGGGTCAGCCTGGGCCTGAGCGAGGAGCGCTTCCGCTATGCGATGGGTTACGTGGCCGTGCGCCTGCATGCCAACCCGGACTATCCCACCAGCCTGGCCGAGGAAGCTGTGGTGCAATCATGGCTGGAGGATGCGCTGCGCGAGTTCGACGGCGCCTCCCGCCCGGCACACCGCGAGCAGGCTGGAGCCCTCTTCCGCAGCGCCGCCGAGCTGGGCGGCTTCCTGCTGGCGCGCGGCGACGGCGCTTACGGCTTCATCCACCGTACCTTCCAGGAGTATTTTGCCGCTCTCTTTCTGGCCTGGGACCCCCACCGCGTTATCGAGGAGGTGTATCACCGCCTGGATGAACCGGCCTGGCACGAGCCGCTGCGCCTGGCGGTGGCCGACCTGGCGCGCCGTCGGCCCGCCGACCTGCGCAACCTGACCAAAGCCATCCTGGAGGTACTGGAACCAGCGCCCGGCCTGCTGCTACGCAACGCCCTCTTCCTGGCCGCATGCCTGCCGGAATTGCAACGCCTGCCGCCGGATGACCTGATTGCCGCTGCCGTGACCCAACTTCTGGCCGCCTACGCCGACCGCGATTGGCCTCCCGACGACGAGACGACGCGCCCACCGCCGCCTTTGCGCAACGCCATCGAACGGGCGTTGCGGCCCCTGAGTACGCTGACCGCTGCCCGCGCCGCTTTCGCCGCTGCACTGACCGGCGCCGATCCGGCCCGCCGGCTGGCGGCGGCCGAACTGATCCTGGAGTGCGACTGGCGCCATCCTGACTTGATCCCGCCCCTGCTGGCCGCCGCCCGCGACCACGCCGAACCTGTCGCCGCCATCCGCGAAGCACTCTGGCATCAGGTCGAGTGCCACTTAGAGGCGCTGAGGGACCAGAACCTGCCGCTGCGTGCGCTGCTGGATGACCCGGCGCAGGCTGCGGCGCTGGCGCAGCGCCCGGTGTGGCGCGCTATCCTTCAGGCCCTCTACCTGCGACCCGATTGGGAGCCGCACGAGTCGTTGACACCGGACGCGGTCTGCTTCGACTCGCGGCTCACCCCCTGGCTGAAACAGGTCTGGCAGGAGGGGTGGTCAGACGAGCAGATCTGCGCCGGACTGCTGGAACTGGCGCAGAACGCGACCGACGCGGCCCTGGCCCGCGATGCAGCCTGGGCGCTGGCCGTCAGTGATGAGGCGCGCTGGCGCCAATGGTTGATGGCTGCCGACAGCGGTAAGATCACACCGCAGATTCACGCGACCCTCGCCAGTGTAACATGGGGCGTCCTCGCCCGCGCCCGCGCCCTCGCCCGCGCCCGCGCCCTCGACCTCGCCCTCGCCCTCGCCCGCGCCCGCGCCCTCGCCCGCGCCCGCGCCCACGACCTCGCCCGCGCCCGCGCCCGCGCCCTCGCCCTTGCCCTCGCCCTCGCCCTCGCCCTCGCCCTCGCCCGCGCCCGCGCCCTCGCCCTTGCCCTCGCCCTCGCCCTCGCCCTCGCCCTCGCCCGCGCCCTCGCCCACGACCGCGCCCGCGCCCGCGCCCTCGCCCGCGCCCGCGCCCTCGCCCTCGCCCGCGACCTCGCCCACGACCTCGCCCTCGCCCACGTCCTCGCCCTCGCCCACGACCGCGCCCTCGCCCACGACCGCGCCTGCGCCCTCGCCCGCGCCCTCGCCCGCGCCCTCGCCCTCGCCCGCGCCCTCGCCCTCGCCCACTTTGATGAGATTGCCAGAGTGGTGGCAGATGCACGTGCGCAGTGGGGCGCCACAACCGGAGATAAAGACGTGCTGGAAGCGCTGGATCAGGCATTCGCAGCCCTCACGGCGCTACGCCAGATGGTTGAAGGGCCAATCTGGCGGGTGCTGATTGTGGCTGATAAGGCGCTGGCAGCGATACCTGCCCCGCAACCCGGCCAGCGCATACCCTGGCGGCGGGAGGATCTGCAGGCCGCTGCCGATCTGCCGCCCGATCGCCTGGCCCGCCTGCAACCCCCAGCCAGGGACGACGACCCGAATCTACACGATGAACTGCGCAACCTGGCCCGCAACTGGCTGGGGACAGGCGATCCCCTGCGCCGTGGTTGTGCCGCGCTGCTGTTGGCTGAACTGGAGGAACTGACCGCGGCCGCTCTGCGGGACCTGCTGCCACTGCTGGCAGCCGCCGACGACCTGCCGCGCCACCGCGCCCGCGTCGCCCTGCTCCAGGAGCGCCGCGCCAGCGCCTGCGGTGCTGACCTGCTTATCGCGCTGGCGGACGCCGCCAACCACGCCGCGCCTCCTGCTGCCGACCTGCCCGCCGATGAACGAATGCTGATCGCCACCTACTGCGGATGGGCACTCAACCACGTCATCCACGACCGCGCCGACTGGTTGCAGGAGTGGGCTGCTCAACTGGACGCCGCGCCCTCGCCGCCCCTGTGGAACCTGCTGGGCTACATCCACCGCCTCGATCCCGCGTGCTGGCCGACATTCCTGGGGCTGCTGACCACGGCCGGTCCGCGCAGCCGGGCAGCGCTGCTCGAGTCAGTCTCCTGGCTGCTGCGTAAGAATCAGATACCTGCTGAGCATAGCCAGGACCTGGCTGATGTGTTGCTGGAGCTAGCACATGCGCCGGAGATGGCAATGGCGCAGGCCGCGCTCTTCGCGCTGAGCTGTTTCCGACAACCGCCGCCATTGGTGGTTGATGCGCTACTGGCGGCGGCCCAGGGTCAGCTGGCGGCGCTGTCCGCGCTGGCTCGCCTGGCGCCCTATTTGGAACCAGCCGATCAGGAAAGGGTGGATCGCTTGCTTGCCACCGCCGCTGCTTCGCCAGAGGCCGATGCCGCTCAGGTCATACGACTGGTGAATCGACAACCAAAGCCTTCATCCTCCGAGGAGCGCGATCAATTCGAGCCAGCGGCCCTGCTGGAAGCCCTGGCGCAACGGCAGCCCGACCCGGAGCGGCAGTTGCAGGCGCTGCTGGCCGCCGGAACAGACGATGATGTGTGGGATGACTTCTACCACGGCCGCATCGCGCTGACCATCCGCGAGTTGCTGGCGCAGCACGAGGAGGTGTGGTCACTGCTGCTGGATGATCTGCGTGCAGCGCTGGACGACGGCGACTGGCAGCGTCATCGTATCGCCCTGGCCGGTCTGGCGCGCAGCGCCGAGGCGATGCCCACCCGCTTCAACCGCAGCGCTGCCGATCTGGAGCCGCTGCTGCTGCGCGCCACCCGGAACCTGGACAGCTTCAACGCCCGGCGCTTCGCCATCACCGCGCTCTCCTACCTGCGGGTGATCACGCCAGAAGTGCTGGCGGCGCTGCTGCGGCTGGTCGGCGACACAAAGGAGGTACAAGACGACGCCCTGGCGGCGGCGGGGCGCTTCAACCGGCTGCATCCCTCGTTGGGCCAGGCCCTGCCGCAGGAACTCGTTGCTGCCCTGACCGATCCCAGCGCGCTACGGGCGCGAGCGGCCGTCCGCCTGCTCGAGGCGCTGGGTACGTCACCGGCGGCCTCATCCGCGCCCGGCCTGCGCCGGCAGATCGTCGCGGCGCTGGCCGCCGCGCTGCAAGCCCCCAACAGCCGCCGGTATGTGTGGGTCTCGGCGAAAACATCCGACGGCACACTCGACCAGGACCTCTGGCAGGCGCTGCTGCGGGTGGCGGGGTTCTGATCCCAACCCTGTTGGTGCAAGCCGTATATCAACGCCGCCAGTACCCCCAATCCCCCCGCTTGCAGGGGAAGGGGGTGAGCCGGCGGCAACACCGCCGAACGGACAGGGCACCGCGATGCTGCGCCCCGTCCAGCTCGCAACGCTGCCAGGCCCTTGTGTGGATCAGGCATCACCCTGCTCGCGACGCAAATACCGATCAAACCACTCTAGGGTTCGTCGCATATGATCGGCCCGGTGTCGTGGTTCGCCGCTGCGCGTCAGTTCGTGTCCTTCACGCGGGTAGCGCACCAGTTCGACAACCTTCTTCTGGCGGCGGAGAATAGCAAAGAGTTGTTCGGCCTCGCTGATCGGCACGCGGTAGTCTAGCTCACTGTGCAACAGCAAGAGCGGCGTTTTGATCTTGTGGGCGTGGGCCAATGGCGAATGATCCCACAACTCTTCGTACAATTCCCAGGGGAAACCACCAAACTCGATCTCAATCAGCTCGTGGGCGTCACTGGTGCTGTGCTGCGTCAGCAGATTGTAGACCCCGCGTGCAGCAACAGCACAGGCAAAGCGATCGTCGTGGCCGATAAGCCAGGCAGTCATGTAACCGCCATACGAACCACCAGTCACCCCGATTCGATTGGGATCGATGTAGCCGCGAGCGACCAGCGCATCGATCCCGGCCAGAATATCAGGTGCGTCGGCTTCGCCCCAGTTTCCGCGAATTGCATCTCGCCATAATTCGCCATACCCTTCGCTGCCACGGGGGTTGCAGAAAAAGACCACATAGCCGCGTGCTGCCGCAACCTGCCATTCGTGCCACATCGAACGAAAGCCCGGTCCCCACATAATATGGGGGCCACCGTGAATGTAGACGGCCAGCGGGTAACGGCGAGCGGGATCGAAATCGGGTGGATGCAGGGTCCATCCTTGCACTTCACTTCCATCGGGGGCGAGATACAACATCTCTTCAATCGGGACAATGATGCGCTGGCTTAACAGATGCTCATTGATGCGGGTTAAACGATGCTCTTGACCATCGGCGCTGCGCCAAAAGAGATCGCACGGATTGTCGGCACTACCAGCGATAAAAGCAATGCTGCCGTCGCGTCCGACATCAAATTCGCTGACGATTCGCATCCCGCCAACCAGGGTCATGCCATTGCGGTACGTTGGTGTACCGGGCAGGCCGATCTGATACACGTGTGCATGACCGCGCCAAGCAGCACTAAACAACACCCCCTGCCCATCGGGTTGCCAGTGAAACTGCTCAACGTTCAGATCGGTATGCGCAGTCAGGTCGTGTGGTTCACCACCTGTTGCTGGAATAATCGCTACGCGATGGCCTTCACCAAGCAGGCGGGCCTCGTTGAGGCGCAAGAATGCGATTTGGCGACCATTAGGTGAAGGTTTAGGATCAAAATACGAGAAACCAGCACTGGTTAATGGTTGTGGGCGTGAACCATCGAGCGGAATCCGTACAACATCGTAATAGGCGAAAAGCGAATCGGCTTCCGGATCACGAGTGGCCGTACTGAGCAGCGCAAGACCATCGGGCATCCAGACCGGTGCGCTGTAGTGCAGATCGCCGGATGTCAACCGACGCGGAGTTGCCGGTGTGTCATCATCATTGACTTCGACGATGTAGATATGGCGTCGGCGATCATCAAAATAACTTGTTCCGCTGCGGTACGGCAGTTTCGTAATGACTCGCGGATCGGTGCGCAACTCTTCGTCGTGCTGGCGCTGTTCCCGCGCTCGCCGTGCTTCCCAGGCATCGGCAGGAGGTGGTGGTGAGTCGCCAGCGTCTTCACGGGCCTGCTCGTCGGCATTCACCGGCGCAAGAAAGGCAATGTACCGACCATCCGGACTCCAGGCCGGATCGCTGGCCCCGTTCGGATGGTTAGTCAACTGACGTGCCTCACCACCATTGACTGAGATGAGATAAATCTGTCCGCGTTCATCATCGCGGTTGGAGACAAATGCCAGCCACTGCCCATCAGGACTCCAGCGAGGTTGCTGATCCTGTTTGCCACGTGTGAAGCGACGTAATGGTTTGCTGCCATCGGTTGGTACCAAGGCAATATGGCGGTGATAGCTATTGCCTACCCGATCAACCGTTACCCAAACGACCGCTACGTAACGTCCGTCAGGGCTGAGTCGTGGGTCTTCGAGCCAGCCTAATTCATAGAGATCGTCAATTTTAAAGGGCTGAAGGGTTGGATTTGTCATGGCATGGTCCTGTAAATTACTCGGCGAGTCTATGATCTCTTACTATTGTAGCATACTTCTCGTCGGTCGTCACTTGCGTTTTTGCTAGAAATGGTGACGTAACGTTCTAAACCTTGACACTCTACTGAATATCAATTATAATTCTACAACAGCAAGAGCAATTAAATTAACTATTCACAATTCATCATGGTAGTAATTGGAACAAAACCTGTTGATAACGAAAGGATTACCTCCGTGAGCACGCCAGATCAAGAGATGCCACTTGCAGTGCTCCTTTTCCACGCCGCAATGCAGCGCCGTATGTCATTGGCCGATTTTGCAGCGAACTTACACCTGAGTGTGGCGACATTGCGCTCGTACCTGTTTGAGGCAGGAAAACGTTCGCGAATTCGCAACAAAACCGTCGAGCAAATGGCTAAAGTGTTGCATATGTCGCCCGACGAGGTGCGGGAGCGGGCTGAGTTGTTACCGTGTGGGGGGCAGACGTTTAGTGAATGGCTAAAACAGCAAATGCAAGGGCGTTTTACACGGGCAAGGTTGTGTGCAGAGACCAAAATTAGCGATAGTGCCATGAAAAATTATCTCAACGGTCACACCACGCCCGATCCTGATAATGCGATGAAGCTGGCTGAGGTTCTCGGCGCCGATCCACTGGAAATGGCTCGTTTGATTGTGGCTACCGAATTGAGCCAGCGTGGTGTGACGTTACCACCACCGCCGCCAACTACAGTCGCCGCAGAGGTTTCGCCAGCGCCCGCTCAGCCGGTTGAAGCGAAAGTGAGTGCATCCGCACCGGTTAGCGAAGCGCCTGCAACACCGCCTGCCGACGGTCTCAATGCCGAGGCGATCATTACCGCCTACAGCGAGCAGCGGTTACTGAACCTGTGGCGTCGGCTCCATCCACAGGGGCGACGGGCAACACTGACATATATTGCGTCGTTGCTGGCGGAAGAGTTGTTGTAATCGGGGATTACGGATGACCCGCGTTGATGGATGCAAGTAGGGACGAGGCGCAGCCTCGCCCTGGCGGTGGTCACGACGATGGTCACGGAGCGCCGATCAGACATCTCCTGTTGCAGGTCGGGGCGCAGCGGCGCTGCGCCCGTACATCCCCATTCCTCTTATCGGTCAGGAAAAAACGCTGCGGCAGGTGCGATCGTCGTAACAAGCGTATTGGTTGCTCCGGCAGCTCGCAGCGCCGTCGCAATATCTGTTGCACGGTCGGGCGTGGTGAGGGCGATCATCACACCACCCCAACCGCCACCGGCCAGTTTTGCGCCCAAGGCCCCGGCTGCGCACGCTGCCGCCGTCAATTGATCAAGCTCGGTCGATGAAACCCCGATCTCACGCAATAGTTCGTGGTTCGTGTTGAGTAAGTGACCTAACGCAGGTACATCTCCTGTTGCCAGGGCCTCACGGGCAGCAACGACCAGCGCGGCAACCTGATCGAAGAGAGCTTCGTAGCGTACCGGATCGGCTTGCCAGCGCTCACGGACAGCGCCAACGGGTAAGCGAGTTGGGCTACGGATACCTGTATCACCAACAACGAACGTTAGCGGTACGTTGATAGCCACCGGCTCGATCAGCGGTGGTAGGTTAGGACGACGCTGAAACCAGATCGGTTGTTCAAATGCAACCACTGTATTGTCAATGCCGCTGGGTGTGCCGTGATAGCCGCGTTCGCTCTCGTAAACCAGCCCGGCGATCACTGCTGGCGGAAGTGTCTGCCCGCTCAAGGCCAATAGCTCGCGCACAATCGCAGTGGCAATCGCCGCCCCACTCCCCATACCACTGGCGATAGGAATCGCTGAGCGAATAGTAATCTCAATCTGCGGCGAAATACCAAACCGTTCGATCACCGTCTTAACCAGACCGCTCAATGGGTCATCCGGTCGTTCGGCAATCGACCACCGTCCACCGAGATCGGGCGCATTAATAATCGGCTCGTTCGTGGAATAATTGGCGGTTACGGTTGCTGTCGCCCGAACATCGGCCAGCGGCAAGGCAATCGCTGGCCGACCATAGACGACAGCATGTTCACCACACAGGATCAACTTAGCTGGCGCTGTTGCCATAGATCAACCGCGAATGGTAGCGCCCAATTCGCGCTCGAGGCTGGAAATAATCTTCTTGCGAATCTTCGCCAGTGTCTCATCGAGCAGGGTGCGGTCGGGCGCCCGGAAGGTAAGGTGATAAGTCAGACTGCGTTTTCCGGAGCCTACTTGCGGTCCGCTGTACCGGTCGAACAGGATCAGACTCTCAAGGTGTTCACCGGCACTCCGTTGGATGACAGCTCGAATCTGGGCCTCAGGAATGGTTTCATCGGCCACAATCGAGAGGTCTTGGGTACTGGCCGGGAACCGTGAAATGGGACGATACACTGCCTGACCGGCGTGAACAAAGAGCGTTTCCAGGTCGATTTCGGCCAACAGAATGCGTGGGACGTTCACCTCTATACGAGCGCGCACCTGGGGATGCGCTTCGCCAAGCACCCCGACCGGTTGCTGTTTAAGCACTCGGCCACGTGGATCGCGTTCGACCGCCAGCATCAGAGTTGCCGAACGCCCCGGATGAAAACGCTCGTCGTCGGTCAGTGGCACAAAACTCAGGCGATCAGCCAGGCCCAACCGCTCACCGAGCAGTTCGACAATGCCCTTTAAATCGTAGAAATCGAGCCAATCGCGGTCGGTATGTAACCAGCTCTCAGCCTGGCGTGGGCCGGCCATTGCGATTGCTAGCCGTCGGGGTTCGTCGGGCAGCCAGCGATCATCTTTTCCTGGCTGCGCCAGCGGGAGATAAACACGTCCAATCTCGAAAACAGTTGAACGCTCACGTTCACGAAGATTCATTGCCAGTGCTGCGGCGAGCGAGGGCAACAGTGAGCGGCGCATGTAGACGTGTTCGGGGGTACTGGGATTGCTCAGCTTGAGGTAGCGCTCGGGAACCGCCTCAGATGGCTGTACCTTAGCCACCAACGCCATATCAATAAGCGAATACGTGATTAGCTCGGTAAGTCCGGCCCCAACCATCAGATCGCGCACCTGTTCTTCTAGCTCGATAGCACGGGGGGTTGCCGGTGGCGGTAATTCATCGGCCAGGCGGGTCGTCGGAATGCGATCATAGCCGTACACGCGGGCGATCTCTTCGCACAAATCGGCAATCATCGTCACATCTTGCCGGAATGAAGGCACCTCAACCCGCACAATCGGCTCGGTTGCCAGCATGGCAAAATCACCAACCGTTGTATTCCCGATAATCGTACATTTAAAACCGAGTCGGCGCAGAATATCGGCAATCGTGTGACTGTCGAGGTGAAGACCGAGCAACCGGCGAACCTCAGCGGGCGGTAAATCAATAGTGATGGGTTGCCACGGCCGTGAGTAGACATCGATGAAATCAGCGGCAATCGTTGCACCGGCGTAGAGCCGCATCAGTTCCAGACAACGCCGGAGCGCGATCGGTGGCAACTCGTAATCAACCCCGCGTTCAAAGCGTCGCGATGCTTCGCTAGGTAACTTAAATCCCCGCGCCGTGCGACGAATCTGCACTGGTTCCCAAATAGCGGCCTCTAACAATACATTTGTAGTCGTCTCGCGTACTTCTGAACTTGCTCCCCCCATCACACCGGCGATTGCCAGTGGGCCGGTCTCATCACAGACCATGAGTGGCGGATGGGTCAGACCACTCTCAGGGCCAGGGGTCAAGTCGCGATCACGATCATCGAGGGTAGTCAGCCGCTCACCGGGTTTGGCCAGTCGTACAATCAGATGGCGATTGACAACCCGATCAGCATCGAACGCATGTGTCGGTTGCCCCCACTCTAGCATCACATAGTTGGAAATGTCGACAATGTTGTTAATCGGACGCATGCCCGCGTTGATCAGACGGCGCTGCATCCAGAAGGGCGAGGGGCCGATCTTGACTCCTTCGGCCAGACCGACCATAAAACGCGGGCAGAGATCGGGTTCGTGGACTGTCACATGCGCTCGACCAATGATCGATGGGCCGGTGGCAATAACTTGGGGGTCGGGCAGTGTCAGTGGGGCGCCGGTCAGGGCAGCAACTTCACGGGCTACACCAACAATCGAAAGGCAGCGGGCAAAATTGGGCGTGAGATCAATTTCTAGCACCACCTCACCCAAGTAATCGCGCAACGGCATGCCAACCGGTGCATCGTCGGGCAGGATCAAAATACCCTCGTGATCTTCACTCAGACCAAGCTCTTTTTCGGAACAGAGCATGGCATCACTCATCACCCCACGCACCGGGCGACCCTTCAACCTGGTAATGACCCATCCCTCTGCGTGGCCATCGTACAACTGTGCACCTTCGCGAGCAAAAACTGCTTTCAACGGATGCGGCAACCGCCCTTGATCGCGGTACGGAAAGAGGTTGGGCGCGCCGGTCACAACCGTATGCGGCTGATCGGCGCCATAATCAACATCGGCCAAAACCAGACGGTCGGCGTTCGGGTGTGAACGCACTTCGAGCACATTGGCAACAACAATCAGCTCAGGGTCCCAGGGCAATGGTGAACCTTCAACGCCGATCCGATGAATCTGCGCTACTTCCATCCCGCCGAACGTGAGGCGACGGGCCAACTCTTCAACCGGCAGGTCGATGCGGACAAATTCACGCAACCAGGATAACGGAACTCTCATACGATCCTCGACATGGCAATCTGGCTGCTGCGATTGTAGCGATGGCTTTGCTTACTGTCAAGAAGTAAGACAAAAAACCGGGTTTTGTGATCATCATACCATCGCGGTAGAAGAAGATCGGTTGGGGCGCAGCGCCGCTGCGCCTGTACATCTATCAGGTTTCATCCGCTGTACCGTGAGACAATTATTCGGATAGGCTCTTCGTCGCGTCTTCAAGCCGCAGCCAGTTGTGTCCAGGCTGCGACTACGTTTAGGTGTTGATAGGAACTACGTCAGCTATTCGGCAATCGAAAAGGCTCGACGGGTTGTACCCGCGATGGCTCTGGAGCGGGGCGATGCAGACTATGGGCCAGAGGATGTGAAACGTAATCTGCCAGAATATGGTATACTGTTAAACGGCTTTAAACAAATAGCAAACGGTTGATGTGTAAGGAGAGAGCAGATCAATGGGTCGTTCAAAAAGTTCAGGGAAGCCACGTTCGCGCCGCCGCGAATGTGAGTTTACGAAACTCGGTATTGAGCCGGACTACAAAGATATAAAGCGCCTGCAGAAGTACCTGACAGCGCAGGGCAAAATTCTTCCCCGTCGCCGCACTGGTGTTTCGGCCAAGATGCAACGTCGACTGGCAGTTGCAATCAAGCGCGCACGCCATCTTGCGATGTTGCCAATGGCTCCGGCACATACACGCTAAATGAGCCTGGGAGATGCGGCACGCCAGCAGGCGGGTCGCATCTTCTTTCGTATTTCGTAAGATCGTATGACAACAAACAGTTCGCCATCACCTCAAACTCCTCTTGATACACAGGCCTGGCTAAACGGTGTCCGGGCATCCTGGCAGCGCTCTGGATTACGGATTACCGCGCCACGCTTGCGTGTGATTGAAACGATAATTTCGTATCAGGCACCGTTTAGTGCCGAACAACTCTACGCCGATCTCTGTGCACACAGTGAAGCGCCGGGGCGCGCAACTGTATATCGTACTATTGAGCAACTTCACGCCAGTGGCTGGCTGGCTCGTATTCATGGGCCGGTAGGCGAAGAGGGATATGTACCCTGTCAGCCTGGTCATCTTCACCACCTCGTTTGTACGCAATGCGGGGCTGTTACCAGTTTTGAAGGGTGTGATCTCGATAGCCTTCTGAACCGAGTTGCTGCGGCAACCGGTTTTAGCATTGAAGGTCATCTCTTACAGTTGTTTGGGCGTTGTGCCCGGTGCCGGGCGAATTGAAGCAGAAACCGTTTTTACTCGCCGGATCGATGATTCCTGACTGGATTCCTCATAACGGTAAGACGACCCCCAGTTCGCTCAGCCGCGGTTGTACAATATTGAGGGCATTCATCGCTTGTAATCGCATCATCAGATAGTCTACATCAAGCTGATGGCGACGAATAATGCTGGCGGCATCGTTTACGTCGTGTTTCCCCTGTTCTGGCCCACGTCGCAGTAGTAACTTATGCGCAACGATGTCTTCGGGTGCGGCAAGAAATACTTGTGTGCCTAGCAATGGCATTCGTCGTCGTCGCTGCTGCATCGGCTCGTCAAGCCAGAATGGATGGCTTACCCCATCTAGCCGCACGGTGAGATCGGCAAACACCTTGATACCCCGCCAGATGACCCGTGTTCCATCAGATTGTACCGCCTTGTGAGATTGCTGTAACATGGTGACAATTCGTGGTAATGCACGACGCTCTATCAGAATGTCAATGTCGTTGAGTGGGCGACGATCACCGTACAAATGGGCAGCCGCACCGCCAATAACCACCCACGGTATCTGGTCGCCGTCTAACAAGTGTTGGACGATAGCAAGATTTCCGGCGATGAGTGACATGGGTTTTTCCTCTTACATCAATGCGCCACCGGCAGCCAGCCATGCCTCGCGCGTTAATTCCATCTCGTAAAACTCAACCTGCGTATCAAAGCGATTGCGGCGGAAGTATGGGCGCAAATGCTGATACTGCTCTTCATCTAGTAATCGTAGCACAGGATCATTACCCGTGTGGCGCCATTCGCTCCTCAACTCAACAAACCCCAGCCGTTGATAGCAGCGAACCGCCCGTTGATTAAACGCCGCCACGTCAAGCACCATGCGCTGAAACCCGAGCGATCCAAAGTAGTAGGCCAGAAAGAGCCGTAATGCTTCACCTCCCAGTCCCTGACCAACATACGGTTGAGCGAGCGAAATGCCCAGCCGCGCCGATTGCTGCTTACGGTTGATCTCGCGTAGCGAGAGCCGACCAATAAGTTGCCCCGACCGGAGTTCAATCGCCCACGCTTCGGTTGCTCCCGTCCAGAACTGGTCGTCATAACTGGAATGGTACGGACGCGGGATATTCCACAACGAGCTAAACGGTTCACTGTAGCGCGGCCAGCGCTCTTGCATCAGCGTATCGGCCCGTCGCCATGGGCGAATACGTACTCGCTCGCCGAGCAATTCGCGCATCTCCGCTTCCCGACTCACATATCCTCCCTTACTAGGGTGCAGGCGGATGCGAGATGCTACAGCAAAGATGTTGCTGCGCTTGCCCTCTCACTCTTGCTGACGAAGATAATTCAGCGACATCCACCCCTCAAAGACCTGACCGTTCAATTCAAACTGCACTTTTAACCAAGGAATATTATCGGCCACCACCGGGCCTTCAAGACGACGGACAACGGTGCCGTTGGGGACTACCATCAAGATGTTATCAGGTTGTGCATTTGGCGCTGAACGCAGATTTAAGCCCTCGCTGATATTTACGACGTAGAGTTCAGTACTGGCACGACCCGGCAGGCTTAGATCAGGGAGTTGCCACGAAGGTAGTTCAAGCTGGGGCACGTTGAGATTCAGTCTGTTGATAGCCAAATTGACCACCCAGAACGATCCGGCGGCTACGGCCAGTAATAGGAGCATCATGATGAGCCAACCGACCAACCCGCGTTGCCAATTTTGGCGCCGAAATTGATCAATGTCGAACGAAGTCGTCAACGCCCGTTCCACACGAGCACGAAGGCTCTTCTGGGGCAGGGCAACGGCTGAAGGCTGCACTGTGGGAACTGGTGCGCGATTATTGGTCTGTACTGCCTCTGCCGCACGAGGAATCTCGACCGGCTTCATCACTAACCTCCGAGTTGGAACAGTCAATTCATGCCATAGCTCATTTATCGCCATCATAAACGTCTGAGCATCGGCAAACCGTTGATTGGGATCACGAGCCGTAGCACGTGCGATGAGCCGGTCAACTGAGGGCAGGTATACGGTTGGCCGTACCCGAACCAGGGGTGGTACGGTCTGGGTGAGATGAGCCAGTGCCGTTGTTTGGGCGTCATCACCGTGCATTGGACGCTGACCGGTGATGAGCTCGAAGAGCAGAATGCCAAGGGCATACACTACGCTTGCCGGTTGTAGCCCCTGACCGGTGCTTAGCTCAGGTGCGCGATAGTGGGCGAGATCGGCAGGAACAAGCTGTAGTGGTAACAGCCAACTTTCCACGAGCTTAACCTGGCCGTCGCCAAACAGCAGCAGGTTGGCACTACTGATCGGAGGATGGTAAAGGCCAACCGGCAATTCCGCGGATCGTTGACGTTGACAAAGTGCAACCGCCTCGGCCACCTGCCGTACAATACTGATCGCCTGTGCCACACTGAGAGCGCCCATCCCGTAGAGGGGCCGACCATCAACAGCCTCCGTTATCAAGAAGGGGCGCCCGTTACTTTCGCCGCTATCAAACACTTCCAGAAATACGGGATGCGAGCGGCGGGCGCTTTGGGCGGCTTCGCTGAGAAATTGCTTGCGCTTCTGCTCGTTATTAAGCAACGCTTTGCGGAGGAGATGCACTAGTACCGGGCGCTGAAGACGCAGATCGGTCGCCTTGTAAACGACTGCAAGACGTGATTCGCCGAGTGCCTCGTGCACCTGATAACGGTCAAAGATGACCGGTGGCCTGGTCGTTCCCGGAGAGGTCATGTGTCGAACCGGTCAATCCTTCATTCACCTGGCGCTATCTCAAACCGTCTAGATATGAGCCAGCGCCGGGAAAGATATGCCAGACAACGATTCCCTACTCTTTAGTATAACGCCGTCGCCCAAAATGTGCACTGTCCGTTTGGTAGCTATTTCATATTCACGCATGCTTCAATTGCCAATACAAAGCGAGCGACTGCTTCATCAGCCTGTGCTTTGGTGAGAATGAGCGGCGGACAGAAACGGATCGTGGAAATACCACAAGTTAGAACCAGTAACCCCTTACGAAAACTCTCGACCATCACCGCATCGGCCAACGCCGGTGCAGGATGCCCGTGTTCATCAACAAATTCGACCCCGATCATCAGCCCACGTCCGCGGACGGCGCCAATTTGTGGGAAGCGCTGTTGAAGCGCCTGTAGTTGTTCAAGCAGGTAGGCGCCAACGGTGGCGGCATTCGCCATTAATTCTTCTTCGACCATCGTGAGCAGCTCGTAGGCAACTGCACACGTTAGACCATTGCCACCATACGTATTTCCGTGTGAACCGGGCTGCCACTGGCGGGTTAGTTCACTGCGGGCAATCATTGCCCCTAGTGGCAAACCGCCACCTAACCCCTTGGCCGAGGCCACAATATCAGGCACAATACCCTCGTGTTCAAAAGCCCACATCTTGCCGGTACGCCCGACACCACTCTGCACCTCATCAACGATGAGCAAGATACCGTAACGATCACAGATCGAACGCAGGCGTGCGAGGGTACCGGGCGGCGGGACGACGTACCCACCTTCGCCCTGAATTGGCTCAATGATAATTGCCGCTACTTCTTCGGGTGGAGTAGTGGTTTTGAATAGAGTGTGTTCGATCAGGTCGATACAAGCAATGTCACATGCTGGAAATTGGAGGTTGATCGGGCAGCGGTAACAATTCGGGTAGTACGTATGACTGACGCCGGGTAACAGGGGAAAAAAACCGATGCGCTGGCGCGGTTTAGAGGCAGTGAGTGAGAGGCTGCCATAGCTACGTCCATGAAAAGCGTTGTAGAAAGCAATAATATTCTGCCGACCGGTGACATAGCGTGCGAGTTTGATACTCGCTTCAACTGCTTCCGTCCCGCTGTTGGTAAAGAAAACCTGCCAGCCCTTGCCTCCGGGCATTAGCGAGACCAACTTTTCGGCGGCACGTACCATTGGTTCATTGTAGAAATCAGTGCCAGCCATGTGCGTAAACCTCTGGAGTTGCTCTTGGGCGACGCGGATAAGGCGTGGATGGCAATGACCGGCAGCCAGGACGGCAATTCCTGCGTTCATATCGAGAAAGCGATTCCCGTCGACGTCCCATACTTCGCAACCCTGGGCGTGATCGATGACCAGAGGGTACACCCGTCCCAGTGGAGCAATTACTTCATTGTCACGGGTAACAATGGCCTGGGCACGTGGGCCAGGCACTGCTTCAGGCATGTAATCGCTCGGCAACCGCGCCGTATCAGTTTGAGTCGTCATTGATGTGCTCCCTTGCAGATACACTAGTTGTCAGGGTAACTATTGTAGCCGACGTGTAGAACGAGCGTCAAGCCAGCGCGAGGAGTGCGAGAGCGTAATCAAAAACTTGTGGCGGCCCTCACCTTCCCCCCAGCCCCCCTTCCGCTCCTCCACAGGGAGAGAAAGGGGGGATGAGCGAAGCAGGAGCGATCTCACGAACCAGATCACCCCTCTCCCGCAGCGCGGGAGAGGGGCCGGGGGTGAGGGCCTCCCGCAGCGCGGGAGAGGAAGGGGGGATTATTCCGCCTGACCTTCTCCCTAGCCCCCCTTCTGCTCATCCACAGGGAGAGAAAGGGGGGATGAGCGAAGCAGGAGCGATCTCACGAACCAGATCACCCCTCTCCCGCAGCGCGGGAGAGGGGCCGGGGGTGAGGGCCTCCCGCAGCGCGGGAGAGGGGCCGGGGGTGAGGGCCTCCCGCAGCGCGGGAGCGGAAGGGGGAATTATTCCGCCTGACCTTCCCCCTAGTCCCCCTTCCGCTCATTCACAGGGAGAGAAAGGGGGGATGAGCGAAGCAGGAGCGATCTCACGAACCAGATCACCCCTCTCCCGCAGCGCGGGAGAGGGGCTGGGGGTGAGGGCCTCCCGCAGCGCGGGAGAGGGGCTAGGGGTGAGGGCCTCCCGCAGCGCGGGAGAGGAAGGGGGAATTATTCCGCCTGACCTTCCCCCTAGTCCCCCTTCCGCTCATCCACAGGGAGAGAAAGGGGGGATGAGCGAAGCAGGAGCGATCTCACGAACCAAATCACCCCTCTCCCGCAGCGCGGGAGAGAGGCTGGGGGTGAGGGCCTCCCGCAGCGCGGGAGAGGAAGGGGGGATTATTCCGCCTGACCTTCCCCCTAGTCCCCCTTCCGCTCATCCACAGGGAGAGAAAGGGGGGATGAGCGAAGCAGGAGCGATCTCACGAACCAGATCACCCCTCTCCCGCAGCGCGGGAGAGGGGCCGGGGGTGAGGGGGCGCACGGTACGTTCCCAACAAGAAATCCGGGTTGTTGATCATCCCCTGAGATGACAACGCTATGTTCCCTCAAGTGTCACCTCCCCGCAAGCAGGGAAACTGAGGGGGTGATGCGCCAACCGATGGGTTGTCTGTGCCTGGACGACCGCGTAGGTCGGAAATTGTCTGACATTGACAAATGCCCTCTGACACCTGGACAGACCTGCTATGATGAAAATAACATCGCACGTTTCGTTCATAGCGATGAGATGCAACCGTAAGCCTGATCTATGATGCAGTTGTTACCCTCTCATCACCATCTCTGGACGACACTGGCTGAGCAGGTAGCCGTGCCATCTGCACCACGCAATTTGCTCTACCAGAGCATTCAACGCCGCCTGCAAAGCCATCCGGCTGGCGAAGGTGGTGTATGGAGTATCCTTCGTCAGCGGGCCGATCCGACGCAATACCGACCTCAGCGGATTGAGGGCGTAATTGAGGAAACGCTGCATGAAGGTAATCAGCAGATCACGGTCTTACGTAGCTCTAGCGGTCATTATCTCCGGCTTAGTCCTGCCGAACGTGAACTCTGGCATGCGATGGATGGTACAAAGACCGTTGCCCAACTGGCAACGATGGGTTTTGTGCGCTTCAAACAGTTGTTGCCAATAGCCGGATTGGTTGAGTCGCTGCGCTCTCAGGGTTTTTTAACCGACAAACCGCTTGGCATCTATCGCCATCTCCGTCGTTATCTCGAACAGCGTACCGCCGAAGGGTTGGGGCAGCGTCTGTTGAGCCTGACCCATGGCCGTAGTTTCGTCATAACGAATGTAGATCGATTCTTCGATCTTCTATACCGCTGGATCGGGCGCTGGCTGTTTACTCTCCCCTTTGCGGTCATCCTTGGTCTGCTAACAGTCGTTGGCGTGATCTGTTACTTCCTGCCAGGAGTGAGCGGTAGCGAGCTGATGAGCAGCGACCAATTCGCGTTCGACGTTCTCATGTTAGGCGTGGCGTTGTTTTTAACCCTCACGCTGCATGAACTCGCCCATGGATTGGCTGTCAAACATTTTGGTAAACAGGTGCCGCGGGCTGGAATCATGCTCTACTTTGGTATGCCTACCGCTTTTGTTGATACCAGTGACATCTGGCTGGCTCCGCGCCATGCACGCATCCTTGTCTCGCTGGCTGGCCCACTGTGCGATCTGCTGATCGGTTCGCTGGCTGCAATCATCGCAT
>Ga0308310_1000313_pt1 | contig 20363 bp, 20 predicted proteins | sample HotsprSampleMS65_FD_203672 | JGI IMG/M metagenome (GOLD analysis project Ga0308310, IMG submission 203672) | Hot spring phototrophic mat microbial communities from Mushroom Spring, Yellowstone National Park, Wyoming, United States - 20090730_MS65 ...
GGCTTCGCCGCCCGCCGCAAAACCCCTCTTTCCACCCCCTCCCCTCGCCCGCCGCCGAAGGCGAGCGGGAGAGGGGAGGGGGCAGGGGGAGGGGTGAGGGCACGATTTGTAGAAACAGTCCGCACTGGCAGCGATGGCGGGCCCGGAATGCAACCTGTAGCGCTGACCATCAGGCCGGTACAGCAATCAGGGCTTCTGCTGCTGATGCGGCTATGGGCGCGACCCACGGCCCGCTGCAACGTATATATCAGTGGGCAGTATGCTATCCGTTGTGAAGGGAGCCATATGCAGAGGAAAATCGTGCCTGACCGTCTCTTGCATCTTGCCTTCTTGCCTCTTGCTCTCTTGCTTCTTGCCCTCTTGCTTCTTGCATCCTGTCTTCTCCATCCCACCCCCGCCTCCGCCCAGAGCAAGACTTTCATCTGGGAGCGGCTGGACGTGGAGATCACCGTCCTGGAGAACGGGGATTTCCTGGTCCAGGAGACCCAGGTCATCCGGTTCACTTCCGGGACCTTCACCTACGGCTACCGGGCTATCCCGGCCCGTCGCCTCAACTCTATCAGCGACATCCAGGTCTGGGAGGACGGGCAGCCCTGCCGGGTGTCCGTCAACAAAGAAGAGGATGAGTACCGGATTCGGTGGGAGATGAATGCCCCCCGTTCCGACTCCCGCCACACCTACATCGTGCGCTATCTGGTTCACGGCGGTCTGCGCTACTACGACGGGGGCGACCAGTTGTGGTGGAAGGCGGTCTTTCCCGACCGGAGTTTCCCGGTGCAGGCCTCTACGGTGACGGTGCGGTTGCCGCAGGGGGCGGTAGCGGAGAAGGCGGCGGCGCATTTTGCCGAGGCGACGGTCTCCGGCATCGGGACGAATACGGTGGTCTTCACCGCGCAGGAGGTGCTGGACCCGGGGCAGGAGATGGAGGTGCGGGTGCAGTTTCCCCACGGGGTGGTGAAGGGGAGTGCGCCGGCCTGGCAGATCGCGGAGGATGCGAAGCCGCTGATCAACCTGGGACTGGGGCTGCTGGGCGGGCTGTTCGCCGTGGGCGGCCCGCTGCTGGTGCTCCTGCTCTGGTACCTGCGGGGGCGGGACCCGGTGGTGAAACTACCCACGGACTATTTGACGGAGCCGCCGTCGGATGCGCCGCCGGGGGTGGCGGGCGCGCTGGTGGACGAAGTGGCGGATATGCGGGACATCCTGGCCACCCTGGTGGACCTGGCCCGGCGGGGATACCTGCAGATTGAGGAACGGGCCAGGCGCGGGATGCTGACCACCTCGTCGGATTTCATTTTCCGGCGGACGGACAAACCGGACGACGATTTGCTCCCCTACGAGAAAAAGTTGCTCTCCGAATTGTTCGGTCGGAAAGGGGAGCGTCATCTGGCCGATTTGAAGAACAAGTTCTACACGGCCGTTCCCGAAATTCAGAAAGGGATTTACGAACAACTGGTACAGCGGGGCTACTTCCGGACCTCGCCGGAGGATGTTCGCTCCACTTACAAGGGTGTGGGTGTCGTGGCGCTGATCCTTTTAGGAGTCCTCGGTTTCTGTGGGATTGCCGCTGATGTTCTGCAGAACGCTGGCGCGGCGGTTTGTCCTCTCCTCGGTCTTGGGGTGACGGCGGTGGCCATGATCGTCGTTGGACAGCACATGCCGGCCAAGACCCGGAAGGGGGCGGAGGAGGCAGCCCGCTGGCGGGCGTTCAAGCGCTACCTGGAGGAAATGGAGAAGTACACCGACGTCCGGGAGGCCACGGACCAGTTTGAGAAGTACCTGCCATACGCGGTTGCGTTCGGCGTGGACCGGACATGGGTCAACCGGTTCACCCGGGTGGAAGGGACGCCGATGCCGGTCTGGTACATCCCGTCCCCGGTCTACTACGGGGGCCGCCCCTCCGCGGCGGGCGGGCATGGGCTGGCCGCGCCGGCGCCCACGGGCGCGCCGGGCGGGATGCCGTCGCTGGACAGCATGAGCCGGGGGCTGGGGGCCTCGCTGGACGCCTTCTCGCGCGGGCTGGGCTCCATGCTGGATACGGCGGGCAGCGTCTTCGTCAGCCGCCCGTCCTCCTCCCGTGGTGGGGGCTGGAGCGGTGGCTTTGGTGGCGGCGGCAGAGGCGGTGGCGGCGGAGGAGGCGGCGGTGGCGGCGGATTTGGATAAACCGCTGGCCCGTCGCGGCCCGAGATGGATTTGGACTCACAGCACAGGTTTCGGAGGTGAAAGGTGCTTCAGGAGTATTTTGAGTTCCTGGATTCTGGCGAGATTCGCATAAAGGGCACGCGAGTGGGGCTGGAAATTGTCCTGCGGGATTATCTGCTGGGCGCTGGCCCGGAGGAGATTGTACTCCGGTATCCAACTCTTTCTCTGGAGCAGGTTCACGCGGCGATTTTATACTACCTGCAAAACACCGATCGGATTAACCAGTACCTGCGAGAATGCTGGCAACTGGGGGAGGAGGCCTGGATGGAGCAACAGCGGCACCCCTCTCCGTTTGTGCAGGACTTGAGGAGACGTATGGCTGAACAGCGCCGATCTTTGCAGGAAGCGCCGATCGGACATCCCACTTCGGTTGTGGTCTGATGGCCCGGCCCCGATACTTGCTGGACGAGCATATTCCCCGGGCTGTCCAGCGCCAGTTGCTACGGCGGGATTTCCGTATTGAGGTACTGGCTGTAGGCGACCCCGGGGCACCGCCGGCCGGGACTTCCGATCCCGACATCCTGGTCTGGATTGAGGAGAACGGCTATATCCTGGTTACAGAGAACCGGCGTACTCTTCCTGGGTACCTGAAGGCCCATTTTGAGGCTGGCCGGCATGTGCCGGGAGTTTTCTGGCTGCGCCCGGGGGTCAGCGTAGGGGAGGTGATTGCAGAACTGTATCTGATTTGGGAAGTGTCTACGGCGGAGGAGTTCCAGGATCAGGCCTTGTATTTACCATTGTGATGAAAGGAGAAGGAGAAGTTCTATGAATACCGGACGCACGTTGGGGGTTATCCTCATCATCGGAGGCATTGTCCTCTGCCTGCTCATTGCGGCGGTCAGCCTGACCTCCGCGCAGACCACGGGCGGGCGAGTGCTGGGCGCGGTCTTCGGGGCCCTGTTAGGGGCTCCGATGGCCGCGGTGGGGGCGTTTATCCTCTTCCGGGCCCAGCAGGAGGCGCGGGAACTGGCCGTCGTGGAGCAGCAGAAGAAACTGCTGGGCATGGTGCGCTCCCAGGGACGGGTCAACATCGCCGAGGCCGCCCTGGAACTCCGGGTCAGCCGGGACACCGTCAAGGAGTGGGTCTACGACCTGGTCAACAAAGGGCTCTTTACCGGCTACATCAACTGGGATCAGGGCGATCTCATCTCCGTGGATGCGGCGCAGATGCGCACCAACAAGTGCCCCCACTGTGGAGGCGAACTGGAACTGGCGGGCAAGGGCGTGGTCCGATGCCCGTACTGCGGGACAGAGATATTTTTGTAGGGGGGAGTATGGAGATTCGCCACTACCGGTTTGACCGGATTACCTTGAACCCGGATAAATGCTTTGGTAAACCGTGCATCCGTGGGCTGAGGATTCCCGTGGCCTCTATTCTCAGTTACCTGAGTTCGGGGATGAGCATGGAGGATATTCTGCGGGAGTGGCCCGAACTGGAGCCGGAGGACATCTATCAGGCCCTCGGATATGCCGCCTGGATGATGGAAGAGAGGATCATTCCCCTGGCAGAGGTGGTGGCTGGATGAGGTTTCTACTCAATCGTTGAAAATCAGAGCCGTATTGTCAAACCGGGTGCCGCTGTAAGAGTTCCCCACCACATATGCAAAAGAAGCAGAGGGAGTGAAGGCGAATGTGGACAGCAGAAAGGGAGTTTTTCTCATGGGTATTTAACGAGCATAAGGCTAAACCAGAGCAACTTTTCTACCGTGTGGGGGACAGACACTTTTTCTACCTACCCAAAAGAGTCAAAGGGGAAGGCCAGGTTATGCAAGCTCGCAACCCATGGGTTGGCAAGTTCACAGAAAAGTGGGCGGAAAAGTTTTTGAGGCCCATTGTGGAGAAATTGGGCCTTTATGTAGTGCGAAGGGCCATTATACGAGAATGGGGACTTTTCGGACAGCGAGCCGCTGACCTGATCATTTGCCAAACCCCACAGAAGTCTCAAAGGGTTGACCCTAAAGCCGTTATCGCCATTATAGAAGTCAAGATGTCCATAGCCTGGAACTGGGAATGGAAGCCAGCGTCGGGCGAAATTGTTTGCGCAGGCAATTTCCAAACACACCAAGGACGTCCCAGTGTGCAGCGAAGTGACACAGTACTGAAGGCCTTAGGCAAAGCCATAGAAGTACGCGGCAAAGGTTTTGGCGGGGCTTTCTTCGTTCTTTGTAATACCCCCATCCCTGACGATTATCAAACTCAGATTGACGGGTGTAAGCGTATAGGTATTATGCAAGGTTTCATCTCTGTTAATCCCCAACCTTTAGAGGGGAAAGATAGCCTGAAGCGGACTAAATTTGAAGGGTTCGTGCGATGGGATAGCCCTGATGAAGCATATACGACTTTGTCTTCTTGGTTGGCACAACGGTCGCAATTTTTCAGTGGCTATCTCCCTCTGGAACAACTGGGGAAGTTGCTTGAGACGGCGTCGCGAGAAAGTGCCCCTCTGGACAAAGCGCGCTGTTTCTTAGAAGCCCTCAGGGAGGTGCTTTGAGGATGGCGGAAAATCGGCGGCGGAAAACGACCACAAGTTCCTTTGGTATCCCGGCCCGTATTGCTCATGATTCCACACCTTTCTACAGCCGTCGGCTTTATGAGGGATTGCCAAAGGAAAAGCCCGTGGCTTACCGGGAAATGCCCCTACCACCAGATTGCGTCAACCAGATTTTCTGTAAGAGTTCCGAGCGGATGGAGGAGTTGCCCGATTGCTCCGTTCACTTAATGGTTACATCGCCCCCCTACAATGTGGGCAAGGAGTACGATGATAACCTGACTCTGGACGAATATCGTGCCTTCCTGAAGCGGGTTATGGCTGAAGTCTATCGGGTGCTGGTGCCGGGAGGACGGGCTTGCATCAACCTGGCAAATTTGGGACGTCGTCCCTATTTGCCTCTCCATGCCTTCGTCATACAAGATATGTTGGAATTGGGTTTTTTGATGAGGGGGGAAATCATTTGGGATAAAGCATCCAGCGCCAGTCCGTCAACGGCTTGGGGGAGTTGGTGCTCGCCCCAAAACCCCACGCTACGGGATACCCACGAATACATTCTAGTCTTCTGCAAGCAAAATTTCTCTCGCCCCAATCCTTTTGGGCGCACACCAACCATAAGCCGTGACGAATTTCTTGAGTTTACCAAAAGTGTCTGGCGATTTCCCGCTGAACCAGCCACCAAGGTTGGTCATCCTGCACCCTTTCCTGTAGAATTGCCGTATCGGCTCATTCAGCTTTACACTTTTGAAGGTGAAGTAGTTCTTGACCCGTTCATCGGCAGCGGCACGACAGCGATAGCAGCTCTAAAAACAGGTCGCGCTTTTGTAGGCTACGATATTAACCCTGACTATGTGGCACTGTCAAACCAGCGTATCGGGGCCTTTCTGGCTCAACGGCCACTATTTGAGCTTGATGATGTTTAGCAGAAGAAAGGCACGAACGCAGGCCTAAAGCGACGGCGATCCCATATGGATGCGGGTTGGGCCGGAAAGGCTGGATGATGAAATAGGGGACAGCGCTGTTAGGCGGCATCATAGTCGCGACCGTACCACATTAAACATTGTCAATGAAAGGAGATAGTAGACCATGACCGACCTGTACAAGCGAGTCAGCGATGCCCGCACCGGGCTGGAGAAGTTGCTGGGCCAGATCCCCGGATACAAGGGCTACAAAGAAAAGGAAATGCGCCGGGAGTCCGACAAACTCCTGCGCCAGGCGGTCGTCACCCGGATGGAAGCCCAGCGCCGCCGAATGCAGGGCCTCCAGCGGCAACTCATCAGCGCCGGACGCCTGGAATACCTGGACGACCTGGGCGTGGCGGTCACCCAACTCCAGACCTTCATAGACCGGGTCCGGCGGGCCACCTACGGCTACAGCGGCCTCTTTGACGCCACCCGCATCCGGGAGGAGGAACTGGACCGCCTCTACGACTTTGACCACCAACTCCTGGAGTACGGGGACCGACTCTCGGCGGCGCTGGATACCCTGGAGACCGCCATTCCCAGCGGTGAGGGGCTGGCCGACGCGCTGCGCGCCGTCCAGAGCATCTGCGCGGAGGCCAACGATACCTTCAGCATGCGGGAAGAGATCATCCTGGGCACCCAGCCCAGCCAGTAGGCGTAAAGCGTGAAACGTGAAGCGTGAAACGTAAAGCGTGAGAGGAGGAACAATGGCAAGAATCTTTGACATCATTGAACTGCCCGACGAGATGGCCGGCGACATCGTCCGGCGTTTTCCGGAACAGGGCTCCGGGGACTTCCGCATCGGCTCCCAGGTCATCGTCCGGGAGAGCCAGGCCGCCGTTTTCTTCCGGGACGGGAAGGCCCTGGACGTCTTCGGGCCGGGGCGGCACACCATCACCACGGCGAACATCCCCCTGCTGGTGAACCTCATCGGCAAGGCGTTCTCCGGCGAGACTCCCTTCAAAGCGGAAGTCTACTTCGTCTCCACGCGGGAGTTTCTGGACCTGAAGTGGGGGACGCCGGAGCCCATCACCATCCGGGATGCCGTCCTGCGGATGGCCCGCCTGCGGGCGTTCGGGACGTTCGCCATGCAGGTCAGCGACCCCCAACTCTTCGTCAACCAGATTGTCGGCGCGCAGCGGCTCTACCGGACGGCCGACATTGAACGGTTCCTGCGCAGCATCATCATCACCAAACTGACCGACCTGCTGGGGGAGTTGGGCCGCTCCATCCTGGACATCCCGGCGATGGTGGAGGAACTGGCCGCGGGCGTGACGGCCAAAGCGGAGCCCGATTTCGCCGCGCGGGGGCTGCTCCTCAAGTCCGTCTACATTGAATCCATCAGCCCGACGGAGGAGACGGCCAAGGCGATTGACCAGGCGGCCGCGATGGGCGCCATCGGCGATATGGACGCCTACCTGAAGTACCAGGCGGCGCTGGGGATGCGGGAAGCGGCCCAGCAGGGCGGTGCCGGCGGCCTGACCGGCGCCGGAGTCGGCCTGGGGGCCGGCGCGGCGATGGGCATCACGATGGCCCAGATGATGGCCCAGGCTATGCAGAAGCCCGCCCAGCCCGCCGAGCCAGCCGCGGCGGCACCGGCGGCCCCCAGGACCCCGCAGACAGCCGAGGAGGTCCAGGCGCTGCTGGACAACCTGGATGCCCAGTTGGCCAGCGGGGCCATCTCCGAGGCCACCTACCAGAAACTCTACGCCAAGTGGGAGGCGAAACTGAAGGAACTGCGGGGCGGATAGGGGAGATCGTGAGCGCGTTCGGCTTCGTGGCCCTCTGGGCCTTCAACCAGGCGCGGTTCGGATGAGCGGGCGCGGAGGGGGGCGCGGCGGTGAAGCCGCCGCGCCCCCTGCAAGCAAAAGTGCCAGGCACTTCGGAAGTGCCTGGCACTTTTTGTCGCTGGTCGGGGCGCGGGGATTTGGACCCCGGACCTCAGCGTCCCGAACGCTGCGCGCTAACCGGACTGCGCTACGCCCCGAATCACCCCTAATTATACCGGGTTCGGCGATTTTGGCAAGCCGCTATATCAGCCGCGCCCGCGCCTTCGCGCTGACGTAGTCCATCCCCCAGACCATCGCCACAATCGCCCAGGTCGCCGTCCCCGCCGCCGCGTACTGGTTCAGCCCCACCCAGACCCGGAACTGCTGTCCGATGCCGCCTCCGCCGACGAACCCGATGACGGTGGACATGCGGATGTTGATGTCCCACTGGTAGAGGATGTAGGCCAGGAAGCGGGGCACCAGTTGCGGGAGGACGGCGTAGACCAGCACCTGCAGGGGGTTGGCGCCGGTCGCGGTGACCGCCTCCACCGGTCCCGGATCAATCTCCTCAATCGCCTCGGAGAAGAGTTTCGCCAGGTTGGGGATGTTGTTCAGCGCCAGCGCCAGCACCCCGGCGAAGGGCCCCAGCCCCACCCAACTGGCGCAGATGACCGCCAGAATCATCGGCTCCACCGACCGCCAGAGGTTGAAGACGGTGCGCGCGGCGAAATAGGCGGCCCGTCCCACCGGCCCGCGCCCCATCACGTTGCTGGCCCCCAGAAAACTGAGGGGGACGGCGACCACGGACCCCAGCGTCGTCGCCATCAACGCCATCAGCAGGGTGACCAGAGAGAGGTTCACCGTGGTGACCAGCGCCTCGCTGGGCCGGTATCCCCCCACCGTCCGCTTCCACGAAATCTCCACCTCCCCCGCCGTCCCTTCCTGCACCTCCATCAGCGGGTGGACGCGCGTCTCCATGCGGAGGGTACCGGCCGCGTCGGTCCGGCAACAGTTCTCCTTGACCCGCAGGAAGCCCCCGTCGGGCAGGCGCCAGCGGACGGAGACGTCGGCGTTGGGAGGCAACCCCTCGCCGGAGATGACCAGCGGGTCCCCCGGAGAGCCGCAGGGAATGGAGAGGGTGACTCGCGGCCCCTCGGGGGAGGAGGGGCTGGCGGGCTGGGGCACGGCCCCACAGGGCACCACCAGTGGGGCCGTGATGTGCACTTCCTCCGTCGGGCGGGTCAGGAGGTCGGGGAACAGGAAGGCCCGGCTGATGCGCAGGCCAGCGGGGGCTCCCTCTATCAGCGCGGGGAGGTTGATCTCGGCCACGCGCCACGACCAGATGAAGAGGGCCAGGAAGGCCGCCACCGCCACGACGGGCACCCCGTACCGCCGCAGAACGCCCCGGCGCGGCGCGCCCGTCCCGCCCGCAATGATCCGCTCCCGCAGCGCCGCACTGGCGTAGTCCAGCAGGGCCACCACCAGGACGATGGCGATGATGGCCGTCGCCATAGAATTGTAGCGGCTCAGCCGAATCCACTGGATGATCAGGAAGCCCAGCCCGGCGTTGCTCACCAGCCCGATGACGGTGGACATGCGCAGGTTGATGTCCCAGCGGTAGAGGGTGAAGGCCAGGAACGAGGGCAGAAACTGGGGGAGGACGGCGTAGACGACCGTCTGGGTCCAGTTGGCGCCGGTGGCCCGCACTGCCTCTATGGGGCCGGGGTCAATCCCCTCTATGGCCTCGGAGTACAGTTTCCCCAGCGCGGCGATGGAGTGGAGGAGGAGCGCCAGCGTCCCGTCAAAGGGGCCCAGTCCCACCCAGACGGCGAAAATGATGGCCCACATCAGCGTCTCTATGGAGCGGACGATGTTCAGGACCGTCCGCACGACGTAGTAGACGGCCAGGCCGACGGGGTGGCCTCCCATCAGGTTGCGGGCGGCCAGGAAACTGACCGGGAGGGCGAAGAGGGTCGCCAGGACGGTGGCGATGAAGGCCAGCGCGATGGTCTCGCCGATTTTCTCCAGGACCAGCCGGAGGGTCTCCGTGGGTTGGAGGGAGCCGTAGGTCCGGTACTGGCGGGCCTCAATGCGGTGGGTCTGGGTCTCGCCGGGGCCGGGCCGACGGTCCAGCGGGACCGAATTGACGGGGACCTGAACGGTGACCCGAAAGCGGCCCTCCCCGTCGGCGGGGACGACCGGGGGGACGCCGTCTTTCAGCACCCGCTGGTAGTCGCCGATGGGGTTCTGCCACCAGATTTCCACGTCCAGGCCGGGGAGGAACCCCTCCCCCTCCAGGGTGATGGTCTCCCCCAGCGCGGCGCAGGGGACGTCGGTCTTCAGGCGGGGCTGGGCGCTGGCCTGCCCCTGGGGCGGGGGCAACGGCTCCACACAGGGGACCTGGAAGGGGAGATACCCGATGTGGCTCTCTTTGGGGTACTCCAGCAGTTCCGGATGCACCAGGGCGCGGACGATGGGGCGGACGGCGGGCCAGCCGCTGACCAGGCGGCCGGGGTTGATCTCCGTCGCCCGGACGGCCAGCGCGTAGACGATGAACGCGCCCAGCAGGAACGGCGCGACGGTGCCGGAGGGTCGGTTCCGGGCCGACTGGACGGCATCCCACACCCCCCACAGCCAGACGGCCCCCAGCGGCACCAGGAGCAGCGGGACCTTCTGCCAGAGGATCAGCCCACCCAGGGCCAGGACGGTTGCCAGAAGCCCAACCCCGCGGCTCCGCTGGCCCTGGACCATCTGCCCCAGGCCGGGGAGGATCAGGGAAAGGAGCGGCGGCCATTTCGGAAGCCGCCGGTGCTCGGATGCATCGGTCCGGTGAGCCATAGAGGCGTTCTCCGGTGTGCCTTCTGGTCTGACCACCTGACAGTTCGGAATCGGACACGGATAGGCTTCATCGGAAATAGGACGCGGATGAACGCGGATGGACGCGGAAGAGCGAAGCAATCGCCTGTAGCACAGGCTTTTAGCCTGCATACCGGCCTGGCGGCCAGCGCTACATCGGCCTGTAGCGCAGGCTTTTAGCCTGTATACCGGCCCGGCGGCCGGCGCTACATCGGCCTGTAGCGCAGGCTTTTAGCCTGCATACCGGCCCGGCGGCCAGCGCTACAGATTCCCGCCGACGGTGACCATCTCCGCCTCTTCGCCGTACACCTCCTTGAAGCGCTCGCGGGTCAGTTCCTTCGGATGCCCTTCAAAGACCAGCACCCCCTCCTTCAGACCGATGACGCGGGTGGCGTACCGGTGGACCAGGTCCAGGAAGTGGAGGCTGCAGATGACGGTGATCCCCTCCTCCCGGTTCAACTGTTCCAGGTACTGGAGGATGGAGTGGGCCAGGACGGGGTCCAGGCTGGCGACGGGCTCATCGGCCAGGATGAGTTGGGGCTCCTGCATCAGTGCGCGGGCAATCCCCACCCGCTGTTGCTGACCGCCGGAGAGTTGGTCGGCCCGGCTGTGGATTTTATCGGCGATGCCCACCCGTTCCAGCGCGGCAACGGCCCGCCGATGGTCTTCGGGGGGGAAGTAGTGGAGGAGGCTCAGCCAGGGGTCGGCGTACCCCAGGCGCCCGGAGAGGACGTTGGTCAGGACGGAGGAGCGCCGCACCAGGTTGAACTGCTGGAAAATCATCCCAATCTGGCGGCGGATGCGGCGCAGTTCTCGGGGGCTGGCCGCGGTGATGTCTATCCCGTTCCAGATCACCTGCCCGGAGGTGGGCTCAATCAGGCGGTTGATGCACCTCAGCAGAGTGGACTTTCCAGAACCGGAGAGGCCGATGACGGCCAGGAATTCCCCGTCGGCGACGGTGAAACTGACGTCCCGCAGCGCCACCGTCCCGTTGGGGAAAACTTTGGTCAGGTGTCGGACTTCCAGCATCGGCGCTCCCTGCAGATGGAAAGGAATCCTCCCGCAGGCCGGAGACCTGCGGGAGGATTCCCGAACCCGGCGATTACTTCACCAGGTCCTCAATGTTGATCCCGGCCTTGCTCAGGTCGGCGCGGAAGGCGTCGTAGAAGGAGTCATCCGCCGGCTTGAGCCCCTCAATGCTGTAGACGGTCTTCAGCGCGGCCTTCCCCTCCTCCCTCTGGGCGATGTCCAGCAGGGCCTGGACAACCTTCTGCCGCATATCGGCCGGGAAGTCCTTGATGAAGGAGACATTGTCGTTGGGGATGTCCGACGTCGTCGCCAGGACGACCACCTTCTCCTTCACGTCCGGGAAATCCTTCTCCACCGAACTGCGGGCGTCGGAGTAGGTGGCGCCGGCGTCGCAGTCCCCGTTGTAGACGGCGACCACGACGTTGTTGTGGGACCCGGCCTCCACGGTCTTGGCGAAGTCGGCGTCGGGGTCAATCCCGTTGGCCTTCAGCATGATGCGGGGGATGATGTAGCCGGAGGTGGAGTTCGGGTCCACCCAGCACATCACCTTCCCTTTCAGGTCCTGCAGGGACTGGATGCCGCTGTCGGCCCGAACGATGATCTGCCCCTTGTAGGAAGTGGAGCCGAAGCGGACGGTCACCAGGGCGACGTCCACGCCGTACTTCTCGTGGGCCAGGACGTAGTTGAAGGTGTTGAGCCAGCCGATGTGGGCCTTCCCGGCCCCCATGGCCTCCCGCACGGCGGCAAAGTCCGTGCCCACGTTGGCCTTGACCACCAAGCCGGTCCGGTCGGAGATCATCTTGGCCAGTTGCTCACCGCCCGCGATGATCTCCTGGGTGTCCCCAGAGGGGACGAAGGACATGATGATGGGGTTCTCCTCGGTCCCCAGGGCGGGGGCCTTCTTGCAGCCAGCCGTCCCGACCAGCACCGCGATGACGGTCAGCATGGCAAGGAACAGAAGGATGCGTCTGGACATGGGATACCTCCTTATGTTTGAGGTTATAGGATAGGATACACGTTGGCAGGATACAGGCCTGGCGGCCTGTGCGACACCAGCCTGCGGCCGGCGTTACACACTCTGGTAGCGCAGGCTGTTAGCCTGCAGGATACAGGCCTGACGGCCTGCGCTACACCAGCCTGCGGCCCGCGCGACACCGGCCGGGCGGCCCGCGCGACATTTACGGCGCCGTCACCACCAGGTTGTCAAAGCGAACCTCGGCGGTGCTGCTCTCGTAGGACGTGGCGGTCAGGGCAATGTCGCCGCTGGTGAATTCCGAGTCCTCCGCCTCCGCCAGCAGGGTGCCGTTGACCGTCAGGCTCAGTTTGGAGCCGCTGCAGACGGCCCGGATGTGGTTGGTCGCATTCCCCTGCCGGATGGCGCTGGACTCCGTAAAGTCCACCAGCCACTCATATCCCGCGTCGGTCCCCTTCGCGATGGCGTAGTAGCCGTCGCCGGAGATGAGCAGGTAGTAGCCCACCCCGCTCTCCGGGTCCGCCGTCCGGCAGATGACCCCGTAGTCGGTGTTGTTGTTGGCCGGGCCGGAGACCTGAGTGGCATCCACCTCTATCACCACGTCGGTGAAGGACCGATTGGCGACACCCCACATCGTGTTGGCGTCCCCATAGGAGACGACGTAGTAATACCCGTCGCCGTAGCCCACTTTGCCGGCATCGTACTCTCCGACCTCCCAGCCGGACTTGGGGTTGCTGAAATCGTCCTGGAAGAGGACCACGGGCTTCCCCCCGCCGGGCTCACCGATGGGCGGCGGCGTCCTCAGGCCGGGCAGGGAGCAGGCCAGCAAGGCCAGCGCCAGCAGCGCTCCACCCAGAAGAATCCGATTCCGCATCATCTTCGCTCCTTTCTTTTTAGATGGAATTTACCACGAAGGGCACAAAGTACTTCACAAAGGGTAATTACCTACCCTGAATCGTTTGCAGATAATGTAGCGTAGGCTTTAGCCTGCGAATACAGGCCTGGCGGCCTGCACTACAGGGGCATGCCTTCGCCGCGTCTTTGATAGCGCTTGCCCGGGGGCTCCTTCGTGCCCTTTGTGTGACCTTCGTGTCCTTCGTGGTTTGATCAAGACTCAAACACTGCCTCCACCTCCTCCAGTTCCAGTTTCCGGAAGAGGGGCTGCGGGGGGCGCAAAGATTGACCGGCGGGCAGTTCGCTAGGGACCCACCGCCCCACCGCGCCGGTGGGGTCGTAGCACAGCGCGTCGTGGACGCGCCCGGCCTCCCGGAAGGTGGCGATGTATTGCCGGCCAAAGAGGGTCCCTTCGTAGCCCAGGTACTGGTGGAGCGCTTCGGAGGAGAAGGGGATGAAGGGGGCAAAGAGAATCTTCAGGGAATCAATGGCCCGCAGGGCGACGTAGATGGTCGTCCCGGCCGCCGCCCGGTCCTCTTTGATCTGGAACCAGGGGCTTTTCTCCTCCAGGTATTTGTTGACCTCCCGCGCCAGGGCCATGGTCTCGCTCAGGGCGGCGCGGAACTGGCACCCGGCCAGCATGCGGCCGATGGGGCCGAAGGCCACGTCTATCCGGGCCAGCAGCCCGACGTCGGTCCGGTCCATCAGTCCGGGCACCGGCACCCGTCCCTCAAAGTGGCGGTAGGCGAAGGTCAGCACCCGATGGCAGAGGTTGCCCCAGGTCGCCAGGAGTTCGTCGTTGTTGCGGCGGACGAAGTCCTCCCAGAGGAAATCCGTATCCCGCGTTTCGGGCATCACCGAGGCGATGTAGTAGCGCAGGGGATCGGGGGCGAAGTGGTCCAGGTAGACGGGGAGTTCAATGACGAGGCCCCGACTCTTGGAGAATTTGCCCGTTCCCAGATTCATGAATTCGTTGGCCGGGACGTCGTAGGGGAGATTCAGGCGACGGGCGGGGTCGTCCTCGTACAGCCGCTCTATCCCGATCAACTGGGCGGGCCAGATGATGGTGTGGAACGGAATGTTGTCTTTGCCGATGAAGTAGACGGTGCGGGCGGCGGGGTCGTACCACCACTCCTTCCAGGCGTCGGGGCGGCCCTGGTTGCGGGCCCACTCAATGCTGGCGGAGAGGTAGCCGATGACCGCCTCAAACCAGACGTAGAGCCGCTTGCCCTCGTAGCCGGGCAGGGGAACGGGGATGCCCCATTCAATGTCCCGGGTGATGGGCCGGCCCTGGAGCCCGGCGGCGACGTAGTTGCGGGAGAAGGTCAGGACGTTGGGCCGCCAGTGCTCCTTGTCCTCGTTCAGGTAGGCCGCAATGCGGTCCTGCAGGGCCGGCAGGTCCAGGAAGAAGTGCTCCGTCTCCCGGGGGACGGGGATACTGCCGTCTATTTTGCTGCGGGGATTGATGAGGTCCAGCGGGTCCAGCAACCGCCCACAGTGGTCGCACTGGTCGCCCCGCGCTTCGGGGTAGCCGCAGTGGGGACAGGTCCCCTCCACGTACCGGTCGGGCAGGAAGACGCCGCTGGTCTCCGAGTAGAGTTGGACCTGGGTCTGGCGGTAGAGGTACCCCCGTTCCAGCAGGCGCAGGAAGATGTCCTGAGCCACCCGGTAGTGGTTCTCCGTGTCGGTGTGGGTGAAGAGGTCGTAACTGATGCCGATGCGCTGCTGGGTGTCCAGGAACCGGGCGTGGTAGCGCTCAAACAGTTCCCGGGGGGTGACGCCTTCCTTCTCGGCCCGGACGGTGATGGGGGTTCCGTGGGAGTCGGAGCCGGAGACCATGAGGACGTCGTTTCCGGCCAGGCGGTGGTAGCGGGCGAAGATGTCGGCGGGCAGGTAGGCGCCGGCCAGGTGGCCGACGTGCAGGTCTCCGTTGGCGTAGGGCCAGGCGACGCAGACGAGAATCTTCTCGGGCATTTCCCTCTCCTCCATTGGAGATGCCGGACACTTCCGAAGTGCCTGGCATCTGTATTCGTACAGGCTTCCTCACCCCACCCCCGCCGCCTGTGGCGGCAGCGGCGAAGCCGCTGGGGGAGGGGTGAGGCTGAACAGTTATCCGTATTCTACTACGGTTCGGTTATAGGGCAAGCCAGCAACCGGCGCGGGGCGTGGGTCAGGAGGCGGGGGCCGCTGGCCTCCACCACCACCGTATCCTCCACTTTGGCCATGAGGCCGTCGGCGGGCGCGCTGACCTCCACCTCCAGCGCCAGGACCATTCCCACGGCCAGGGCGGTCTCCTCGCGCGGCCAGAGGACGGGGGGCTCGTCTATCTCCAGGCCCAGGCCGTGGCCGACGAAGCCGGGAAGGGAGAGGCGCCCCGGGGCGAAGTGCGGGGGCGCTCCCCGGGCCAGGGCCGCCTCCGCCACCGCGTAGACTTCGGCGACGGAGACGCCGGGGCGGAGGGCAGAGAGGACGGCCTCCTCCACCGCCAGCGCGGCCTCAAAGAGGGCCTCCTGGGCCGCCGTTGCCCGTCCCACGACGCAGGTCCGGGACTCGTCGGCGGTGTAGCCGTCGTACGTGGCGCCGATGTCCAACACGACCAAGTCGCCGGGGCGGACGGTCCGCCGGGAGGGGCCGTAGGGGGTGCCCGGGCTCAGGCCGGCGCCGGTGATCACCAGGCCGTGGCCGCCGCGAACGGTCAGGTTCTCCCCGCTCATCAGCAGGACACCGCCCCCGCGCGCGCCGGGGTAGCGGAGGGGCTGGTAGCCCTCGTGTCCGGCCCGCCGCAGGGCGGCCTCCACCTCCGCGGCCAGTTCCAGTTCGGAAAGGCCCGGGCGGAGGACGGGGGGCAGGGACGCATGCCCGGCATCGGCGACAGCCGCGGCCCGCTCCGTGGCCCGGATTTCCTCCGGGTCCTTGATCATCCGCTGGGCCAGGACCAGGGGGCTGATGTCCTCCACCTCCCATGCGGGCAGGGCCTCCCGCATCCGCCGGTACAGTTGGGCCGGCATGATGTCCAGGTCGGCGCCCAGGGTGCCCTGAGCCAGCCCCTGGGCCGCCAGGACGGCGGCCACGGCGTCCCAACCGCCCCCCGGTTCCACCCGCTCCAGGGTGGCCTCCCGACGGGCCAGGTCCAGCCCCCGGCGGACCAGCAGGACGGCCTCCTGGGAGCCCACCACCAGCGTTGCCGGGCGGGCCGTCCCGGCGTAGTACAGGATGTCGCGGGGATGGACCAGCACGGCGGCGTCCACCCCGGCTCTGGTCAGGCGTCCCTGTAACTCATTCAGCCGGTCGTTCAAATCTCCTCCAGGAATCGCGATGGATGGTCTTCAGTTTTCCGCCGAACAGAGGTTTGCGGCGGACGGCAAATCCGCCCACTGCAGACCCCCTTCTTCCCCGCAGGGAGCAAGGGGGATAAGAGGGGGAAACCCAACGGGCGGGATAATAAAAATACGGGGTTTGACATAGCGGCCTTCGGCCGCTGCGTCAAACCCCTATTTTACTTTGAATTGGCCAGACCGCAATCAGCCCGCTGCCAGCGGGCTGGCAGCCTGTGCGACGCTGCCCGCCAGAAGCCCGCGTCGGCAGGAGGGACAAAGGTTCCACCAGGGAGTGTCGCCGCCCCCCAGCGCTTCCTGAACCTGGGGGAGCAGGGCCGCCAGCGCCTTCTCCGGAGCGAAGGGGTGCCCGCAGGCCGCGCAGCGCCGCAGGGAGAACGCCAGTTCCACCGCCTCCGGTGCCCCGGCGACTTCCCCCAACGTGATCGCGCCGGGCGGGCAGACCTCCTGGCAGCGGGAACAGTCCTCATCGCAGACGCCGGGGAAGCGCAGAAAGCGGCGACCGTCCTCATCCCGCAGGGCAATCAGGTGGGCCGGGCAGACCGACGAGCAGGCCCGGCATCCGAAGCACAGGTCCGGGTTGACGATCAGCCCCCTCATAGCCCCCTCCTCTCCAGGCCAGCAGCCCACTCCCGACCTGCCACCGCCCGCCGCCAGGCGGCGAAATCGGCCACGCAACGGTAGGTCAGCGCCCCGCTGGGGCAGGTCAGCGTGCAGGCCGGCTCCTCCCGATGCGGGCAGCGGTCGCACTTCAGGGCGATGCGCCGCTCCCACTCTCGCCCGATGACGCCGTAGGGGCAGACCATGGTGCACATCCAGCAGCCGATACAGCGGTCCGGGTTGTGGGTGACCAGGCGGGTGACCGGGTCCTGGGTCATCGCGCCGGTGCGGCAGGCGGCCACGCAGGGGGCATCTTCGCAGTGGCGGCAGAGGAAGGGCATCTTCCGCTCCAGGACGTACTCCACGTAGAGGCGGCGGCGGGGGCGCGGGGTCTCGGCGATGGCCCCGAAGAGGGTCCGGGAGCGGGAGTGCTCCACCGCGCAGGGCAGTTCGCATGAGAGACAGCCCACGCAACGGTCCAGACGGACGAAGATTTCTCTCATGGCTCACCCCCTCCCTACAGGCCCAGCGCGGCCCGCTTGGCGGCGATGTGGTCCAGGATCAGGCGGGCGGCCTTGAACAGGTCGGGCTCCACGGCGAACTTGCCGCCGACCACTCCTTCCGCGCCAGCAGTGAGCAGTTGCGCCACGTTGGGGCTCCCCAGTACCTGCGGGACCGTACCCAGCACGGTGAGAATGCCCGAGGCGACCACGTAGGCACCAATGCTGACCGCCTTCTCGCTCATCCACTCCGGCGCGGCGCCCGCCACTGGCAGGTCGCTGATGTCCACGCCCAGGGCGTTGGCGATGGCCGCGCACGCCACCAGGATACGGCTGATGTCCACGCAACTGCCCATATGGAGGACCGGCGGGATGCCCAGCGCCCGGCAGACGCCCTTCAACCCGTCCCCGGCCTGCTCCGCCGCTTCGGGCAGGAGCAACCCGGCCTTGGCGCAGGCGATGGCGTTGCATCCGGTGGTGACGACCAGGACGTCGTTGCGGATCAGTTCCCGGACCAGGTTGACGTGGCCATAGTCATGCTGGACTTTGGGGTTGTTGCAGCCCACGACGGCCACAATGCCCCGAATCGCCCCGCTCTTGACCGCCCCCAGCAGCGGGTCCAGACTGCCGCCCAGCGCGGCCAGTATGGCCTCCACGCTGAAGCCGACCACGGCCTCGCTCTTCACGTCCGGGATGAAGACGCGCGCCCGGTTTCGGTTGGGGTAGTTCTCCACCGCTGCGCGGACGATGGCCCGGGCGGTCTCGTAGGCCGTCTCCTCGTGGAATTCCATATGCACGGCGCCGGGGAATTTCGCCTTGGGGGAAGTGGAGATGAATTTGGTGTGGTAGCAGGCAGAGAGGTCGGCCAGCGCCGGGAAGATACACTGGACGTCCACCACGACGGCCTCCACCGCGCCGGTCATCACCGCCAGTTCCTGCTGCAGGAAGTTGCCGGCGCGTGAATAGTTACAGAGGCAGGTAATTTCACAGGTCGCAAGATTGGGACACACCCGGTTGCGCGCGATTTCACCTTTGCGGCAAGTTGTGCGATAATATACAGGAGTTACGCAGTTGGTCTTTTTTGCCACGAATTGCACGAATTTACACGAATAAAAAGAAATGACTTCACTGCAAAAAGGGTTCTTTATCGCAGAGACCGCAGAGTACGCAGAGCAATATTTATTAAAGAAAATCTCTGCGCTCTCCGCGTTCTCTGCGATGAGTTTTTGCAGTGAACTCAAGAAATAAAATTCGTGCCAATTCGTGAAATTCGTGGCGAATTCCGAAATATATCGAGACTGCCGCCTGTGCGGCGGGCAAAATCTCAGACCTATGACCGCTACAGACGACCCCCTTCGCCTCATCGCCGACGGGATGCTGGGACGGCTGGCGCGCTGGCTGCGGCTCCTGGGGTACGACACGGCCTACGAGAAGGACGCCGATGACCTGGAACTGGCCCGCCGCGCCCGTGCGGAAGGCCGCGTTCTCCTGACCCGTGACCGCGCCCTGGCCGCCCGCCGGGGCCTGCGGACTCTGCTGATCACATCGGAGCGGGTGCAGGAGCAGGTCCAGCAGGTGGTGGAGACATTGGGACCACCCCCCAATCCGGCCCTCTCCCGCTGCAGCCTCTGCAACGTGCCGCTGGAGCCCGCCACTCCCCAGCAGGTCGCCGACCGGGTGCCCCCCTACGTCCTCCAGACGCAGGAACGGTTCGGGGTCTGCCCCAACTGCGGGCGGGTCTACTGGGCCGGCACCCACCTGCAGCATATGCGGCGGTATGTGGGTTCTCTTTTGTAACTGTTCAGCCTCACCCCTCCCCCAGCGGCTTCGCCGCTGCCGCCGCAGGCGGCGGGGGTGGGGTGAGGAAGCCTGAATAGTTATCCCAATTTTAGGACAACTGCTCGCAGTTGTCCTACGCCTTCGGGGCACATCCGGCGTGACTCCCTGTTTGACATCTCCCTTTTTCCGTGATATAGTCTGTGCTGAATGGAACGCAGGTCGCCGGGCCTGTATTCGCAGGCTGACAGCCTGCGCCACGTGTAGTGCAGGCCGCCCGGCCTGTGGTTTGCAGGCTGACAGCCTGCGCCGCGTACCGGCCCAATAATATGGTCAGGGGGTGGGGATATGCAACGTGCGCGGTCAGAACAACTGGTGGAGCGGTTGCGGGAACTTCAGCGCAACACGCCAGACGTGGAGGCGTCCGCGCTGGTCAGCGTGGACGGCCTGACCATCGCCTCGGCCCTTCCCTCTGGCGTGGAGGAGGACCGGGTGTCGGCGATGTCCGCCGCCATGCTCTCCCTGGGGGAGCGAATCGCCGGAGAACTGGGGCGGGGCGGGCTGGACCAGGTCTACGTCAAAGGGGCGGGGGGATACGTCCTGCTGGCCGCCGTAGGCACGGAGGCGGTCCTGACGGTCATGGCCCGGTTCACCGCCAAACTGGGCCTGGTCTTCCTGGAGATGCGCCGCGCGGCGGAGGACCTGGAACGGTTGCTGTAATCGGACGACAGACCACAGACGACGGACCACAGACCACAGACCACAGACGACGGACCACAGACCACAGACCACAGACGACGGACGACAGACCACAGACGACGGACGACGGACAACGGACGACAGACCACGGACCGGGATATGCCCAAGTACATTTTCTGCACCGGAGGGGTGCTGTCCAGTGTGGGGAAAGGGGTCACCGCGGCCGCCATCGGCCGCGTGCTGAAGGCGCGCGGGCTGCGCGTCACCATCCAGAAACTGGACC
>Ga0308310_1000314_pt1 | contig 20347 bp, 10 predicted proteins | sample HotsprSampleMS65_FD_203672 | JGI IMG/M metagenome (GOLD analysis project Ga0308310, IMG submission 203672) | Hot spring phototrophic mat microbial communities from Mushroom Spring, Yellowstone National Park, Wyoming, United States - 20090730_MS65 ...
GGGCTCGAAGTACCGTGGACCTTTGGCACCTTCAAGTTCCTAAAGCATGAGATCTTGGGTTCGATGCAGTGGAAACGGGTTTAAGGAGACCCATGGGAGCACTTTCCCCGGATTGCCTCCGACGGGGGGGTGGCCAGGCTCGATACGGCCGGAGGCCCTCCTTGAGGCGGCGGTTTGGCCGTTAGGTCCCCCGCCGGGGATGCATCGCAGGGGGTGGGAGTGAAGGTCGGGAAATGGCCGGCAGCCTGTGGAGCTACCAGGGAAGGGCTTGGCGGAGGTTCTAATAGGCGGCCCAGTAGGCCAAAGGACAAAGGATAGTTGGAGGTTGGAAGCTATCGCCCCGAGGTAAAGTCCCCAAACGGGGGTGCATCTCCTGAAGGTGGTCGGCTGGAACTATGTCCCGGAGGTTCGTAAAGGGGAGTTTTTATCGCCTCTAAATGGGCCTCTGGTAGCTCCGGGGACGCAAGGCGGAGTTCTTAGCGAGGAAGTACCTCCGAGGTTGGAGGACGGGCGGTGTTTAAAGAAATTTGGGGATTGCCGGTAGGGCGGCAGTTCCAGAAGTTTGCCTGGGCCTCTCCAGATGAGGGAACGATCGCCGACCCGGTCTTTCCTCGGAAGGGAGGTGGGAAAGCGAAGCTCTCCTTAGGGTTGGCAAGAAAATTGCTGAGGGCAAGGTGGGAGAGCCTCGGGGGTTGAAAAACTAGGGTTTTTGACCTTTGGAACTATCTCAAAGGTAGAGGGGATGGGTTGGTGGAGTAGGGTTTTCCCCGGCTGGGGCCCTGTAGCCCCAATTGGTCTTGTCGCAATGGTGGTGGGGACCATCTTTGCGTCAGGGGCGAGCGTTTGGGGACAAATCGGGGGCGGCCAGCCGGGAGTTCCTTCGATTGACTGGTCGCAACCGACGGCTCCCGTCCAAGGAGAGGGAGCAAGCACTTCACCCGTGCTATCGGCTCCCGGAGCCGCAACCGAAAAACCTTCTTCAACCGGGCCAATGCCGGGATTGGGCCCCATTCTGCCGGGATCTCCTCCGACGGGGACAAGAGGTCCCGTGCCAGCCCCTGGGGGTGTGCAAGAGGTTCAGCCGAGCGAATATTGGCTTCCCAGTAAATCGGGGGCTCTCCAGCCCGTTATCAATATCCCGTTCGAAGTGTTCGAAAAGATCTATACCCAAATCCAAAGCGGTGGTCAGCCCCCGGCCTACACGATCACGGCGTTGAGAATTGCAGGATCCGCGGGGGGAAACCGTGCTGAGCTAGAGTTCTCCATCCGAGCGTACATTCAAGGGGGCGGTTGGGTGGCGGTTCCGTTGGGAATGGATTCCGGGGCTGTGCTGGCCGAGTCGCAGCATTACGAAGGCCCAGGCCGATATTTCCTGGCCTTTGATGTCAAGCAGGGTTATGTGTGGTGGGTTCGCTCCGAATCAGAAGGCACCCACGAGCTTCGGTTTGTTATCTATGTACCAGTGGCTCGTTCCGACCAGGGTGCCCAGCTCCGGCTTTTGACCCCTCAAGCGGCTGTAGCAGAGGCGAGCTTGGAAATAACTGAAGGTCCCGTAGTTTTCGAGCTGGGAGAGGGTCTTCAGGTACGAGCGACCGAAGTTGGAGAAAAGAGTTCTAAGATCGAATTGATCGGCCTCGGCGGACAGCTGGGCAGAGGTGGGCAGCTGAGTATTGCTTGGCGGCCAGTGTCAGCCGCGTTGACCGGGCGGGAGACTCTCCAAACCGAGTTATCTGCTAAGGTAACCGCCCGCGTTTTTTCGGATCATGTGCTGACCTCAGCTGAGCTGAATTTCCGGGCCTTTGGAGGGGTCCTTCGGGAGGCCGAGATTTGTCTGCCCCCAAAGGCTATCTTGCTTCTGCCAGAGGAGGAAACGGCTTACAGGGTAGAAGGACTAGGGAGCTCCACCGAAGGGTCGGAGGGCTTTTTAGTCGTTCGTATCCGGTTTCCCGAGCCTCTGAAAACAGGTGGAGTCGTTAACCTTTCATGGCGGCAGGACTTGGCTGAAGGTGAGGAAGTGGACCTGGGATTTCGTCCCGGGACTGGAGTCGTTCGAAACTTTGGTGCCCTCATAGTGGTTAGCAGTACACCAAGGGTTTGCGAGTGGTCTTTGGCTGGGGACATCCGCCGAGTTGAGGCTAGTTCTCTGTCAGACCTGGTTCGGAAGCCCGAGGAAATCCTCGGGGCTTTCGAGTACTACTCCGGAGGTTACAAACTGCGGATGAGGTGGCTTCCTCAACGGAGCTATTTGACAGCCAGTCCGGAGTACGACTTAATGATTCACCCCGACTACATCCGCCTTGTGGGGCGGTTCCGGTTGTTTGTCCGCGGGCAAGGGATCACGAACTTGGAGTTGCTCACGGACGGTTGGCAAATAGAACAGATTGAACCGGAGTCCCTTTTAGCTGTTGAGATCCCTGTGTTACAGGAAAGTCCGATTTTTCCTTTGCGGCTATCCCAGCCTATCTTGGGTTCGTCGGAGGTCGTGGTGACGGCTCGACGAAAGCTGCAACTCTCGGAGGGAAAATTAAAGATCCCACTTTTAACTGCCAAGGCAGACCTCATCGGTTCGGGGAGTCTTACGGTTCGTTCCGAGCAAAATGTCGAAATCGTCTTTGATCCCTCCGAAAGTATCGGCATTTTCCGCCACGAGCAGGAGGGGATCGGACCGGCACTGGGAGGATTCCCGATTCGGGGTTACTTCCAAATTGAGCCGGCTCGCGAGAGTTGCCCGGTTTTCGTGGCCGATTGTTTTGTTCATCGTCAGGAAATCACCTTGGCCAGCGAAGCAACGGTTTTGCTTCGATCGGGTTCAGGAAGTTTGGAACAGAGGATTTTTTACGAGATCGCATACCAGCCCCTGGAGACTTTAACCTTGGCCATTCCGGAATCTATTGCCCGGAGCAACGGCCTGGAGCTGTTGCTTGATGGAGTGGCGATAGGGGCGATCCGCTCCTTAAGTCACGGGGATGGAGAAGGTAAGGAGGAAGTATCGATTCGGCGGATCATTCTTCCGGAGCCGCGACTGGGCCTAATGGAGCTGACGATTCGGGCGAGTTTTCCGGTTCCCTTTTTGCCTCCGAGGGCAAGTGCCAGCGTGAAGGTGCCTCTGGTGGTTCCCCGAGAAGGGGCGTGGAAGTCGAATCGTGTTCGTCTGTTGGTGGAGGAAGGTACCCGCGTGCAACCTCGGACCGGAATATGGCATGGTGCGGTGGACAGTTTCGGATGGCTGGAAGGGCCGGAAATACTTCTGTACACCGAAGGAGGCACGACTGAACTGCCGTTGGCCCTCCATCGACCTGGAGGCCAACGAATTTTTGTGGAACGGGCATGGATCCAGAGCTTTCTAGGATCCCGTGTTCGCCAGGATCGCGTGGTATTGCGTCTATGGACCGGCGAACCGGACATTGAAATCCGCCTACCCCCGGGGGTGGATCCGGATGAAATTTGGGTTACGGTGGCAGTGGGTTCGCCAGAGAACGTGCAAAAAATCCGGCGAGAGCTTACTCCAGGCGGGTCATTGCAGGTTTTCTTGCCGCAGCATTCCCAGGCGGAACCGATCTTTTTGGATCTCACCTATCGCCTGCCCGCCGAACTCCGTCAAGGTCAGCCACTTCAATTCGCCTTCGCCGAGGTGGAAGGGGGGGTTTGGATCCAGAGAGTTTATTGGCAGCTGGTGTTGCCCAGTCGTTGGCATCTCCTGGTGGGACCTAGCGACTGGCTTGGAGAATATCGCTTGGATTTTGTGGGCGGGGTTTTCGTCAGGCGACCTATCTTACAGGAGGATGAGCTTGCCGAATGGGTGGGAGCTCCCCAAATTCATGCAGTTCCCCAAGGTGCGGAGGTGTACCTTTTTAGTCGGTGTGATTCGGTGGTGCCCGTGAGAGTAGTGTTGATCCAGCGTCCGACGGCCGTTTTTGCAACCTCGGCGGTGATACTTATTGCGGGTTTGGCGGTGATTTATCTACCGGTTCTGCGGCATCCTGCCATGTTGCTTCTTGTTGCCGTGATGGTTGGGGCCGGGTCTGCTGTGGACCCAGTGTCGACCGTGTTGTTGGGGCAGGCGGGGCTATTGGGATTTATTCTCGTAGGGCTGGCTGCGGTTCTTCGTCGTAAGTTCCAGCAACCGGCGAGAGTTTCGCAAGAGGTACTGGCGGTTGGGTCAACCGAGGCCGAGTTGGCTCCTACAGGCCCGAGGTTATCGCCGGTTTCATCCACGCTTGAACGCTCTGCCCTGCCCGCTTCGTCATCTATTCGGGATTTAAGGATTTCTTAGCACGTCTAGCCTGGCCTTTGAGGTGGGAATATGTGTGGTTAGGCAAAATTGTTTTCGGATTTGCCATAATCCAGGAGGCTATCCCAAGGATTGCTTTTTTGTGGGATGCACGACAAACCGGTCGCCAGTGAACTAGGGAAACCCTCATGCAGCGGCTCTTGGTTAAACCAGGTCGGTTGGGAACGGCATTGGAGCCGCCGCTTGAAGGGCAATTTCGAGATAGCCTCTAAGAGCTCTCCGAAGGCAGTGCTCCTAAAGGTTTTTTCTGGGACTTCGTAGGGGTGGACAAAAAGGTACGATGGGCTCCAAATCTTTTTCGGGAAAAGGTGGCATCGAGGGTGTATGGGGCACTCCTATGCGGAAGGTCGGGGTGTTTCAAACAACCGCACGCTCGAGCCAGGTCTGGTGGACTTTTCTCTGCCTCCGGTTACTCCTAGTGGGAGTGGGCTCGTTCTGGTGGGGTTCGGCTGCGGGCCAAATCCCCTTGTCGAGTCCGCCTACTGTGGAAGAAAAGTGGCTCCGGTTTCGGCGGGTATTCGTGCTTGCTGAGAGACTGAGCGAAGCTCCCCGACAAAACGTTCCCTACGTGCCGGTGGAACCTGCGGAATTTGAGCAGCTGGTTCGGCTGGTGCTGGAACAAAGGGGCCCCGACCGAAGAACGTCCTCGGCTTTTGTTCAAACTGCCCGATACTATGCCCGCCTGGAGGCTGGGAATCTCGTCGACGGTCAAGCAATTTTGGAAGTTGCTCCCATTGGTAAAGACGGGGTAATTCCCCCGGTTTATCGGCTAGACCCACTGTCGTTTGCGGCTGGGGCGATAAGTTGGGCCGACCGGGATGGACAGCCCGCTAAGGCTGGATGGTGTGCAGCGGGCAAGTATAAGATCCTGGTGGATGGACCAGGTGTGTTGATGTTCCCATGGACATGTGCCGGCACTCGGCAGCAGGATGGGACAATTTTGTTCCCGTTAAGGTTTCCTGAAGCAGTTCAGACCCGCCTGACCGTGGATGCCCCAACCGAATTTTTGCCGCAAGCGGAAGGGCTGTGGTGGTGCGAAGGATCTCCTTCGGAAAATGTTCGGAGGTGGGTTTTCGAATTGGGAGGCCGAAGCCAATGGGACCTAGTGTGGCTGCCGGAAACCTTGGCTCTTATCCGGCCGTTGGTTGCCCTTTGGCTTGGTTATGAGCTTGGACCTCAGGGACTGGATCTTACTGCCCAGTTACAGCTGGAAACCAGCGAACGTCCCTTGGAGGAACTTCGCCTCCATATGGCAGCCGACTTGGAGGTATTGGAGGTTACTGCTCCGGGTGCGGAAGCTTTGTGGTATGTGCGGGAAGATCCTGAGGACTCCGATCTTCGTGAAGTTGTTCTCCGATTCTCTCCTCCATTAAAGGGTTATGGCCAGCTCATACGAATCCGGGCTATGGGTCCTGTCCGCCTTGGTCAAACGTGGACGCTTCCCTTCTTTGAGTATCGTGGTCCTGGGTGGGAAAGGACGGCTATACAGGTGACTATAAGGCCACCAATCGAATTGAGGGGGTTTCGTCTCCAAGGCGGTCGCCAGATTCCAGGCCCATCTTTAAACCGGTATTCGGAGGTAATTTATGCCGTATATGATCGCCCCGCCGGCCGAGCCGAAATCGAACTTTTTATCCCGCCTCCCCTCTATACCGCTTGGCAATTGACGGTAGCGGAATTCGGCCCCAGGGTCCAAAAAAGTCGGGTAGGGATCGCAGTGAAAGCTCTGCAGGGGGAGGTTTGGAACCTTTCTGCAAGGATCGGCCCGGGATGGTTCATAGAGAGTTTACAGCCAGAGCAGCCGGGAACGATTGTCGCTTGGCGGCTGGAAGAGCCCGGAGGGGACGGGGTACCCGATTCGAAGGTCCTCCAGATAGATTTAGCTCGACCCTTGCCTTCAGATCAGTGGATGACATTTTCGTTGGAATGTGTGCGGCGGTACGAGGAGAAAATGGATCGGCTACCGGCCCGCGATTTGGTGCCAATCGACTGGCCCCAGGCTCGCGACAGCCGTATCGTGCTGGGCCTTTTGGGCCAGTCGTTGTGGCCATGGAAGAGTCCATCTCAGCCGCTGGGAAAGAAGGAGAGCAGCGAGGAGCCCTGGCCCAAGTTACGGCAGTTGCTGGGGATTGGGGAGGATCATCCCCTGTGGCAATTGGAGAATATTGCAGGCTGTTTCTTGCGTGTGCACCCAGTGGCACGTTATCGAGCGACGGTTCGGACGGTTTGGAATTTGGAATCGGAGGTAGCAGTAGGTCGGAGCTGGATCGTTTGTTGGCCGGAGGAGGGGGCAAGTATCCCTCGGGTTACCCTTGCTTTCCGGCCTGGGTCCGAGAAGCAGCGAAAATGGGCCCTCTATACCGTCATGGATGATGGAAATGCTAGTGAATCCGCAGGGGAAGGAACCCTGAGGTCTTTGCCATTCCGGGTGCAACGCCAGCCGGTCCCAAACGGTGAGTTGTGGCACATAATCCTGGATTATCCAAGTCGGAAGCCGGTCGTCGTAATGCATACCGCTGCGGTACCCCTGAGGCCTGGGGACGAGCTTGAAGTCGTGTGGCTACCGGAGGCAGTCAAACAAGAGCTTTTAATAGGACTGTCTCGGCCAGAGGAGAATTGGAGCTTGCAGGATACTCAGGGGAGCCTGAGACCAGCGTGGAATCCTTCTTCGTGGATGCTGGATCCGGAATTGGGAAATTCGGTGGGGCAACAGTTGGGGGAGATGGTTTGGTTCCACTATTCAGTTCCCAGTAGGGACGAGACATCCTTTCCGAAAATCGTGATTCGAGAAAGGGGTTCTAAATTTTTGCCGGCAGCATTTGTGTGGAGCCAGGTATGCCACAGTTGGATTCGGCCGGGTGAGCCCTTCCGCCATCGGGCCGAATTCCTTGTGGAAGTTCGTTCACCAAAGACTCTAACTTTTCAATGGGACCAACCGGTACACCTTTTGGCTGTTCAGTTAAACGGGAGTTTTCTCAAGGAGCCGGAGAGTCTTCGGAGGGCCTCGATCGCCAAATATTTGCCGGGTTTGTCGGCTGTTGATCCAGCGGAAGGTACCCGAAAGGAGGAAACGGCGGTAATGAGTTATCCTCCAACGGGAGAGAAATCGGCCGGGGAGATCTACCAGGAGTTTGTCGTCACTCTGGAAAATACGGAGAGGTTTGTATGGGTCAGTCTGCTTTGGGAGGATAGGGAGGCCGCAGCTGCTCGCGTTTTGAAGGTTTCTTTTCCCAGTGTAACGGTGGACGCCCCGGTGCTTGATCGTCGATGGGTGGTGTGGACTCCGCCCGAGTATGCTGCCGAGCTATTGGGGAAGCAAAGACCTCGGCGTGTTCCGGAAGCCTTGCAGCGACTTTTTGGAACCATGGCAAGGTCGGCGGAAGAACCGGTTTTCGACCCTTTTGTAGCAGAGTCCTGGCGGGAACTGCTGGCCGACCCTGTCACGAAGGCTCGGGCGGTGGGGTATTTGAGCCAGTGGAGGGAATTGATTGTCTATTCCGCCGGGACTCCGGGGCCAGGAGTTACGGACGGTGCCGCTGGCGGAAATAGCCAAATTTCTCCTGAGTTTCGGGGAGATGGCCGTGCTGAGGTGGCCCGGGGAGGGGAAGCCCAGCTTGGAGCTGTTCCTCAGCCGGGGCCAGGGGAGATGGCCGGAGAGCAGGTATCCGCACCACAGAGGATCACGTGGGGGGATTTCCTCCTGGCTCTTGAGGAACTGGTCCGAGGGGCTTCGTCCGAGGTTCGGGCACCATTAGTTAGTGCGGGGCAGGAAAAGGTGCGTTTTTCGGGACGGGCGGAGATTCCGGGGCCTCTTTTGGTCGATGTGGCTGCCCTGGAGGAAGTGGGAATTGGCCCTTATACAGAGCTTGATCCGCGGGAGTTGGCTCGGGGCAAGCCGGTGTTGGAACTCATCCGGGAAGCCGGGCTGGCATTGATTGTGCATCCCCGGGCATGGATTCTTACGGGTTCCAGTCAAGCGGAAGCACTGGCGGATCGGCTGGATCCTATCGGGATCGGTTCTGGCGGTTTTGTGGGAAAGGGGTTGTCTCGTGGGGTCGGCTTTGGCATCCAGATTAGGGGGAGCGGTACATCTGCGTTGGCAACTCCTCGAGCAGGAACGTCGGTAAAGGAGGGCGTAAGCGTACATAAAGTCCGTTATTCCCCAGGCAGGGGACCAGGCTCAGGGCAGGCTCTGTCGCTACCCTCGCCATCTTCTTCCTACCGTTCACCTACACCGGAGAGGCTGCTTGCTCTGCTGGTGCCGGAAGGTAGGGAGCAGGAAGTTTTGGCGAAGTTTTACCAGGGGTTTCTGGGTGGCACTCCCCGGTTTTTGCCGGCCGGCGTATGGGCTCAAAGGTGGCGGTCTGGGGGTTTGGGGAGGCCGGCCGGGATGAGCTTGGGCGAAGTGGGTTTGGGCGGTTGGCATGCTACGGTATATACCTCCGTTGGCCACGATGGGGTGGAGCTCCGGGTATTCCCTAAAACTTTGGAGGGGCTGATCCGGTGGGGAGTGGCGATTTTCGTGTGCGGCTTGGTAGCTTTGTTAGGCATCGGCTGGCCGATGCCAACGCTTTACTGGGCGGCGGCAGGGGGTGCTATCCTCGTGGGGATGGTTGGCGACACTTTGGCTGGGGCGGCGGCCGGTGGGGTGTTGATCGGCGAAGTTGTCGGGGTGATCCTCGTGGGGAGGCAGATTGGGAAAGGGACTCAGTCCAGCCGGAAGCGAGAGGAGGGCTTGGGCGGGGGACCGGAACCGCCGGCTGGCCCGGCGGGGTCCCCGCGCGGGCCTTCAGTACGAGCTGACAGTCCGGAGAATCCCTCAAAGGTCGAAGTCGGCCCTCTCTGGGAGGATACAGCAGTCTGCAGGGCTCAGCAATCTGTATCGCCGGAAGCCCCCACAATGACAATGCCCGTGCACGTCGCAGCCCCTCCTGATAGTCCTCAGCCAAGTTCTGGGGGTTTGGCGGTTAGTCCGCCCTCTCAGATGAAGAGCGAAGATGCCGGCTGTACACAGACGGCCGGGGGAGATTTGCCGGAGCGTTCCCCGGGGAAAGCAGGGACAAATCCCAGCGATGGCTCCCGGCCGTCGTTCGATAGGGGTGGTTTTGCCACCCTGCTTTGCTTAATCACGGCCCTTTGGGGTTTTGCGATGGGTGGAGTCGCTTTTGGCGAGGAAGTAGGGCCCATGGGGGCCCCCCCGGGACCGACCTATCGTGTGTTGATTCCGGCAGATGGTACCGGGCGACCTACCGGCGAAAAGTATCAGGTACCGGAGCCAATGTGGACTAAACTAACCCAGCTTGCTGCGGAAGCAAGCGATCGATGGCTCCTGAGTTCTGCCCGTTATCGGGTGCGAATTGGCCAGAGCCCCGATCGACCTGGCTGGGGGGTAACGGAATTGCGGGCTACGTTTGATGTGGAGGTTCTGCAGGCTCCGATCAGCATGCCGCTGCCGATTCAGCCTTCCCCCGCTGGGGTTATAGGAGGTCTCACCATTAATGGTCGGCCTGTCATTCCTACGGTTTCTGAACTGGATAGCCGGATGACGGTGGAACTTCTTTCTTCGGGCAGAAACGAGCTGGAAATAATCCTAGTACCTGAACAAACGGTGACGGGTAGCGAGGGCTCGATGAGGCTGCCGATTCCGCCGCTCCCTCAAAGTTGGCTTCAGTGCACATTTCCTTCCGAGGTCCGGGGGGTTGAAGTTCTCAAGAGTATAGGGCCGGTTGTTTCTCGGCCGGGCGGGGGCCTGGTGGAGGCTAATTTGGGACCTGTGGACGAACTTTGGCTTCGGTGGTCTTCCCGCGTGGATGGGAGTGGGGCCCCTGAAGCCCGGATGCTGCTCCTCCTTGGGCTTCGTCCGGAGGGATTAATTGCCGATCTTTCCTTGCGGTTCCCGGATGGCGCGAGTATTCCGGAGCGGCTTGAGGTGGAAATTGATCCCGAGTGGCAGTGGGAAGCAGTTCCTCCCAATCAGGTGCAGATTTTGGACCCGGGCAGTCCCACCCGGCGGAAGTGGGTGGTTTGGTTGGCTCGGGAATCGGAGGGCATTCGTCAATTCGGAAAGTTACGCCTCTTGCTCCCGATTCCTAATTTTACGGGGCAGGTGTTTCTGTCCTTCGTGAGTTTGCCCCAGGTGCGGGTGACCTCGCGGTGGGTTGCAGCCGGAGCCTCGGCAGAGGTACAAATTCAGCCGGCCTCTCCAGAATTTGTGGAACCTTTGAGCCTCACATCGTTTGCAGAGAGTTGGGGGGAGCCGGTGGGTGCCCTTGCGGCAGCCTGGAGTGTACCTACCGATCGGACCGCTGCGGCGTTTTTTGTACGGCCACCATCCAGCAGGGTGGCGGTGCGAGAATCTCTCGTGGTGTTTTTCAAGCTAGGGCGTGTTGAGCTGGAACATCTTGCTGAGCTTGAGCCGCAAAATCTTGCTATTTTCCGCTATCAATGGAATGTGCCTGCGGGTTTTGCGGTGGAAAGGGTGGAAATCGAAGAGAAGGACCAACGAATCGCCCCAGTGAAACTTCTTTGGAGTGAGGACGACAAGCTGGTAGCTGTCCCGGAAAGGCCATTGACCGGGGCCCATCGTGTCCGCGTAAGAGGCTGGGTTCCTGTTTCCGTAGCTGAGGAGGCGGTCCTTCCGATCATTCGTTTGTTGGGCTACTCTAGCACCCCGATCAAGGTGGATATTTGGGCATCTCCGGAAAGCTTGGCCAACCTGAAGTTTGAGGGTACTCTCCTGCCCCAGCCATGGCAGTCGGAGGTTGCACCAGCCCAGGGCCGTTTTTTGGGCGGGCTTGAGGTGGATCCGAATGGGGAGAAAAAAGTCCGTTTTGTGCTTCGGTCCAACCGGCCCGAGGTTTTCGCAAAACAACTCACTCGTGCCGACCGGGGGAGGGAGGGTTGGTTTGTGGAGGTCATTTGGCTTCTGAATATTTCCGACGGTACCTTGGAATCTTTGGATTTGCTTGTGCCCGCTTGGACAGTGGGGGGGTGGTCGGTGGAACCTGCTGGCGAAGTCCTATCGGTGGGCCCCTCGGGGGACGGTGGGGGAGGGGGAGAGAAGATGGTGGCTGAGCCGGGCAAGGCCACGAAAGTCTTCTCTTCCGTGGGCGAGTTTTCGCCGAATTCGAGTGTCGGGGCAGACCAACCACCACAATTACCGTTACAAGTAACCCCTTATCAGCCAATTAGCGGGACAAAAGGGCAGCCTCTGGAAGCTGTCAGGGTGGAATTTGAGCGGCCATTGACCGGTACCCGAACGGTTCGACTGCTTTGGCGGGGAGAGCCCACGGGGAGGCTCTTCCAGATTCCTGTTGTTCGGCTTCAAAACGGGACTGTCGGCGAACATTTCCTCCTTGTGCCGAGGCGTTCGGATATCGCCGTTCTGGAAGGTTCGTTAGCAAGCCCGGAAGAGGAAGTCCTACCGGCTTTAGCTACGGAGCTATTTGCTGGAACCCAATATCGATGTTACCGACTGCCTGCCGAGGCGGATCGCGTAGTGGCTGTCGTCGGTATGGGAGAGCCCGTGGTCACAGCGGCTTGGGTTCGCTGCCGGGTCAGCTCCGACGGAGAGGTGGTTGGCCTGGCCAGTTATGACATAGATCCTGTTGGGCAACCTCAGCTCCGGCTACGAGTTCCTCCTTTCCTGCAACTTTTAGGAATATATGTGTGCGGCGGGCACTGGCAGGCCGAGGAAACTGCGGGTCGCTCCTGGCAAGTGATCCTGCCCCATCCTACCCTTCCCAGCCAGGTTGTGGTGTTTTTCCAGGGTAAATTACAAAATCAGACCAGCTGGGGGCTGGGCAGTTCTCTTCGGCTAGAGATACCGAGCTTCGAGAATTGCCGGGTGAGGGAAATATGGTGGCAGCTTGGGGGTGACGGGAGGGACCTTTGGGCCGGCACTTTGCGAAGCTGTGACTCGGGGAGGATTCTTCAAGCACGTGAGCCCTTGGAAGGAGCTGTGGCCCGATTGCGATCTCTGGCGGCGATGCTTCGTGTGGCCACTGCTGAACTTCCCGCTCTTGAAGTCCGTGACCGGGGATGGTTTGAAGGCTGGCTTGAACTCTGGCAGTCGGCGGAACTGGAGGTTTCCCGAGAACTTCGGCTTTCTGCCCGAGAGCACGAGGAGTTACATCAGGAGTTGGTTTCGATTCGTTCCGGGGTTTCTCCACTCCTAACGCAATGGGATAATCCCCGGGAGGGGCAGGGCGGCCTTCCTCTTCCGCCGTGGCAAAATGCGGTGGATGGTCTTTGGCCAGGAGCAGTCCCCCCCGCTTTTTCCTATCGGGTTTGGATGGATCCGGAGAGCTGCACAGAAGTGCTCCTGGAGGTCTGGCCGGTGGGGATTGAGGACCTCCTGAATGTTTTTGGGGGGATTGGTTTGGCTTTGGCTTGCATTGCATTGGCCGGAGTGGGATCTTTGCGGCGTTTCCTGCTGAGCTTTTTCGCGAGCATCCCGTGGGCGGCGGTGGTTCTGGGAGGGGTGGGCTGGTGGCTGTGGTTTCGTCCCAGCGTTTTGGGGTTCCTTTTGATGGTGGCCGGGGCTTTAGGGGGAGTGTCCCATCTTTTCAGAAAGGTCGGCTAAGATTAGGAAGTTTTGCCAAGAAGCCTCGTTCAAGCGGGAAAGGGGCTGGGCCAGCCGAATCGTTTGCTCGGATCCTGTCCGCAGATTAGGTTTTCGGCCCGAATCCGCCACTTCCGGGCTCCCTCCAATTCTAGCAAAATGTAGTGAAAGCCCGCTTTCAAGACGCAATGAAACTCCACGTTGTTAAGGGGGACCGGAGCGGAAATTAGGACCCCCGATGCCCTTCTGGTTCCGCGACTGCCGTCGGCAGTGGACTTAGCAATCAGGGAAATGCAGCCCGTGGGGAAAACAATCGTTACCAGTGGGGAATTGAGTAATGGGAACCGAGCAACTGCCGTCGAGAGGCGATAGGCGAGCATAGTTTTACTGGAAGCATCGACAAGCAGGAGGCAGTTTCTTGAGCGGCGAGCTACCCCCAGAAAAAGCAAACCAGAGTGTTCCTCCGGTCACGGAATGCATTTCGCAAATCGTGGATCGTATTGTCAAACACTTCAACCCGGAGAAGGTGATCCTTTTTGGATCGCGGGCTCGGGGGGATGCTTCCGCCGATAGCGATGTGGATATTTTGGTGGTCATGCGTTATGAAGGCAGTGCCCGGGAAGTTCGACTGGCCATGCGAAAGTTGTTGGCGGATATTCCCATCGCCAAAGACGTGTTTGTAACGACTCCTGAAGAATTTGCTTGGCGGCATGAAATAGTGGGGACGCTCGAGCATCCTGCAGCGGAAGAAGGCAAGGTGCTTTATGCACGATCGGGAGAAGGCGATCCGGGTGGCCAGAGAATGGGTGATTAAAGCGGAAAACGACCTGAAGACAGCCACCCACGTGCTAACCTTAGGGGACGAAGCTCCTACCGACACGATTTGTTTCCATTGCCAGCAGGCGGTGGAGAAGTATCTTAAAGCTCTCCTCATTACCCGGGGGATTCGGTTCCCGAAGACTCATGACATTGAGCGTCTGGTGCGGTTGTTACCGATCCGTGATCGGCCCCAGCTTTCTGGTGATGAGCAAGCCGCTCTTACCGACTATGCTACCCAAACTCGATATCCGGGCAATTACGAGCCGATTTCCCTTGAAGAAGCTCATCTTGCGGTGGCTTTAGCTTGGCGGGTGAGGGATCAAATCCGCAAGCAGTTACCGCCCGAGGTCTTCCAGGGGTTGGAAGGGCAACAGGGGATGACTTGAGGCCTGGTTGTACCTAAGGCAGGGTGAGGTGTCTCAGGTTAAATACCTGCCCTACACTTGGCTCGGCCAACAACTCCGGATCTCTTGCAAGGGGTTTAGCCCAATGACATTTCGAAGACATTCGAACCTTTCCAGGTTACGGTTTGGCAGGACGAGAGAGTTATAAATGGAACTGGGAGCTATCCCCAAAGGTTGTCGCGAATCCCTTCTCCCTGAAAACTTATTGGCAAAGGTTTATCCCCGTGTAAAGATCATGGGCGGAGATCTGCCTGGAGGGTGATGTGAAGCTGAAAGTTCCTTTCTCAAAAAGCAGAATTATGCTTTTTGCCCTAGTACTGCCAGGCGGCTGCCGGGTTGCGAAGACTCACTGAGCCAGGACAGGCAGCCGAAGGCGGAAGCGGAGCATTGGGGTAGTGACCATGGAACTGTGGAAAGGTTTCCGTAAGGTGGGAGCTCCGGGAACGGGCCGGCTAGCTGTTCAGCTTACTGAAGGAGAAGGGTTCACTTATCCACTTTATTTCTATATTCCCACGATTACCTCCGACCAGCGGTATCTGATATACCATCGGGCTGCTGGAGGACAGGTCCAACTTTGGCGACTGGAGTTGGCAACGGGACAGTCTTGTCAGTTGACTTATGCCACCAGTTCCGAAACCCAATGGCGGCCTTGGTGTACGGATCCGGGCGTGGGCGTGCTGGACCACCGAAGTGTGCTGAACCTTCTTCGGGAGGAGGTGATATTTTTCGATGGAAACGATGCTTACGCCGTCCACGTGGAGTCCCTGGAGTGTCGCCATTTGTTCACGGTACCTCCTGAACGACAGGTTTATGGCCAGAACTGCTGCACTCCGGATGGACGTTTGCTGGTGTACATTACGACACCTAGAGGAGCAATTTGGGGAAAGCCTTGTCGGGGGGCCAGGGTAATCACTTACGATTTTGACACGGGCGAGCAGCAAACTGTTTGCAGTATCGACAGTGCAGTATTCCACGTGGTCGCCTATGACAACGAGCATTTTGTGGTCACTCATCCCGCGGATCATCCCGGGATGTTATTCGTGGAGCGAAGTACCGGAAAAGTGGAGATGCTTCGGGATAGGGATCCCGGGACTCGGGGGCACCCGGTGCATTTTCAGGTGACTACCCAAGGAATCGCCTATGATGTGCCCGACATTCACGCTTCGGGGCTCTATGACCCCTTCCACCACGCCCGGTTTGAGTTTTCCCTTTCCCCAGAGATGAAGTACATCCATGTGGGCCGAGATCCGGAAGCGAAGCTGTGGTTCTACGAGAGTGCCACGGCCGCCAATGCCTTTGACCATCACCGCCTTTTTTTCCTTGGTGCTCTTTGGGAGGACGGTAGAGGTGACTGGGTGGAGCTGACCGGCGATTGGCCGACTTTCGGCACTGGCCAAAAAGCCCATTTTCATCCCCAGTTGACCCCTGACCGGCAGTGGATCTTGCTTACCGCCGGGGACGAACGTTCACAGAGCAATCATATTTGGCTTCTTGATGTTTCGGATCTGCCGGCCACCGCGGGAATTTCGCGGGATTTTCTGAGTCCCAACGGGGCTAATGATCGGTTAATTCGGGAAGACCGATAGGAAAACCAGAGGGAGCGAACGATCCTTTTTCGCTAAGAATCGAGCCATGAAACTTACTCGCCGCACAACCACCAAGGCACTTTTCCATTTGGCGACCCTGGGATTGCCGCTGTTTGTCGCTCGGAAGGTTTGGGGGGCCAGCGAGCAAATCCGGGTCGGGGTCATCGGGCTGGGCGGGCGGGGTCTGGGGGCCCACATCCCCGGATTTCAGAACCAGCCAAACGTCGACGTGGTCGCTGTCAGTGACCCAGATCCCGCCCGACTCACCCAGGCTGCCAGTTGGTTCCAAGGTCGGTTTGGCCGAACAGTTTCCGCTTATCGGGACTTGCGGCGGCTCCTGGAGCGAACCGATATCGATTGTATCGCTAATGCCACGCAAAATTATTGGCACGCGGTGAGCACCATTTGGGCCTGCAAGGCTGGAAAGCATGTTTATGTGGAGAAGCCTCTCTCCCATTACATTTGGGAAGGGCGGAAAATGGTGGAAGTTGCCCGAGCGTGCAATCGGATCGTCCAAGTGGGCACGCAACGTCGCTCCCAAAATTCGATCCGCCAACTTGTCGCCTGGCTTCGGGAGGGTCATTTGGGATCGGTCCGTTATGTGTTGGCATTCGCTAACAAACCAAGAAAATCTTGTGGCAACCGTCGGACCCCGTTACCTTTACCTCCCGACTTGGATTACGACCTTTGGTGTGGGCCGGCTCCCATGCTTCCGATCTATCGCGACCGGCTGCAATACGACTGCAGCTTCGATTGGACCACAGGCGACGGCGAATCCTGTAATCAGGGAGTTCACGAAGTGGATGTGGCCCGGTGGTGTCTGGGGGAGGCCGGCCTCCCACGTCGGGTTCTTAGCATCGGCGGACGTTTCCTTTTTGATGACGCTTGTAACACGCCGAACACGCAAATCATCTACTATGAGTATCCCTCGGCACCAATTCTCTATTTGGTGCATAATCTGCCGGAAAAGCCGGGAAGTGATCGTATGCCCACCGTCCGCGGCGAGGCTGTGGGCGTCGTAGTGGAGTGCGAGGAGGGATGGGCAAGCCTCTACCGGGGGATTGCCTTCGACCGCCAAGGTAAGGAGGTTGTTCGCTTCTCAGGGACGGAAAATCACTTCGCCAATTTTATCGAGGCAGTCCGGAGTCAGGATCCTGCAAGGTTGACCGCGGACGTGGAGGAGGGGCATATCTCGACCGCTGTGTGTCATTTGGGCAATATTTCTTACCGGGTGGGTCGTCGTGCATCAGTAGCCGAACAGCGAGCCGCGATCGCTGATCTGCCTTACTTCGCGGAGCCCTACGATTGCTTCCTTGCCCACTTGGAGGCCCATCAGATCGATCCCGACAGGGCGATTCTGGGGGAGCTTTTGGAAGTGGATTCCACGGGCGAGTGCGTGGTAAACCACCCGGCCGCCAACCGGATCGTGCGGGGATGGTATCGCAAGCCGTACACAACTCCGGAACTGGAAGGCTGATTTCACCATCGGAAGGCCCCGACGATTCAGGAAGTTCAGTGGGTAGTTTCGGGCGGAAGAGCTTTTTAGAGCAAGGGTTCCATGGAAGGGCTTAGGTGGCGAGCCTGCCAGAAGGTAGGGCCCGGTAGCGACGGAGTTCTTCTAATACCGCCAAAATATCCTCAGGTATCGGGGCTTCCACCCGCATCCACTCTCCGGTTCCGGGGTGAACAAATGCTAACCGCCAGGCATGGAGGGCCTGACGAGACAGAAGAGGCAGCTCGTTCTCCAGCGGCGGAGTTTTCCGGATTTCGCTCCTTGTGATGGCGGCCCGGCCCCCGTAATGGCGATCGCAAAGCACGGGGCAGCCGATATGGTTCAGATGGACGCGGATTTGGTGGGTGCGTCCTGTCTTCGGCATCACGCGCAGAGCCGCAAAACCTTCGAAACGCTCCATCACTTCGTAGAAAGTTTCTGCCAACCGGCCTGCGGAGCTTACAGTCCGAATGGCCATTTTTTCCCTTTCGTGCGGGTGGATGCCAATAGGAAGCTCGATGAGATCACGATCCCGATCCGGATTACCCACCACGAGGGCGAAATACTCCTTTTGCACCATCCGGTCGTGAAACTGCTGAGCGAGCTTGGTATGGGCCAAATCATGCTTGGCCACGAGCAGAGCCCCAGTCGTGTCCCGATCAAGCCGGTGAACTACCCCAGGCCGGGTGGGGCCTCCTAAGCTGCTAAGTTTGCCGCCGAAGTGATAAACAAGAGCACTGGCGAGGGTCCCGGACCAGTGTCCCCGAGATGGATGTACCACCATCCCCGCCGGTTTGTTGATCACCACCAGCCACTCGTCCTCATAGAGAATGCCGAGGGGGATGTTCTCCGGCTTTGGAGATTGTCGCGGGAGTTCCGGAAGGAAAATCGACACCCTCTGACCCACTTTAAGCCGATAGGCCGGTTTACACCCCTTCCCATCCACTTGGACGCCACCGCCCGTGATGATTCGGCGAAGATGAGCCCGGCTATATTGGGGAAAATGGAATACCAAAAATTGGTCCAGTCGCCAGCCTGCCTCAGCTGGCCCGACTACCAGCTCCGTGGGGGTGGCAGAGAGATATTGGGGTTCAGATTGCCAGCCTCGCATCTTTCGAAATTTGAATTCTTGGGTGTTGTTGCGGTTATCGAACTTCAAAAGTTCGCGACGCTTCCAGGCTACCGGGTCCGTCCCAGAAATTCCTGGCATTCTGTCCTCTTTACCGAGAGGGAAATCCCGTTACCCTTGGGGGGACATCTGGCCGACACGTCGGCAGCCGGAGAGGGTTCTCGCAGATCTTTCCGGCATGAACGGCTCGTCAGGGATCGGTTCTTTTCCCGGGGGCTTGCGTAAAACCCCCTAGGAAAGCCTCGCGAGGCCTCCGGGCAGTAGACTCCCAGCCGAACAAGCTCCGGGTTTTCCGGCCGAAAAATCACCCGTGAAGCCACTGTCGCCAACTAAAGATGACCCTCTGCTGTGTGCCGATTTTGAACTCTATGAACCACCTTTTTTGAACTTTGTGAGGCACTCACGGGCTTTTTCCGAAGTTTAGCTTTCGGGCGATTGTTTCTCGGGCGAAGAACCAGGCGGATTCTGAGCAGGCGGTGGGGATTGGGTTTCGGTGCTCCCTTCGGTCGGAGTCCCGAGTGTCGCAGACTTCTCTTCAGCGGGTGGATGCTCCTGTGATACTTTGCCAGGCGAAGGAATGGTAAGCACCGGGCCGGCTTCGGGTTCCGTACCGGAACCACTTGGTTGAGGCGATCCCGGCTCCGTTGGCAAGCTTGCGGTTTCGGGCCTCGGGGAGGGCTCCGGTGGAATTGCTTCCCCGATGGAAGGCAAGGGGGAGGCCGCCGGCTCCGGTTGGAGCTCCGGCCGAGGATCATATTGGGCAAACCGATCGTAAAATGCCTTTATTTCCTCCCTTTGTACCTCGGCCAGTCGCTCTTCCGCAAAACTTGCATAGGGGCTTTGCGGAAAATCGCGGATGAGCTCTTGGTAAAGGCTGATGGCGGTTCTTAGATTTCCTTGACCTGCCCGGGTACCCGCCATGGCTTCGTAGGTTCGGGCCATGCCGAAGCGGGCACGGGCTCGCAGTTCTGGATCGCTGGCCAACCGTTCGGCTTCCCGGTAGTGCTCCAAGGCCTTTTGCAATTCCTGTTGTGCGACGATTTTGTTGCGGAAAAGTTCCTCGCATCCTATGACCAAGTAAAGATCGGCCGCGGCCAATCTGGCCAGCTGGCTCACCCGACCGGGGTACTGCTTGGCCACGTCTTCTAAGGCAGCGGGGTTCCGCTCGGCCAATGCCTGATAAAAAGCGGCCGAAGCCCGTGCCGAAGCTGCCCCAGCCGTTGTCCTCCAAATGGCCCCCCCAAGTAGGATTACCAAGGCGATACCACCAATCCAGGCAAGTACGCGGGCATACGGCCGGACTCGGCTAATCACCTTTGCCAGCCATAATGCCAACTCGTTTTCCTCCACACGGCGTCGTTCTTCCGATTTCATCAAAAGGCTCCGTTAAAGGTTCTTTTCTGCCGCTGAATCTGCCTTTAGCTACTAGTTTTGGTTCTGCCGATGGGGCAGGTTTCTCTGGCTCCACACCCTCTGGATCTGGAAGCGTTGTCTCCAGAGGGGTGAGGATTTCCTTGCCCTCCATGTTCCATTAACGACTAAAGGCTCGGCAGCAAAATGTTCTTAAAAGCGAGGCTGTTTCGAACTAGACCCATATCCGCCAGTCAGGACATGCTAACGACTCCGGCGGCACCCTGCCTTCCTCTGCCCTTTCAAGATGGGATTTTGTTAGGCAGATTGTAGCTAATTTTGGTGTACTGATCGGCTAACTTTCCTTGCCGGCATCTACCTTGTCGGGCATGTGTCTTGTGTAGATTCTTTTGTAGATTTCTTTCTGGTGATTCGCTTGTTCCCAACGAGGGACTTTTCTTTTCGGGTGCGGCTGCTCATCAATGTCCCGACGAGGCCCTGCTGTAGCTCGCCGCCCGAGCGACCTAGGTTCTGGACGGGGATCCAGACTCTGGCGGCAGACATACATCCCCACTTACTGCATTCGCTACCAACCTGAGCTGATGGGTTATCGGTCGTTTCGGCCCCTTGCTAGGCCGACCGTTGCGGACTCATTTTCTCACGGGGGCTTTTTCTCGCGGGGTCTCACCGGAGGGCAATTCCAAACCGGAAGT
>Ga0308310_1000323_pt1 | contig 20126 bp, 22 predicted proteins | sample HotsprSampleMS65_FD_203672 | JGI IMG/M metagenome (GOLD analysis project Ga0308310, IMG submission 203672) | Hot spring phototrophic mat microbial communities from Mushroom Spring, Yellowstone National Park, Wyoming, United States - 20090730_MS65 ...
GTTCAAAGGCGAGTACTACACCCTGTATTCCATCGTCCTGGCGGGCTCCATTTTCAACAGTTTGCCCATCATCCTCATTTTCTTCCTCTTCCAGCGCTACTTCATCCGCAGCGTGGCGGTGACGGGGCTGAAGGAGGCATAGATAAAGTACCTGTGGGAGCGAATTCGCCGCGAGAACTCCATCTTCCTGCCAGGGAAAAAAGAGTTGCGGCAGTGGCCTTTGGCTACCGCCGCAAATTTCTTTGCTCCCACTATCCTCACGGCCCGGCAGGGAAAGAAGAGCGCCCGCGGGGACAAGAACAGTCGGGCCACCTCATCCAGCGTCCCGATGCCCAGATTGGAGCCTAACATCCCGATGGTCTCATACTGCAGGGTGGCCACAATGGGGTTGCCCGCCGGGTCCATGAACAGGTTGCAGCAGGAGATGACACAGTTTCGGGTGTGTCCAAGTTTTGTCGGGCTGGGCCGCTGGCCTTTTCGCCTGGCCGTAAACGGCCCGGCTCAGGCAAGGATGAGGCGCTAAAGCGCCCCTCTCCACCTGGGCAACCCGTGTTCCGTTTGTATTGTAGGACAACTGCTTGCAGTTGTCCTACAACACCTCAGCCAGGCCGTTTACGGCCTGGCTCACTGATAAATCCCCTCAGGCGGCTCCGCTTTGTATATTCGGCACAGAGCCGTGCGCAGCGGGTACGAACCGATTTCCGGATTACAGTGATCCGGGCCGTCGCTCATGCACACGTTGATGTTGGATTCAAACCTTCACGTAGGCAAGCAGGCCGCACTCCGCCTTGCACCAGAAGCAGACGGTTGGCTTCACCTCAACGCCCGCCGGGAGTTCAACCTCGCTTCGCGTCTGGTGTGCCATGGATGACCTCCTTCGGCCCGTTTCAGGCCTCGCTTTCATTCTCGGTGGGGTATTCCCCCAGGTACCGACTCCAGGTCTGCCGGAGGGGGTTGGGGGGCGGCGGCGCAGCCGCCGCCCCCCTCTTCACATCATGGCGGATACGCAATGGTGTAAATATGCCGGCCGCCGCGCAGCGGCCCCTTCAGCACTGCCTCTATCTCGGCCGGGTCGCGCATGGTAACTTTGTCGGTGGGCGGCAACTGACCGGGCGGGAACCGCTCCAGAATGTCGTTGATCAGCCGGACCATGTAGTCAAAGAGCGCGTTCAGGCCCGCCTCGGCCTTGGCGGGGTCCGCCAGCGAGGGCTTCCCCAGCACGCCCTCCGGCGTCATGATGACCTCCAGTCCGCCAAAACCCACCTGCTCATGGCCTTTGATCGGCGCGTGGTACACATCGCCGCCCTTATCCACGTGATCAGGAGGCAGGAACCCGTGAGGGGTTGTGTCCACAGCCTTCTCCAGTTTGATCATCTCCGGGAACAGGGCCATTGAGTAGGAGCACTCCGCCTCGTCGGCATGGCGGAACGGCGTCTCAAACGGGCCACCGTGCGCCTTGTCCTTCAGGTAGTCATGGATCACCGTTGGCCAGTGGAGCGAAATCAGCAGGCATGGCACCTGGTATTTTTTCGCGAACTGGTGCAGGGCCAGCGGGATTACCTCCTCCTGCCCGTGGCCGTTGAGCAGGATTTGCTTGCGAAAGCCAGCGTTCCAGAACCCCGCGATAATGGCCCGCAGATAGGCGATGAACGTGTCCTCCGGGATGATGACGGTACCCGGCATCCCCAGATGGTTGTGCGGGTGCGAACCGTACCATACCGGCTCGGCGACCGTGCATCCGGTCGCCTGAGCGACCATCTCGGCCATCCGGGTCACCAGGAAGGTATCCTCACCGAACGGCTGTGCGTCGCCATGACACTCCGTGCTGCCGACGGGGATCAGGATGATGTCGTTGACCTTCAGCCGTTCCTCTATTTCGGCTTTGGTCATTGTCTGGAAATAGATGCCCGTCGGCTTATCCATATGGCCGCCCGACGGCGGCAATTTCCACCTGCCCATGTTGCCTCCTTTGCCCCGGGCGGCTGCGCCGCCGGGGCCGCTCCGGGCGGGGAGTGCCTTCACTCCCTTAAGATTGGTTTTTGTGGCGGCGGTTAGCCGCCGCCACAAAAACTTTTTCCTCTTGCCACCACAACTAAACGTGAGGGATTCGCAGGTCCGGATCACCCCGCTTCGTCTGCTTCGCCTCCGGGTAGTACTTGTTCACCATCTCCACGACGATGGCCGCCTGCTCGGCCATACGCTTGCCGTCCGCCGCGCTGGTGATCTGTCCGTGTGCGCTCACCACCGAGTTGCCCGTCTTCAGGTGGACCGGCGCGGCCACACGGGCGATTTCGGGGGCCTCGTAGACCCGGATGAAGCCGCCCGACCCGGGCGGGTTGTCGGTGTGGACGTCAATGTGGGCCTTCACGGCGGCCCGCGCGGGCAGAATCCCGGAATGGACTACACGCGCAGAATGTGGGCCGAGATGGCGTTGGCCGCTTCCATCAGGGCCTGGGCGATCTCAGGGATGCGTTCCGGCGTCATCCGCAGAACGGGACCCGGCATACCGAGGGCAGCGATGACGTTTCCGAAAACGTCCCGGACCGGCACGGCGACGGCCCGAATTCCGGGCTCAAATTCCCCATCATCAATGGCGTACCCACGCCGTCGGGTGGCCTCCAGTTCCTCCCGCAGCCGGTCGGGGCGGGTAATGGTCTTTTCCGTGCAGGCGGTCATGGGGGCTTTCAGCAAAGGCTCTACAATTTCTGGCGGCAGGAAGGCCAGAAATACCCGGCCGCTGGCCGTGCAGTAAATCGGCAGCCGGGCGCCAACCCGGGTGGCGACGATCAGTGCGTGATTGCCGTACACGACCTCAATGCACAGCACCTGTCCCTGGTCAAAAATGCCCAGGTCGCACGTCTCTTGAAAGCGATCCGACAACTGCTGCAGATACGGGAGCGCGACGCGGCGCAGATCAAAGTGACGCAGCGCCCTCAGGCCCAGTTCAATCATCCGCACTCCCAGGCGAAACTTCTCCCCGTCCGCCGTCCGCTCCAGGAAGCCGCCCTGGAGCAGGGTCATGATGATACGGTGGGCCGTGGCCTTGTGCAGGCCGGTTGCCTGAGCGATTTCCGTCACCCCCCGTTCGGGGTGTGCATCATCAAACGAGGCCAGAATCTGCATGGCCCGTTCTACGGCCCGTACTCTGTATAGTTCCAGGTCCAGTTCTTCGTCCATAATGTTTCTCCCCTGATGGATTTGGAGGATGGCCGGCGCGGCCGGTCTGGGTTCGCGGTCGGTATATCCGGCCTCGCCGGCCATCGTGGCGCTGCATTCACCCTGATCCGCCGACGGCGCTGGCTTCTTATCTCTTGTCAAACGGAGGCGCCGGGTAGACCAGTTTGGCCGAGGCGTGCTCCGGCGGCCACACCAGTTCCTGCTTGCCGTTCTGCCACTGGATCAGCGGGTTCAGGACGTTGCCAGTGCCATCGGTGTTGAAGGTCACGGGGCCAATCACCGTCGTCATGTTGGTGGCGGCGATGGCGTCCCGAATCGCCTCCCGGTCCAGCGTGCCGGCCTTCTCAATGGCCGCCGCCGCGATCTGCACGCAGGCATATGCCGGCCCCGTCAGCAGGTCGGCGGGCCGCCCAAACTGGGCCTGGTACTTGGCGTTGAGTTCGGCCACCCCGGGGAAGTTCTCGGCATGGTGCCAGCCAGGGAAGATAGTGAAGTAATCGCCGTTCTTGCCCAGGGTCTCTGCCCAGGTGACGTTCTCGGGGGCCCGGATCATCAGGGCGAACTTGGGCGTCCATCCCAGTTCAACCATCTGCTTGACCATCGTGATGCCGTCCGGAGGGGCCGGTACGGTGAGCAGCGTCTCCGCCCCCGCCTCCTTGGCCTTGAGGATCATGGCCGACATGTCCTCGGTCCGGGGGGTATACGTCTCATAGACGACCACCTGGTAGCCGTACTTGGGGGCGTTCTCCTTCCACAGATTGCCCAACTCTATGCCCCAGTCGGTGGTCTCCTGGAAGATGGCGACTTTGGTCGGCCGTTCGCCCTCCGGGATGGAAGCGTTGAGGATTTCAAAGACGTCCCGGGCCTGGGCAGGGGACTTGGGGAACGGCGAGAAGAGGTACCGGTACCCCTGCTGGTGGATGGAGTACAGGCAAATCGCCTTGACGATGTGCTCCACCACCAGAATCGTGATCCCCGAATCCCGGATTTTCCGGATTAACTGCATCGTCTCCTCGGTCTCGGCGGGGTTCAGGCCCGCCATCAGTTCGTCCAGGAGAAGCAAACGGGGCCTGGCGGCCAGGGCGCGGGCCAGTTCCAGCATCTTGCGCTCCATCAGCGTCAGGTCCCGGGCCAGGAAATTCGCCTTGTCCGCCAGGCCCACCACCCCCAGGATGTCCATCGCCTCATCGGCGGCGACCCGCAGGTTCGGCGCCGGGTCCCGGCCGTACGTCCGAGCGATCATCACGTTCTGCAGAACGGTGCAGCAGGGAAACGACTTGGTCAGTTGAAAGGTTCTGGCCACCCCGTTCTGGCACATCCGGTGAGGCGGCAGGCCGGTGACGTCCTTTCCCGCCAGGGTGACCCGGCCAGCGTTGGGCTTGAGGAACCCGGTAATCAGGTTCAGAACGGTCGTCTTGCCCGAGCCGTTGGGGCCGATGAGGCCGATAATCTCCCCCTCCTGGATGGTGAATCCCACCTGGTACACGGCGGCCAGGCCCCCGAAGAACTTGGTGAGCCCTTCTACGGCAAGGAAATCCATAACCGCTCCTTATGGATGGAACTTACTCTTCCACGAAAATGATGGCCTCAACGGGGCAGTTTTCCTCACACGTCCCGCATTCAATGCAGACATTCGGGTCAATCCGGGATTGGGTATCACCCTCCGTGATGGTGGCGGCGCCGGTCGGGCAACCGGCCACACAGGCCCCGCAGAGAATACACCGATCGGTGACTTTGTACGGCATCGCTGATCGTCCTTGTAGGGGATGGCGGAAAACTCCGGCGGATCAACCCGCGTAGATCCGCTCCGGATCAATCTCCTCGCGGATCAGGCGAATCTGCTCCACCGTCGGCGGCTCGGTAACCGGTACCTGGTCGGGCACCAGCGGCCGGAAACTCATGCTGGCCAGGACGTCCTCCAGCGTGACGCGCGGGTGAATGGACTCCAGCCTCAGCCGCTTGCTCTGGGGGTCAAAGCCGAAGATGGCCTTATCGGTGATGACGCGGACCGGCCCGCCCGGCAACCCGGCGGCCTCGCGGGCACCGTTCCCCCGCAGGTAGCCGGGGCTGGTGACAAACGAGACGGCCTCTTTGAGTTTGCGCGCCTCATGACGGATGATGATGACGACCCGTTTGGCGGAAGACGCGATGTCGTTGGCCCCTCCGCTGCCCACGAAATGGGTGAATTTCCCCTTCGGGTCGCCCAGCAGCGTCGTGTTCAGGTTGCCATAGGCGTCGGTCTCCAGGCCGCCCAGGAAGCCCACATCCACCAGCCCCCGGTGCAGCACCATGCCCAGCATGTCCACGAAACTGCTCATCACCTTCGCCCGATACCAGACCCGGGGGTCCGCCAGGCCCACCCCGGTGTGGATGGGCTCCGGGTCCACGATGCCCAACTCAAAGAGGATGGTCAGATGGGGCGCGTGAGTGCGCTTGGCCAGGAACGACGCGACCACCGGCAGGCCGATCCCCACGGCCACGATTTCGCCGTCCTTCAACTCCCGCGCTCCCGCCACGGCCATCAGTTCAAAGAAGGTATAATCCTCTGCGTACATGGTTCCCTTCCCCCTCTCAATACCCCAGAATCGGATCCGCCAGCAACGAGGTGAGATGCTTCATCCCACCGACCCGCTCCAGGTATTCCCAGTGGTCCCGAACGCCGAGGACGTATTTCTCCAGGTACGCCTGGAATCCCTCCACCGTCCGGGTCGCCGCCGCGTACTCCCGGATGTGCTCCGCGTCGTAGTCATAGACGCGGTAGACGGAAGTGGGGTGGGCGGAGAAGGGCAGATGGACGACGTGCGAGACCTTGAAACCGGGGATGACCGTCCGCTCCGGGTCGCGGCGGATGATTTCGGTGGGCACCAGTTGCTCGGTGATGACGATCACCCGCTGGCTGGCCTTCACCTGTTCCTCGTTGTCCCAGCGCGGGCCGTAAATCCAGGCGTTGCCCTCTTCGTCCGCCACCTGCACCTGGACGACGGCGACATCCGGCACCAGGGGCCGGAGCGCCAGCCACTCCTCGCCGGTGAAAGGGTCCTGCACCGTGCTGACATTCTCCGGCGCGATTTGCTGCAATCGGGCCAGGATGTCCGAACCGCGCAGGGAGCGGATGGGGATGAAGGGCAAGCCGAGGGCGCCCGCCAGGTAGCGGAAGGCCACCGAGAGGCTGCTGTATTCCTCGGCGACCAGCGTGCCGGACTCAATCCCGCGATTCACGTTATTGAGCCGCCCGAAGCGGTCCAGCGAGCCGCCGCCATAAATCATCCGGTCCACCGCCCCTGCCCCGACCAGCAGGTCCGCATCCATCGCCCCGACACACTGGGAGACCGTCAGATGGCGGATGCCCTGACGGATCACCTCGCGCGCGAAGGCCATGTTGCAGCGCGTGATGGCGAACCCCGAGAGGGCCACGTGCGCGCCAGAGGGAATGGACGCGACCGCTTCCGCCAGTGTCGCCAGTTTGCTCATTTTTGCCCTCCCGTTATTCAAAGGTCGGCCGCGCGTCAAAGAGAACCATCAGAATGTGACAGGCCCCGTTCTCCACCTTGATTTCCGCCAATTCCACCGGTCGGTCCAGGACCTCCTCAATCGCCAGCACGATCAGGTTGGCCGGGATGCAGGTGAAGGGCTCCACTCCTTTGGAGACCAGCCTCTGCTCCACCGGCACGTGCAGGCAACCGCGCACCTGAACCCGCAGCAGTTTCTCCTCTAACTGATGGGAGACCTCGGCAACCAGCCCCTCTTCCCGCAATACCTGTTTGATGACCTCAATAATCGGTTCTACTTCTTTTCTCTGAATCCTGGGCAGACACTTGCTCAGAAAATAATCCCGCCCCACTGTGGTGACACGAAAGCGGGCCCCCTTGCCCCTTTCGTCCCAGAACGCCTTTTGCAGGTCGTGAACGATGCTGTTGACGTATTCCAGAGAGACCTGGCGCTCGTTCATCACTCCTCCTTTTTCTCGTAGTAGGGATTGCCCCACTTCTCGCGGTAGACCAGTTCGTGCAGAGGGATGCGCGGACGGGGCCGGGGGTAGCGCGCGGGGTGGCCCACGGCGATAATGCTGACAATCTTCAGCCCCTCGGGCACGCCCAGCAAGTCCTTCAGGCGCTGCTCATCGCGAATGTCAATGCAGGGGGCGATCACCCAGCAGGCCCCCAGACCCAGCGCCGTCACCATCAGCAGCATGTTCTCAATGGCAGCCGACGTATCGTAGGGCAGGTCCCAGACGTCCTTGCGGCCGCAGACGACGATGTTGACCGGCGCCTCGGCGAGGAAGGCGGACACCTGCCCCGACGTCAGTTTCTCAAAGGCCGCCTTCCGCTTCGCCTCGTCCTCCAGACTGGCGAACCGCTCCTGCATCTTCTGGGTGACGAACTCGGCGGTAAACCGGCGGCCACTGCCGCCGCCCGCGATCGCCCCCATCCGTTTCCGCGTCTCCGGGTCCTTGACGATGATGAATCGCCAGGGCTGCGCGTTCTCCCCGGAGGGCGCCTGACGGGCCGCCTCCAGGATCATCTGCAGTTCTTCCTCGGATACCGGCTCCTCCGTGTACTGCCGGATGCTTCGGCGGTCCTGGATGACCTTCTCCACGGCCTGAACCAGGGTATATAGTTCGGACATTGGATGCCTCCTTGCGAAAAGTAAGCCTGAGCGAGAAAACCGTGCCTGCGGAAGCGGGTCCGCAACGGCTATTTCAGGTGCTCGTCCAGGAAGTCCAGGACTTTCCGGACGTTTTCGGGGGTCGTGAATTGGGGGTCATCCCCGTGCCCGGCCCCCTCCAGGAGTTCCAGCCTGACCTTGTCCTCTCCGAGCACCGCGGCCAGTTTAGACGCGAAGTGGATGGATTGCTGCACCGGCACCACATCGTCCTTGGTGCCGTGCTGGATGAAGAAGGGGGGCGCATTGGGGTTAATGTACGTTTCGGGATTGGCCGCCCTCACCAGGTCAGGAACTTTGGTGATTTGTTCTCCCAGCAACAGGGATTCGGGTGAATTCGGGCCGCTGTGCTCCATCCCCGGCTGGGGCGGCAGCCCGTTTTCCCTCAGTTGCTCGTCCATCTTGAGAAAATCCGTCGGGCCAAACCACACCACGGCTGCCTGGATGTTGCTCGGCTGATCCGGATTGCCCAGAGTCAGGTCCTCCAGTTCTTTGACCCCCGCCGTGACCCCCAGCATGGACACCAGATACCCTCCGGCGGACCCGCCCCAGGCGGCAATTCGGTCCGGGTCCAGATGATACTGCCGGGCATTGGCGCGAATCCAGCGGATGGCGGCCTTCGCGTCGTGGACCAGGACGTTGAGGGTGTTCGCTGGTCAAAGAGAAAGCCGTGGGGGCAAAATAAATAGGGGTTGAGGACGGCGGATTCGCCATTTTCCTCAACCCCCATCTTCATCTCCCCCCCGCCGCGAAGCGGATGCGGAGGGATAGGCAGAGAAAAGCCGGTGGGTAGCCATCGGTTGCGTCGGTATAAACAGGAGCGGGGTGAGTGCTCGCGATTCATAAGGCGCTGAGCCGTGAAGCCATCACACTGAGGATATCGTATCGCTGCACATGTGGAGCAAGTATTGTCTCATATAATGATACGACTTATCACATCGTAATACATGATACCATATTTTGCCGCGTTTGTCAAGACCTTTTCCTGCTGATTTGGGCACGAGTTAGAACAGAGGGTTGGTGCTTTCTCACCTCCCACCAGCAGCACCCAGGCGAGGGAAGAGGGCAGGAGATGAGGGGGTAAGGGAGGCGGAAGAGGGCCCGCCGGCCCAGCCGGACCACAGTCGCAAAAACCCGCATTTTTGAGCCCGAAGGACCAGGGAGGGATGAGGGCACAATGTCCTTTATATCCGAACCTCAGGGAACCATTGCTTGACAGGGGGATGGGAGTATGTTAAGATGAAGTTGCTCCAGGTCGGCCAGGCGGTCGCGCTCCGCGCCTTGCGCGGGGTGAGGAAAGTCCGGGCTCCACAGGGCACGGTGCTGGGTAACACCCAGGCGGGGTAACCCGACGGATAGGGCCACAGAAACAGACCGCCGGGTTGGGAGGGGGCAGGCGGTAAATGGGTGAATGGGGACTGGGTGGGATATGCACATCCTGCCGATTCTCCACATACCAGATACCAGTCTACCAGTCTACCAGATACCAGTCTACCAGTATACCAGATACCAGTCCACCATCCTCCCGACCCGGTAAGGGTGAAAAGGTGGTGTAAGAGACCACCGGCGTCCGGGGTGACCCGGGCGGCCAGGCAACCCCCACCGGGAGCAAGGCCAAGCAGGGGCGACGTAGGGGCAACCCTTGCGGTTGCCCCTGCACGGGGCGGCCCGTCCCGTCCGAGCCCCGGGTGGGCCGCATGAGGCGGCGGGCAACCGCCGTCCCAGAGAGATGACCGCCCACGACAGAACCCGGCTTATCGGCCGGCCTGGAGCACATCAAATTGCCGCAGGCCGACGCCCGGCACCGCGTGCCCGGGAAGGCAATTACCTACGTGCCGACTAAAGTCGCCCGCCATAGGCCTTTGGCCTGCGGTCGGCCTTCGCCGCCCTCACCCCTCCCCCGGCGGCTGCGCCGCCACCCCCTCCCCTCTCCCGCCCCGGCGGGAGAGGGGAGAGGTTTGGGGGTGGGGTGAGGGCAGGCCGACGCCCGGCACCGCGTGCCCGGTAAGACTGATTTCCATCGGCACACCGGAGGCCCAAAATGCCCGACCCCAATGAAATCGCCCGTCAGATTGTGCAGTTCCTGGCCCCTTTCCTCCCCTACCTGCTGAAGGCCGGAGAGAAGGCCGCCGAGGAGGCGGGCCGCCAACTGGGCGCAGCGGCCTGGGAGCAGGCCGGGACCCTCTGGGCCCGACTGCGCCGCAAGAAGAACGTGGAGCAGGTGGCGCAGACCGTCGCCGCCCTGCCCGATAACCAGGCGCTGCGCGAGGCGTTGCGGGAGGAAATTGCCCGCGCCCTCGCCGAAGACCCCGCCCTGGCGCAGGAGATGACCCGCCTGGTGGCGCAGATTTCCGCCAGCGAGCGGGGCGTCGCGGCGCAGACTATAGAAAATAGCACCGTAATCACCGGTGACCGGAATGCAGTGTTCGGGCCAGGCGCTACCGGCACGATCACCGTTATCACGGGCACCGTCCAGCAACTGACCATCACCGGCGGCCCCTCCGCCCCGGCCCCTGCCAGAACCACCGCCCTCCCCGCCCGCGCCTTCTTCGTCGGCCGCACCCATGAACTGGAGACCATCGCCGCCGCCCTCTCGCCCGAAGCCCGCACCTGGGGCGCGCTGATTGACGGCCCCGGCGGCATCGGCAAGACCGCCCTGGCCGTTGAAGCCGCGCACCGCGCCCCCGAAACCCTCTTTGAGCGCAAGATTTTCATCACCGCCAAGGTGCGCCAACTGACCCCCGCAGGCGAAAAACCGCTGACCGACTTCACCCGCCCCGATTACCTGGCCATGCTGGACGAACTGGCGCGCGCCCTGGGCGAAGACGGCATCCCCAAACTCCCGCCCGAAGAACGCCCGAATGCCCTGCGCCGGGCGCTGACCGGCAAAAAGGTGCTCATCGTCTTTGACAACGTGGAAACCCTGCCCGAAGACGACCGCACGCGCCTGTTCCAGTTCCTGGGCTTCCTGCCCCAAGGGAACAAAGCCATCGTCACCTCGCGCCGCCGCACCGACGTGGACGCGCGCATCATCCGCCTCGACCGCCTGAGCCGCGACGAAGCCCTGCAACTCATCGCCCATCTGGCGGAACGCAACCCGCGCCTGGCCCGCGCCTCGCAGAAGGAGCGCGAAGACCTGTACGAAATCACCCAGGGCAACCCGCTGCTCATCCACTGGATTGCCGGGCAGTTGGGACGGGAAGGTTCGCAGTGCCGCACCGTCGCCGAAGCCTGCGCCTTCATTGAGCAGGCCCCGCCAGGCAACGACCCGCTGGAGTACATCTTCGGCGACCTGTTAGAAACCTGCACCGAAAACGAGACCAAAGTCCTGGCGGCGCTGACGCACTTTACGCAACCCGTCCGCCCCCAGTGGATTGCGCAGATGACCAACCTTCCCGAACGCGCCGCCGAGACCGCCCTGGAAGACCTGACCGACCGTTCCATCCTGATCTCCGATCCCGAATCCCGCGCCTTCTTCCTGCCCCCGCTGACGGCGAAATTCATCCGCACCCGCCGCCCCGAAGCCGTCGCCCAGACTGGCGACGCGCTCACGGACCGCGCCTACGCCCTGGCGATGCAATACGGTGGCTACGCCAACTACGAAGGCTTCCGCACGCTGGACGCCGAATGGGACTTTATCTCCGCCGCCCTGCCGCGCCTGCTGACGGGCGATAACGCCCGCCTGCAAGCGGTGTGCGGCAAACTCTTCCGGTTTCTCGACTTCACCGGGCGCTGGGACGACCGGCTCTGGCTCTCCGAACAGGCCGAAGCACGCGCCCTGGCGGCGGGCGACAAAGAGAACGCCGGCTGGCGGGCCTATCAGGCAGGATACACCTACTATCTCCGCAGCCAGGCCGACCAGGTGCTGGCCTGCGCCGCCCGCGCCGCCGAACACTGGCAGAACAGCACCCCGCGCAACAAAGCAACTGCCATCCACCTGCGCGGAATCGGCCACGAATTGAAAAAAGACTACTCCGCCGCTATCGCCGCCTACCGCGAAGCGCTGGAAATAGACCGTGCCATCTCCCCCGAAAGCAAGGATGTCGCCATTGACCTGAACTACCTAGCAGGCGCAGAACGCCTCAGCAAAGACTACGCCGCCGCCGAGCGCGACTACCGCGAAGCCCTGCGCATTGCGAAGAAAGTCAATTACCAGGAAGGCGTTGCCAATTTCACAGGCAACCTGGCAGCCCTCGCCCTGGACCGCGAGCAGTGGGCCGAAGCCGAGTCCCTCGCCCGCGAAGCCCTGGCGCTGGCAGAAAAAGTCGGGCGGCAGGAGTTGATTGCCGCGGATTGTTCCTACATCGCCAAAGCCCTGCTGCGCCAGAACAAAGCCCTGCCCGAGGCCCGCGCCCTCGCCCGCCGCGCCGTGGAGATTTACACGCGCCTGAAATCACCCGATTTGCAATTCGCGCAGGCAACGCTGGCGGAGATTGAGCAGGCGCTTGACGCATCGTGAACCATCTTTCACGCTTCACGTTTCACGCTTCACGTTTCACGCTTCACGTTTTACGTTTTACGTTTCACGTTTCACGTACCATGCCACCCACCACCCCCATACCCACCCCTCTCCCCATCGGCTCCATCGTCCGGGCGCGGGGGCGGGAGTGGGTCCTGATCCCCTCCCAGACCCCCACGTCGCCCTGCTGCGCCCCCTCACCGGCAGTGAGGCCGAGGTCTGCGGGGTCTACCTCCCCCTGGTCCGCCGCGGCGTGGAGGACTCCTTCCGCTCCCTCCTGGCCCTCCTCCACCCCGACTTCGCCGCCCTGGACCTCCACGCCCTGGGCGAACCGGCGCACCAGGCCCTGGCCCGCCACATCATCCAGCGCCGCCGCGCCGACGTCTCCCGCTGGCTCGGCGCCGATACCCCCTTCCCCCAGCGCATCTCCCTGGAGGAGACCTACGACCTCTCCCCCGCCTACACCGACCTCTTCCGGCAGGTCTACGAGTTCAGCCGAGAACTGGTCCGCAGCGGCGACACCCTCACCGGCTGGCGGCGCCGCATCCGCTACTGGTCCGCCCTGGCCCTCCTGCGCTGCGTGATGTCCAGCCCCGCCGCCGCCCAGGCCGCCCTGGAAAAACGGCTGCGGGGCGAGGAATCCCTGGCCGGATGCCCAACGGGAGCAGGCGAGCCGCACCCGCTTCGCCCAACACGCCATCCGGCCCGAAGAGGTGGCCCGGGAACTGGAGGAGACCGACGCCGTCCTCGGCGACCCCCAGGCCGTGGAGCGCTTCGTCCTCAACGCCTGCCAGCGCCTGGGCGCATCCGTCCACCCGGAAGGGGACGGCGTCTGGCGCCTGCGCAACCTGACCGCGCTCCCCGAACTGGCGCGCGTCCACCTGCCCCCGGAGGCGGAGGCCGGGGAGTGGCGGGTCTGCTTTGAGATGCTCCCCTACCGGCCGAACCCCGCAACTGTCCTGGGACGTCACCACCCCTTCGTGGAGGCCCTGGCCCGCTACCTCCTGGAGGCCGCCCTGACCCTCGGCCCCCACGCCCCCGCCCCCCGCTGCGGCGTGGTGCGAACCTCCGCCGTCCCCCGCCGCACCGTCCTCCTCCTGCTCCGGCTGCGGTTCCTGCTGGAAGGAGACGGGGACGGCGAACCCCCCGCAGGGGCAAACCCCCTCCTGGCCGAAGAGGTCCGCATCGTCGGCTTCCGCGGCCTGCCCCCCGGCCCGGTGGAGCCCCTGGAGGAGTCGGAACCGCTGGACCGGCTCCGGAACCTCCCGCCCGAGGCCAACGTCTCCCCCCAGGAACGGCGGGAGACCCTGGAGGAGGCGCTGGCGGCCTGGCCCGACCTGCAGGCGCCCCTCCGCCCGCTGGTGGAGGCGCGCGCCCGTCGGCTGGAGGAGGCCCACCGCCGGGTGCGCGCCGCCGCCGGCATCGGCACCCCCGTCCGGGCCCGGCCCCACTGGCCGCCCGACCTCCTGGGCCTCCTCGTCCTGATCCCCATCCCCAGAGGGGTGGCCCGATGAAACGCTTCCCCACCCTCACCCTGGAGGGCGGCCTGCTGGCCGCCGACCTGATAGCAGCCATCGCCGCCGGCACCGCCCCGGGCCAGAAGCCCGCCGACTTCGGCCTGGACAGCCGCCATCACCTGACCGATGAGATTGCCGCATCACCGCCAGCCCCGTCTACCGTCACCACTACAGCGTCGCCCGCCTGCGGGAGCGCGCCCGCGTCCCGGAAGCGTACAACGAACACCCCGACCTCTGGCTGGGCCTGCAGACCACCTTCCGCCTCTTCCAGGACGAGGACCTGGCCCGGTTCCTGGACGTCCCCCCGCTGAACGGCGACCTCTTTGACCCCCAGGGGACGGCGCTTCTGAACGACCTCCTCCTCTCCAACCGGGACCTCCTGCGGGCCGTCTGGCACCTCTCCATGTACCGGGAGGACGAGCGCACCCCCTGGCGGCGCGTCAACTACGCCGCCCTGGACGTGGAGGAACTGGGGAGCGTCTACGAGAGCCTGCTGGACTTCCACCCTCTCTTCACGGCGGACGACCCGCCCCGCTTCCAACTGGCCTGGGGGACGGAGCGCAAGTCCACCGGCTCCTACTACACCCCGCCCGACCTGGTCCACGAGCGGCTGCGCCGCCACCCCCTCCCCTCTCCCGCAGTGCGGGAGAGGGGAGGGGGCCGGGGGGTGGGGTGAGGGCCGGCTTTGACGTCGTCCTCTGCAACCCGCCCTGGGAGCGCATCAAACTCCAAGGAGAAAGAACTCCGCCAGTACGGCGAATACCGCACCCGTCGGCAGGTCCTGGAGGCCTGGGAGAGGGGCCCCAACCTGTAGGGACAACTGCTCGCAGTTGTCCCGCAATTTGGGGACTCCCCTCCCAACGGGCAGTTGACAGCGACCGGTTATCTGATATACTGCAATACAGAATTCCCGACCCTCCCATTCTGTCATTGGTCATTTGTCATTTGTCATTTGTCATTGGTCATTTGTCATTTGTCATTTGTCATTGGTCATTGGTCATTTGTCATTGGTCATTTCGCCATTGGTCATTCCCATCGGAGGCCGTTATGGGCGTCTATCAGATACAGGTTGCCAAACGGGGGGTCATCACCCTGCCGGCGTCGCTCCGTCGGAAACTGGAAATCCATGAGGGCGGCATCCTGACCCTGCTGGACCTGGACGGTGCGCTCATCCTGGTGCCCCAGACCCTGGAGACCGACCGGCTGGCGGACCGGCTGGCCGCGCAGTGGCGTGCCCAGGGCGCGGACCTGGAGACGATGCTGAAAACCCTGCGCGAGGTACGGGGTGAATCCGCCGGTGGCTAAGGTCTTCTTGGATACCAACGTGGTCTTTGCCGCCGTCCTTTCGCCCCAGGGAGGCGCGCGGATGCTGTTGCGCCTGGGGGAGATTGGCGTCCTCCATCTCCTCGTCGGCCCGCAGGTGCTGCAGGAGTGCGAGGCCGTGGTGCGGCGCAAAGCGCCCGACACCCTGCCCGACCTGGCCCTCCTGCTGGACGTGGCCCGGGTGGAGATCACCAGCGAGGCCGGCCCGGAGTCCGTGCAGGCGGCGCGGCGGTGGCTCTCCTACCCGCCCGATGCCCTCATCCTGGCGGAGGCGCTGGAGGCCCGGGCCGACTGGCTGGTGACGCACGACGTCCGGCACTTTCTGGCCATCCCGCCGGGCGCGCTCCCCCTGCGCCTGGGCACCCCCGGCGACCTGCTCCATCGGCTCCGCCAGACCCTGACCGGTGGGGTGGAATAGCATTCTTCGCAGGAGGAGGCAAATGGACATCTCTCAACTGGTCAAAGAACTGGTACCTTTTCTGGCTCCCTTCCTCCCCTACCTGCTGAAAGCCGGAGAGAAGGCCACCGAGGAAGCGGGCCGCCGACTGGGCGCGGCGGCCTGGGAGCAGGCCCAGGCCCTCTGGGCCCGACTGCGCCCCCAAGTGGAGGCCCGCCCCGCCGCACAGGTCGCAACTTTGGGACACATCCAGCATCCGGCCACGTTTGACAAATGGCCCCTTTCGGGGTATACTTTAAATGCACCTTTCCAAATAAAAACGCCCTCGGCGGTGGTTAGAGCACCGACAGAGGGCCCGTCTCCACGCCAGCGCTGATAGCGCGGAAGTTGTTGTAGTGTGCCGATAAGGCAGCCCTATCAAGTCGTGGCGGGGCTGCCTTTTCGTTTTTTAACCTGGAAAGGAGAGAGAAGGATCTCGCCAGCCCAGGGGGGGTCGGGGCCTCCTGAGAATCACTCCGTTTTTCTCCAGTTCTCTCCCGGCTTCCCCTCCTGCTTTCACACCGCCCACACCTCGTCTCCTCTGCAGGACATTGTCATTTTTCAATCAATCACCGGGCAGACCCTCTATGGCTCTTGGACATCTATGTGCAAGCACGTGCCCACGCAAGGAACAAAACCGTCGTATACCAGCCACCCTCATTAGAAGTAGATAACCACACAAGCCACAAATATTGTGGAAAATGGTAATTACCTACCCTGAATCGTTTGCAGATAATGTAGCGTAGGCTTTAGCCTGCGAATACAGGCCTGGCGGCCTGCGCTACAGGGGCATGCCTTCGCTGCGTCTTTGATAGCGCTTGCCCGGGGGCTCCCTGGTAGGTGGTTACGGAAAATGAGGAAAACGATGAAAGAGAAACATGTCAACATACTTGCAGGATGTCTTTCCCTGCTTGTCCTGGCCCTTTGGCTCTTCACGCCATGGCAGATTGGCCGCGCCAGCCAGAATCCCTGGGTCGGGATTCTCGTCGGGGTGGGAATTGTCCTCGCGTTCGCAGGAACCGTCTTCTACGCCTCCAGAGAAACTTTAGGCGGTTACCTGCTTTTTTCGTCTCTGGGTTTTATCGCTCTTGTTGTTGCCGGATGGTTATCTCGCCTGACAGGCGGGTGGTGGTGGGCCGTTGTGTGGTTCCTGGCCGCTCTCTCCCACATCACCGTCGCCATTGACGCCTGGCAGGAAGACGACGCCCACATGAGGGTTGCACTGGTGCTGGGCATCTCGCATCTGCTCCTTGCCTTTCTCGCCCCGACCATCTTCCGACCGTGGCTGCAGGAGAGGATGTTGGACATACCCGGTTCCCTCTGGATGTGGCTCCTGCTGGCAGGCGGGCTGATCACCCTGATCATCGCATGGTATCAGGGGTACAAGAAAACTGAGGGCAGGCCTTTTATCTTTTGGACCCTGCTCAGCCTCAGCCTGTTAGCAGGTGCTACCTGGGTTTCAAAACTCCGGGACGGCTGGTGGTGGAGCATGCCCTGGCTGGCCGCCGCGGTGATCCTCTGGCATGCCGGGAGGGAATTGCGCGATTATTATGAGCACGCTGCCGGAAATTTTGGCCTGGTCTTAGCGGTGCTTTGTCTGCTCTTCGCCATTGCCGGACCCTCTCTCCTCCCCCGCTACCTGGCAACGATCCCCCCTCCATCACCCCAGGTGGAAGCAACGGCCATGCCACTGGCACAGGTGACTGGTACCCCTCCGGCAACCACCCCCACCCCTCTCTCCACGCCTGCGACAACCGCTACAACTCCTCAGCCACCGTCCCCTGCGATGATAAAGTACGATGCATCCCTGGGCTGGCAATCTCTGGGGAATTTTTTCATCTCAGCCATCCGTTCGGTCTGGGGAATTTTCCATCTGATTATCCTCTCTGCCCTAGGTTATCTTTGGTTCCGGCGTGGATGGGGGAGCGTGCTGGTTTTGCTCCTCCTGGCGTCTACCGTCTGGATGGCTGGAGCCGTCCGACACCCCGTAGCGCAAACACTGACGCTCATTTTCTCCTCCAGCCCCGCTACCTGGATGCGCGAGATGCTGCTGGCCTCCGTAGAGCGCTGGGGAACGATGGGTTGGGGCATTCTCCTGACCGGTGTGGCCACCCCGCTTATCCTGTTCCCCGCCCTGCGCATCAGCAGTATGGTCAACCGGGTTGTGACTCTGAAACCTCCCACGCTGGATTGGAATAGCTTTCTGGCGCGTCAGGCTGTTCAGAGACTAAAGCGATTAGAAGTCACTTTATTTGATTATGTGCTGGCAACTCTGCTGAATATCGTTATCCCCGGCGGCCTGGCAATTGCGCTCTGGATCAGCCTGCGACAACTCGCGGCCAGCAGCAACATCCCGTTGGGGTTTATGGTCATCCCTGACCTGACCGTTCCGCACTGGAAGCCGGTCTGGGCCTGGCCTTACTTCTTATTGGCCTTCTTCCAATTGCTTGCGCTGAACCTGTTTGTATGGGTTCAGAAGAAAGTTGAACCATGGCTGGGAGCATATCTTGGTTGTCTGAGCAACACCGTTCTGATTCCTGGGGCAGCCCTTGTGGCAACCCTCTTCCCCGCTGGTGTGATTTTGTTCGGCGTGGGACATACATTGATGCAAACCGTTCTCACTCCGCTACGAGTATGGCGAATCCCCGAACAACAACCGTTGATCCCTGAACCTCCACCACCACCGCCACCACCACAGCCACCCGTTCGGACATCGCCTTTACCACCCGTCCGAACACCACCTTTGCCACCCATCGTCTGGACATCCCGCCTGCCGATTGTTGACATATTGCCCATTGAAGAAGGCGAATGGTATCTGGCACAGAACGGTATGCTTTTCGTTCAGGCCCGAGGACTGGAACAAATCATCAATTTGCCTCTCCAAAGTGGGACCGCCTTGTTGGCGATGAAAGAAAGCACAGAGGACCGTGAGGGCGAGGTACTGGTCATTGGAGATGGACAAAAAATTCTCAGGATGGGGCGTATTTCGCGCAACACGCTCCAAACATTTACCCTGTCCCAGGCGGCGGATGCGTTCGCACTCAATCCTTACAAAACGATGCTGGCATGGCTGGATTCCTCCACGGGCACTGTCGGGGGGCTGTTCCTGGAACCCGGACGTGAGGTCATGCTCGCCAGGGACCTCAAGGCAGTACCTGCTCTGGCGTTCTCCGCGGATGGACGTTATCTCGCCATCGGCGCGCCCGGTGGCGAGATTCACCTGATTGACATCGCTACCCGCCAGAAACGGGAGTCTCTGCTTCTTCCTGGAACATCCGTTTCCTCTGGTCAGGCAGTGCGTTACCTGGCAGGGCGCGGGGGAGGAGGGTGGCTGGCAGTATACGAGGATAAACGCGTAATACTGTGGAGCGGGGACAAGCAGGTTGGGGGGGAACTGGCCAGGCCCCGCCGCCGATTGAACGTCGTCGCCTTCCACGCAGAGACCGGGCGGATCGCTTTGGGCCTGAGCGCGGGAAATGTCCAGGTCTTTGACGAGAACCTGGACCGCATTTTTGAGGGAGAGGTCGCAGAAGGCGAACTGACCTGGATCGGTTTTTCTCCTGACGGCCAATCTTTGTTCACCGTTGAAAACAAGACCATTGTCAGAAAGGTGCAACTCCGATGACCGGCACGCAGCCTTTACAGCCCCCCTTCCACCTTGCGGTGGGCGTAGTCAGCGAAAAAGGCGGTTCTCATCCCTTGAACGAGGACTGCTACCGCATTGACATAGAGCGTGGACTGTTTCTGCTGGCCGACGGCATGGGAGGGCATCAGGCGGGAGAAGTAGCCAGCCGCATAGCGATTGATGCTATCTATCAAGTCCTGACCACGACCCCATCCGAAGACCGACAAACCCTGCTGGGCACCGCTCTGCTCGCCGCGCATCAAGCCATCCGGGAAACTGCCGCGCGGGAAGACGCTTACTGGGGAATGGGAACGACTGCCCTGATCGGATGGGTCTGCGTTCCCCAGTTGCTTCTGTGGGTGGCTCACGTTGGCAATAGCCGTGCCTATCTCTGGCGTCGTGGGGATCTGCAGCAATTGACAGAAGACCACACAATGCTGAACGAGTTGCGCAAGGCAAACCGTCTGCCGGCCAATCGCCGGGATTGGCCTTCCCCCAACATACTCAGCCAATCTCTTGGCTCACACCAGCCCTTTCTCTCGCCCGGATTCGGGGAATGGCCACTGGAGATGGGCGACCGCCTGCTTTTCTGTTCGGATGGGGTTTCCGATGTTCTTTCCGCTCAGGAAATTCAACAAGCGTTTGAAGCTTTCCAGGAGCCGCAAGGGGTGTGTAATTACCTGGCTGAGGCCGTGCATATCAGAGGCGCGCCCGACGACCTGACCGCTCTCGTGGTGGCCATTGAACCTGCCGCTCAAGTCAGAAAAGGGCACTCAAACTGCATCAGTTCAGGAGGGATGGTTCAATTTTCCAGGGAAATATGTTGACACTTTTTACGGGCGTAAAAATTCCGCCTGGCCCTCACCCCACCCCCTGCCCCCAGGTTCATAAAAATCTCTGAATCATTCGTGCCCCTCTCCCGCTCGC
>Ga0308310_1000329_pt1 | contig 20038 bp, 12 predicted proteins | sample HotsprSampleMS65_FD_203672 | JGI IMG/M metagenome (GOLD analysis project Ga0308310, IMG submission 203672) | Hot spring phototrophic mat microbial communities from Mushroom Spring, Yellowstone National Park, Wyoming, United States - 20090730_MS65 ...
CAAACTCTCACGAAATCTCACGACCGGGTGGCGCCAGCAGCAACCCTTGCTCTGGCCTTCCGCATCATCTCCTCCCAGACTTGCCGCTGCTCGATAAGAGCCGCCACCTTGTCTGGCGGATCGGTTCGACATTCCAAAAGTACCCATCCTCGGTAATTTGCCTCGATTAATAACTCCATCAAACGCTGATAAGGATAGTCTCCCAAATTTAACTCTCGAACATGGACTGTCGCTCCTAGCCGCTCCTTTACCAAGCGAAAGTTGTATTCGAGTCCTTCGCCTGCAAGGTCTTCAGCATTGGAATTCCAACAAATAGCCACGTTGGGGTGCTGAGCGATATCCATGATTTGTTTAATGATAGGCAAAGGAGAGCACTGACCGTGCACTTCCAGCCGGATTTGCTGACCGTAATCCGCAGCAAAAGCCCCCACCTCGTTCAGTGACTGCCCAATTTGCTCGATGGTCTTCTCTCGAGGCACATCAGGATAAAAACGATCCGGCTTCACTTTGACACCGCTTCCGCCGCAATCGTAGGAAAGCTTCACAAAAGCTTTCGTCCTTTCGATTGCCTGCCGCAAGGCCTTGGGATCGGGATGATCGAAACGTTCGTTGCTCCCAAGACCCACCAAAACTACGGCACTGTCGGCAAACATACGGCGGACCTCGCGGCGGCGATCTGCAGAAATTTCCGGTTCCACCCCGTGGGCATGCTCCGTCCGCAATTCCAACCCGCGGATGCCCGCCTTCTGACAATTCGCTAGCAAGGTAGGAAGATCCCAATCCTTTCCCCACAAATAGGTCACAAGCCCGAGCTGAACCTCAGCAGTGGCTCCCTCGACAGCGAACGCTGAAGTGAACTTCGGTCCCCACCAATGGGAACAAAGCCCAGCAGCACCGGACCCGGCAATAACTTGTAGCAGTCTCCGCCTTGTGAACAGCATAGTGACGCTCCCACCATGATGGTTAAATTGCAGCGATGGTCAATTTGCAGCCAGTACTTTTTTCCCCAGTGCCATTTTTGACTTCCAATGACTCCTGCTCGCACACCCCACAGCTTCCGTCCCTAAACTCATCCCACAGCTTCAACCCCTAAAAGGATTTCCCCCTCGAGGACACCACGGGGGCTTAGCAGGACAGAATCCCAGGCGGCAAATACCCCCACTAGCCTAAAACTTCGAGCTCGGTTTATTGGCAAGGTTCTCCAAACGCCGTGTTGAGGCTGGAAGGCAGGGTACTTTCGCGGCCACCTTGAAATCTTTTCCTCGGAAAATCTCTTTTGCAAGCCGCAACTTTTAAAACCGATGGGTGTGTCCCCCTGGCCGGTTTGGCCCTCTTGCTCCAAGGCTTTTCCCAACCGCCGGCCTGTTCTGTGGCATCCCAAGCCTTTTTTGTAATACCCGCGTTTCTCCTGAGTCCCCAGGTGGTGTTTGCTTCCTTTCTGGAGGTCCCGCGGAAAGGTTATGTACGCCGGGTAAAGAATGTAACTTCGGAGGAGCCCATAAAGCCTTCTGAGATGTCGGCCGCCCAATGCCGAAAACACCTGAAACCGCTCAAACGGCCGGGTTTTGACGAATGGAGCTAAGCCCGGATTGGCTTTCCTACCCAAAAAGGACTCCAAACCCATCTTTTTTGGAGCATAAACAGGTCAACGATGTTGCATTCCACTGCCATTTCGCTTCTCATTGCCAAAGGGAGTAGAGTTTCGCGGGTGCAATGACAACAACTCTTCGACGAATTAACGGAGTGGCAAAGATCTACCCCCATGCAAACTTCATCTTATTAATGAAACGGTATCTTATTTATGAAACGGTTCTCCAATGCAAATAAGATGCTTTCGGGTGCGAATAAAAAGCCTGCCGTCATGAAAGGCCGGACTTGCTGTACATCCTTCCCCTAAAGGATTTTCGCTTACGATTTCTCCTTTTTCTCTGCTTGGCCGAATCACCCAACACCGGCCGCTTTGCAGAAGCTCTCCCTCGGGACCGGCCTCCTGAGCCTCGCCCAACACGTAAATACAGTCGCCGGCCATGCCGGGAGAAGAAATAAAGGAGGCTTCAAGTTCTAACTCCCACAGTTTGTCGCCGGTCCGAGCATCGTAGCAAGTAAGCATCCCCCAGCTTGCTAAAAGGAAACTAAATTCCGACGTGGCCAACGGGCTACATAAGTCGGGAAGATTTTCCTCCGCTTTCCAAAGCAAATGTGTTTCGGAGACATCCCCCTGCCCGTCCGCCCGAATCGCAAACCAGTAGGAATATTCGTTGCCCGCGTTGACGATGCCCTCGCAAAAAACCGGAGAGGGCCCAACATCCCCTTCTAGCCCGGCAAATCGCCAGAGCTCATTCCCCGTGATAGGATCGTAGGAAATGATCCATGGAGCCCCAGCGGTAATCAGTTGCCACTTTCCTTCCCAAAAAACCACAACGGGACTAGCCCAGCTATTGGGTACCGGGCGAGGAACTTCCAAGAGAGTTTCGCCAGTTGCGGCATCCAGAATGACGAGTCGCGACTTCCCTTCCTCCGGCCGGCTCCCTTGATCAAATTGGACAAAAACCCGGTCAGGGAAACACTCCAACGATGCTGCATGCCCGTATACGTTATCCGGTACTCCCAGGTTGCGGTTCCACACGACGTTTCCAGCAAAGTCAAGGGCAGCGATATCCCCGGGGGCAAACATCACAAATACCAGCCGCCCATTCGTTGCCGGTGTCGGCGAAGCAAATCCTGTCTCTTTAGCCACCTTCTTCGGATCCAGAGGTGGACTGGCCAAGCTCGGGATCTCCCGCTCCCACAAGAATTCGCCCGTACGGAGATCCAAGCAGTACACCATAAGCCGGTCCGGCAATGCTCCCGTGAGGAAGATCCGATCCTCCCAAATGACAGGGGAACTGTTGCCAGGAAAAGGAATGGGAGTTTTCCACACCACTCCTTGGTTAGCGGGAATGTCCCAAGCCTGGGGAACTGAGGCCCACCGGTAAATGCCAGAACCCTCCGGTCCTCGGAATCGCGGCCAGTTCCGAGAGTACATTTCCCAAAATTTTTCGAGATCCTCCGCACGGAGCCGGGGGAGAACAGGGGAACGAGCCATCTGAGGAAATCCCGCTGGAACTGCCGCCGGTTGTCCATCCCCGCCGGTTTTACCCGATCTCGAGCCTTCAGCAGCCTCCCGAGACTCCTCAGGGGGAAGAGTTGTAGCAGTTGTGCCACCGGTTTTTCCTTGGGCTAATGATCCGGCGGTTGGACCTGCGATATCCCACGCAGATTCCATCTGGCCACCGACCGAGCTGCTAGCAACCAAATTTTGCCATCTCACCGGGGGGGACCAAACGATGGCCACACAGAAGAGCACCAAGCCAAAGAAAGCCGTCCCGGCCAGCAAAGCAATACGACGCTGTTGTCCCTCCCGAATTTCAAATTCCTGAAGGGCTTGAGGATCCAAAGGAAGGGGAAGCCGATCCCGAAGCTGCGAAGCTCCAATCCAGCATCCGACGCCGATCACCCCCCCCAATAGGGCTAGCCACGCTCCAGTAGCGAGAAATCGGCGATACCAAAACCACTTCCGCCGCAATTCAAAATCCCACTGCCGGAAGAGCTCCACCGTTGCTTTATCTTGAGGCTGATCAAGAACCTTGGCGTGCAACTGCTTCCAAGTGGGGTCCTCCGAGGGGTCTGGCGGTCCCCCCAGCAAGTAGCAAACCGTCAGGATTGCCACAACGACCCCGGCAAAACCCGTGGCTACCCAGCCCGTTCGAATTAACATTTTTCTTAACGCCCGGTAGACGGGACTAGCCGGCTCCATTATCACAATTTGAGGTTCAGTTTTCACTGCCTATTCCCCCCAGATCGACTATTTTTAAGAATCGAGGTCTTTCTCAACAAATTGACTAATTTGTAAATTCGAGGTCCAGCACCTCGTAGCCATAAGGCCCTGGAGCCGCTTACTTCCGGAAACCCGGAGGGCACTTCTCACCTCCGGCAACCGAAAGGCACCTTTCCGAAAAGGCCTTATGGAATTTAAAAGCCTTAAGGAATTTTGCAGAATCGGATGCCCGAACAAGGGAACCTGCCCTCGGGTACCAAATTCGCTGGCCGCCAAGGTGGCTACACCCCCGGGTGAGGGAAGCTACCCAAGAGCGGAGTAACCTCTGCGGAGGCTGCTCCCAATCTAGAGCCCTCAATGCCCACCTTTCCGAGTTTAGCCGAGCCAGGTCCCAATAAAAATAAGCGAAAAGTCACAGAAAAGGACCCGAATGCCGAAAGTTAAGCCGGAAAAAGGGGAAAAGTCGTGTCGAAAACAAGTGGGAAAGACCCGGTGGAACCCCGAGAAAGCCAAGGAGATGGGCCCTACTTCAAGTTCTAACTTTTCAGCTTATAACTTCTCACTAACTTCTCAGGCTGAGGGGCAAAAGAAACCAGTGCGGCCTTATAAAACCGGGTCCTCCCAAGCCGAAGGTACCACAAATCCCTGGATAAAGATGGCAAACAAGCTTATGATTAAAGTTGGGAAGAGGGCTATTCTTACCGCGGCCGAAGGGTCCGTAGGTCTCCGACCATGACATTTCTTATACTACAAGTATTTACCCATTAAACAATCATTTGCCCGGCATTCCTCAGGATTTCTCCGAAGGATTTCTCCGGTCGCTGAACGAAACGGTTCGAGGACTGCGAGCCCCACGACGATTGTTCCAAAGGAGTTGCTGGAATGTCACCTGTGGCCGAACCCATCATCCGTCGCCTCGAGGCTATTCGGCAGCAGTGGTGGTTTTTCAGCTTATTAACAGCGGTAGTCTTGGCCTGCGCGCTTTCAGCCGGGCTTTTGTTTCTGTTTGTTACTCTGGACGCGGTATTCATCCTTCCTCAGGGACTACTTGCAGTTTTTTTAGTATTTTGGGCCCTAGCAACGATCGTAGCCCTAGGCTTCGTTTTCCATCGTGCTAAGCGAACTTATCGCTCGTTGGAAGCAACGGCCCGGAGGATTGAGGCGGAACTCCCTGAGCTGGGGAGCAATCTGATCAATGTAGTGCAGCTTGCTTTCGACACCAAAAACGTCAATCGGGAGTTTTTGGAGGCGGCTGTGGCGGATGCCGCTGCAAAGGTGCGGCACGTTAACCTCGCCGAATCTGCCCGGCGAGAAACTCGTTGGAGGCGTCTCGTGTACGCCATGAACACCCCCCGAGATTTCACGGAAGCCTTAGGGGTGTTATGTGTGGTGCTGGGCCTTTTGGTAGGGAGTCAGATGATCTGGCCTAATGCAAGCTCGGCAGCAAGCCGGATTTTGCGCCCGTGGGAATATATCCCGCTATTGGGTTCGGTGAAGATTCTTTCGGTCGTCCCGGGGGATTGTGAAGTTTTGGCTGGTTCCAGTCTGGAAATTGCGGCCGAAATTTTGGAACGGAATTCCGAAACTCACCCTCCGGAAGGCCGCCTCATCGTGAAGCCGCACGGGGAAGGTCAGCAGGTAATCCCCTTGGTATCGGGAGACCCCTACGAGGTAACGTCAGAAGGTACACCTCAAATCCGCCGCAAGTACTCGGCGGTATTACCGGCCGTCCTAAAACCGCTCGAATACCGTCTGGAAATCGGCGATTCACAGACTCGCATGTTCCGGGTACAGATTGGGGAAAAGCCCGTGATTGCCGAGGTCGAGGTGACCCTCCGCCTTCCGCCTTATACCAATCAACCGGAGAGGACTTTTACATTGAAGGAGCCGGATCTTGAAGGTCCGGAGTATTCGGTGGCGGAATTGAAAATCCGGCCTTCCATCCCCATCGCCAAAGGTCACATCTCGGTGTATGGGAATACTTATCAAGGGCGGGTCGAAGAAGGCGGGAACGTCCTGCGGGTAACGCTTCCTCTTCTTCGCGACGGTTCCTTCACTGTGCATCTTTTCAGTTTAGCGGGGCACACGGATCCCAATCCCCGGGTGAACCGCATCCGGGTGATCCGGGATAAGCCCCCGACGGTCGAACTGGTAAAACCCTCACGGCAGATCACGGCAGGTCTGGGCCAGGAAGTGGCTCTGGCCGTGCGGGCTTCAGACGATTACGGCTTGGGACGTTTACGGCTAGAAATGCAACCGGGACAAGCTCCTTCCCAAGAGGAAAACCCTGTGGAAAATAATAGACGACCTATTCTGCTAAAAGAGTGGACGGATGTCGGCGGCAGAACAACAGGTGCTTGGGAATATGTTTTGAGCTTGGATCCGGCCCGATTTGCTGCCGGCCAAGTTATTCTTGTACGGGCAGTGGCTTCCGACCAACGCCTGGTGCGGGACTGGGGGCTCGACCTTCGCCCGCAGGAAACCTGCTCGCCTTGGCACGAAATCCGAATCGCGAGCTCCGAGGAACAAAAACAGCAACAAAAAAGTGAGCTGGCAAACGTTCGGGTAGAGCTTTTCCGAATTCTCGAAAAACAGCTGCGGGCAAATGCCCAAACCGCACGGATCCAGTTGCTGCAGTCTCCGACCGACGCTGCCATCCCGGGCGGAATAGTTCGGGATCTTCAAGTAGATATCCAAAAATCCAGCTTGAGTCTCGTAAAAAGCATCGGTGCAGAAGCCCCTGCGGAAATTCAGAAGATCAAAGCCACCGTCAGCCGGCTTGCCTTCGGAGAAATGCTGCAGGCGGTTGCTGAGGCAGAGGAGCTGTTGCGGGCGAAGTCTTCAGAAGGGTTGGCCCGGGGTGTGGAACAGCTTCTTCCATTGCAAAAGCGAATTATTGAAGTGCTCCGCGATCTACTGGACCAGGTAAGAACCGCAGAAATGGAAACTCTTGCGGAGCTTGGAAAGCGGCGTGGCGACGACCTTCCCGAGGATGTCCAGAAGAAATTCGAAGAATTAGAGAAGAAACTGGAGGCAGCTCTCGAATCGCAACGGAGGGTTGTCGAAGCTGCAGAAAACTTAGCCAAAGCACCGGTGGAAGATTTCAGCGAGGCTCAAGATCAGTTAATCAAAGCCCTCCAGGCTGCCGAAGACGACTGGTCGCGATTTATGACGGAGCTCAGCACCGATCTCAGTAAGCTTCCCGAGCAAGACTTTGCCAATCCCTCTCTATTAAAAGAGCTCATCGAAATTCAAACGGAGATCAAAATGGCGGAAGATGCCCTGCTTCAAAAGACGGTGGATATTGCCGTGCCTTTAGAGCAACTGGGCTACGAAATGGCCGAGGAGCTCAAGACCAATCTGGAAAAGTGGCTTCCTGACACACCGGACCGTGAGCGATGGAGTCAAGAAGAATCCCTCACGGATGCCGACAAAGAAGCTCCCATGGCCGAGTTGCCCGGGGAATTGGAGGATTTGATCGGCGAGTTGATGGAAGAGGAAGAAGCCTTATTTGACGAAATGGAGGATGTTTCATCGAGTGCGGCCGACTCTTTGGACGCCGGGGCTGGGTGGGATGCCATGGACGGTCCGATCTCCAATATGAGTGCCAAGGGTGTCACCGGAAATCGACTCCCCAATACTAATGAAATCGGTGGTCGGTCCGGCGAGGGTCGGTCCGGTAAAGCCAGCGGCGAGATGGTGGGGGAAGAAGCAGTGGGCAAAGGCGGCCGGAGAACCCCCAGTCGGCTGACTCCAGATCCCTACATGAAAGGGCAGATAAAAGATCACAGTCGGGATCCCGTAGGTGGGGCAACTGGCGGCGGCAAAGAAAGCGGTGAAGGGGGGGCAGGCTTGGAAGGTCCACCTCCGCCCGATCGGGGTGAACGCGAACGAAGTCGCTTGGCTGGAAAACAAGCAGCCTTGAGAAACAAAGCGGAGGCCATTGACCTCCAATTCCAGATCTTAAACTTCCACCGTACAGATTTACGTCGGTTGATCGAACTGATGGCTCAGGTGGAGGCTGATATTCGCGCCGGACGATATCAAAATGCCTTGCGACAGCGGCAAGTAATGCTAGAAGGCCTCCGGAGTGTGAAAGAATATGCGGCCGGGGAATTCCAGATCCGTCAGGACTACTCACCCAATCTGCCAACAGACGTGCAAAAAGAGATTTTAGGAAGCATGCAAGACCCGTCCCCGGTGGGGTGGGAAGAGCTCAATCGGATGTATTTCGAACGATTGGCTACCGGAGGACAGCGTTAAAAATATCTCCGCACTGAGCCGGGGTACAACTCTTTGCCCCAAACCGAATTTGTCGGACTAGTGGGCCGAGACCAAGGACTTCTCAACTTTCGTTATATTGGGCATCGCTGTAATAGTATCCCGCGGGGCCTATGTCTAATTCTCGGATTGACAAAGCTCCGCCATGTTCCATGCACGGTTCCATGCACGTGCCTGCACTTTTTGGTAACGTGAAGTTATCGCCTTATGATTCGGCGTGGTGCCGACTCAACTCCCAGGAGTGACTCGTTCTTAAATGTGGGGAGAGGCTGTCCGTGAATACTGCTTCCTTCGTTTTCTGGCGGATAGGATCTCGATCTGGGATTTGGCTCTTGTGTTGCTTAATCCTGGTTTTTTCTCCCTCGGGCTGTAGTGGACCGGCTAGCCCAAAGAATGACGAGAGGGCCGCACGGCCTCCCCAGGTGTCAGAAAAACCTGGTGGAAGTTCATTGAAAGAAGCCAGCACAACGGTCGGTCCCGGCGGCATGGTTTCTTCCCCGCTTAGCACTTCCTGGGCAAGCGAGGCTGAAAGTGCGGGTCAGGCCGGAAGGGTTCCCCAACAGCCCACCCCAGGTTCGGAAACGGAGGAGGGCAAAGTATGGCGAGCTGCAGACGGGACAGTGTTGGCTGTGGGAGAGTTCGTCGATCTCCTCGACGAGCAAGTGGGCATTCTGAAGCCAGATGGAACCGGCACCACCGTGCCTTTTGACCGACTATGTGCTGAGGACCAAAGCTTTGTTCGGAAGCTTCTCCTCGACCGTCAAAAAGCCAGCGGGCATCCGCTGGAGGAACGTGGAGGGGGGTTAGAAGGGGAAGAAATCGTCTTCGAAGAGGAACTCGTGGTCGAAGGCGATGTCGGAGAACCTTTACCAGGTTCCGCTACTTCTGGAGCTGCGGGGCAACCAAAGGCTCCTGCCGCAGGGAGTGCCGATCCGCGAAAATTTGTGATTCCTTTTGATTTCGTCTCCCGTTTCGACAATGGTCGTTACGGCCAGATGGTTGGGGAATTAATTTGGAAGAAACTGCAGCGGGAAGGGGGATTCCTTTTGCCGGAATCCATGCTAGAGGTCCGAGATTTTTGTGCAGCCCATCAGATCGAAATCACCCCGGAAACGCCCCTTGAAGAGGTCGGCCGAGTGGTGAGGGACCTATTTGACGGACATATTGCGATCTGGGGCAGCGTGGAACGAGCTCCCGGAGCCATGTGGGACGTCTACGACCTACACATCAAGTGCGTCGACTTTTCCGAGGGAAAACCGCAAGTAATTTTCGATCTCACAGCACGCACAAACACCGTAAGTGAAATCCCCCACCTTTATGTGGAACAGCTACTGGATAAACTTTACGACCGGCCGCCCAAGGGACCGCGGCCTGTAGACCCCATTGCCGAAGAAAATTGGCTGAAAAATCCCAATTTGGTTTTCGGTGGGGACTTCGAACAGGCCCGCGGTGGAGTGCCTTTGGGATGGGAACCCGGCGGAGGACAGCACCGAGAACCCCTTGGGCGATTAGTCAAGTGGATCCCAGAGCCTGGCACGCCCAACAACAAGATTATTCGCTTCGAGTTTGGTGCAGATGTGGGAGATACTTACGGCGTGATGTATTACAGCGAGCCCTTCCCCGTTGAAGAGGGAGCCACTTACCGCTTCCAATGCCGATGGCGGTCAAACGGTCCGGCAGTAAAAGTGTTCATAAAATGTTATGATCTCATCGAGTCCGAGTACCGGCCTGCTTCTGCCCTATCGACCAAAAGGAGCGAAGGCGGGCAGTATGTGCCCGACGAAAAACAACTTCGAGAGGTCTATCGGAGCCAGCAGAATCTTAAAGGGCCGCTTCAGCAGTGGAACACGCACACTCAGGATTTCACTCCCCGTCATACTAAATACACACCCCGTTGGGGAAAGGTAATGCTGTACGCATACTTAGGTGCGGGGGTCGTGGATTTCGACGACATTGTGGTCAAACAGATCTTGCCGCCTTCTCCCGGGGAACAACAAAAGGAATTGCGGCACTCGTTAGCCAGCCCGGTCACGATCAAAGAGATGGAAGAGAACGTTCGTCGAGGGCAAGAGGTCCGGGAGCCGTCGCGGGCAAGAAATCCTTAAAAGCTCTCCTAAATTGGTACACGGACGGGGGCCGCTCTGTTTCATGCTCTTCCACCATTCCCCAGAGCCACTTTTATTGGGGCAGGGCCTAACGTCTTCCGGTGGGGCGGATAATCCTGCTTAAAGGCTAATTTGGGAACGGTTCCCCAAGTTCCCACGCGAATGCCTGCCCCGTGGATGTTCGGGTCATTCGAAAGAAAACGGCCCGTTTGGAGGGGACTCCTCCGGGTTACCCACTCCTTGCATGTTCTTTCCTTTTTTCTCCTCCGCCGAAGTTGGAGTATCTCCCTCAGGGAAAGTCCCAGGCAAATGCAACCCCCACGCACCTGGGGCAGCTATCAAATGTTGGAGGAGGGCGGTGGTGGCCTCCACTTCTTCGGCCACCACCCCGGTAGCTCCCGTCTTTTTGAGCACACCAACGTTTGCCTGGTAGCGGCAACGCACCAAAACAGGGACCTTTTTGCTAAGCGACCGAACTTGGCGGACAACTTGCATGGCCACCTGATCGTCAGGAACGGTGATCACCACCAGGGAAGCTCGAGGCACTCCGGCATGCTCTAATACTTCTGCCTGCTGCCCATCCCCGACAACGGTTCGAAATCCTTGCTGGGCAAATGCATAGAGGTTAACCGGACTAAGATCCACAAGGCACACATCTACTCCCATGGTTTCGAGCTGAGCGGCGATTCGCCGGCCAATGGGACCGGCTCCAATGACCACCGCTTGCGGGATCTGGTCAACATCGGACACCCTGGGCGGAACCTTTCCCCTCGGCTGAGTCCCTTGCTCCACATAAGGAAGAGCCCACCGCACCAATTGCGGGGTTATGATTAAGCTGAGGACCGCAAGAAGCAAAAGGAACTCGTAACTGGAGTGGGACAAAGCCCCCTGCCGAGTAGCGGTAAAAAGAAGGAGGAAAGAAAATTCGCTCATTTGAGCCATGGCGGTACCCAAGGCAAAGCTACTTCTCCAGGCTAAACCGGTAAAACGGAGGGCTATTCCCCCCGCTGCCGCTTTCACCACCACCAGGGCAATCAAAGAGATCAAGATTCCCAAGGGAAATTCGAAAGCCAAACTTGGTCGCATCACTGTCCCGAGGCCGACAAAAAACACCGCTGCCGCTGCCTCCCGAAACGGGAGAGTAACGGCATCGATTTGTCGGCTCCATCGGCCACCACCGAAGATAAGTCCGGCTGCCAAGGCCCCAATGGCCGGAGGAAGGCCTAACTCATAGGCCAACCAGCATACGGTGGCAAAAACCGCAATCGTGAAAAGCACCAGAAGCTCGATGCTTCGCAATCTGGCTAGCCGCTCCAGGGCAAGACTGCCAATCAGGTAACGTGCGGTAGGCACCGCCAACACTAACAGGAAAAATTGTCCTGACAATACCAAAAGATCTTGCACAGCCAGGAAGGGCCCCTCACCCGTCAAAAAGGGGACAAGGAGCAAAAAGGGGATCAAAACAATATCTCCGAAAAGCAGAATAGCCAGAGTACGACGTCCGGCAGCTGTCCCCACCTGGCCCCATTCCTCCAAGGCCTTAAACACCAGTACAGTTGAACTGTTGGCTACAGCAACTCCTACGAGGATTGCAGGTCCCACCTGACCGGTTGCCGACCAGCCTACAAGAGTTGCAGGAACCGCGGTCAGAAGGGTTTGTACTGCCCCGCCTAAAAGAAATTCCCGCCGTAACTCCCAAAACCCCTCAAGGGATAGCTCAATCCCAACCGAAAAAAGGAGCAACAGGGCCCCCAACTGGGCAATATCCTCCAGCTGACGGGCACTGCTCGGAGTAAACCCGGCCGAAATCCCAGCACTATCCGGTCCCACCGGAGGAAAGCCGACAAGTCCCAAAACGTGCGGGCCAATCAGTCCCCCTGCAATTAGGTACCCGACGACTGTAGGAATATTCCATCTGCGGCAGAGAATGCCACTCAAGAGACCGGCCGCTAATACAACGACAAGATCCCCAGAGGCTACAGATTCTCCCAAAAATTCACGAATTCCCAACAGCTTTCCTCCCGCAATAACAGAAGTAACTTCATGCCACGAGTTGTTGGCTCATTATGCACCTCCGGGCAAGTATCTGTGTCCTGAAGCCATCCTCCTTGGTTCTTGCGAAATGATATCTTTCCCGGAAAGCTTTCGGCAATTCCCTCGAGCTGCTCCAATTGGTCATCCGCTGATTACCCACTAGGCTTCCCTCTCTCCAAACCTACTCAGAAGAAGCTTCCCCCCCACACGAGACTTTAGCTCCAAACACTCTCCAAAAGGCAGTTATTCTTAATCCTAGCTCTCGGAAGTGGTGCCGGAGTCGACAGCTTGCCTGCGGCTCCACTCCTTTCCGGCAGTTCCGCCCAGATTAAAGTGCCCTTTTAATTTGTCTGGGAGGCCTACAGGTGGCACGTTGAGCGTGAAGTTCGACTGAGATTTCCAGAGTGGCTCCCCGCTCGAGCTAACCGGCCTCTGAACGGCCGGCAACCCATCAAGATATCGGCAGAATAGTAGCTCTGGGGGAGCACGAAGTTTTGGAAAAGGTAGAGGCAACCAGTCGGGTAAGCCGTTGTGGGGTGGGCTCTACGAGGGCCGGTCGCCAGGCCCCGGGATTCTAACGCCCTGAGCTTCCATCGCCCGCAGCTTGTAGATCAACGCTCGCCGGCTTATGCCCAACTTCCCTGCCGCCCGAGTTCGATTGCCGCCGCACTCGGCGAGGGCAGCCAGGATAGCGGCCTGCTCCAACTGGGACAATCGTCCCTCTGCCTTACGATCTTCTCCGGCGGGAGTAGCCGATTGCACTGCTGGAGGAAGGTGCTCCGGCAGAATAACATCTCCCCGACATAAGAGGCAAGCTCGGTGAATAGCATTCCGCAATTCGCGGACGTTCCCGGGCCAATGATAAGTCAACAGACATTCTTCCGCCCGCGGTGAAAATCGGACATTTTGTCGAGCCATTTCCAAAGCGAACTGCCTAGCCAGGGGGAGGATTTCCTCCACCCGTTCGCGAAGCGGAGGTACGTGAAGTTCGATCACATTGAGGCGATAAAAGAGGTCGGCCCGAAACTGACCTTCTTGCACCATCTCCGCTAAATTGCGATTGCTGGCCGCCACCACACGCACGTTCACCTTTGTAGGGATATCCACCCCTACCGGCAGAATTTCGCCCGTTTCGATCGCCCGGAGAATCTTCGGCTGCAAATGGAGCGGCAGTTCCGCCACTTCGTCCAAAAAAAGCGTTCCCCCGTCCGCAGAGCGGAAGACGCCGGCACGGGTTTGTACCGCACCAGTGAACGCCCCTTTAACATGGCCGAAAAGCTCGCTTTCCAAAAGGCCTTCCGGTACAGCCGCACAGTTAACTGCCAAAAAAGGCCCAGCCGACCGGTTGCTCCACATATGCACAATCCGGGCCACCCATTCCTTGCCTGTGCCACTCTCGCCAGTTATCAGGACCGGTACATCCGAGGGGGCAATAGCCCCAGCGATCTCCAGCACCCGCCGTAAGGCAAGACTAGCACAAACAAACCCACGGGGTAAAGGGGGAAGCGTCGTACGCCCCGACCGTACAACGTCTCCGGCAGATAAGGCATCCGCCACGGCCGTAAGAAGTTCGTCAAGATCGAGGGGCTTCGTCAGATAATCCGTAGCCCCAGCTTTCATTGCTGCCACAGCCTGCCGAACCTCTCCGTACGCCGTGATCAGAAGAATGGGCACATCAGGGACAATCGTCCTTAACTCTGGAAGGATATCCAAGCCGGAGCGACCAGGCAGCCGTACATCTAATAAGATGCAATCCGGAGCCCGCTCCCGCACTCGGTTGACTGCCTCCTCAGCATCGGCAGCCTCTTGGACTTCATACCCACGGGCTAAGAGAAATCTTCCAAGCAGCTGCCGCTGCAAGGGATCATCGTCGACCAAAAGAATCCTCCCCCTTTGCTGGCTCATAAGGCCCTACCATATAGAAGCACGTCCCACCCTCTGCTCGTGACTGATACCCCACTTTCCAACCGCACACCTCACAAATGCGGGCCACAATGGCCAGGCCTAAACCGGTCCCACCCGGCCGAGTCGAAAAATAAGGTCGGAACAAATGCTCACGGTTAGCCTCGGGAACACCTGGGCCCCGATCGTGAACCTCTATTCTCCAGGATTTAGGTCCGTCCGGCAATATCCGGACTTCCACCACCTCGGACGGCGGAGAAAAAGCGATGGCATTACTTAGCAGGTTAAATAGGATCTGCCGCAAAAGTTCGCGATCAGCCTGGATGAACCGAGAAGACGGAGATATTTCCCACCGGAGGCAGAGTTGCTTCTCCCGAAGATCCGGATCCAACACCGCCCGCAGTTCTTCAATAAGAACCTCACAATCAACCGTACCCAGGTGTTGGAGTGGCGGCCGGGCAAAAGCCAAAAACTGATTGATCCGGGTGGTGACCCGATCACACTCTTCCAAAATTGCCGCAACAATGTTTGCTTGGTTCTCTGGGAGGGTTTCGGCGAGGGTTTGAACCCGCATCCGAATGATGTTGAGGGGATTGCGGGTCTCATGGGCCAGTCCGGCAGCGGCCGCCGCCAGCAATTCCTGGTGCCTCAACTGAACTTCCAACACCCGCCGGGATGCCGAAATCCGCTCCCGCTCCAGAACCGCTACTACCGCAATGGCCGACACTCCTAGCAAAAGTCCTCCTAACCCCGCAATGCCAGCCCTGGTCCAAAGTGCCCGTCGGCACTGGAGGTCAAAAGCCTGCCGAGAAAGAAGCAAGACGGCCAGATAATCCCCCGACACCGTTACCGGACCCTGAAGGACGGACCACCTCTCCGGCTGATCCGGGGAAATACCGGAGGGACCTTGCCCCCATCGCGGGCCCCGACCTTCTCCCCGCCTGGGACCTGGGCCTACTGGCCCGGCTACCTCCGCTTCCAAACCAAATCGCCGCGAAAAGAGGACTCCCCGTTCTCCCCAGGAAGTCCTCGCAGGAATCTCTTTCACCGGTCGAGGCAACCCTTCTCCTGCCGTCAGTTCCAGGGAACCATCGGAAGCCGCTATTCCGACAGCCAGTACCTCGGGAAGTGAGGCAATTTCTTCGAGCATTGCCTCCACTTGTCCCCAAAAGAATTGCCCCATCCGGCGGTGTCCGCGAATACCTCCTACCATTGCGGAAAGGATAGCCTGGCCCTGGCTTTCCAGGTTGGAGATCCAAACCTCCCTTTCCCGGGAGTACTCTCCCCATTGCCAAGCAGCCAGTAATCCCCATCCTGCAACAACGACAAGGGCCGCAAGGCTCCACACCGCCCCCCGGCCCAAGACAATCGGCTGCGGCACCTCTCGCTGGATTGCTTCTGAATTAGGATCGCTCATTACCTCTGCAGATGGCGGAAACGATTTGTCAAACCCTCAGTGGCATCTCAATTCACCGGTAAGCCCAAGGAGCCAACCAATCCCCTCCTATGCGGTTTTATATCCACTCCGGTCAGCCCCCTCAAACTCCGCCAAGCCCCCAACAGCTACACTCCCAATTATCCACCGGTGCCTCAGACAGCCTTGGGGGAAGTTTTACCAACCTCGGGCCCAAGGGGGCCCCCCGCCGGCAGCTGCTCCCCACCGTGCCCGCGGCTGTCCCCGACCCGGCGAAAAGCCCCCACCGGCTGGCCCTCTGCCTAAACCCAAACCTAACCCCATACCACCACCAGGCCCTAACCCCCAAGGGCACCAAACTGGTGGACTTGCATACCCGGCATTGCCGACTGCCCTCCGGGCTTGCTCCGCCCAAATTTCGCCCCGAATTTTCTGTAACTCGGCCATAAGCACCGCAATCCGCTGAGCGTCCGGCGGGCTGGCCCTCCGGGCGGCTTGAAGCTCGGCCGCAACTTTTCCCCACTGTGCGTAAAGTTCCTCTAAAGATCTGCCCATGGAGGTTGTAATCCCGCCTTTCTCCTCCGATGAGGATACTTGCCCATTCGCAACACTTCCTTCTCCCCAAGCGATGCCCCACACAATCATTCCGAACACCATGCAGAACCAACTCCTCACCCCCATTTCCAATACATTGCTATATCCGGGACGGTGCCAATCAAGATTTTTAGCTGCCATCGCATGTTCCTCCTTTTTTCGTCAACCATTTCCACTCAAAAGCACCGAGGTTATCTGCCCACCGAAAGATCGCTCGTCCTCACCAGGCCCTTGATCCGGGGCTTTTTGCCGGCATCGCCCCCACTGACAAGACCTCGTTTTCTGAGCTCAAAGCCGGGTCGACTACTTGCCGAACCTTGCCCCTGCAAATTTTGCATACCATGGGGGTCCCCTTGGGAAACAATCCTGCACAGGGTGCCAGTCCCTCCGAAAATGCCGGCAAACGTTCGTCTCCTTATAGACCTGGGGAAGCTGCCACTCTCTAAGCACACATGCAAGAAATGCATGACATTGACTACCTCCCCTCACTGTGTGAGACTCTTCTACCAGCGGAGAAAACCACAGAAATCCCACGGGTTTCGAACGGGTCACCGGGCACCTTATTCGAGAGTAAAACCAGGTTGTGACGTTAAGGGCTGGAAATTAGCTGGCCAGATCCATCTTCACGGGGAGGCTGGGTAAAACTCCGACACCTGGCCCCGATTACAAACTTCGCCGAATCTTCTGCCACCCAGCTGGCAACTCTTGTGCCTCATCTCACTCGGGCCAGTACTGTGGGGCTTTGGGGAGCAAGGGTTGTGCCATTCTCACCTGCAAAAGTTTTTGCACTTCTGAAGGCTAAAGAGTCTTGGCAATTAACGGGATCAAGATCGAGATAACTCCGAGAAGGTTATCGAGATAACTCAAAAAATGATCGATAAGCAATTCCGCCAAATATCTCAGAGGCCTTCTTCTTCAAAATCTCCGAGGGAGTAGCCAGTTAAAAAGTTCCGACAGGCTCAATCCCATCCGGGACAACCGGTCACGACCAGAGTCGCGGCGTGTGATACCCGAGCTATTGGAGCTCCAAATCCGCTCACGAGTGAAAAAGTTATCAGCCATTAACAAAAAAGACGAGGCCCGACGGGAAGACCTAAGCGGGCAATCCCTAGGGGGACACGATCAATACCACAAAGACTTCCAATTTCGGCTTACAGCTTCACGCAAGTTTTAGCACATTGAGCGAAATAGCGGCCAATTTCCTCCTGCTTTCTAAATTCGTCCCAACCCAGAATCTCTGCCATCCACGAGGCAACCTGCCGAGAAAGCTGAGCAACATCATCCCGATAGTAATGCCAACTTGTTCGCCGGATCATGATATCCTCCAGCCGCCGTGCCCATTCTCGCCGGCAAAAATATTCCACCACCTCCTGAGACGGCTCCGGAGGCAGGACTCCCAGTTCCGGAAAACATTCGCTTGTGGAAAGGAGAGGCTCGCCAGGATTGAACCGCCCAACTCGTCGGTGCATGGAGGCAACAATTTTCCGAACCACCTGTTCCCCCATGAGGAGATAAGTGGTCAGCTTTCCCCCAGCCACGTCTACCCAACCGGGGCTGGAAACATGGATGACATGAGCCCGGGAAATATCCGACGGCCCTCCTCGTCCTTTGGCTACCAACGGCCTGAGTCCTGCCCATCCAGCCCGAACATCTTCTCGGCCAATTGTGGCTTGCGGGAAATACTCGTTGGTCACTCCCAGCACATAGTCGATGTCGGTCTCCTCTATTGGGATATCCTCCAGCGAATCCGTATAATCCGTATCGGTCGTGCCCAAAATTACCCGTCTTCCCCATGGAATTCCAAAGAGGATCCGCTTCCCCTCCGACATTACCACCGCTTCACGGATCGGCAATCGCTCCCGTGAAATCACCAGATGGATTCCCTTAGTCAATCGAAGCCTTACTTTACTTTGCGGGAATTGGGGAGCCCACGGTCCGCAGGCATTGACAACCCACCCGGTCTCACAAGAAAGTCGCTCACCTGTCAATGTGTCAACCAACTGGCAAATCCACCGATTCTGCTCCCGGTCAGCCTTTTCGAACCTCAAATAGTTACACACTATGCCACCTCTCATCACGCTGGCCCGCAGAGTATCGAGAACCAACCGGGAATCATTCGTCAATGCATCGAAATAGCGGACCGCTCCCCAATAACCCTCTCGACGCAACCCCGGGATGAGTTCCCCTATCTCAGAAAGCCGCAAAGATCGGGAGGGACCGAAATTCCTACCATAGCAGAGAGCATCGTACAACTTGACCCCAATCCTAAGCTGCCAAAGCGGCCACCGTGAATCTCGATAAGAGGGAAAAACGAAAGGAAGCGGTTCTACCAGATGAGGAACCACCTTCGACAAGCGAAGCTTTTCCTGACTTGCCTCGAAAACTAACCCCACCCGCCCTTGGGCCAAATATCGGAGGCCCCCATGGAGGAGTCGGCTGGAACGACTACTGGTCCCAAAAGCAAAATCATATTGTTCCACCAGGCCAGCACGAAGGCCGGCCCGAACTGCGGCATATATCACTCCCGCTCCTACAATGCCGCCACCCACAACAAGTACATCGAGGGGTTGCTCCACCAAAGCCTGCAATGCTTCTTCCCGTTCCATAGTCAATCATCCAAGAATCCTTGAGCCTGTTGCCGGGGCGGCAGATCGGAATGCTCCCTTGGGGTCACAGATAGCCCCCGACACCTCCGCACTACCAGCACCGACGAGGACCCACCTCTCCCGGCTCTATTTTCCCACGGAAAAAGCGAACGAAAACACTGCCAGTTAACTCCTGGACCCGGCGGAAGAGCCAAACACCTCCGCTCAGCTAGATTCCCTCCCACCAAGTTCCCGCGGCAGTTCCCAGCTAGTCCACTCCCTCCTTCACTTCTCCGCCCAAGGTTCCTCCGCCGGTTGCCGTTCGAATGATCGGTCGATAAAGCGGGAGGTGACGGTAGTACACTTGAAGAGTCATTATCGCCAACCCGGTAGCGTACAAACGGCCACCGCGATTGCCCCAATCTGCTCCTTCCGGATTCCAGCTGCCCGACTTACAACCTTCCTTCTGCTGTGTCCGAATTAAGTGCTCGCGCATGCGGTAGTTCCACAGGTCGAACTCAGGCCCCTCCATATGATGCAACACTTGAGTGGCATAATGGTAATAATAAATTTGCCCCAATGTGTTAGCATTTTCCGGCGGCAAGTTCTGACTCAAGTATTTGCATCCTGCCACCAATTCGGGATCATCTTTGCGGCATCCAAGATACTGCCTTGTCAGCAAACCTGCTGCCGTCATTGACAATTTCGGCTGTTTTTCTTCAGCTCGCGGATCGTAACAGTATCGCGTACGAATCATCTCTGCCGGACCACAGGCACAGGACTCCACAAATCGCTGTGCACGAATCAGCGGATCTTTCGAGATCATCAATCCCGCCAATTGACCACTGCGAATGGCAAAGAAAACCCAACTAGTCACCGACAGATCTCCAGGCTGTTTGGGACCATACCGCCAGCCCCCCTCAGAATGCTGGGCATCCATCAAGTACCGGATGGCCAGTTGTGCCGGTATCTTCAGCCGCTCATCCTGCGAAAGCCCGTAAGCCTCGCACAAAGCCATAGTACCTAGGGCATGAGCATACATGTTGCCACTGAGTCTCCCTGCCTCCTTCGACTTGATATCACTTACCTGACTGCGCACTAGGAACTCCAACCCCCGCTGCACCACCCGCCGATAATCCAGCAATTCACTCGGCTTCTCCGGAGCCCGGTTGTGGGTGACCCCCTCTCCCAAAAAAGCAAGAAGGGCAAAAGCCGTTCCGGCTACATCCTCGTTTGCTACCTCCTTTTCGACTTCACTCCAACAATCGCATCCTGCCCGGGATTCGTGATAATATTTGAGCGACCA
>Ga0308310_1000333_pt1 | contig 19926 bp, 19 predicted proteins | sample HotsprSampleMS65_FD_203672 | JGI IMG/M metagenome (GOLD analysis project Ga0308310, IMG submission 203672) | Hot spring phototrophic mat microbial communities from Mushroom Spring, Yellowstone National Park, Wyoming, United States - 20090730_MS65 ...
GTGCGGGTGGTGGTGGCCCACGAGAACCTGGACTTTGATGCCCTGGGGTCTATGGTCCTTGCGGGGAAGCTCTTTCCGGGGAGCGCGCTGGCCTTGGTGGGGGGCCTCGAGGGCCCCCTAAAGGAGATCGCTCCCCTTTTGGAAGACCGCCTGGACCTTGTGCCCGCTTCGGAGGTCCCCTTGGGGCGGGTTTCCGAGGTGGTCTTGGTGGACAACGCCCGCCCCGAGCGCATCGGTCCTTTCAAAGCTTTGGTGGGCCGGGTGCCCTTCTTGGTCTACGACCACCATCCGCCCGCCCCGGGGGATGTGCCCGCTGTGGGGGGGCGGGTTCAGGAGGTGGGGGCCACGGTGAGCCTCCTGGTGCCCCTCCTAAGGGAGCGGAGCCTCTCCCTCACCCCTTTGGAGGCCACCCTGGCCTACGCGGGGATCTGGGAGGACACCGGGGGGTTTAGCTTCCCCTCCACCACGCCCCAGGACCTCGAGGCCGCCCACTTCCTCGCTCTGCAAGGGGCGGAGATCCCGAGGGTGCGGGAATGGGTCCGGCCCCACCTGGGGGCGGAGGCCAGGGCCATCCTCCAGGCTCTCCTCAAGACCGCCAGGTGGGTGGAGGTGGAAGGGTTCCGCCTGCTCCTCGCCCGGGCGAGGGAGGAGGGGTACGTTCCCGCCTTGGCCCCCCTGGCCCACACCCTCCTGGACCTGCACGAGGCGGACGGGGTGCTTTTGGTCCTGCGCCTGGGCAAGGAGGTGCTCCTCATCGCCCGGAGCAAGGACCGCCTGGACGTGGCCCGCTGGATGGCCCAGGTGGGGGGTGGGGGGCATCCCCGGGCGGCCTTCGCCCGGGTGAGGGGGGAGCGGGGCGCGGTCAAGAAGCTTCTGCAGAGTCTTTCTCGTCATCTGGCCCCCGAGCCGACCCTGAGAGAGATGATGACCTCCCCGGTGGAGGTCCTGCCCCCCACCACGGCGCGGGAGGCCCTTAGGGTCCTGGAGGAGCGGGGGTATGGGGCCATGCCTGTGGTGGTCCCCCTCGAGGGGGGTGGGGTGCGGGTTTTGGGCCTGGCCCGCAGGCGGGACCTGAGGAAGGCGGAGCGCCTGGGCCTGGCCGATCATCCCGTGGAGGGCTTTCTGGCCCGGGCGGTGATCCTGCCCCCGGAAACCCCCCTTTCCCAGGCGGAGGCCCGGCTCAAGGAAGGTGGGGGGAGGGTGCTGGTGGGGGAGGGGTCCAGGCTTCTCGGCATCTTCACCCGCACCGACCTCTACCGAAAGCGGCCCGTCCAGGAAACCCCCTTGGGGGAGCGGATCCTCACGGCCCTCCCCGAGGGGGCGCGGCAGGTGCTCCTGGCCCTCAAGGAGGCTTTTCCCCAGGGGGTTTACCTGGTGGGGGGCGCGGTGCGGGACGCCCTCCTCCTGCGCTCTGGGCCGGACATAGACCTGGTGCTGGAGCCCGGGGTGCGGGTGGGGGAGGTGGCCCGCTTTCTGGTGGCGCGTTTCGGGGGGAGCTACGCCCTGCACTACGCCTTCGGCACGGGAAGGGTGCGCCTGCCCTTTGGCCTTTCCGTGGACCTGGCGGAAAGCCGGGAGGAGGTCTACCCCTACCCCGGGGCCCTGCCCCAGGTGCGGCCCGCTCCCATCGCCAAGGACCTGGAAAGGCGGGATTACACGGTGAACGCCATGGCCCTTGCCTTGGCCACCTGGGAGCTTTTGGACCCCTACGGCGGACTCAGGGACCTGGAGGCCCGGGTCCTCCGTCCCCTCCACCCCCTCTCCTTCGTGGAGGACCCTAGCCGCATCGTGCGGGGGGCGCGCCTCGCCGCCAGGCTCTCTTTCCACTTCGCCGAGGAGGCCCTGAAGGCCCTGCCGCCAGCCCTCCTCCCCGAGGTCCTGGCCACCGCCAGCAAAAGCCGCCTCCGGGACGAGCTTTTCCTCACCCTCGAGGAGGACACCTGCCTCGAGGCCCTGGCCCTCCTGGAGGAGCTTTCCGCCCTTTACCCCCTCTACCGTCTCCGTTTGCCCCCGAAGGAGCCCTTTGCCCGCCTCCTCCGCCACCCCCCCCTGGAGGGCCCGCCCAAGGCCATGATGGAGGCCCGGCTTCTCCTTCTCCTCTACTTCCAGGAGGCCCCCCTGGAAAGGGCCCAGGGCCTGGCCGTACCCAGGCGCTTGCAGGAGGGCCTGAGCCTCCTTTTGCGGCTGGGGAAGGGAGAGGAGGTGGAGGGGGAGGCCCTGAAGAAGGAGCCCCTGAGGAGCGCCTTCCTCGCCCTCTTTCCCGAGAAAGAGGGGTTGCTTTGGCAAAAGCGCAGGGTCCTCATGGGGAGGGACCTCCTGGAGATGGGGCTCAAGCCCGGGCCCAGGGTGGGGGAGGTCCTCAAGGAGGTGGCCGAGGCCCGGGCCAGGGGCGAGGTCAGGACCTTTGAGGAGGAACTGGCTCTAGCCCGTAGACTGGTGGGCGATGGGACTCTTTCCTCTCCTCAATGATCCCCCGGTCTTCCTGGTGGCCTTCACCTTCGCCGCCCTGGGGCTTATCCTCCACAACCTCGCTCAGGCCTACCTGGCGGACCGCTATGGGGAAACGGCTCCCCGGCGCTACGGCTTCCTCTCCCTGGACCTCAGGGTCCACCTGGAGCCTTTGGGCCTGGTCCTCCTTCTCCTTCTGGGCTTCGGCTGGCCCCGCTTCGTCCCCACCCATCTGCCGGGGCGCAAGGGGGCTTTGGTGGCCCTCATGGGGCCTTTGGGCTTCTTCCTCGCTGCCTTCCTCTTTGGCCTTTTGGCCCGCTTTCTGCCCTATCCCTTTGGGGAGGGTCTCCTGGTGGCCCACCGCCTCATGCTTCTCCACGCGGCCATCTACCTCTTTCCCATTCCCCCCTTGGACGGGGCTAAGGCCCTCTATGCGGTGGGGGGCCTCGAGGCCCGGCGCTTCCTGGACCAGCTCTCCAGCCTGGGCCCCGTGGGCTTCATCCTCATCTTCCTGGTCCTCTCCTTCACCGGGGTTACCGCCTCCGTGGTCCAGGGGCTTTCCGGCCTGCTCACTTCCCTTTACCGGATGCTGGGCCTATGATCGCCCTCCTGCAGCAAGACCCCCTGGCCTTCGCCCTGGCCCTTCTGGCCCTCCTTCTTAGCCTCGCCCTCCACGAGTGGGGCCACGCCTACGCCGCCTACCGCTTTGGCGATGACACCGCCAGGCGCCTGGGCCGCCTCACCCTGAACCCCCTGAAGCACCTGGACCCTTTAGGCACGGTCCTTCTCCTCCTGGTGGGCTTCGGCTGGGCCAAGCCGGTGCCGGTGAACCCCTGGGCCTTCCGGAGCTACCGCCTGGGCCTTTTTGTGGTCTCCATCGCCGGCATCGTCATCAACCTGGCCTTGGCGGTCTTGTTTGCCCTCCTGGTGCGAGGGCTCTTTGCCCTGGACCCCTTGGGGGTGGCCCTCACCTTCCGGGGGGAGGGGCAGACCTTCCTCGGGGTTTTAGCCCTGGCCTTCTTCTTCGCCAGCAGCGTCAACCTGGTCCTGGCCGTCTTCAACCTCCTGCCCATTCCGCCTCTGGACGGCTCCAAGATCCTGCAAAGCCTTCTGCCCCTCTCCTGGCACCCTTTTCTCTGGCGGCTTGAGCAGTATGCCTGGCTCTCCTTCCTCCTTATCCTCACCGTGCTCCGGGGGCCCATCCAGGAGGTGCTCCGCTTCGCCCGCAGGGTGTTCTTTGGCTTTTTCTTTGGCTAGACTGGGGGCATGCGCGGCCTTAGCCTGGCGGTCTCGGTGGCGGCCCTTCTCCTCCTTTTTCCCGCCCTCTTGCCCCTCTTGGGCTGGCTCAACTGGATCGTCCTGCCCCTGGCCCTTTTGGGGGCGGGGCTCGGGGTGGTCTTCGGGGAGGACCGGGCCTTTAGGCTGGGGCTTCTCGTTCTGGTGGTCTCCGCCCTACGGCTTATTCTGGGGGGCGGCCTCCTCTAGCCACTCCCGGAGGATCCTCAGGTTCCAGGCGTCCTCCTCGGGGCTTCTTGGGGTTTCCAGGATGAAGACCCGGCCCCTCAGCCTGGGGTCCAGAAGGACCCCCTTGAGGCCCTCGCCGATCTGGCCCTGGAGGAGGTGGGCGTGGTGGTCTATGCGGCTCCCAAAGCCGCCCACGGAGTCGTTGAGGTGGACCACGGGGACCCGCTCCAGGCCCACCGCCTTATCCAAGGCGGTGAGGACCCCTTGGGGGTCTTCCTTCACGTCGTAGCCCGCGGCATAGGCGTGGCAGGTGTCTAGGCAGGCCTGCAGGGGGGTGTCCTCCAGGAGCCAGGCCAGCTCCTCAAAGCGGCTTCCCACCTTCTCCCCGCCCCCGGCGGTGTTCTCCAGGAGGAGGGTGGGCCTCTCCCTGATCCCGGCGAGGCGCAAGGCCCTTAGGGCCCCTTCCTTCACCCGCTTGGGGTCGCCGGAGCCGGGGTGGACCACCACGTACTCTATGCCCAGGATGGCGGCCTTTTCCAGGTCGTCCGCCAGGCTCATGACGCTCTTTTCCCAAAGTTCCCCTTCCGCCCCCAGGTTCACCAGGTAGGAGGCGTGGATCACCACGGGAAGCCCTCCCGCCATTTCCTTGAGGGCGCGGAAGGCCTCCACCTCGCCTGGGGCAAGGGCGCGGGTCCTCCAGCTCCTGGGGCTCTTGGCGAAGATCTGGAAGGCGGTGAGGCCCAGGGCCATGGCCTCCTCGAGGGCCCCGGCCACCCCCTTCTTGCCGGCGATGGAGAGGTGAAAGCCGTAGCGGACCCTCACTCCGCCACCTCGAGGCGCACGGGGGTGGCGGAGAGGGCCCCGATGGCCTTGGCGGCGGCGTAGGAGAGGTCAATGATGAACCGCCCGCCGAAGGGCCCCCGGTCGTTGATGCGCACCACCACGCTCTTGCCGTTTCTGAGATTGGTGACCCGCACCCGGGTGCCGAAGGGGAGGCTGGGGTGGGCGGCGGTGAGGGCGTGCATGTCGTAAACCTCCCCGCTGGCCGTCCTTCTGCCGTGGAAGCCGGGGCCGTACCAGACGGCGAGCCCCTCCTGGAGGAAGTGGCCTGGCCTGGAGGCGGCTTCCCTGGGGCTCACCTTGAGCTTTTGGCCGGGGAAGATGCGCTCCGAGGTGAGGCCGTTTAGCCGCATGAGCTCCGCCACGCTGAGGCCGTGGGCCCGGGCGATGCGGTAGAGGGTGTCCCCCTTCTGCACCGTGTAGGTCTGGGCTAGGGCCAGGGTCAGGAGGAAGGGGAGAAGGAAAAAGGGCCGCACCCTACACCTCCAGGTAGCCCCGGGGGAAGCGGGAGAGGAGCTCTATCCCCTCCTCGGTGAGGAGGACCAGCTCCTCTATCCTTACCCCGCCCACCCCGGGCAGGTAGACCCCGGGCTCCACGGTCACCACCATGCCGGGCTCCAGGACCTCCTCCGTGTAGGGGGAGAGGCTTGGCCCCTCGTGCACCGCCAGGCCCACCCCGTGGCCCAGGGAGTGGACGAAGTGGCGGTCCAGGCCGTGGCGCTTGAGCGTTTCCCGGGCCAGGGCGTCCACCTCCTTGCCCGTCCTTCCTGGCTTCAGGTTTTCTAGGGCCGCCTCCAGGGCGGCGAGGACCGCCTGGTAAACCCGGCGCATCTCGGGAGAGGGCTTTCCTAGGGCGAAGGTGCGGGTCATGTCCGAGTGGTACCCCGCCACCTTGGCCCCCAGGTCCAGGGTGATGAGCTCCCCCGCCGTAAGCCTCTTCTCCGAGGCCCCGGCGTGGGGCAAGGCCCCCCGCGCCCCCGAGGCCACGATGGGGGGGAAGGCCACACCCTCAGCCCCCCGCCGGCGCAGGAAGAACTCTATCTCCAAGGCCACTTCCCGCTCCTCCACCCCCGGCCTGAGGAGGGTGAGGGCGTGGGCCAGGGCCTCCTCCGCCAGGGCCTGGGCCTTTCGGATCCTCTGCACCTCCTCCGGGGTCTTCTTCAGGCGGAGGCGTTCTACAACCCCCTTGGTGGGCACCCACTCCGCCGGGGAGAGCTCGCGGAGGCGCTCCAAAGCGGCGTAAGGGAGGTGCTCCGCCTCAAAGCCCACCCGGCCCCTCAGGTCCTGGAAGAGGGCCTCCCTCTCCTCCCGCTTCAGGACCCTGGCGGGAATGCGGCTTTCCCGCTCCGCCTCGGGGTAGCGGGGGTCGGTGAGGAGGAAGGCCCCTTCGGGGGTGATGAGGACCTGGGCGTCCTCGGGGTGGGGGAAGCCCGAGAGGTAGCGCACGTTCTCCGGGCGGGTGACGTAGAGGGCTTCCAACTCCAGGGGTTCTAGGAGGGTCTTGGCTTCCAGCACGGGGGCACTATACCCTCAGGCCCGCCCCCTGGTAAAGCGTCCGGGACTGGCCGGTGGTATGGCCTTGTGACCCGTTCGGCAGCGGCTTGGCTCTGTCTCAGAGAAGGGCGTGAGGCGGGCGCTTGGCCACGGCTTCCCCGTTCTGGGGTTCAGAATAGGGGCATGGGCTACGTCCTGTTGGCTTACCTCTTAGGCTCCTTGGTGGGAGCGCTTCTCTTCTTTCCCGAGGTGCAGAAGCGGGACCTTCCCGGGGGTTCGGGGGTGTTCCGGCAGAGGGGCCCCCTAGCCGCCCTTCTGGTGGCCTCTTGGGACTTGGGCAAGGGGGTTCTGGCGGCCTTCTTGACCCCTGCTGAGTGGCGTGCCTTAGCCGCGGGGGCGGTGGTGGTCGGGCACAACTGGCCCCTTTTCTTTCGCTTCCGGGGCGGGGGTGGGATCGCCCCCTCCTTGGGCTTCTTCGTGTTCTGGTTTCCCAGGGAAGCGCTCATGGCCACCGGCCTCGGCCTCCTGGTGGCGGGGATCTACCACCTCCTCTACTGGCGGCGCAGGCGGACAGGGATTTACCCCATCCCCTTTGGGGCCATGTGGGGCTACCTGGCCCTTCTCTTCCTGGTGCCCTCCGCGGGCAAGCTGGGGGTGTTCCTTGCGGCGGTGGCGGTGGCCCTGAGGGGCCTGCAAATCCTCCGGGGAAGATGGTAGCTTTAGGGCATGAAGATCCTGCGCTTCGGTAACGGAAGGTGGGGGATTTTGGAGGGGGAGCTGGTCCTGGAGACGGATGGTCCCGGGGGCAACCCCACGGGGAGGCGGTACGACCTGGCCTCGGTGCGCCTTTTGGTGCCCGCCACTCCCAGCAAGATCGTCTGCGTGGGGCGGAACTACAAGGAGCACATCAGGGAGATGGGGCACGATTTCGGGGAGGATCTCCCCAAGGAGCCCGGCCTCTTCCTCAAGGCCCCCAACACCCTGGCCCATCCGGCCAACCCCCGGGACCCCGCCCACACCGGGGACGCGGTGCCTTACCCCTTCTTCACCCAGGAGCTCCATTACGAGGGGGAGCTGGCCGTGGTGGTGATGGACCGGATGCGGAACGTCCCTCCGGAGAGGGCCCTGGACCACGTCCTGGGCTACACCATCGCCGTGGACATCACCGCCCGGGATGCCCAGAAAAAGGACCTGCAGTGGGTCCGGGCCAAGAGCGCCGACAAGTTCCTGCCCTTGGGACCTTGGATTGAGACCGATCTGGACCCCATGAACACCTGGGTGCGCACCTACGTGAACGAGGAGCTCCGCCAGGAGGGGCACACCTCGCAGATGATCTTCAGCGTGGCGGAGATTCTGGCCTATATCTCCAGCTTCATGACCCTCGAGCCCCTGGACGTGGTCCTCACCGGCACCCCCTCCGGGGTGGGGGCCCTGAGCCCGGGGGACCGCCTCGAGGTGGCGGTGGAGGGCATCGGCACCCTGCACACCCGCGTCGGCCCCAAGGAGGAAAGGCCGTGGTGAAGGTTCTGGACCTACAGTTCCAAGGGGCAAAGCGGGTCATCGCCAGCTTTCTCCTGGAGTCCAAGGAGGGGCCCATCCTCATAGAAACCGGTCCGGAGAGCGCCTATCCCCGCCTGGTGGCGGCCCTAGGTGAGGAGGGCCTAGCCCCGGAAGAGGTCCGCCACGTCTTCGTGACCCACATCCACCTGGACCACGCCGGGGCCGCCTGGCGCCTGGCGGAGCTCGGGGCCAGGGTCTATGTGCATCCCAAGGGAGCCCCCCACCTGGTGGACCCCTCCAGGCTTCTCGCCTCGGCGGAGCGCATCTATGGGGAGATGCTTAGGCCCCTCTGGGGGGAGCTAAAGGGGATTTCCCAGGAGAGGATCCGGGTCCTTGCGGACGGGGAGGTGGTGGAGGTGGGCGGGGTGAAGGTGCAGGCCCTGGAGACCCCGGGCCACGCGGGCCACCACCACGCCTACCTGGTGGAGGGGGTGGTCTTCGCCGGGGACATCGCCGGGGTGCGCATCGCCCCGGGACCCGTCCTGCCCCCTACCCCGCCCCCCGACATCCACCTGGAGAGCTGGTACGCCTCCTTGGACCGCCTCCTCGCCCTGCGCCCCGAGGCCCTCTACCTCACCCACTTCGGGGCCTATGGGGACGTGGAGGCCCACCTCCTGGCCCTCCGGGAGACCCTCGAGGCCTGGGCGGGGTTCGTCCTCGCCCGGATGCGGGAGGGCCTTTCCCAAGAGGAGATGACCCGGCGCTTTGAGGCCTACTGGCGGGAAGGCCTGGCCAAGGCCGGGGTGGACGAGGCGGGGATGCGCCTCTACGAGCTCGCCGACCCCCCCTACATGAACCTCCAGGGCCTGGTGCGCTACTGGCAGAAGCACCACCCGGAGGTCCTGGAGGGCTAGGGTGACGCCCTTCCCCCTGGGCCGCCCGGCCCGCCTGGCGGTCATGGCCTCGGGGCGGGGGACGAACCTCGAGGCCCTCCTAAAGGCCTTCCCCCCGGGGAACCCCCTGGGGGAGGTGGTCCTGGTCCTCTCCGACAACCCCGAGGCCTACGCCCTGGAACGGGCCAGGAGGTGGGGTGTGGAGGCCGTGGCCCTCCCCTGGGCGGGGCGGCGGGCCTTTGAGGAAAGGGCCCTGGCCCTCCTTGGGGAAAGGGGGGTGGATGCGGTCCTCCTGGCGGGCTTCATGCGCCTCCTCTCCCCCCGTTTTGTGGTCCCCTGGTACGGCCGTCTCCTCAACATCCACCCCTCCCTGCTTCCCGACTACCCGGGGCTTCGCGTGCACCAGCGGGTCCTGGAGGCGGGGGAAAAGGAGACGGGGTCCACGGTGCACTTCGTGGACCAGGGTATGGACACCGGCCCCATCCTCCTCCAGGGGCGGGTCCCCGTCCTCCCCGGGGATACGCCGGAGGTCCTGGAGGCCCGCCTCCTCCACCTGGAGCACCGCCTCTACCCCAGGGCGGTCCGCCTTCTCCTTCTGGGCCTCGCCTTTCCCCCGCCCCAGGGCCTGGGGGACCTTTTGGGGGAGGAGGCCGCCCGCCATTTCCAGGGCCTTTCCCCTCGGGAAAAGCCCCTCTACCTCCGCGTCTGGGCCCTCCTCCGGGCCTGGGGAAGAGAGGACCTGGTGGGCTCCGCCTTCCTGGGCCAGGCGGGGGAGTGGGGAAGGGGGGCGTTCCTCACCGCCCACCTCCTGGCCCAGGACCACCCCGCCCTGAGGGCCGAGCTCTCCGGCCTTTCCCCGGAGGTGCGCCAAAGGGCCGAGGAGGTCTTGGCGGGAGCCGTGTCCGGGTGAGCTAAGGGGAGGCTTTGCCCTCACCCTTTCCCAGGGGCGCCCTGGAGGGTCTCCTGGTAGAATCCCCTTGATGAAGGTCCTGGTGGTGGGGAGCGGGGGGCGGGAGCACGCCCTCCTTTGGAAGGCGGCCGAGAGCCCCCTCGTGGAAAAACTGTACGCCGCCCCCGGCAACGCGGGCATGGCGGCCCTGGCCGAGCTGGTTCCTTGGAGTGGGGACGTGGAGGTCCTGGCGGACTGGGCCCTCGAGGCGGGGATAGACCTCACCCTGGTGGGCCCGGAGGCCCCCCTGGTGGAGGGCATCGCCGACGCCTTTTTGGAGCGGGGCCTGAGGATTTTTGGCCCCACCCAGAAGGCGGCCATGATTGAGGGCTCCAAGGCCTTCGCCAAGGCCCTCATGGAGCGCTACGGCATCCCCACGGCCCGGCACCGCACCTTCCAGGACCCCATCCTGGCCCTGGAGTACCTGGAGGAGGTGGGGGTGCCCATCGTCATCAAGGACTCGGGGCTGGCCGCGGGCAAGGGGGTCACCGTGGCCTTTGACCTGCACACTGCCAAGCAGGCGGTGGTCAACATCCTGAACCGGGCCGAAGGGGGGGAGGTGGTCATGGAGGAGTACCTGGAGGGGGAGGAGGTCACGGTCCTGGCCCTCACCGACGGGGAGGAGGTCCTTCCCCTCCTCCCCTCCCAGGACCACAAGCGCCTTTTGGACGGGGACCAGGGTCCCATGACCGGGGGGATGGGGGCCGTGGCCCCCTACCCCATGGACCCCGAGACCCTAGGGCGGGTGGAGGAGGAGATCCTCTGGCCCCTCATCCGTGGCCTTAAGGCCGAGGGGGTGGTCTACCGGGGGGTGGTCTACGCGGGCCTGATGCTGACCCAGGAGGGCCCCAAGGTCCTGGAGTTCAACGCCCGCTTTGGCGACCCCGAGGCCCAGGCGATCCTGCCCCTTTTGCAAAGCGACCTGGTGGACCTGGCCCTGAAGGTGGCCGAGGGCAGGCTTAAGGGTACCCGGCTTGCCTGGAAGGCGGGGGCTTCCGCCTGCGTGGTCCTGGCCGCCCCCGGCTACCCGGAAAGCCCCAGGAAGGGGATTCCCCTTTACGTGCCCGAGCCCCCGGAGGGGGTCTTGGTCTTCCACGCGGGCACCCGGAGGGAGGGAGGGCATCTCGTGAGCGCCGGGGGGCGGGTCCTCAACGTGGTGGGCCTGGGGAAGGACCTGGGGGATGCCCTGGAGCGGGCCTACGCCTTCGTTCCCCAAATCGCTTTCCCCGGGGCGGTGTACCGCAAGGACATCGGCCGGAAGGCCCTGGCCCACCTCAGTACTGGAGCCGGGCCAGGGGAAGCCTCTCGCAGGCCCTGAGCACCTCCCCCAGGGTGCGGAACCCACGGCCCTTGAGCAGGGGGACCATGCGGGCGAAGACCTCCGCGGTCATGAGGGCGTCTCCCAAGGCGGTGTGCCGCCCCAGGACCGGGACCCCGAAGCGCTCCGCCAGGCGTTCCAGGGCGTGGTCCTTCAGATCAGGGAAAAGGAGGTGGGCCAGGAGGAGGGTGTCCACCAGGGGGGGCTGGTGGATTCCCGCCCTTTTCAAAAAGGCCATGTCAAAGGCCCCGTTGTGGGCCAGGAGCACCGTGTCCTGCAGAAAGGCCCGAAAAGAGGGGAGGACCTCCTCCAGGCGGGGCTTCCCCTTCAGCATCTCCCAGGTGAGGCCGTGGACCTCGGTGGAGGCCTTGGGGATGGGGCGGCCCGGGTCCACCAGGGCCTCGTAGACCTCTTGCCGGAGGACCTGGCTTCCCAGGAGGTGCACCCCCCCCAGGGCGATGATGGCATCCTTTTCCGGGTCCAGCCCGGTGGTCTCCAGGTCAAAGGCGGTGTAGAGGAGGCCGTCTATGGGAGCCTCCTCCAGCTCCTCGGGGACCTGGAGCAGGGAGAGGTCAAAGACCTCGGCCCGGGGCGGGGGGCCTGAGGGGGCGGGAATCCTGGGGGCCTCCTGGGCGGGGAGGAGGAGGTGGAGGCGGCTTTCCTCCCGCCAGAGGCCTCCCCCGGCCCTTTCCACCGCCTCCAGGAGGCTGGGGTGGGCCTCGGGGGCGGGGTGGGGGAAGAGGAGGCTGAGGCGGAGGAGGCGGTCTTGGGCCTCCGCCTGGAGGAGGACTTCCTCGGCATCCTGAAGGGTGGCGGCGAGGCCCTGGCTTAGGGCGTAGGTGTCCGCCCGCACCAAAAGCCCCCGGGCCGTCTCGCCCAGGGTGAAGCCGGGGTGGACCCCCAGCTCCCGCTCCAGGGCCTCCGCCAGGAGGGGCAGGAGGTCTTCCGCCAGGACCTCGGCGGCCCTGGGGGGAGGCTCCAGGGCCCGGATCAGCTTTGCCAGGTCCTCCGCAGCCTCCTTGGCCGCCTGGGCCAGGGACAGGGCCTCCTTGGGGGCCTCCTTTTCCCAAAGCTCCACCAGGGCCTTGAGGCCGGAGAGCTTGTCCTTGAGGCGGTGGAGGGTGGCCTCGTCCACCCCCTTTTCCTCCCGGGCGGCCTCGAGGATGAGGAGAAGGCTCCCTTCCTCCTTCAGGGGCACCGCCTGCAGGGAAAGGAGCTCCCCTCTTCCCTGGGTCAGGAAGCGCTCCGAGGGCAGCCTCAGGGCGTGGGCCAGAAGCCCCCGGTCCAGGAGGCCGAATAGGCTCTTGCCCGCCCCCAGGCCTTCCCCCAGGAGGCGCCGGGCCGGGGGGTTGTAGAGGACCACCTGGCCCTTGGGGTTGGCCAGGACCACCCCCTGGGGCAGGTGGGCGATGAGGGCGGAGAGCACCCCCCTTTCTCGCTCCAGGAGGGCCTTGGCCTCCTCCACCTTGGCCTCCACCTCCTTCTCTAGGGCCGCCTTCTCCTCGGCCAGGCGCTGGACCAGGCGGCCTAGGGCCTGGAGCTCCAGGGGCCCTCTAAGGGGCAGGCGGTGGCCCGGGTTGGCCAGGAGGATCTCCGCCTCCTGGCCCAGGGCCCGGGTGGCCGCCAGGTAGCCCAGGAAGAGGGGGTGGAGCAGGGCCCCCAGCACCAAGGCGAAGAGGAAGGCCACAAAGAGGAGGAGGGGGGCCTTGGCCCGCGCCAGCTCCAGGAACTCCCGGGCCAGGGCCTCCTCGCCCTGGAGGAGGAGGAAGAGGGCGAGCCCCACCACCCCCCCCACCAGGAGGAGGCCCAGGAGGAGGGCCCCCAGGAAGCGCAAGACCTCCCTCATTTCCCCTCCAGCAGCCTTTCCACCTGGGCCAAGAGGTCCCCTATGCCAAAGGGCTTGGCCATGAAGGCCGCCGCTCCCAGAGCCAGGGCCTTGGCCTGGTCCGCCTCCCGGCCTCGGGCGGTGAGGACCAGGACCTTGGGCTTGGTGGGCCCTTGGGGCAGGCGCTCTAGGACCGCGAAGCCGTCCATTCCCGGGAGCATCAGGTCCAGGACCACCAGGTCAAAGGGGCTCTTGGCTAGGAACCCTAGGGCTTCCTCGCCCGTCTTGGCCAGGGCCACCTCGTGCCCCGCCTTCCTGAGCAGGAACTCCAGGGGCACCAGGATGCTTTCCTCGTCATCCACCACCAGGATCCGCACGGTCCACCTCCAGGGGTAGGGTAAAGGCGAAGCTGGCTCCCTCGCCCGCTTCCAAAAAGATCCGCCCTCCCAGGCTCTCCACCAGCCTACGGGCCAGGTACAGGCCCAGGCCCGTGCCCCCGGCAAAGCTCTGGAAGGGCTCAAAGACCAAGGGCCTCAGGGCCTCGGGCACCCCGGGGCCATCGTCCCGGACCCGGAAGAGGGCCTCCTTCCCCTCGCGCCCAAGCTCCAGGTAGACCCGGCTTTGGGCGTGGCGCAGGGCGTTGTGCAGGAGGTTAAGGAGGACTTGGAGCACCCGGTCCCGGTCGGTGAGGGTTTGGACCTCCTCCAGGTGGACTTCCATTCTAACCCCTTTTTCCAAGGCCAGGGGCTTGGCCAGGGCCAGGGCTTCCTCGGCCAAGGTCTTTAGGCTTGTGGGTTCCAGGCGCAGGGGGAGGCCTGCCTGCAGACGGGCGTAGGCCAGGACCTCCTCCACCAAGCGGGAAAGCCTGGCGGCCTCCTTGGCCAATAGGCCGGTGAAGCGCCGCCTCTCCTCCTCGGGGAGGTCGGGGTGGGCCTCGAGGATCTCCGCCAGGGCCCGCACCGAGGTGAGGGGGGTCTTGAGCTCGTGGGAGACCGCGGCCAGAAGCTCGTCCTTGGCCTGGTCCTGGGCTTTCAGGCGCTCGTAGGCCTCGGCGAGCTCCCGCCTCGCCTCCTCCAGGGCCCTGGCGTAGGCCCTGACCTCCCTGGACTCTCGGGCCGCCTCCTCCACAAGGGCCTCCGAGGGGGCCCTCTCCGTGACGGAGAGGAGGAGGAGCCTAGCGGTGGCGGGCCCCACGGAACCCGCCAAAAGGGCCTCGGCCCGGGCGGCCGCCTGGGGGCCAGGAAGGCCTTGGGCCTCCCTTTGGAAGCCCTCCTCCGCTTCCGGCCCCAGGACCCTTCCGATGAGGGCGGAGAGCGCCGCCACCTCCCCCGTGCGCCCCTCTTTGGGGGCTTCCCTCCGCGTGTAGAGGGAGACGCCCAGGGTGAGGGCCAGGTTGACCAGGAGGCTTGCCAGGAAGCCGTGGGTGACCGGGTCCAGGCCCTCTAGCCCGAGAAGCCCCTCTGGGCGGAGCCAGGGGTGGGGACCCTCGAGGAAGACCCCGGGAAGCCAGCCCGAGCGGGCCAGAGCGGGGAGGAAGAGGGTGTAGGCCCAAAGGAGCATCCCCCCCAGAAGCCCCGCCAGGGCCCCTTGCCAGGTCGCCCCCTTCCAGTAAAGCCCCAGAAGGGCGGCCGGGGCCAGCTGGGCCACGGCTACGAAGGAGATGAGCCCCATCCCCACCAGGGCGTAGGCCTCCCCGGCCAGGCGGAAGTAGAGGTAGGCGAGGAGCATCACCAGGAGGATGGAAAGCCTCCGCCAGAGGAGGAGGCTCCCCAGGGCCTTGGCCCTGAGGAGGAGGGGGGAAAGGAGGTGGTTGGAGACCAGGATGGAGAGGGCCAGGCTCTCCACGATCACCATGGCCGTGGCGGCAGAGACTCCGCCCAGAAAGGCCAGGAGGGCCAGGCCGGGGCCCGCCTCTTGGGCGAGGGCCAGGACGTAGAGGTCGGGGTTTTCTTGGGGGAAGTGGAGGCGGCCCAGGAGGGCCAGGGGAACCACGGGCAGGTTGATGAGGAGGAGGTAGAGGGGAAAGGCCCAGGCGGCCAGGGCCAGGTGCCTGGGGTTCACGTTCTCCACCACGCTCACGTGGAACTGCCGGGGCAGGAAGAGAAAGGCCAGGCCCGACAGCACCGTGAGGCTGACCCAGGCCAGGTAGCCGGAAGCCCCTTCCGGGGGCAGGAGGAGGGGCAGGAACTCGGGCCTCTCCATGGCCTTGGGGAAGGGGTTGCCCAGGGCCAGGAGGGCCGCCCCGCCCACCAGGAGGAGGGCGAGGAGCTTGACCACAGACTCAAAGGCCACCGCCAAGACCAGGCCCTCGTGCCTTTCCGAGGGGTCCAGGCGGCGGGTGCCGAAGAGGATGGCGAAAAGGGCGAGGAGGAGGGTGGTGGGCAGGGCCACGTCCGCTAAAGGGGCCTCTTCCCCGCTCAAGAAGAGGAAGGCTTGGGCGATGGCCTTGAGCTGCAGGGCCAGGTAGGGGAGGAGGCCTACCACCAGGAAGAGGGCGGTGAGGAAGCCCAAGGGGGCGTGGCCGTAGCGCAGAAACAGGTAGTCCGCCCAGGAGGTGAGGCGGTGGAGCCGGGCCAGCTCCAAGAGCTTCCCGTGGAGGAAGGGCCAGAGGAGGAGGACCAGGGTGGGCCCCAGGTAGACGGGAAGGAAGGTGGCCCCCTGGGTGGCCGCCCGGCCCACGCTGCCGAAGAAGGTCCAGGCGGTGGCGTAGACGGCCAGGGAGAGGGCGTAGACCCAGGGGCTTTGCGCCCAGGCCCGCCCCCGCCCCTCCCCAAAGAGGGCCACCAGGAAGAGGAGGCCCAGGTAGAGGAAGAGGCCGAGGAGAAGGAAGAGGGGGCTCATGGCTTGCGGAAGAGGAGGTAGGACAAAAGGAGCACCAGGCCCCAGGCCCCGAAGAGGTAGAGGTAGACCGGGGGAAGCCCCAAGGGCCCCAAGGGGGAGAGGGGGAAGAGGGCCAGGGGCAGAAAAAAGAGGAAAAGGGCTAGGAGGAAGAGGGTGAAGGCTTTTTCCTTCATCGGAGTTGGAAGCGGGCTGCGGTGCTCTCCTGGATCTCCAGGATGGCCCGGAACCCCTCGAGGGCCAGCTGTCTTTCCCGGGGGGACAAGGCGCTCCAGAGGACCCTGTTGCCGATCTCCTTTCCCTGGCGGAAGGCGGCGAGCTGGTGGCCTAGGCGCAGGTGGAAGAAGAAGCGGTAGGCCTCGGCCAGGCGCTCCGCCCCTTCCTGGCTCAGGGTGCCCCCGGCTAGGGCGGCCATAAGGCGCTCCACCGTTCCCTTGGCCAGACTGCCCGCCATGAGGGCGTAAAGCCGGGCCAGGGCCACGATGGGAGCCAGGGCGGCCCGCTTCAGGTCCACGAACCCCTCCTCCGTGCGCACCCGGCCAAAAAGGCCCAAGGGGGGGCGGAAGGCCAGGGCGCTTTGCGCCAGGTGGTAGAGGAAGACCCCCTTGCGGCTCCTTTCCAGGATGGCCTCCTCCAAGAGCTTCAGGGAAAGCGTCCCGGCCACCCCCCGGAAGTCAAAGAAGATCTGGGTGTCCAGGAGGGCCTGGGGCTCGGGGGCTTCCATCCACTTCCTGAAGGTGGCCACCCAGTCCCTTAGGGGCATGCGCCAGCGGGTGGCCATATACCCCCCTTTGCACTCGGGGATGCCCGCCCGGATCAGCCCCTGGACCACCCTTTCCCCCAGGGCCTGGAAATACCCCTCGTGCCCCCCTTCCGCCAGGACCAGGGCGTTGTCCTGGTCGGTGAGCAGGGCCTGCTCCCGCCGTCCCTCCGAGCCAAAGACGAGAAAGCTGTAGGGCACGGGAGGGTTTCCCAAGGCCGCCTCGGCCTCCCTCACCAGGCGGCGGAGGAGGGCATCGTTCAGGGAGGCCACCACCCGCCCGATCTCCAGCCCCCCCAGGCCCCGGGCGAAGAGGGCCTCCACCAGGTGGGCCACTTCGAGGCCGTACCGCTCCAGGTCCAGCCGCTCTATCCGCCTTAGGAGGAGGAGGGGGCTTTGCGCCTGGTGCAGGACCAGATCCGTGTGGGTCACCACCCCCAGCACCTTTTCCCCCTGGGTGAGGGGCAGGTGGTGGATGCCCCGCTCCACCATGGCCGCCACCGCCTCATAGATGGGGGTCTCCGCGGGGAGGGCGAAGAGGGGGGTGCTCATGACCCCGGCCACGGGGGTGGCGGGGGAAAGCCCCTCCGCCAGGACCCGGTTCCTCAGGTCCCGGTCGGTGAGGATGCCCAGGGGCTCCCCTTCCACCAGGAGGCTGGAGATCCCCTCCTCCCGCATCCTCCGGGCGGCCTCCTCCACCGTAGCCGTGGGAGGGATGAAGGCCGGAGGGCGCCTTATGAGCCTCCCCACCGGGGCGAAAAGGGAGAGGTCCGGGGCTTCCCTTAGCCGCACCCGGCTTGCCAGGCCTTGCCCAAAAAAGCGGGCGGCCTCGGGAAAGGCCAGGAGCTTCTGGAAACCTTCTTTAGAAAAGACCAGGATACGGACCGGGGTCCTGGCCACCACGGAGAAGGCGGGGGGCTCCCCAGAAAGAAGGGAGGGAAATCCAAAAAACTCCCCAGCTCCCAGGCTTCCCACCTCCTCCTCCCCGTCCCGTAGGGCCACCTCCCCTTCCAGCACCAGGTAGAGGCTTTCCGCCGGCTCCCCCCCTTGCTCCAGGATCTGGGCCCCTTGGGGATGGGCCTCCTCCTGGGCCTGGCGGAGGAGGGCTTCCCGCTCCGCTTCAGGAAGGGCGTTCAGGGGCGGAATGGTTCTGGGGTCCATGGCTAGGGGTAAGCCAGGCGATCAGGGGGACGATGTAGTGCAGAGCCACCTGCGCCTGAAACAGGACCACGAGGCCCACCCCCAGGACGAAAGCCGGGGGCAGGAGCACGAAAAGCCGCACCACGCGGCCCCATCCAGGTGGGGGTAAGGGCCAGATGCGGTGGTAGAGGAGGCCAAGCCAAAGGCCCAGGGCCACGCCCAAGGCGATCTGGAAGAGAATCCCGGGGTTGGGGAAGGGGAAGCCCAGGAGGTAGTGGCCCAGGAGGTAAAAGGCGAAGAGGGCGCTCAGGCTTCCCAGGTAAAACCGCAAAAGCTTCATCTTGCCTCCAAGTATAAGCCCCCTGGGCCCGGAGGCCCAGGGGATAGGCGGAAGGGCCTAGTGGTCGGCGGCGGCCCCGCTTCCCTTGGGCACGCGGATCTCGTCCACCAGCTTCTGGATCTCTTGGGGCGGGGGTGGGGTGGCCCGGGAGACCAGGTAGGCCACGATGACGTTGAGGAGCATGCCGATGGTGCCGATCCCCTCTGCCGTGATGCCAAAGACGAAGTTGGGCCAGCCCAGGTACTTGGTGCCCACGATGTAGGAGGCAGTGAAGACCAGGCCCACGATCATTCCCGCCACCGCTCCCTGCATGTTCATCCTCCGGTCAAAGATGCCCAGGAGGATGGCGGGGAAGAAGGTGCTGGCGGCAAGCCCGAAGGCGAAGGCCACCAGCTGGGCGATGAAGGCCGGGGGGTTGATGCCGAAGGGGGCGGCCAGGATCACCACCAGGGCGATGATCACCCGGGCGATGGTGAGCTTGGTGGCCTCAGAGGCTCTGGGATTGATCATCCGGGTGTAGAGGTCGTGGGAGATGGCGCTGGCCATCACGATCAGGAGGCCTGCGGCCGTGGAGAGGGCGGCGGCCAGGCCCCCCGCCGCCACCAGGCCCACGATGAAGGGGGCCAGCTTGGCCACCTCGGGGGTGGAGAGGACGATGATGTCCCGGTCAATGGTGACCTCGTTGACCTCCCTGTTGCCGCTCATCTGCACGATGCCGTCCCCGTTCTTGTCCTCAAACTTGAGGAGGCCCGTCTTCTCCCACTTGGCCACCCAGTCGATCTGGCGCACCTCCTCCAGGGGCTTGTTGGCCAGGGTGTTGAGGAGGTTGTACTTGGAGAAGACGGCCACGGCGGGGGCGGTGGTGTAGAGGAGGCCGATGAAGAGGAGGGCCCAGCCGGCGCTCCAGCGGGCGTCCGAGGCCCTGGGCACGGTGTAGAAGCGGATGATCACGTGGGGCAGGCCGGCGGTGCCCACCATGAGGGTGAGGGTGATGAGGAAGACGTTGAGGGCGGAGAGGTTCTGGAAGGGGGCCACGTATTCCGTGAAGCCCAGCTCCACCTGAAGCTGGCTCAGGCGCACGGCGAAGTCGCTGAAGGTGAAGGAGAGGGGGGGAAGGGGGTTGCCGGTGAGGAGGTTGGAGAGGGCGATGCCCATGATCAGGTAGGCGGAGATGAGTACGGTGTACTGGGCCACCTGGGTCCAGGTGATCCCCTTCATGCCGCCGATCACGGCGATGAAGGCGGTGACCAAGACGGCGACCCAGACCCCCGTGGCCACATCCACCCCCAAATAGCGGGAGAGGACGATGCCCACGCCCCTGAGCTGGGGAACCATGTAGACGAAGGAAACGAACAGGGCGCTAATGATGGCCACCACCCGGGCGAGGTTGGAGTAGTAGCGGTCCCCCACGAACTCGGGCACCGTGTACTTGCCGTACTTGCGCAGGTAGGGGGCGAGGAGGAGGGCCAGAAGGACGTACCCGCCGGTCCAGCCCATGAGGTAAACGGCCCCGTCGTAACCCAGGAAGGAGATGAGGCCCGCCATGGAGATGAAGCTGGCCCCCGACATCCAGTCGGCGGCGGTGGCGGCCCCGTTGGCCACCGGGGGTACCCCCCGGCCCGCCACGTAGAAGCCCGCCGTCTCCCGCACCCGGGCCCAGTAGCCGATGCCCAAGTAAAGGGCAAAGCTGAGAATCACAATGGTCCAAGTCCAGGCTTCAACGCTCACGGTTTACCCCCTTAGTCCTCAAAGCCGTAGGCCCGGTCCAAGGCCTGCATCCTAGCGGCGTAGACGAAGATCAGGACGATGAAAACCCAGATGGCCCCCTGCTGGGCGATCCAGAAGCCCAAGGGCGGACCGCCGAAAACCCGGATGCTGTTGAGAGCGGGGGCCAGCAGGATGCCGAGCCCATAGGCCACCACCGCCCAGATCACCAGCAGGTTTCGGATCAGAGCCAGGTTCTTCTGCCAGTACTCCGCCAGCTTGCCTCCGTCCATAGCTCCCTCCCTCGCCAAACCGGATAAGGCTTTGGGGATGCGTAGGATTTGCCTTACCCCGGTTTGGTGGCGGTTATCTTAGAGGCCCATGAGGAGGGTGTCAAGAAACGGGGGTTTTTT
>Ga0308310_1000335_pt1 | contig 19910 bp, 17 predicted proteins | sample HotsprSampleMS65_FD_203672 | JGI IMG/M metagenome (GOLD analysis project Ga0308310, IMG submission 203672) | Hot spring phototrophic mat microbial communities from Mushroom Spring, Yellowstone National Park, Wyoming, United States - 20090730_MS65 ...
GCGCAAGTTGTTAACCATCCTCAATGCGATGGTCCGGGATCGCCGGAAATGGTGCCTTGAACTTGCTGGTTAACTGTGGGGCACTCGGCCCGCCGGTTACACCAGTTTGACAGACAATACGGTTGCTGTGGTAGGTAATTACAAAGTTCTGGAGAATCTCTTCCCTGTTGACCTGCACAGGTTTATCTTTCAATATAGACGACATTTTCCTGCATCTCCTGCAGTTGCCGCAGCGCCTCCGCGCCGCCCGCGATGTCCAGCAACTCTTTGGTGATGGCGTGCTGGCGGGCCTTGTTGCGGATGATGGTCAGGTCCCGGATGAGTTCTTCGGCGTTGTCGGTGGCGTTGCGCATCGCTGCCCGGCGGGCCGCATGCTCGCTGGCCGCCGCCTCCAGCGCCGCCTGGTAGACCTGCAGTTCGGTGAATCGGGGCAAGATGACGTTCAAAAGTGCCTCCGGAGAGGGCTCATAGAGGTAATCTGCTACCCCCGCGGGCCGCATGTCCACCACATATTCGCTGACGGCCTGTTCTTCCAGCCGGGTGGGCCGCAGCGGGAGCAACCGCTTCACCACCGGGCGCTGGCGGAGCAGGTTGATAAAGTCGGTGTAGACCAGAAAGACCTCGTCGGACCGACCGGAGAGGAATTCCTCCATAGCCAGGCGGGCGATGGTGGTGATGTCGGCGAAGCGGGGGACGGCGGGCAGGCCGTGGAACTCGGCCACCAGCGGGGCGCGCAGCCGCCAGAGGATGTTCCGCCCCCGCTTGCCCACGGCGACGTACCGTACCGGCACGCCCAGACGCCGGGCATAGTCGGTAGCGGCGCGGACCACGTTGTGGTTGTAGGCGCCGCAGAGCCCCCGGTCACTGGTGAAGACGACCAGAAGCACCGAACGGACCGGCTCCCGGACCGTCAGAAGCGGGTGCAACGGGATGCCCCGCACACCGGAGAGATTGACGATGACCTCCCAGGCGCGGTGAGCGTAGGGGCGGATCGCCAGAACCGCGGCCTGCGCCTTCTGCACTTTGGAGGCGGAGACGGCCTCCATCGCACGGGTCATCTGGGCCAGGTTCTGGACGCTGCGAATGCGTCGGCGGATTTCTCGCAGGGTCTCCATCGCTGTATCTCCAAATCAGTCGGAAACTCGCAGGATGATTTCCGCACTCCGGGCCTGATCCAGGACAATCGTGACCTGAAAACGGGTCAGAAAATCCATCCCTAACAGGCCGTCTACGAAACTCTCGGGCGGCAAAGTATGAGCGATCACGGGCCACTTTTCTATCCGCTGACCCAGGCAATGGAACCAGGGAATCTCCACAATCGGGGCCTGGATGACTCCCTGAGCGGTCATCACAGGGATCCGACGCAGAGGGCGATGAATGTCACAGCCCACAGCCCTGACAATTTCCACCGGCAGCAGAGTATATCGGGCACCCGTATCCAGCAACAAATTGAGCCGGATCGGAATGCCTTTTTCGGGGCCAACGGCAGCACGCACCAGTAGCAGTTTCCGCTGCGGGAACGAAGAGAGATGATAGTGCTTGGTAATCACAGCACAACCGCCACGTCTTCCGGCACTTCACCCATATATTCAACTGCGAGAGCAACAATTTGGTCGTCTACCAGGAGCGACAGAGGAATCTGCCGGTAAACCTCATCCCTGTCCAACGAATGGGCCAGAATTCTGCCCCGAATGATTCTCATTTCGGGGTCCAGTTCCGTGCAGCCGATGAGTACCCATTCCCCGGAATATCGCTTCTTCATTTCCTCCAATGTCAGGATTTCATCCATCCTGTTCCTCCCCGGCGAAGCCATAACCGGCATCACGTCGTCCATCGGCGGTTGAACTCTTCCAGCGCTGCCTTCAGCGCCTCTTCGGTCTCCGGGGTGATGAGTTTGCGGGCCGCGATGTCGGCGCCGACCTCCGGGTGCATCGTCCGCATGAAGTTCAGGAACGCCCGCTCGTACTCCCGAACCCTCGCCACCGGCACGTGGTCCACGTAGCCCTTCGTGCCGGCGTAGATGATCATCACCTGCTCCTCCAGCGGGACCGGCTCGTACTGGGGCTGCTTGAGGATTTCCGTCAGCCGACGGCCCCGGTCCAGTTTCCGCTGGGTCGCCTCGTCCAGTTCGGAGCCCAACTGGGCGAAGGCCGCCAGTTCCTGATAACTGGCCATGTCCAGCCGCAGGCCCCCCGCGACCTGCTTCATCGCCTTCGTCTGTGCATCGCCGCCGACGCGGGAGACGGAGATCCCCACGTTGATGGCGGGACGGATGCCCGCGTTGAAGAGGTCCGTCTCCAGATAAATCTGCCCGTCGGTGATGGAGATGACGTTGGTCGGGATGTAGGCCGTCACGTCGCCCAGCAGGGTCTCCACGATAGGGAGCGCGGTGAGACTCCCGCCAGTGCCGGGCTTCTTGCGGATTTGGTACCCGTCGCCCAGTTCCTTCAGCCGCTCCTCGGCCCGTTCCCGGCCCAGCGGACCGACGTAGACCTGACCGTCTACCCCTTCCGTCGCGTCCGCCGGGGCGTCCTTCGGGACGATGATGTAGTGGTTGGCCAGACGGGCGGCCCGTTCCAGCAGGCGGGAGTGCAGGTAGAAGATGTCGCCGGGGTAGGCCTCCCGGCCCGGCGGACGGCGCAGGAGCAGACTGACCTGACGGTAGGCCCATGCGTGCTTAGAGAGGTCGTCGTAGACGACCAGGGCGTCCCGGCCCGTCTCCATGAACTCCTCGCCCATCGCGCAGCCCGCGTAGGGGGCAATGTACTGGAGCGCGGCCGGCTCCGAAGCGGAAGCCACCACCACGATGGTGTGGTCCATCGCGCCGTATCGCTCCAGGGTCGCCACCACCTGCCGAATCTGGGCCCGCTTCTGTCCGATGGCGACGTAGATGCAGTAGAGGTCTTTGCCCTTCTGGTTGATGATGGTGTCTATGGCGATGGCGGTCTTGCCGGTCTGCCGGTCGCCGATGATGAGTTCCCGCTGGCCCCGGCCGATGGGAATCATGGCGTCTATGGCCTTGATGCCGGTCTGGACCGGGGTGTCCACGTTCTGGCGCATGACGACGCCCGGCGCGATCCGCTCAATGGGGCGATACTTGTCGGTGCGGATAGGGCCCTTGCCGTCTATGGGGCGGCCCAGCGCGTCCACGACGCGGCCCAGCAGGGCATCGCCCACTGGCACGGAGACGATGCGCCCGGTGCGGCGGACCAGGTCGCCCTCCCGGATGTTCGTGTAGTCGCCCATAATGATGATGCCGACGTTGTCCACCTCCAGGTTGAAGGCCATTCCCATGGTGCCGTCGGGGAAGGTGACCAGTTCGCTCATCTGGACGGTGGGGAGTCCGGAGACGCGGGCAATACCGTCCCCGACCTCCACGACCGTGCCGACATCTTCTGTGACGACGACGGGCTGGAATTGCTGGATGCGCTCCAGCAGGACGGTGGCGATGGATTGCAGTTCGGGATTGGGCATCAGGGTCCTCCTGGAATCAATCTGGCGGATATATGGGATTTTCCTGCAACCATTCCTCAGGCGATTGCACAGTGACCATTGCTGCAGCACGCTCTATCATTTCGTTATCCCAGGTGATCAGAACCGCTCCAAATGATGCGGCAACCGCTGCATACACGGAATCCGCTCCTCGGAGACGGCAGTCCATTGCCAGTTGAGCAGCCTGACGGGCCAGATAGAGTTCTACGGGCACCAATTGTATTCCGGGGAAACTCTCTATCTGCAGGATGACCTCTCTGACCAGTGTTGCGTCACCGGTTGCCCTTGCAATAGCGGCCGCGCACTCCGGCAAAATCAGGGTCGGACAGAAGACAGTACTGTTGGAAACCTGAACCCTCTGCAGGAACCTGCGACTGGCATCGTAGCGAGGCTCCTCCTTTCGCAGAGCCGCAACGAAGACGCTGGCGTCTATCACGCAATTCATCGTCGTATTTCTGCGACAATCTCTACGGCGCCCTTCTCGCTCTTCCAGGCCCGGCTGACCCTCTGCGCCAGGTCCTCCCACTGAGCATCCCAGGCGCGAGATAATTCGGCCCCGGTGGCTGGGGAACGCAATGAAACGAGCATCGCAACAGGAGCACCGTCGGAATTCACCAGCATCAGGGTCTGCCCGGATAGCAACTGCTCCAGCCAATGTCGCGGGTCCCGCTCTATGGTTTCAATCGTTACAGTTTGAGATAGAATCATTCCGCCATCTCCCTCGCATGTATTTTACCCCACATTGCCCACTTTGCCAAAGAGGTCGCGGTAGGCGGGGATGCCGCCCGCGCCTTCTGCCGCCTTCGCCGCCCGCGCGATGGCCTGGGCCACGGCCTCCGCCGCAAAAGCCCCGACCAGGTTCACGTCGGCAGGTTTCTCCCCCGTCGCCAGAGCGAAGAGGGTGTCGCCGTCGTACATCGTGTGGGCCGGATGGACGGCGCGGGCAATCCCGTCCTGGGCCATCTGGGCGACTTTGTTGACTGCCTCCTTGCTCAGCCGGGCGTTGGTTGCCACGACGCCGATGACGGTGTTGGTGGCGGGGAAGGGGCGGAGCAGCCCCTGTTCGTGGAAGAACCGCAGGAGGGTCAGCACATCGGCGGGCCGCTCCATGTCCGGCGGGCGGACGCCAGCCAGAATCAGCCCGCTTCGGGGGTCCACGACGTTGCCGAAGGGGTTGACGACCATCAGCGCGGCCACCACCAGCCCATCCCCCAGGTGGACCGCCGCGCTGCCGACGCCGGTCTTCATCGCGCGGGTGATGCCCAGGAGTTTGCCCGCGCTGGCGCCGGTCCCCGCGCCCACGTTTCCCTCGGCGACGGGGCCGTCGGTGGCGGCCTGGCAGGCGGCATAGCCCATCGCCGCATCCGGCCGCGCGGCCGGGTCGCCCAGGTTCAGGTCAAAGATGACCGCCGCCGGGACAATGGGGACCTTCGCCACGCCGGTGTCAAAGCCGACGCCGCGCTCTTCCAGATAGCGCACGACGCCGTCGGCGGCGGCGAGGCCGAAGGCCGAGCCGCCGGTCAGCAACACTCCATGCACCCGCTCCACCAGGTGCATCGGACGCAGCAGGTCCGTCTCGCGGGTGCCCGGCGCGCCGCCCCGCTGGTCCACCCCGCCCACGGCCCCTTCCTCGCACAGAACGACGGTACAGCCCGTCAGCCCCACCGGGTCGGTGGCGTGCCCCACCCGGATGCCGGGCACATCGGTCAGGCCTCCGGAGTTCTTACCGGTCATCGATGCCTCCTGTATTGCAAATAAATGCCCGCAGGTGGGTTTTCACGTTTTACGTTTCACGTTTTACGTTTTACGTTTCACGTTTCACGCTTCACTCTTCACATCCTCCATCTCCCCCCAGTTCGGCCCCACGCTCAGGTCCACTTTAAGGGGGACGCGCAGCGGGTAGGCGGATTCCATCATCTCCCGCACCAGCGGGATGACCACGGGGAGTTCCTCCTGGGGGACCTCAAAGACCAGTTCGTCGTGGACCTGAAGGATCATCCGGATGGCGAGGCCCCGCTCGTGCAGGGCCCGGTGCAGGTTCAGCATCGCCCGCTTGATGATGTCGGCGGCGGAGCCCTGGATGGGGGCGTTGACGGCCTCCCGCTCCGCCCGCCGCCGGGCCTGCTCCTGGGCCGGGGAGGCGCTCTGCAGGACCGGGAAGTACCGCCGACGGCCCAGAATCGTCTCCACGTACCCCTGGTTCTTGGCCTGGGCCAGGGTCCGCTCCAGGTACTCCCGCACTTTCGGGAAGCGCCCGAAGTAGTGGGCGACGAAGTTCTCGGCCTCCATCTGGGGGATGCCCGCGTCCCGTGCCAGCCGCCCGGCGCTCATCCCATAGACCAGACCGAAGTTGATTTGCTTGGCAAAGCGGCGCTGTTCGGGGGTGACCTGGTCTATGGGAATCTCAAAAATCGCCGCCGCAGTGGAGGCATGGATGTCCTCCCCCCGCTGAAAGGCGGCGGTCAGGCCGGGGTCGCCGGAGATGTGGGCCAGGACGCGCAGTTCAATCTGGGAGTAGTCGGCGCTCAGAAGGACCCAACCGGGCCGGGCGACGAAGGCCCGCCGCACCTGCCGTCCCAGGGGGGAACGGATGGGGATGTTCTGGAGGTTCGGGTCACTGGAGGAAATCCGTCCGGTGACCGTCCCCGTCTGGTGGTACGAGGTATGCAGCCGCCCGGTGGTCGGGTTCACCAGCGCGGGCAGCGCGTCCACGTAGGTGGACTTCAGTTTGGTCAGTTCCCGGTGCTCCAGGATAAGGTCCACAATAGGATGCGTGCCCCGCAGCGATTCCAGCACGTCCGCCGTCAGCGAGTAGCGGCCCGTGGAGGTCCGGGGGACACCCTTCGTGGGCAGCCGCAGGACGCCGAAGAGAACTTCCGCCAGTTGGGGGCCGGAGTTGATGTTGAAGGGCATCCCCACCATCCCCTGAATCCGGTCCTCCAGTTCCGCCAGCCGCGCCCCCAGTTCGGTGGACATCCGCCCCAGGAAGTCCACATCCAGCGCCACACCCGTCATCTCCATCTCCATCAGGACCTCCACCAGCGGGAGTTCCATCTCCACGAAGAGGTCCCAGTGGCCCTTCTGGCGCAATTCCCGCTCCAGGACGCGGACCAGCCGGTGGGTCATATCCACGTCGGCGGCGGCGTAGGCGGCAGCGTCCTCTATCTCCACCTCAGCCATGGTGACCTGCTTGCGCCCGGAGCCGATGAGGTCCTGGATATTGGTCATTTCCACGCCCAGTCGGATGAAGGCCAGACTTTTCAGGCCCAGGTTGTGGCTGGCGGGGTCGCAGAGCCACTCAGCAATCATCGTGTCAAAGGCCAGGCCCCGGACGCGGACGCCGTGACGGGCCAGGACGGTCATGTCGTACTTGGCGTGGTGGGCCTGCTTGGGGACGCGGGGGTCCTCCAACAGGGGCCGGACGGCCTCCAGGACCTGCGCCAGGGGGAGTTGACGGCCCCGACGGTGGCCGACGGGGATGTACCAGCCCTCCCCCTCCCGGTCGGTGAAGGCCAGGCCCACCAGGTCGGCCCGCATGGGGTTCTCGGATGTGGTCTCGGTGTCAAAGGTGACGGCGGGGGCACGGGCCAGTTGGGCCACCAGCGCGGCCAGTTCCTCCGGTTCCCGGACGACGTGGGGGACGGTCGGGACGGCGCGGCGGGAGGGCCTGCGAACTTCGGGCACTTCAAAGAGGGGGAGTTGGGTCGGAGCAGGACGCCACTCCGCTTCGCTTCGTGGCTCACTACGAACGGGACGCCCTTCCGCTTCGCTGCGGGGCTCACTGCGAGCGCCGAGGGATTCCGGCAGGCGGTCCAGGAGGGAACGGAATTCCAGTTGCCGGAAGAGTTCGGTCACCCGCGCCCGGTCGTAGTTGCGGACGGTGCACTCCTCCAGGTTCAGGGAGACCGGCAAGTCGGTGCGGATGGTCGCCAGTTGCTGGCTCAGGAAGGCGGCGTCCCGGTTCTTCTCCAGCGCCTCCCGGTAGCGAGGCGGGGTCACCTCGTCCAGGTGGCTGTAGACTTCCTCCAGGGAACCATACTTTCGGAGGAGTTCAGTGGCCGTCTTCTCGCCGACGCCGTTGACGCCGGGGATGTTATCCGATTTGTCGCCCACCAGGGCTTTGTAGTCCCGGAGTTGGGCCGGGGAGAGGCCGCCGTAGCGGGCCCGGACGGCCTCCTCGTCATAGACGGTGCCGTCGGAGAGGCGGCGGCCGGCCAGGAAGACCTTCACGCCCGGCCCCACCAGTTGCAGCAGGTCCTTGTCGCCGGTGACGATGACCGTCTCCAGGCCCTGAGCGGCGGCCTGTCGGGCCAGGGCGCCCAGCAGGTCGTCGGCCTCCACACCGGGGACCTCCACAATGGGAATGCCGAAGGCCTGGACAATCTGACGGATGCGGTCCATCTGGACCCGCATCTCGTCGGGCATGCGGTCCCGGTGGGCCTTGTAGTCGGGGTAAATCTCGTCTCGCCCGGAGTGGCCCGCGTCAAAGCAGACGGCGATGTAGTCGGGCTTCAGTTCCTGGAGAATGTGGAGGAGGGTGGAGGTGAAGCCGTAGGTGGCGTTGGTCGGTTCGCCGTCGCGCGTGGCGAAGCCTTCCAGCGGCAGGGCGTGGAAGGCCCGGTAGGCCAGGGCGTGACCGTCTATGAGAACCAGGCGCATGGCACAGGTCGCAGGGAGCAGGTCGCAAGTCGCAGGGCGCAGGTCGCAAGTCGCAGGGCGCAGGGAGCAAATTACAGCACTTTCCGAATCTCCTCCGCCGTCTCTTTGGCCCGATGGCGGATCATCCCCAGGGGGACTTTGCCTGCCACCACGACAGAAAGAATCAGGTCTTCGGTAATCGCCAGGGAGTAGAGCAGATACTCGGCGCCCTCAATGCTCTGCTCAAAGCGGAGTTGTTCCTTGCCCAGAATCTGGGCGACGCGCGTGGATGCCCGCCAGGCATCGGCAACCAGGGTGGTGAGGGCCGTCATGCCATTCTCGCTCATCCGTCCCGTATGGGCGACCAGTTCGCCCCCCCGGATCAGGAGGACGGCCTCGGCGCCCACTTCCTGCGCCAGCCGGGACATCAGCGGGAGGACGTTCGGGGCCACCTCACCCGCCGGAGCGGGAACCGGGGCTTTCTCTTCCTCTACCGGAGCCCTCAGCGGTCGGGTGAGGGCCTGGCGGATTCGCTCCGGCAGTTCGGGAAGGAAGAACGGTTTGGGCAATGTGCCCTGGATGGACACATCCGCCAATTCCGATGGGACCCCGTCGCCTTCCAGCGGGATGACCATGAGCCGCAGGTCGGGGTGTTCCTGGCGAAGGGCGCGGACCAGTTGGGCTGAGGGCACATCCGGGAGTCCCATATCCACAATGGCCATCTCGTAGTTGGTGGCGGCGGTGGCCCGCAGGGCCTCATGCCCGCTGGCCGCAATATCCGCGCGCATCTCCATATTCTCCAGTTCCTGCTGGAGAAGCGCGGCAAAGGCCTCATTGGCATCTACAACCAGAATTCGCGTCATGGAACAACGTAAAACGTGATAAGTGAAACGTGATGAGCGATAAGCAATACGCGATAAGCGATAAGCGATATGCGATACGCGATACGCGATACGCGATATGCGATATGCGATACGCGATCAGCGAGATGCCACTTCCGCCTGGCTGACGATGACGCGCCGGGTGGCGATGTACCAGGAAGAGATGGTCACCAGACGGTCGGACGGATGCATCAGCGGGCCCATCTGGACGCCCTGGACTTTTCGGCCCACGCCGTAGGTGTAGATGGGCTGGTAGAGGAGGACGGCGGGGACCTCGTCGGCGAAGAGTTCCTGAAACTCCCGGTACAGGGCGGCCTGACGGGTCGGGTCCACCGTGATGCGGGCCGTCTCTATGACCTCGCTGATCCGCCGATGGTCCAGTCCGGCGTAGTTCTGCCCGCTGGTAATCTGGGTCTGATGCCAGAGGGGGTAGGGGTCAGGGTTGCCGGGGAGGGACAGTTCCACCAGCGCGGCCTGGTAGTCCCGCCGTTCCAGCGCGTCCCGCATCTCCAGCGGCGGAAGGGCGACGGCCTGAACGTCTATGCCGATGGCCTGCCACTGACGGGCCACTTCCTGCGCGACGGCCGCGTGTACCGGGTCGGTGGATGAGAGCAGAGTAAAAGAAAAGGCCTGCTCGTCTTTTGTCCGAACCCGCTCGCCCGGCAGCACTTTCCAGCCGGCCCTGTCCAGCAGCGCGCGGGCCTTCTGCGGGTCGTACTCGTAGCGGCGGATGCTCTCGTCGTAGGCCCAGGTCCCAGCCAGGATGGGGCTGTGGGCCACGATGGCCTGCCCTTCCAGGACCCCGTCCACCAACCTCTGCCGGTCCAGACCGTAGAGGAGCGCCTGCCGGACCTCTTTCTCCTGGAAGAAGGGCAGTTCGTCCTTCTTCGTCAGGTTCAGGAAAATCAGCACCTGGTCGGCCAGGGGAGCGGAGTAGAGATTCAGGTCCTCCTCCTGTCGGGCCTGGGGCAGTTCCGAAAGGGTGATCTGTCCCACTCCCTCTACCTCTCCGGCCTGGAATGCCCGGAAGGCGCTCTGGTAGGACGGGTAGAACCGGAACCGGACGCCTTCCAGGTACGGTTTGGGGCCGTGGTATTCGGGATTGGGCTGCAGGAGAATGGAGACGATATCCCCCTCCTGTGTCTCCACCTCCGCTACCTGGAACGGGCCACTGCCCATTGGCCGAAGGTTGAAATCCAGGGACGGCAGGTCGGCCGCCCGGATGCCCTCCAGAAGGTGGGCCGGCAGGAGCCCGATGGTGGTGTAGTCCAGGAACGGCGCGAACGGCTCTGAGAGGACGAAGCGGACGGTCCGGTCGTCGTCCTTGAAGACCTGGACGGTGCGCCAGAGGGCGCCCAGGTCGGACGGGCCGGGGAAGTCAGGGTCCTGCATCAGGCCGATGGTGAAGAGGACGTCGTCGGCGGTCAGGGGAGCACCGTCGGGCCAGTGGAGCCCGCTGCGCAGGTGGAAAATGTAGGTCAGGCCGTCCAGCGAGATTTCCCACTTCAGGGCCAGGTCGGGTTCCACTTCACCCCGACCGTTCATCCGGGTGAGGCCACTGTAGACCAGGGCGCAGAGGTCCCGGTCCACGTCGTTGTAGGCGGCCAGGAGCGGGTTAATGGCGTGAGGGAACCCGGCCACTCCCTCCACGTACGTCCCGCCGGTGGTGGGGACGGTGACGGTGGTGTAGGTGAGGGCCAGATAGGCCAGCGCGATGATCAGCAGAGTGGCCCCGGCGCCGATGAGCAGGGCCGGCCAGCGGACAGTTCGCACCATACGCCGTTATGCCGGACCGATAACCACGGCGTTCAGGATGGCGACGAGGAAGAAGAGGACGGCCAGGACGATGGTGACGATAAAGAGGGTTTTCTCCACGCCGCGCCGGGTCCGGTAGATGGACGTTTCGCCGCTACCGAAGATGGCGCCCAGTCCGCTGGCGCGCACCTCCAGCAGGATGACGACCGTCAGCGCGATGCCCAGGATGATCTGGACGATGTACAGGTATGTGCTCATGCTCCGAGTGTCCTCCGGTCAGATGATGGGAATAGTGCAGGATAAATCCTGCGCTACAACGGGTCTCGTAGCACAGGATTTATCCTGTCCAGCGCGGGATAATCTACAATGCAGGATTTAGCCTCCTGACAGTTTGGAAACAGGACACGGATAAAAAATCCGTGAAAATCCGTATGATCCGTGCCAATCTGTGTCCCATTTCACGGGATATGCGGGCGAGATGGGTATTATGGATGCTCTTATACCCACCCCAAGCGCTGTTAACGCAAGGTACGCTGCAGGTCTTCTACATCCGTGACGAAGGTAAGCAGGCGACGAATCGCCTCTGATACGCTGTTGAAAGAATAAACCAGATACTCGCCCTCACTGGTCTTGATGGATAACTCCACTGTCTCTACCCGTCGCGGTGCGTTCGGGTCCGAACGCAGCGTCGTCTCTACCGAATGAGCCACCAGATGGCGAACAGGACTGGTGAGCGCAGCAGCCATCGCTTTTTGTTCTTCCGTAGAGAGACGGCCAAACCGCCGCCAGGCCTCTTTCGGAGTTTGTGTGTCCTTTTCATCCCACCGAAATGGGATGTCGTACTGTTCAAGAGTATCAGCAATATGGTCAAAGGGAATCCGATAGGTCTCTACGCCGAAACTCTGAATGAATTGGACCGATGCGTCAGTCCATTCACCCGCCAGCACGCCGATGGACTTGCGAATGGACGGGTACGTGCGTCGGAGACTATAATGGGCGATGCACAAACGGCTTCCTTTGTCCCAGTTGTGCTTTTTGTAGCGCAGATACTTCGGCTCAATCAGAATCACCGGCTGGGACGCGGGATCGCTGACCACAAATGTCAATCTGATGTTGATTCCTCAAATGGTTGCGGAGAGTTCTGGACTTCACCGAATGGTTGAGCGGTTCGGCGATTTCCCGAACTGCCGCCGTCAGATCCGCTTCTATCAGTTTCCCGATGGCCTCACCCACCGCGCTACCGGGGTTGGTCACTTCTCGGCTCATTGGTTCCGGCCCTTCTCCTACTTGAAGAGGGTTAACAGGCTCTCTTTCAGCATCACTTTGTGACGCTGGGGGTTGTGCCCCCACTTTTCGCCGCGTGTTCTCAAAGGTTGGATGCGGTACTCTCTGAAGCCTACCCCCAGCCCCAATTCTCCCAGATACTCCTCGGTAGGGATGTGAACCCCGTACGGCGCGGAGTCTCCCAGCACCAGCACAAACTCGCTGCCCTTTTTCAGGACCCGATAGACCTGTTTCAGCACCTGAAGCATATCGTTAAAGTAGCCCGCTACCATCAGGTCGTAACTCTTCTTGCCCCCTTTGTGCCGCCGTCTTTCTTCCAACTGGTGAATCTTGTCGCTGAGTTCAGCGTAGACCCTCGGGGCCACCTCCCGCACGTCGTCGCTGAGCGGATGATCCGGGAAGGCGGACCGGCGAATTTGCGTCGTGGCCGCAACAATCAACCGGTCGCGCACCTGTTCGGTAATATCCCTCCACGACCGGGCCCACCCCAAAAAGTACATCTCCAGCCGGGTCCGATCCGCATAGTCGTAATTGTTCAGATAAGGCGGAGAAGTCACGGCCAGGTCTATGCTCTCCGGCTCTACCGGATATGGATCGCGGGCGTCCATCTGCAGAAGGAGACATTCGCTCCGGACGTGCAGTTGACGTCGCCCCTGGACAACCAGCAGGTCTTTGTACATCGCCTGAACCTGCTGGCAGAAGGCTTCAATCGCATCCCGCTCCTGCTTCTCGTGGTATTTGCTGGGAGCGATGTAGGGCCAACCCGCACCAGCCCTGGACGCGGTTCGCAGGGTGTCCGTCAGCGCCAGAAGAAAGAAATCCCGCTCTTCATCCGGGCAGTCCAGTTGATAGATGGTCTCCCGGATGAAGTCCAATTTCTGTAAATTCGCGGGCGAATAGCACTTGTGCACCAGGGCCGGGTACTTGTCCACCGTTCCCACTTCATCCCACCTGGCCTGGTGGAGATGACGAATCAGCGTCAGCATAGAACGGTGGAGCGATGACATATCGTATTCCCAGAAACACTTGACCCGGGCCACCCACCAGACGAAGGGATGGGCTTCAATCCCTATGGAGTTGACCCCGCGCTCTTTGGCAACGACGGCGGTCGTACCGCAGCCCACGAAGGGGTCCAGTATCCAGTTGCCGGGAACCAGGCCCCTGTCGTCAATCAATGCCTCAACCAGTCTGTAACTGAATCCGGCTGGGTATTTAAACCACCGGTGAATCGGCGCCCGCAGATTGTCCTGGAACGTGCCCAGGCGTTCCGCGGAACTTTCTCTGACCAGTGCACGGGCGTCGTAGAAGTCAAACGTTAACTGCTCCCGCACACAACTCTCGTACCGATCATCGCTCCCAGGCATGCCCCCTCCCACGATGCCCTGTCCCCGACTCTGTACCAGTATAGGGAGTAGGATTGAAGCGAGGGATGAGGCCTCTCGCCACAATACCTTCTTCCCAGACCGTTGCGGGAGAATTATTCAGGCCCTGACTGAAGTCAGCCTTCCTGGGCATGCGGCCGATGGTCGGCCTTCGCCGACCTCACCCCACCCCCGGCGGCTGCGCCGCCACCCCCTCCCCTCTCCCGCCCCGGCGGGAGAGGGGAGGGGGTTGGGGGGAGGGGTGAGGGCAGGCCGACACCCCTCGGGCCGAGCCCCGGGGCGAGGCCCGGCACGAAGTGCCCAGGGAGGACGATTTCAATCGGCTGAATAGTTGCGGGAGAATTATAACACGCCCTGGGTGAGAGGCAAGCGAGATGCACAATTGCATCCCCGGCCAATCTCTGCTATACTTGAGGCGTAACTATTCAGGCTTCCTCACCTCACCCCCGCCGCCCTCGGGCCGAAGGCCCTTCGGGCCGAGGCCTGCGGCGGCAGCGGCGAAGCCGCTGGGGGAGGTGTGAGGCTGAAAAGTTACCTTGAGGCATCCCTCACAGGAGGTGCAAATGGAATCCCGGACGGGCCTCCAGATCAGCACGCGGGCTTTTATCCAATCCCTCGTCATCCTTTTTGTCCTGATGATGGTGGCCGGCATGCTGACCCGCATCGTCCCGGCCGGAAGGTATGACCGCCTCTACGTGGACGGCCGGGAAATGATTGACCCCACATCGTACCGGGTGACCCCGCGGCCCGATTACCCCATCTGGCGCTGGTTCACGGCCCCGATAGAGGTGCTCGGCGCGCCCGGAAATCTGACGGTCATCGTCATCATCATCTTCATCCTGTTCATCGGCGGCTCCTTCGCCGTTCTGGACCGGAGCGGCATCGTGCGGGCCGCCATCGGGCGCATCGTGCGGCGCTTCGGGCAGGAAAAATACGCCCTCCTGCTGGTCATCTCGTTCTTCTTTATGGCCCTGGGGGCCTTCTTCGGCATCTTTGAGGAAGTCGTCCCGCTGGTGCCGGTGATGGTCGCCCTCTCCTACTCCCTGGGCTGGGATGCCCTGGTGGGCCTGGGGATGTCCGTGCTGGCGACCAATCTGGGCTTCTCCGCCGCTATCACCAACCCCTTCACCATCGGGGTCGCCCAAAAACTGGCCGAACTGCCCCTCTTCTCGGGCTGGTGGCTGCGGGTCCCCGTCTTCCTCGTCGTCTATGCTCTCTTCGCGGCCTTCCTCAGCACCTATGCCCGGAAGATAGAGCGCGACCCGACCCGTTCCCCCGTCCATCAGGAAGACCGGGCGGAGCGGGAGAAGTACCGGGTCGTACAGGCCGGGCTTGGGGAAGACCCCCCGCGCGTGGGCCGCGCGCTGGCCTGGTTCGGCGCGTTCACCCTCATCATCCTGGCCGTGCTGTTCGTCGGCCCGTTCATGCCCGCCGTTTCGGATTACACGCTGCCGGTGGTGGGCCTGCTCTTCCTCATCGCGGGGGTCGGGGCGGGGTTGCTCTCGGGCGCGGGCGGCCGAACCGTGGGGCGCGCGCTGCTGGAGGGCTGGAAGGGCATCGCGGCCAGCATTCCCCTGATCCTGATGGCCGCCAGCGTCCGCCACATCGTCGTCCAGGGCGGCATTATGGACACGATTCTCCACTGGGCGTCCCGGCCCTTCAGTCAGGCCAGCCCCCTGGTCGCCGTCCTGGCCATGTACGGCCTGACCCTGCTGCTGGAGTTCTTCGTCCCCTCCGGGTCGGCCAAGGCCTTCCTGATGATGCCCATTCTCCTGCCGCTGGGGGAACTCCTGGGCGTCACCCGCCAGACGACCGTCCTGGCCTACTGCTTCGGCGACGGTTTCTCCAATATGATGTACCCCACCAACGCTGTCCTGCTTATCTCGCTGGGGTTGACCTCCGTCAGTTATCCCAAATGGCTCAAATGGTCGCTGCCGCTCTGGCTGTGGATTATCCTGTTGACGGTGGTCTTTATGGCCGTGGCGGTGGTCATCCGCTACGGGCCGTTTTGAGCCACGAAAAGGGCCACGAATCCATCAACGTGAATTTGTGCTATTCATGGCAAAGACATGCAAAGGAGGACCGATGTCGCGAATTCTGGTTCTGGGTGCCGGATTGGTTGCCCGTCCCCTGGTCCAGTACCTGCTGGACCAGCCGGACTTCCAGGTCACCGTCGCCAGCCGAACGGTAGAGAAGGCCCGCGCGCTGATCGGCGACCGTCCCAACGGCCGGGCGCTGGCCTTTGACATTGAGCGGGAGCCGGAGCGGCTGGATGACCTGGTCGCCCAGGCCGACCTGGCGGTCAGCATGCTCCCGTACATCCACCACCTGCAGGTGGCCCACGCCTGCCTGCGCCACCGCCGCCACCTGGTCACCACCTCCTACGTCAAGGACGAGATGCGCGCGCTGGACAGCGCCGCGCGGCAGGCCGGCGTCCTCTTCCTCAACGAAATCGGCCTGGACCCGGGGATTGACCACATGTCCGCCATGCGGATCATAGACCGGGTTCACGCCGACGGCGGGCGGGTGGTCTCGTTCCGCTCTTACTGCGGGGGGCTCCCCGCGCCGGAGGCGAACACCAACCCCTTCGGCTACAAGTTCTCCTGGAGCCCCCGGGGGGTGCTCCTGGCCGGCCGCAACGACGCCCGCTATCTGGAGGACGGGCAGGTGGTGGAAGTCCCCAACCGTCGCCTCTTCGCCACCCGCCACACCGTGCCCGTGGAGGGTGTCGGCGACCTGGAGGCGTACCCCAACCGGGACTCCCTCCCCTACATCCAACTCTACGGCATTCCGGAGGCCCGCACGATGTACCGGGGGACGCTCCGCTATCCCGGCTGGTGCGAGACCTGGCAGAAGTTTGTAGAACTGGGGCTCCTGGACCTGACGGAGCGGGAAGACCTGACCGGGATGACCTACCGGCAGTTGCTGGCCCACCTGATCGGTCGTCCGGAGACGTCCGACCTGCGCCGGGACCTGGCCGTCCACCTGGACCTCCCCGAAGACTCCCCCATTCTGGACCGCTTTGAGTGGCTGGGGCTACTGAGCGACTACCCCCTCCCGCCGGAGCGGACAATTCTGGACGTCCTGGCGGTCCACATGCAGGAGAAACTGCAGTACGCCCCCGGTGAGCGGGATATGGTGGTGTTGCTGCACGACTTCGTGGCCGAGTACTCGGACCGTCGGGAGCGCATCCGCTCCTGGCTGGTGGATTTCGGCATCCCTCACGGCGATACGGCCATGGCCCGCACGGTCGGGCTCCCGGCGGCCATCGCCATCCGGCTGATCCTCCAGGGCGGCATCCGTCTGACGGGTGTCCACATCCCCGTCCTGCCCGAAATCTACGGGCCGGTGCTGGCGGAACTGGAAGAGCGGGGCATCCGGGTGCAGGAAACCACGGGGGATTAAGGACCACGAAGGACGCGAGGGAACACAAACTTCACGTTTCACGCTTCACGTTTCACGCTTCACGCTTCACGTTTCACGTTTCACGCTTCACGTTTCACTTCATCCTGCTAACGGCCCTTCTGACCGCCTGCGAGGGGCCTGCGGTTTCTCCCACCGCGACGGGCACCCCCGACCCCTTCCCGGCCCTGCTGGCCGTGGGGGATGCCCGCGCCGCCCATCGGGAGCGGACCGCCGCCGAGACGGCCTACTACCAGGCGGCGGACGCCCGTCCGGAGAGCCCGACCCCCTACCTGCGGCTGGCCCGCCTCTATCGGGACTGGAACCGTCCCCCGGAGGGGCTGGCCGCGCTGGCCCGGGCCGAGGAACGGGGGGCCGACCCGGGGGAAGTGGCCGCGCTGCGGGCGGCCCTCTACGCCGCGCAGGGGGATTGGGAACGGGCCGTGGCGGAGGGGGAGCGGGCCCTGGCCCTGGGCGACGACCCGGATACACTCCGGCTGGTGGCGCGCGGGTACCTGTGGCTGGGACGGTTGGAGGCCGCCCGGTCCGCCTGCCAGACCCTGGCCGAACGCGCCCCCGCCGACGCGGAGGCCCGGGAGTGCCTGGGCTTCCTGCTGGCCCTCGGCGACCCGTCGGCGGCCCGGCCGTATCTCCAGGCCGCCGACACTCCCTTCTCCGCTGACCTGCTGGCCGCGCTGGGGGAGGGGGAGCCCGCCGTCCGTCTGGCCCGCATGGGGCAGGCCGCACTGGCCCACGGCGAGCCGGCCCTGGCCGTCCTGGCGCTGGAGCGGGCGACGGTCCGGATGCCCGACTTCGCCGATGCCCATGCCCTGCTGGGGCGCGCGCTGGAGGGCCTGGGCCGCGATGAGGCGGCGCGCGCCCATCTGGAGACCGCGGTCCGCCTGGCGCCGGATTCGCCGCTGGCCCGCTCCCTGCTGGGCCTGCACTACCTGAACCGGGGGGACCCCGCCGCCGCCCGCCCGCACCTGGAGGCCGCCTACGACCTGGACCCGCAGAACCCGGCCTTCGCGCTCTACCTGGGCTTCCTCTACGCCGACCTGGGGCAGTACGCGGCGGCGGACATCTGGCTGGCGGAGGCGACCCGTCTGGCACCGGAGGACCCGGATGTCTGGGACGCGGTGGCCCGGTTCTATCTGGACCGGTTCCCGGGCGACGCGCGCGGGATCACGGCGGCCCGCGCCCTGGTGCGCCTGGCGCCGGATTCCGCCGGGGCCCACGCCCTGCTGGGCCGCGCCCTTCTCTTCGCGGAGGACTACGCCGGGGCAGAGGAGGCGCTGCAGAAGGCACTGGAACTGGCCCCGGACCTGGCCGTGGCTCACTACGACCTGGGGCGCCTGTATCTCCTGCGGGGCCAGCGGGAGGCGGCGCGGGCCGAATTCATCCGTGCCCTGGACCTGAACACGGACCCGACTCTGCGGGGGGAGATAGAGGGAATCATCCGGGAACAGATGCCGCAGAATTTCTTGTAGGACAACTGCTCGCAGTTGTCCTGCAACTTCAACCCAGCCAGAAAGGAGGAACATGAACAGCGCCCGACGTACCCTCTTCTACATCCGCTACTCCATGGGCAACTTCGCCAACACCATCGCCTACCAGGTCTTCGGCAACCGCATCCAGTTCTACTACGTGGACATCCTGGGGCTGAACGCGGCGGTAGCGGGCATCATCTGGACCATTTACGGCTTCTGGAACGCCATCAACGACCCGCTGATGGGCCAGATTTCCGACCGGACCCGCTCGCGGATGGGCCGGCGCGTCCCCTACGTCCTCTTCGGGGCCATCCCCCTGGGCCTCTCGTTCTTCTTCCTCTGGACGCCGCCGGGGCACAGCCCCGCCGTGCTGGCCGCGTACTTCTTCCTCATCCTCTTCATCTTTGACGGCCTCTACAGCCTCACCTGGATCGCCTACACCTCCCTCTTCCCGGAAATCGCGACGACGGTGCGGGACCGGGTCAACCTCTCCGCCGCGCGGGAGGTCCTGGCGGTCATCGCGTTGCTGCTCTCCTACATCCTGGCCCCCATTCTGGCGGATACGGTGGGGTACATCTGGATGGGCGCCATCATGGGCGCGCTGGTCGCCATTGGATACCTGGTTTCCACCATCGGGATTCGGGAGCGTCCGCTGGAGGAGGAGGGCGTCGTCGGCCTGCTGCAGTCGTTGAAAATTGTCCTCTCCAGCGTGCCCTTCCGCTGGTTCCTGGGCGCGAACATGGCGAAGGAGTACATCTGGCTGGCCCTGGCGGCGACGCTCCCCTTCTGGCGCAAGTACGCCCTGGGCATCCTGGGCCCGACGGAAGTGTTCGGGATGCGGATGAATCCGAGGGACGCGGAGGCCCTCCTGCTGGGGGTGCCGATTCTGCTGACTGCGCCGTCGCTCCTGCTCTGGCGGCCCATCGTCCCCCGCCTGGGCTACCGCCGGGCCTGGATTCTGGCCAGTTTTGTCTTCATCCCCGGCTTCCTGCTGATCACCTTCGCCCGCGATTTCTACACGGGGCTCCTGGGGACGGTCCTGGCCGCTCCGGGGCTGGCGGGGTCTATGATTATGCCGTTCCCGGTCCTCTCGGAGATTGTGGACGATGACGCGGCCCGCCACGGCTCCCGCCGGGAGGGCATCTTCTTCGGGATGAACGCGGGGATCATCAAACTGGCCTTCTCCGCCCAGGGGGTGCTCTTCGCGGCGGTGATGTCCGCCGCCGGATACATCGCCGGAAGCGACGTCCAGCCCGCCAGCGCGGTCTGGGGGGTCCGCTTCCTCATCGGCATCACCCCCATCATCGCCTGCCTCATCATTGCCTATTGCATGTACCGGTATCCCCTGGGCCGGACCCGCGCGGTGAAGGGTGCGCCGGTGCAGGAGGCGGTTGCTCCGGGGAGCGAATAGACAACCATTCGGGCTGTGACTGGTGCAACTTAACAAATTGTTCCGACAATCCATTGCCTGTTCCAGGGCAGAGTTGCACCGGTTGTGCCCTCACCCCTCCCCTGCCCCCTCCCCTCTCCCGCCGTGCGGGAGAGGGGAGGGGAATGAGGGAGGGGGGCGGCGGGCGGCGAAGCCG
>Ga0308310_1000338_pt1 | contig 19734 bp, 23 predicted proteins | sample HotsprSampleMS65_FD_203672 | JGI IMG/M metagenome (GOLD analysis project Ga0308310, IMG submission 203672) | Hot spring phototrophic mat microbial communities from Mushroom Spring, Yellowstone National Park, Wyoming, United States - 20090730_MS65 ...
CGGGCGGCTTCGCCGCCCGCCGCAAAACCCCTCTCCTCTATGCATCAAACCCCAGCCGGCGGTCCCGCATGCTGAGCCAGCGCTGCTGGCCGATGATCAGGTGGTCCAGCACCTCAATCCCCAGCAGACGGCCCGCCTCCACCAGTTGCCGGGTGACGGCGATGTCGTCGGGGGAGGGAGTGGGGTCGCCGGAGGGGTGGTTGTGGGCGACGACGATGTGGGCGCAGTTGCGCCGGATGGCCTCCCGGAACACTTCCCCCACCCGAATCTGGGTCAGCGTCAGGTTTCCCCGGTAGAGGGTCTGGAGGCCCAGGACCCGGTAGCGGGCGTCCAGGAAGAGGACGCAGAAGTGCTCCTGCTCCAGGTGGCCGATTTCGGCCATCAGGAGCGCGGCGGCGTCGGTGGGGGTGTAGAGGGTGGGGCGCTCTTCCGGCGCGGCCAGCGTCATCCGCCGCCCCAGTTCCAGCGCGGCCTGGAGTTGGGCCGCCTTGGCGACCCCCATCCCCCGCTCCGCCACCAGTTCAGAGAAACTGGCCCGGGCCAATCCCGCCAGTCCCCCGTAGCGGGCCAGCAGGCGCGTCGCCACATCCAGCACGCTCTCGCCGCCCACGCCCGTGCGCAGGATAATCGCCAGCAACTCGGCGGTGGAGAGGGCCCCCGGGCCCAGCCGGGCCAGCCGCTCCCGCGGCCGCTCCGTGGTCGGTAACTCCTTGATGGTCGGACGGTAAGTGGCCTCTTCTCGCTCGCCCATCGCACCAACCCCAGAATGTGAATATAACCACCAAGACACGAAGGCACGAAGTTCTATTGTTAATTTTTTAATTGTTAATTGTTAATTGTTAATTGTTAATTCTTTGTGTCTTCGTGTCTTCGTGGTGTTTCTTCTCCCCGGCCAGTCCCGTATCGGCGCAGGAACCCGTCCCGGGACATCCAGATTTCCGCCCGCCGGAGGCGGAGGAGAGAACGGCCCTGCAAACTGGCCGGGTTGAACGTCCACATGATGGCCCACGTGTAGAAGTTCTCCCAGAATTCCCCAAACCGCCCCAGCGCGCGCCGGTAGGGGAAGACGTCAAACCCCAGACGCTGGATCAGTGGGGTGGGGCGGCCGTCGGCGGAGAGGGCCAGGACGGTGATCCCGCCGACCGCCTCCACCCGTTCGCCCTGGGGGTGCGCTGCCAGCCAGCGGGCGACCTCTTCCAGCGAGCGTGTCAGCATCCGGTGGACCCTGGCAGCCCACCGCAGGTCCGGGCCGTTCGCGCTGGGGTGGGGAAGGTGCTCGTTCCAGAGGTGGAGCATCAGCACGGGCGCGCCGGCGCGCACGAATGTGCCGTCGGAGAGGGAAAGGTCACGCGGCGCCCGCGCCCACTGGAGCCGTACCAGGCACTCCGGGTCGTCGCAGAACTCAAAGACCCCGGTGGCCCGGCAGAGAAAGCGGTCAAATGCCCGCACCAGGGCCCGCATCACCGACCGCCGATGAGCAGGATGCCCAGCACCACCAGCAGCGTGCCCAGCCACTGGGCCGGTGAGACGGTCTCCCCGAAAAGCCAGACGGCGGCCAGTACCTGCACGCCGATGACCGCCAGCCCGGTGGTAACGGGAAATGCCACCGAGAGGGGGATGTAGCGCAGGAGACCCGTGAGCGTCAGAACGGTGATGAACCCGGATAGATTGCCGATGACCTGCCAGAGGAGGAACCGGCGCCAGTCCGGACTGTGGGCGGAAATCTTGAAACTGGCGTTGGCGATGACGTTGAAGAGCAGGTTGGCCCCGACCAGAGCCACCACGCTCCCCGTCCGGTCTATGGGCAGACTCTGCAGGCGGAGTTTGGGCATTGTCTCCTCCTTGCTACGCGATGGCCGCGGTGGGCAGGGTAAAGGCGACGGTCAGGCCGCCGCCGGGGGTCGGTTCGGCCCAGATGTGGCCGCCGTGGGCCTCCACAATGTGGCGGGCGATGCTCAGGCCCAGGCCACTGCCCCCCGTGGCCCGCTGGCGGGAGGGGTCCCGCCGCCAGAAGCACTCAAAGAGATGCGGGAGGTCCTCCGGGGGCACGCCCGGCCCGGTGTCGGCGACGGCGACCACCACCTCCCGCCCCCGGTCGGTCAGCCGGACTGTGATGCGGCCCTCCGGCGGAGTGTGCCGGAGCGCGTTGCTCAGCAGATTCCCCATCACCTGGGCCAGCCGGTCCCGGTCCGCCAGGACCAGCGGGATGGCGGCCGGCCGTTCCAGCATCAGGGAGATGCGGCGCTCCTGCGCGGCGGACCGGTGGGCTTCCACCACCTCCTCCAGAAACCCACCCAGGTCCAGTGGCGCTTTGTGGAGGGTCAGTTCTCCAGCGTCGGCTTGGGAGAGCAGGCGGAGGTCCTCCACCAGCCGGGAGAGGGTGCGGACCTGGGCCAGCGCGGCCAGCAGGTTCTCCGGGTTGGGGGGATACACGCCGTCCACCATTGCCTCCAGCGTCCCCTGGAGGACGGTGAGGGGGGTGCGCAGTTCGTGGGCCAGGTCGGCGGTCTGGTTCCGGCGGGCCTCCTGGGCGCGGGCCAGACTCTCCGCCATCTGGTTGAAGGCGCGGGCCAGTTGGGCGACCTCATCGGTGCCGCGGACGGGCGCCCGGGCGGAGAGGTCGCCGCGCGCGATGGCCTGGCTGGCCTGAGTGAGTTGCCGGAGCGGGTGGATGATGGAGCGGAAGAGCAGGCCGCCCACGACCAGGGCCACGGCCAGGGAGGCCAGGGCAGCGGCCAGCAGCGCCGCGCGGACGCGGGAGAGGAACGCCTGCTGTTCTGCACTCAGGGCGGGCATCGGAGGGACGGCGTTCGGGAGGATGTACCCCACCACCTCCCCGTTGACCAGTATCTGAATCCCCGCCTGCAGGTCCCGGCGGGTGGCGGTCCCGTGCGGGGCCCCACGCGTATCCGCCACAATTCGGCCCGACGCGTCCGCTACCCGGAAATCCATCGTCCACTGGCCGCCCGCGGGCCCCATCCCCGGGTGCATCATCCGGGCCCGCGGGAGGACCGACAGGGCCTCCTGCAGGCCGTCCCACGAGCCGTAGACGACGTAGTATTCCGCCAGCGCGACCGATACCCGCTCCCACAGCCCGCCCCGGGCCAGCGCATAGCGGCGAAATTCCTGCTCCGTCGCCCAGCCCATCAGCGCTGCCACCCCGCCGATGGCGACCACGACGACGGCCAGAAAGGCCAGCATCCCCTTCCAGAACAGACTACGCATCACCGACCTCGGGATTCAGCCGATACCCCACCCCCCAGACGGTCAGAATGAAGCGGGGGTTGGCGGGGTCCGGCTCTATCTTACGCCGCAGGTTCTTGATGTGGGCGTCCACCGTCCGCTCGTATCCCTCAAACGCCACGCCCTGAACGGCCTCCAGCAGGTCAGAACGGCGGAAGACCTGTCCTGGAGCGCGCATCATCGTTTCCAGAAGACTGAACTCCGTCGGCGTGAGGTCCACCGGTTTCCCGTAGACGGTCACCGTGTGGGTGGCGCGGTCCAGGGAGATGGGGCCGAACTGGAGGACCGGAGGCGGCGCGGGGGGACCATGAACGCGGCGAAGGACCGCCCGGACCCGGGCCACCAGTTCCCGGGGGCTGAAGGGTTTGGTGACGTAGTCGTCGGCGCCCAGTTCCAGGCCCACAATGCGGTCCGTCTCCTCCACGCGGGCGGTGAGCATGATGATGGGGACGTCCCGCTCCCGCCGGATGCGGCGGGTGAACTCCAGCCCGTCCATTTTCGGCATCAGGATGTCCAGAACGATGAGGTCGGGCTGTTCGTGGCGCGCGACGTATAGCGCCTGCTCACCGTCGGAGGCGGTGACGACGCGGAAACCGGCCTCCTCCAGGTAGGCCCGCACCAGGCGCAGGATTTGCGGCTCGTCGTCTACGACCAGAATGGTTTGCATACCCCGATTGTCAACCCGAACGGCGGAGATTTTGTGAAGACGACGTGAAGAAATTGTGAATGCGGAGTAACTATTCAGGCTTCCTCACCCCACCCCCGCCGCCTGCGGCGGCACCCCCTCCCCTCTCCTGAACGAAGTTCAGGAGAGGGGAGCGGCGAAGCCGCTGGGGAAGGGGTGAGGCTAAACAGTTACAATGCGGATTTGTATCACCCGGTCCCGAACATCCGGTCACCCGCGTCGCCCAGGCCGGGGACAATGTAGCCGGCCTCGTTGAGATGGTCGTCCACCGCCGCCAGGTAGACGGGGACGTCGGGGTGGGCCTGGGTGAAACGGTTCAGGCCGGGCCAGGCGGCGATGATGCCCACGAATTTGATCCGGCGGGCGCCCCAGCGCTTCAGGATGTCCACCGCCGCCACGGCCGACCCGCCCGTCGCCAGCATCGGGTCCAGCACCAGGCAGACGTCCACCGTCGGGCTGACGGGGAGGCGGGAATAGTACTCCACGGGCTGGAGGGTCCGCTCGTCGCGGGAGAGGCCGATGTGCCAGACCTCGGCCCCGGGCAACATTTGCCAGGCCCCCTCCACCATGACCAGGCCCGCCCGCAGAATGGGCACCAGTCCAACTTTCTCCAGCAGTCGCCGCCCCTCCGCGCGGCCCAGGGGGGTCTGGACCAGGATGGGCTCGGTTTGCAGGTCGGCGGTTGCCTCGTAGACCAGAAGAATGGAAATTTCCCGCACGAGTTCACGGAACTTTTTGGGATCGGTGCGCTCGTCCCGCAGGAGCGCCAGTTTGTGCTGGACCAGCGGATGGGTGGAAAGGAAAACCTGAGCCATTCTGCCTCCGGATGGGTGAGAGTGGGAATCAGTATACCTCATTTGTGCAGATTGACAAACCTATCTCCTGCGCAGTCCTCTGCGGGTGGCCCGCGCCCATCCCAGCGGGAATTCTTCTACCGTCACCAGTACCCATCCGGAAAGGTCAGGGCCGGAAATGGTCTCCCCGCGCAGAAAAGATGGGAGGTCGGGGTCGTTGAGTTTCAGTCGGTGAACCGTCCGGGCGGCCTCGGGCCGGATCCCCATTGCCAGGGCGCGGGAGGGCACGAAGGCCGTCCCCTCCATCTGCCCCAACAACCATCCCGGACGAAACACCCTCAGGCCTTCCCACATTTCGGGTGGGACGACGGTGTGGTACAGGTGATTCCCCAGAACCAGCAGGCCCTCGTCGGGTGGTGGGTCCTGCAGGGCCTGCCGGACGAATTCGTTATAAAGGGCGCGCGCCCGGCTCGGGAGACGGGTACGGGGCCGGGGGCGGCGAGGGTGTTCGTCCCCGTCGCGACGGAGGAGGGCGTAGAAGTGGCCCCGACCCGGGCCCCGATGGGGCCAGAGTCGGATGGCGCGTCTCAGTCGGAGGTCCGTCTCGCCGACCCATTCCGGGTGCCCGGTATCCCCGGGTGGGCTGACGGGGGCCGTTTGGGGGACGTCCACCACCTCAAAGTCGGGGTGAGCGCGCAGGAAGTGGCCGATGACGCCTTCGTTTTCTTCGGGGGCGAAGGTGCAGGTGGCATAGAGCAGATAGCCGCCGGGACGGACCATCCGGGAGGCATTTTCCAGGATGGCCGATTGCCGCCGGGCGCATCCCCGTATGGCCTCCTCGCTCCAATCCCGCGCGGCGGCTTCCTCCCTGCCGAACATCCCCTCGCCGGAGCAGGGGGCATCCACCAGGACCCGGTCAAAGAGCCCTTTCCAGCGCGCGGCCAGGCGTTCGGGCGTCTCGTTCAGAACCATCGCGTTGGTGATGCCGCACCGGTCCAGGTTCTCCGCCAGGGCGCGCACGCGGCGGGGGTGGATTTCGTTGGCGACCAGGGCGCCCTGGTTCTGCATCCGCGCGGCCAGGTGGGTGGTTTTCCCGCCGGGCGCGGCACAGAGGTCCAGCACCCACTCGCCGGGTTGGGGGGAGAGGAGAGGGGCAGCCAGCATGGCGGAAGGGTCCTGGAGGTAATAAAGGCCCGCTTCGTGGTAGGGGTGGATGCCGGGGCGGGCCGTCGCTTCGGGGACGATGAAGCCTTCCGGGCACCAGGGGACCGGCTGCAGGGGGAATGGGGAGCGGGCCAGGAAATCTGCGGGCGAAATCTTCAGCAGGTTGACCCGCAGGCCGAGGGCAGGCGGGGCCTGCAGGGCTTCCAGAAAGGCGGGAAACTCCGGCCCCAACCACGCGGCCATCCGCTGGAGGAAGAGGGAAGGAAATGGCATGCCCGCTACTTCCGGAGGGGGCAGGTTATATCCACCCCGGGATGACGCCGAACACCAGGATGCTCGCAATATTCACTTCCACTATGGAGAGTAGGCAGGGGTGCCCGTATCGCCTTCTCGCCGTCATGGATTATACCACAGGACCCACGCCGCTGCATGGGAATACATTGGAGGACAACTGCGAGCAGTTGTCCTACAACTTTTCGGTTGCGGTTTCCGGCGCGTGTGGTAAAATATGTTTCTGTCAGGTGGACGGATGAATCCTGGAGGACCCCATGCCTGTCTCAAACGAAGAGTTGCGGAACCGCCTTCTACAAGAACGCGCGTACCTTCTGGAACAGTTGACACGTTCGGGTGAAAACGAGTATCGCGGAGCCGGCTACGGAAACCACATTGCCGATGATGCCACGGAGACGTTTGAGCAGGCCAAAGAGGTCTCCCTGCAGCGAAACGAGACCTCTTTGCTCTGGCTGGTAGACCATGCCCTGGAGAAGTTTGAACTGGGCACGTACGGCATCTGCGAGGCATGTGGCGCCCCCATTGATCGGGCTCGCTTAAAGGCCCTGCCCTATGCCCTCTACTGCCTGGATTGCCAGGCCCAGATAGAGCAGCGCCGGTAGGGAGGAACTTTCGGGGACGGCCCACGGGGGTGTTTTGTTGTCCGGCCTCAAAAACCCGATTTTACCCGCTGTTGCCGGAACGATTCTTGCCCTGGACCAGATCAGCAAGTCCTGGGTGGTCGCCCATATGAGTTTTGGGGAGTCCAGGGAAGTGGCCTCATGGCTGGCCCCCCTGTTTTCTCTGACATACGTCACCAATACCGGCATCGTTTTCGGCCTTTTCCAGGGCATGGGCGATGTCCTCCTTATTGTAGTTTTGATTGCGATCAGCGCGATTTTCCTCTACTATCGCCATCTCCCATCGGGCCCGATACCCCTGCATATCGCCCTGGGCCTGCAAATGGGCGGTGCCCTGGGCAACCTGGTGGACCGACTGGTGCGCGGCGCGGTGGTGGATTTTATAGACCTGAACTTCTGGCCCCTCCACCACTGGCCCATTTTTAATCTGGCCGATGCCAGTATTGTGGCGGGAGTCGTTCTGCTACTGCTGGTGATGTTGACGGAAAAAGACCGCCAGCCCGCATCCGCACCTGAGGAGGGCAGGGGACTGGAGGGCCCCGAAGCCGCAGAATGACCCTTCCGGTAGAACCTTTGTCTGAAGAAACCTCTTTCGTTCTGCCTCCGGAGGAAGCGGGGGAGCGGCTGGACCGGGCACTGGCGGCCCGATTCCCGCAACTCAGCCGGGCCCAACTCCAGCGGCTGATCCGTTCTGGCGCCATCACCGTCAACGATGCTGTGGTCCGACCGGCCTATCGGCTCACCCCGGGTGACCGGATCACGGTGACGTTTCCGGAGGAACCGACTGTCCGCCCTGAATCCCTCCCGCTGGACATTGTTTATGAGGACGAATACCTGCTGGTGGTAAACAAACCGGCGGGAATGGTCGTCCATCCGGCAGCGCGCATTGTCAGCGGCACACTGGTCAACGCCCTGCTGGCTCACTGCCCCCAGGTGGCCGACGTGGGCGGTCCGGACCGGGCGGGCATCGTCCACCGGCTGGACCGGGAGACATCGGGGCTCATTGTGGTCGCGAAGAATCCAGAGGCCCACGCGGCTCTCCAGAGGCAGTTTAAGCGCCGCCTGGTCCGCAAAACCTACGTCGCGCTGGTGGAGGGTCAGGTGCAGCCCCGCGAGGGCATCATTGAGGTCCCCATCGGGCGGGACCCGAAAGACCGGACCCGCATGGCCGTCTCCCGGACGGGCCGTCCGGCGGTGACGCAGTATCGGGTCGTGGAGGTCTTCCCCCAGTACACGTTGCTGGAGGTCCGCCCCCACACCGGGCGGACGCATCAGATACGGGTGCATCTGGCCTGGCTGGGCTACCCCGTGGTGGGAGACCGCGTCTATGGGCGACGCCGCCAGACGTTACTGCCGGACCGCCATTTCCTTCATGCCCGTGAACTGGCCTTCACCCATCCGGTCACCGGCGAGAAACTGGTCCTTTCTGCCCCGCTTCCACCGGAACTGACGGCTCTGCTGAACCAGTTGCGGCGAGAGAAAGGTACACGGTAAACGGAGGCCAATCGTTTCCATGTCGGATGACCTGCTCCAACGGGTTGTTCCGCCCCCTGAGCCAGCGGGGCCGGGATTGCGGCTGCGAACGGCCCGGGAGGCCCGGGGGCTCTCCCTGCAGGATGTGGAGGCCGCCACCCGCATCCGCGCCCGGTACCTGGAGGCCATGGAAACGGGAAAATACGACATTATGTCCGGAGGGGAGGCCCAGGTGCGCGGCTTCCTGCGCCGCTACGCGACCTTCCTGAACATCCCGCCGGAAGAGATTATCGCCCTCTACGAACGGGAGACCCATCGGGCAGCGGCCCCCATCTCCCCCCCGCCTGCCCCGGTTCGCTCCCCTGCCTCCCGACCGTCCCCGGCCCCTGCGGCTCGCCCGCCAGCCCGGGAACCCATCGCCGGACGTCGGCCGCGCACGCTATATCTGCTGGGCCTGCTGGCGCTGATCGGGGCCGTCGCCCTGGGGGCAGTATGGCTGGCAACGCACCCGGAGCAGGTGTTCCCCGGCTCCCGGCCCACGCCGACGGCGGGCGCGCCCCGCCCGGTCGCCTTCCCCTCGCCGATGGCGACTGCCACTCCCGCCATTCCCGCCCCGCCGACGTCCGTCCCGACTCCCGCCGCGACGCCCACGTTCCCCGTCTCCACCAACGGCGTCACCATGACCCTGGAGGCCCGGGAGCACGTGTGGGTGCGGGTGACGGTGGACGGCTTCACCGCGTTTGAGGGCATGCTCTCCCCCGGCGACCCCCAGACCTGGGTGGGCCAGGAGATGGTGATTGTGGAGACTGGCAACGGGGCCGGAGTGGTGGCGGTGGTGAACGGACAATCCCAGGGCCCCCTCTGCGGTCGTGGCGAAGTCTGCGCGCGCGGGTGGGGGCCGGAGGGGGAGATTCCTGTCAGCCCGTGATGCGGATTGCGGATTGCTGACTGCGGATTGCTGATTGCGGATTGCGGATTGCTGATTGCGGATTGCGGATTGCGGATTGCTGATTGCTGATTGCTGATTACATTGGAAGGAGGTGCATCATGCGACCGTGGCTGAAGGCCGGATTGATCGGGGGTGGAGTGCTCGCTCTCCTGACCATCCTTGCGAACCTGGGAACTCTGCTATCCCCGGAAGTCAGCACCATCATCAGTTGCTGTCTCTGCATCCCCCTCCTGCTGGCCTACCCGGGGACGGGCGCACTGGCGGCCTACTGGCTGACGCCGCCCCGAACGGCCGGAGAGGGAGCAAAGGAAGGGGCCCTGGCAGGCATCATCGCCGGAGTGATAGATGGCGTGGTCTCTATGATTCTGGCTCTGATTATGGGCGCCGCTGGTGCTTATCAGCAGATGCTGAGCCAGTTGCCACCGGAAACGCTGCGGGCGCTGGAGGAAATGGGGCTGAGCAGCCTTTACACCTCTGGCGGGATGGCCGCCCTCAGTTGCGTCGGCGGCATCTGCGGCATCCTCTGGGCCGTCGCGATGGGGGCTGCCGGAGGGGCCATCCTGGCCGCCGCCAAACGGGATTAACGGAATCCACGCAAACTTGCCCGAAACTCTGTAGCGCTGGCCGTCCGGCCAGTACAGGCGAACCGCCTGATGGCACTGACTTCTTCGTAGCGCAGGCTTTAGCCTGAAATACAGGCCTGGCGGCCTGCGCTACATTCTTTCCCATCAGCCATTGGGTTGATCTCTTGTGCTATCAATGCGTCGGGAATCGGCCAACGGTATCGTCTTCTATCAGTTTGAGGGACTGGACGGCGCCGGTCTCACCCACGCCATCCTCACCCGCCTGGGCGGGGTGAGCCAGGGGCCCTTCGCTACCCTCAACCTGGGCCATACCGTCGGCGACGACCTGAACGCGGTCCAGGAGAACCACCGTCGGGTCTTCGCCCTCTTCGGCGTGGAGCGGGGGCAGGTGGTCAGCCCGTATCAGGTCCACAGTGCCCACATCCGGTTCGTCGGGCGGGAGCACGGCGGCACCGTCCAGAACGGCACCGACGGCCTGCTGACCACCACCCCCGGCCTGATGCTGCTCTTCCGCTTCGCCGACTGCGTCCCGCTCCTGCTCTGGGACCCGGCCCATCGCGCCGTCGGGCTGGCGCACGCCGGATGGCGCGGGGTGGCGGGCGGCGTCGTCCGGGCCGCCGTGGAGGCGTTCGTCCGCCATATCGGCAGCCGTCCGGAGGACCTCTGGGCCGGCATCGGGCCGGCCATCGGCCCCTGCTGCTACCAGGTGGGGCCGGAGGTGGTGGCAAGTGTAGCGCAGGCTTTCAGCCTGCGTCCCGACCTGGTCCACCACCGGGCCGACGGTCTCTACCTGGACCTGCCCGGCGTCGTGCGGGCCGAATTGGAGGCCCAGGGCGTCCGCCAGATAGAGACCTCCGGCATCTGCACCGCCTGTCGCACCGATGAATGGTTCTCCCACCGGGCCGAGGGCGGGCGGACCGGACGATTCGGCGTATTGGTGATGCTGGACCGATGACTCCCTTCTGGTTTGACCTGGTCGCCACCGACGGCCGCGCCCGTGCGGGCATCCTGCACACCCCCCATGGTGACGTCCCCACTCCGGTCTTCATGCCGGTGGGCACCCAGGGGACGGTCAAGGCCGTCTCCCCGCGCGACCTGAAGGACCTGGGGGCGACGATGATTCTGGCCAACACGTACCACCTCTACCTGCGCCCCGGGGATGAGCGCATCGCCCGCCTGGGTGGACTGCACCGGTTTATGGCCTGGGACGGCCCCATTCTCACCGATTCGGGCGGGTATCAGGTCTTCAGCCTGGCCGCGCGGCGCCAGGTAGACGCCGACGGGGTCACCTTCCGCTCCCACATAGACGGCTCCGAGCACCGCTTCACGCCGGAGAAAGTGATCGCCATCCAGGAGAACCTGGGGGCGGACATCATCACCTGTCTGGACGAGTGCGCGCCGCCGACGGACTACGAGTACAACGTCCACGCGCTGGAGCGGACTCACGCCTGGGCCCGGCGGTGCCGGGAGGCCCACCGCCGCGCCGACCAGGCCCTCTTCGGCATCGTCCAGGGTGGGGTCTTCCCGGACCTGCGGGAGCAGTCGGCCCGCTTCATCACCGGCCTGGGGTTTGACGGCTACGCCATCGGGGGGCTGAGCGTCGGCGAGCCCAAAGAGCAGACCTGCGCGGTGCTGGAGTGGCTGGACGGCCTCCTGCCCCCCGACCGTCCCCGCTATCTGATGGGGGTGGGCACACCGGAGGACCTGGTGGAGGGCGTGGCGCGCGGGGTGGACATGTTTGACTGCGTCCTCCCCACCCGGATGGCCCGCAACGGCGGCGCGCTGACCCGTCACGGGCGCTTGAACCTGCGCAACGCCTGCTATGCCGATGACCCGGGCCCTCTGCTCCCCGACTGCACCTGCTACACCTGTACGCACTTCAGCCGGGCCTACCTTCGCCACCTGATTCTGGCCAATGAGATTCTCGGCGCGCACCTGCTCACGCTTCACAATCTTCACCTGATGCTCACGATGGCCCGTGAGATTCGGGAGTCCATTCTGAGGGGCCAGTTCGCGGCCTATCGGGAGGCGTTCTGGGCCACGAATGACACGAATGGACACGAATAGGACACGAGAGGTGTTGCAGCGGCGGCCTCTGGCCGCCGCTGCAACACCCGCCTTATAAGACCAGTACTCCTGCCCCGTTGATTCGGCCTTCCTTCAGGGCCAGGAGCGCTTCATTGGCGGCTTCCAGCGGGAAAGTCTGCACGGTTGTCCGGACGGGGACTTCGGCGGCTAACTGGAGGAATTCCGCTGCATCCTGTCGGGTGAAATTCGCGACACTTCGCACAACCCGCTCCCAGTACAGGAGACGGTCATAATCCAGTTCCGGGATGGGGGTCATGGTGACCCCCGCCAGGGCCAGGGTCCCACCCCGTTCCAGTACCCGCAGCGCTTCAGGGACCAGTTCTCCCGCCGGGGCGAAGATAATCCCTCCATGAACCGGGGCGGGGGGCTCATCTTTGGCGCTTCCTGCCCAGGCGGCGCCCAGTTCCCTTGCCAGTTGTCGGTGCTTTTCCCCTCGGGTGAAGACGTAGACCTCGCATCCCCAATGCCGGGCAATTTGCAGAGTGATGTGGGCTGATGCGCCGAACCCCCACATCCCCAGGCGTTCTCCGGGCCGAACTCCGCTCAGCCGCAGGGCGCGGTAGCCAATGATGCCCGCACAGAGCAGAGGGGCCGCGCTCTCGTCAGAGAATATTTCGGGGATTGGGTAAGCGAAGTCCTGATGGACGACCATCGCCTCGGCATAGCCGCCGTCGGCATGGAGGCCGGTGAAGCGGGCCTGGCGGCAGAGGTTTTCCATTCCTCGCTGACAGAACTCGCAGGTGCCGCAGGTCCGGTAGAGCCAGGGCACGCCCACGCGCTGCCCGATGGTGAACCGGCGGACTCCTTCGCCGACCGCGTCTACAATCCCGACCACCTGGTGGCCGGGCACCAGTGGAAGTTTGGGCAGCGGAAGGTCCCCCTCTACCGTGTGCAGGTCGGTGTGGCAGACGGCGCAGGCCCGGACGCGCAGGCGAATCTCCTCCGCGCCGGGTTCAGGCAAGGGAAGGTCCCTCATTTCCAGCGGACCTTCTTCTGCAGGGCGGGGTGAGTGAAGTACCATCGCTTTCATTGGCAGTCCCTCCGGGCTTTCTGCTATGGGAATTATAGCCCTCCTGGTCAGAAATGCCAGCATAAGGTTTTGTGACGAACGGCACCGCCGCAAAACCCCATACCCACTTCTCTCTTCTTGAGCGCTCTTGTCAATTAGCCTGAAAGAGATATAATAAGCATAGCCGCAGATTTTTACGGAAAGGAGAGCCATGCGAAAACTGATCGGGTTCCTGGCTGGTCTGCTCTGTGGAGCCCTGGTGGGGGCCGTCCTGGGAATTCTGCTGGCGCCGTACGGCGGGGCGGAGTTGCGGGAGCGGATTCGCTCCGGGGTTCAGATGTTGATAGAAAAGGGTCAGGAAGCCGCGGCAGCCAGACGGGCTGAACTGGAGGCACAACTGGAGGCTTTTAAGCAGGGGCGCCCGGTGGTTCTTCAGGAGTAATCGCGTATCGCATATCGCATATCGGATATCGCGTATCGCAAATCGCGTATCGCATATCGCAAATGGCGTAGCGCACGCTGCTCATCGGTGGGCAGTGATGCGCGGCGGCGATTCGCCATCAGCAATCCCGAATCAGCAATCAGCAATCAGCAATCCCGAATCAGCAATCAGCAATCAGCAATCCCGAATCAGCAATCAGCAATCAGCAATCCCGAATCAGCAATCAGCAATCAGCAATCCCGAATCAGCAATCAACCTTCAGCAGCGATGAGCCTCTATGACGACGTGGCGAAAGTACTGATCCCCGAGGACGTGCTTCAGGCCCGGGTGCGTTCTCTGGCCGAAGAGATTAACCATCTGTATGGGGATGATGATTTCCCCCTTCTCATCTGTATCCTGAAGGGGGCATTTGTTTTTCTGGCTGACCTGACCCGCCATTTGACGTTTCGCCATGAAGTGGACTTTATGGTCATTTCCTCCTACGGAAGCGGGACGGTAAGCAGCGGAGTGGTGCGCATTTTGCTGGACCTGGAACGAAGCATAGAGGGCCGTCATGTGCTGATCGTGGAGGACATCATAGATACGGGCCGCACAATGGATTACATCACCCGCAATCTGCGCACCCGTCATCCCACCAGTCTCCGCATCTGCACTCTGCTGAGTAAGCCTTCCCGCCGTGAGATTGATGTCCCCCTGGATTTTGTCGGATTTGAAATCCCTGACGAGTTCGTCGTCGGTTACGGGCTGGATTTTGCCGAAGCCTATCGGAATCTTCCTTTTATCGGTGTTTTAAAGCCGGAAGTGGTCCGATAACTGGCGCCAGTTCCGGTGGGGTAGGGGGATGTATCGTCGTGCCACAATGGTCTGCGTTTCCCCTGCATTGGATCGGTATCGCGTTGCTGGCCCTGGCTGTAGGGGCTATCGCGGTCAGCATCTTGCAGTTTCGTCATGCCCGGATGGCTCCCTACTACTTTATGCGGGAAGCGGCGCGACGGAGCGGTATTCGCTGGCTCCTGGCAGCGATGACCGCGTTGGTTTTGAGCGGAAGCGTCTTTTACATTCAGCAGCGCTGGCGGGCGGTGAGCCCCCCTCCGGTTAGCGGAACGGCAACATCTGCCCCAGGGGTGGAATCACCAACGGCGACCATGTCCCCCTCTCCGATGGCAACACCGATCCCTTCTCCGGTGCCGTCGCCGACCATGCCTCCGCCTACGGCCACTCCGTCTCCGGCGCCGACCCCCACCCCGTTCTACCCGATGCCGGAGACGGCCCGCTCACCCCTGCCGGGCGCTGTACCGGCCCGTCCGGACGCACGGATTACCCTGGAGACCTTCGCTCTGGGGGAGGAAAACGGCCGGCCCGTTCAGCCCGGCACCGAATTTACTGCCGGGGACTTTCGGGTCTACGCCTTTATCCGCTACGAGGGAATGAGCCGGGGCGCGACCTGGACCTATGGCTGGTACCGGGAGGGGGAATATCTGGATGGGAACACCTGCTTGTGGTGGACCCGCCTGCCCGATTGCCCGTATATGGTTGGCGAAAACGGACTCACGTTTCTGTATTACCGGCGACCGGGAGGCTACGACCCGGGCACATATGAGGTGCGCATCTGGATAGAGGACCGGTTCCAGGGGGCTTACCGTTTTGTCATCGTCCCTGCCCGGTAGGCTAATGAATGGGACTTTTAGGGGATTGACAAAGCGCAGGGAGGCGTATAAAATCTATATAGTAGAAGAGGCGTTCTGATAGGGGGGAGCGATGGCGGATCGTTTCGGGTCACGAGTGGGAAAGATAGGGGTTCTGGTTGGGCTGGTACTGCTTGTCTGGCTCGTCGCTCCTGTCGCTGCCTTGCCGAACGGGCAACCGGCCTTCCCAGAGGGGGAATCGCAGTACTTCCAACTGACCGGTCACTATATCAGAGGCCCGTTTCTGGAGTTCTTCCGGAAATATGGAGGGAGCCGCATTTTGGGCTACCCTCAAACGGAAGTCTATTACGATCCCCGCCTGGGGCTGTGGGTGCAGTATTTTGACAACGTGCGGATGGAATGGCATCCGGAGAACCCGGCTCCCTATCGGGTCCAGTTGGGCCTCTTGGGGGAGGAACTGGGACGAAGGACCCCGCCCATTCCACCGGACCAGGCCCCGCGCGGGAATCCTCTCCAGCGGTACTTCCCGGAGACAGGCCACACGGTCTCTTACGCGTTTCTCACTTTCTATGACCAGAACGGTGGCCTGGATGTTTTCGGTTACCCCATTTCGGAGCCGCTGGTAGAGAATGGCCGGATTGTGCAGTACTTCCAGCGTACCCGCATGGAATGGCACCCGGAGCGGCCGCGCGGGGACCGGGTTGTCGTGGGAGCATTGGGACTGGCGTATATCCAGAAATTTGGAGTGCCCGAAGAATACCGGAAGCCTCAGCCCCTTTCGGCCCAACCTGCCGTCATTGCTCCTCCTGCGGGGGAGGTGACCATTCGGGCCTATGCCTTTGTCCGTTATCCCGTCACCGGGCGGGAGGGATACCAGACGGTCTATCTTTATGTGACCGACGCCGGACGCCAGCCCATGCGGGGAGTCCAGGCGAAAGTAACGGTTTACTTCCCCGGTGAGCCAGCGGTTTATCAGATGAACGCCACCGATTCCCGGGGAATTTCCAGCCAGACGTTCTACTTTTCCGGGCTTCCGTCCGGGCAGAAAGTCGTGATAGAGGTCACCGTACAGGCGGGCACGCAGACGGTTACGGTCCCGACCTCGTTTGTCGTCTGGTATTAACCCATTTTGTAACTATTCAGCCGATTGAAATCGTCCTCCCTGGGCACTTCGTGCTGGGTGTCGGCCTTCGCCGACACTCTGAGGTCGGCGAAGGCCGACCATCGGCCGCAGGCCCAGGAAGGCTGACTTCAGTCAGCGCCATAGTTACCCCATTCTGTTTTTCTGAGGCCTTTCCCCGGCGCTGTTATGATTCCCCTTTGGCGCCGGGTTCCTCTTTTTCCTCGTCTTCCCAGCCGATAATCCATACACAGAGTCCGGCCACGCCGATGGTGGCGATAATCAGTGCGGCCCACTGTCCGGGCAGCAGGCCCACATCGCGGGCGGACCAGACCAGAATGGCCACCATGCCGATGGCCAGAACGATCCAGGCGGTCAGCCGGGGGTGATTCCGAACAAACGCGGTCAATCTGGACATCGGGCCTCCCTCAGAAAAATTGGATAGGAATCAACCTCACACGGAGACGCAAAGAACACAAAGTTGATCTTTGTGCCTTTGTGTCTTTGTGTGAGAAATATTTCGTGTGAGCATACGGCGGATGTTTGCTTAAATGGGCTGCAGGACCCGGTCGGCCCGGAGTTGTTTCAGCACCACCTGATCCTGGAGCGGGTTGGCTTCCCGCGCGGCCTCTCGCCAGGCCCGGGGGAGACTGGCAATATCCCGGGGCTGGTAGCCGAAGGTTTCCCAGAACTGCAGCACCTCCGGCGGCGCGTTGGCTGGAATAATCAGAATGGCCACCTCGCACATCAGTTCCTGGGCTGCTTCTTCCATCGCCATCAACAACGCCCGCCCCACCGATAATCTCAGGCGGGCCGGGAAGACCAGGAAGTCCGTCACTCGCACGACAAGATTCTCTACCTGCCATCCCAGAAGCCCGACCAGGTCTCCGTCGGCCTCCGCCAGCAGGAAGCCGACGGTGCCGAACCGATGCAGCACATCCGAAGGGGTCACGGGCTTATGGGGGCGTCCCCGGTTGACGAAGGCGGCGATTTGCTCCGCATCTGCCGGGCGGGCACGCCGGATGCGAATCTGCAATGATTCCGTCATTGTCGCTGCTCTCTCTGCTGAGGTACTCTAATTATACCCGGAATTTGCTGTTCTTCCAAGTGGGGGTCTTGCTCGTTTTCTTCCCTGAAGTGGGGAAAGGGTGACGGGGAGGGAACGGGTTTTGCGGCAGCGGCCTTCGGCCGCTGCCGCAATTGGCACTCATCCATTTTCCGTGTTATAATTTCCCTCGCTATGAGCGGCCAACGTGTTCACTCACTCATCCGTTCCCTGATCCCGGCCCTCGGGGCCCTGGTTCTTGTCCTGCTGCTGGCGGGGTGCGGCGAACAGCCCCTGCTCTCCGACGTCTCCTTCTCCAAAGACCGCATCACCCCCAACGCCGACGGCCAGGACGACGTGCTGGTCATCCGCTACCGGCTGGCCCGCGCGGCGAACCTGTCCATCTACTTCCTGGACGAGGCGGGAAACCGCTACGTCTTCCGGGACCGTCAGCCCCGCGCCCCCACCGGCGAGCGGGAGCCGTACTCCGTCTACTTCTCCGGCATCGTGGACGGCTATACGCTTCCCGGCGAGACCTTTGAGGGGTTCACCGTCACCCACCGGGTGCTGCAGGACGGCGTCTACACCTGGGTGGTGGAGGCCACCGAGGCGAATGGTCACACCGAGCGGGTCACCGGCACTCTCACCATCGCCGATGCCGACACGACGTTGCCGGAACTGCGCAACTTCACCGTCTCGCCCCCCGTCTTCACCCCCAACCGGGACGGCATCAGCGACCGGGCACGGTTCAACGTCTTCGTGACCAAGCCCTACGTGTCGCTGGTCGTGTACCTGCTGCGGGCGGACGGGACCGACGACGTCCGGTATCACGTGGCGGAGGACGAGCGGAGCCCGGCCCGCCCCGGCGAGCGGGGTTTGCACACCTTTGACTACGACGCCGGGGTGGACCTGGGCGCCGAACCCCCACCCGACGGGACTTACACCGTCTGGGCGGAGGTGCAGGACGCGATGGGGCAGCGGGTGGTCGCCACGTCCACCCTGACCATCAAGAACGGCGGGGTGCCCCGGGCCTACATCCTCAACGGCGAGGTGGAGTGGTCGGCCCAGAGCGTCGCACTGGGCGAGACCCTCTGGTTCACGCTGACGGTGGAGAACGACAGCGCCACCCCTATCCGCACCAGCGGCCCGCCCCCCGGCACGGTCTACGATAGCAACCAGAATTATGCCACGCTGGGGGAGACCATCCAATCCGGTGTCTTCCGGGTGGGCATCCACTGCGAGAACGCGCTGATCAACTACCCCTGGCGCTGGGCGGTGGGAGATGAGAGCGTGCTGGTGAAGGACGAGGAGGGCCACCTGTACCTGCCGCCCTTCACCCGCGCGGTGGTGACCGGCGGCATCCGCTTCGTGAGCGTGGAGGGGAAGCGCAACCCCCAGTACTGCTGGGCCGGCCTCATCCACGAGGACGTGGAGATTTCTTCGGTGAACGACCGGGTGGACCCGGTGTTCCTGTTCATCCAGGTGCCATGATTTGTAGGACAACTGCGAGCAGTTGTCCTACAGTTTCTAAAGATGCCTGCTGACCACCTTCGCCAGATCATCGCCGACCTGGGCAGCGCGGGCGTGGCCTTCTCCGGCGGCACCGACAGCACCCTGCTCCTGGCTCTCTGCCGGGATGTGCTGGGGCCGGAGCGGGTGCTGGCGCTGACCGTCCTCTCCGAACTGACCCCGGCGGTGGAGCGGGAACGGGCGGCCCAACTGGCCCGCACTCTGGGCGTGCGCCACATCCAGGTCCACATCTCCGCCCTGGCCTATCCGGACATCGCGGCCAACCGCCCTGACCGCTGCTACCACTGCAAGCGGGCCTTGTTTGGGCGACTGTTAGAAATCGTCCGCGCGGAGGGGTTATCGGCCCTGGTCCACGGGGCCAACGTGGACGACCTGGGGGACTACCGCCCGGGCCTGCGCGCGGCGGAGGAACTGGGTGTGCGGGCGCCGCTCCTGGAGGCCGGCCTGACCAAAGCGGACATCCGGGAACTCTCCCGCCAGTTGGGCCTGCCCACTGCCGACCTGCCCGCGATGGCCTGCCTGGCGTCCCGCATCCCCTACGGCACCCCCCTGACGGCGGAGGCGCTGGCGCGGGTGGACGCGGCCGAGGAGGTTCTGCGCCGGGAGTGGGGCCTGCGCCAGTTGCGGGTGCGCGACCACTTCCCACTGGCCCGCCTGGAGGTCCCGGAGGACGACATCCCCCGCCTGGCCGCGCTCCCGGCCCGCCGGGAAATCGCCCGCCGCCTGCGGGAACTGGGCTACCGCTACGTGACCCTGGACCTGGAGGGCTTCCGCAGCGGCAGCCTCAACCCCCAAAGTTGATCTTTTTGCCACGGAAAAACCACGAAGGACACGAAGGCCGCACAAAGGGCACGAAGGAATTTTCGTCGTCAGGGGTCAGTCGTCAGGGGTTAGCCCTTTTTTTCTAACCCCTAACCCCTGACCACTAAGAGCTTGTCTGAAAAGTCCTGGTAGTTGAGCACAATGTGATGAATGAAGCCGGATTACGGATGGCCCTCCTGCAATCACCGGACTGCCGAATGCGCAACAGCGCCTCAGCTGACAGCCAGCG